>Ga0265327_10001052_pt1 | contig 38599 bp, 26 predicted proteins | sample 41621metaG_FD_202089 | JGI IMG/M metagenome (GOLD analysis project Ga0265327, IMG submission 202089) | Rhizosphere microbial communities from Carex aquatilis grown in University of Washington, Seatle, WA, United States - 4-16-21 metaG | ecosystem: Host-associated > Plants > Roots > Rhizosphere...
CAGTATTCAGTATTCAGTATTCAGTATTCAGTATTCAGTATTCAGTATTCAGTATTCAGTATTCAGTATTCAGTATTCAGTATTCAGTATTCAGTATTCAGTATTCAGTATTCAGTATTCAGTATTCAGTATTCGGTAATTTGTTATTTTTTTCTTTTAATTCTTAATTCTTAATTCTTAATTCCTAATTCCTAATTCCTAATTCCTAATTCCTAATTCCTAATTCCTAATTCCTAATTCCTAATTCCTAATTCCTAATTCCTAATTGGTAACTACATTCTTTCAGGCACATCAATACCAAGCAATTTCAAAGCAGATTTTAAAACACGTCCAATCATTTCAGAAAGCACCAGACGAAGTTCACGTATTGCAACATCTTCTTCTTTCACAATCATAAAATCGTGATAATATTGATTATATTCTTTTGACAATTCGTAGGCAAAATTTGCAATTAACGCCGGACTGTAATTGGTGCCGGCTTCTTCAACAACTTCCGGAAATTTATGAATCATTTTAAGCAATTGAATTTCCTTAGCATTAATCCCAATTTCGGGATCAAGTTTTACCGGTATAAAAATGTCGAGTTCTTCAGCTTTGCGTAAAATGGATTGAATCCGCGTGTAAGTATATTGTACCGACGGTCCGGTATTTCCATTCAAATCAATAGATTCTTCGGGGTTGAAAAGCATATTTTTTTTCGGATCGACTTTCAGAATAAAAAATTTAAGCGCTCCTAACGCAATTGTTTTGTAAACATGTTCTCTTTCTTCTTTTTCCAAGGTTTGAATCTTGCCTAATTCTTTCGATTTTTCTTCGGCAGCTTTCACCATGTCGTCAATTAAATCATCGGCATCAACTACGGTCCCTTCGCGCGATTTCATTTTCCCCGACGGCAGGTCAACCATTCCGTAAGAAAAATGCATCAGGTCTTTTGCCCATTTGTAACCCAGCTTTGCCAATAAAACGGTCAAAACATTGAAATGATAAATCTGTTCGTTGCCAACAACGTAAATATGTTTATCGAATTTTGTGTCTTGGTAACGTTGTACGGCTGTTCCAATGTCTTGCGTTATGTAAACCGATGTTCCGTCGGAGCGCAACAAAATTTTTTCATCCAGACCGTCTTTTGTTAAATCAGCCCAAATGGAATTATCTTCTTTCTTTTGAATCCAGATTAAACGATTGTCAACAGCTTCGAGTATCAGGCTGCGTCCAAGCATATAGGTTTCCGATTCGTAATATAATTTATCAAAATCGACGCCGAGCTTTTCATAAGTAACTTCGAAACCGGCATACACCCATTCGTTCATTTTTTTCCAAAGCGCTTTTACTTGACGGTCGCCAGATTCCCAATTGCGCAACATTTCCTGAGCTTCTTTCATCAACGGAGCTTCGCGTATGGCAACATCGTCGGGTATGCCTTTGTCGAGCAATGCAATTGCTTCTTTTTTTAATTCTTTGTCGAACAATACATAATATTTTCCAACCAGATGATCGCCTTTAAGTCCGCTCGATTCGGGAGTTTCGCAGTTTCCCCATTTTTGCCAGGCAACCATCGATTTACAAATGTGTATGCCTCGGTCGTTTATCAAATTAACTTTTAAAACGTTGTAAGCATTAGCTTTTAGAATTTCGCAAATTGAATATCCAAGCAGATTATTGCGGATATGTCCGAGGTGCAAAGGTTTGTTTGTGTTTGGCGACGAATATTCTACAACAATTGTTTTTGGTTTGTCGTCGTCATTAATTTTTTTGTAACCATATTTTTTAGTTGTGTAAGCGGCATTGAGTACAGAAATCCAATAAGCGTTGTTAATTGTAAGATTTAAAAATCCATTTATTACATTAAAATCGGCGATACCCGGAATGTATTTTTTTAAGTATGTTCCTATTTCCGTTGCTGTTTTTTCTGGTGGGCGCTTGCTTTGCGAAACAAATGGAAATACAACGATGGTATAGTCGCCCGAAAATTCTTTGCGCGTAAGCTGGATTTGAACCTGATCAACGGTAGCTTTTACCTGCGCGCCATACAAAGCTTTTAATGCTTTTATCACACCGTCTTTAAGCGTACTTTCGATTTTCATAATTATTTGTTTTTATTTTTCCATCACAAAGATATAAAAAAATAAAAAAGTGTTGCAGTTTTACCGGCAACACTTCAAAAATAATTATTAACCTATTTATTTTGTTCAATATAATAAACGAAGGTTTTGTATAAAAGTTACAACAAAACTAATCTTTTTTTAAATTATTTTCTTATTCGCTGACCATCAGGTGTTGTTTTATTTTGTTGACAAGAATCTCGAGTTTGAATGGTTTTGCAATGTAATCGTCCATACCTGCAGCCAGACAATCTTCGCGGTCGCCAAGCAGTGCATTGGCTGTCATTGCAATAATCGGTGTGTGCGAATGTGTGGTTGTTTCTATTTCGCGGATTTTAATTGTTGTTTTAATTCCGTCCATTACCGGCATTTGTACATCCATCAAAATCAAATCGTATCGGTTAGTTGCAATTTTTTCGAGCGCTTCTCGCCCATCGTTGGCAATGTCGATATTGCTGACTAATTTTTTAAGGCTAAGTATAACAATTTTCTGGTTTATTTGATTGTCTTCGACTAATAATATATTCGAATCTTTTAGCTCAACAATTTTGCCTGTTGGTTTGATCTGTGCGACTTGTGGAAGTGGCTCATCTTTTTTCTCCTGGACTTTCGTAGTTTTAGCGCCCTTTTTAAGTGGTGCGACGAATGAATAAATGGTTTGGTCAGCTTTGTAAATTATTTTGAATTTGCCGCCAATCGAACCAATAATTTTTTTTGTGATGTCCAAATCGAGCGCCAGCACTTGTTTTGTGTCGTCTCTCAATGTACTTTGCGTCAAATTAAATGGTTTGTTGCTTTTTATTTCGACAAGACAATCTATTCCGTCAAAAAATTCTTTGTTAACCGTTGTGTTGATTTCAATTGCAAGTCCCGATTTGTCCGGATTGTTTTTAATCAGATTTTCAATCAAATTAAGTAATATTTGTTTGATACGTATTGGGTCGCCAACAAGTTTGTCTGGAATGTTTTCTGAAAATACAAACGAAAATTTGATGTCGGGCTGATTTGCAAATAAGTTAATGGTACTATTGACTGTCAAATATAAACTGAAACTTAAATTGCTGATTTCTGATGTTTCGTATTGACCTTTCGAAACTTCGTCGATATTGTCAACGGCTGTGAATAAATTATTTGCCGACGCCTGAATGGTGTCGATAAAATCTTGTTGCTTGTCGTCGAGTGTAGAGCGGTTTATTATGTTTGTAATTCCAAGAATATTGCTAAGCGTGGTGCGGATTTGATGCGAAAGTTTAGAAATAAATTCTGTTTTTTCTTTGTAACCTTTTTGCGCATCGAGCATGCTTTTTTCAATTTTTTGATGCGTAAGAATCCTCAGGTATTCATATAAATATAGCATCATCAAAAGCGCCAGATAGCTTGCTATGAAACGGAACTTGAACGCTAAGTCATATTTGTTTTGCACAATTGCCGGTAAAATTTGTGTTGGTATTGCAAAATAAATTATTGAAATTGCCCACATGCCCAATGCAAAATAACTTCCGGAGTGTAAACCAAGCCCCAGTACTGCAATTACAGGATATAAATATAGCCATAATAAACCGGAATTATTCATGCCACCGGTTGTCAATAAAAACAAAAAATAAACAGAAACTATCGATATGCCACTGAATGCCGAAACAGAATATTTTTGAGTCTTGCGTAAATACAGAAAAGTTCCGGTCAACAAAGTAAATGTTACAATTGAATGTATTCCGAGTAGTAAATCGCCTTGTATAAAGCCTGATAGCGAAAAGATAAACGTAAATAACATTCCTATCAGTATGTAAAAGTTGATAAGAATAATTTTGTTAAGAATTTCTATGTCGTATTTACCTTCTAAATTAAACGATAGAAAATCCATTATCTTTTTAAGCATCTGCATAAGCTTCTGTATAAAAATGTTAAGTCAAATTATTTAATAAATTTTTTGTTGATTCTTTTACAAATTATCATCCAAAAATAGATTTTTTTGCTAAATTACACATAAAAATGTTACTACAAAAATAATAATTTTACATAAATAAGCTAAGAATTTTTTATTATTTCATTAAATTTGAATTTTTGAAAGTGGTTTATAATTTTGAATTTTATTTTTGTTTCAAAAAAATCAAAACATGAAAAAGATATTATTATTACTAAGTTCAATTTTATTTATACTTAATGTCGATGCGCAAAAAGATTCGATACCAGCACAGCTTTACACACCCGATTTTAAATTTAATGAAGGTTTATATCTAAACATGATGCAGGTGAAATTTAACAATCCAGTACCAAAAACGCGCATCGTGTCGAAAGACAATTATAAGAGTCTCGATTTTTTTAACAAATTAGTAGAGAACGAAAAAATTGTTTATTTCGACACACTTGGTATTCAACACGAAATTTTTTCGAAAGATATCTGGGGATTTTCGCGCGGTGGCGCATTGTACATAAACTGGAACAACGAATTTAATCGCGTTGGATTGGTCGGTAATATTTGTCATTTTGTTGCAAATAAAACAGTTTATCAACAAAATTTATACGACCCTTATAATGTAAATTATTCAATCGCAAACCCGACATACAGAACTACATCTGTCGAAATGCGGCAATATTTACTCGACTTTCAAAACGAAAAAGTGTATGATTATGAAGTTGAATCTCTCGAAGTATTGTTGATGCGTGATGCAGCTCTCTACGACGAATTTCATGCACTCAAGCGTAAGAAAAAAGAACAAAGTCTGTTTTTATATCTTCGCAAATACAACGAAAAACATCCATTGCTAATCTACACTGCCAAATAGTAATTACAAACTTGCGATGTCGCAAAAAAAATCTACTTTTGTAAAAATAAATTGTAAACAATAATATTAAATATGGCTGACGATAAAAAAATTATCTTTTCGATGGTGGGCGTAAGTAAGATGTTTCCGCCGCACAAAAAAGTATTGAACAACATTTACTTATCATTTTATTATGGCGCAAAAATCGGAATCATCGGTTTGAATGGCTCCGGTAAATCGACATTGCTGAAAATTATTGCCGGCATGGACAACGGCGACAGCGGCGAAGTTGTATTTTCGCCCGGTTATACGATTGGAATGTTGGAACAAGAACCAAAACTTGATGTGAATTTGACCGTCAAAGAAGTTGTACAGCAAGGTGTGCAGGAAGTAATGGATTTGCTGAAAGAATACGAAGAAATAAACGCACGTTTTGCCGAACCAATGGAAGCAGACGAAATGGACAAACTAATAATTCGTCAGGGCGAATTGACAGAATCCATCGATCATCATGGCGGTTGGGATATTGACAGCAAACTTGAACGAGCAATGGATGCGTTGCGTTGCCCCGACAGCGATAGGATTATTGGGACATTATCAGGCGGCGAAGCGCGTCGCGTGGCACTTTGCAAATTGATGCTCAAAGAACCGGATATTTTATTGCTCGACGAACCAACCAACCACCTCGACGCCGAATCAATTGACTGGCTGGAGCAACATTTACAACAATACAAAGGAACAGTTATTGCCATTACGCACGATAGGTATTTTTTGGATAACGTCGCTGGTTGGATTCTCGAACTTGACCGAGGCGAAGGCATTCCGTATAAAGGAAATTATTCGTCGTGGTTAGAACAAAAAACAACACGTTTGGCGCAAGAAGAAAAACAGGCAAGCAAACGTCGCAAATCGTTGGAGCACGAATTGGAATGGGTACGCATGTCGCCCAAGGCGCGTCAGGCAAAATCGAAAGCCCGTCTGGCAGCTTATGACAGAATGGTTAACGAAGACGTCCGCGAAAAAGAAGAAAAACTCGAAATATACATTCCGAACGGTCCGCGTCTCGGAAGTCAGGTTATACAAGCCGTTGACGTTACAAAAGCGTTTGGCGATAAATTACTTTTCGAAGGACTCAATTTTTCGTTGCCACCTGCCGGAATCGTTGGAGTTATTGGACCAAACGGTGCAGGTAAAACAACTTTGTTTCGCTTAATTATGGGAACGGAAAAACCGGAGAAAGGCTCTTTCACCATTGGCGAAACTGTTAAAGTAGGATATTTTGATCAACAACATACCGAAGTTGATCCGGCAAAAACGGTTTATGAAGTTATTTCGGGCGGTGGTGAAGAAATAAAATTAGGAAACAAACTTATCAACTCGCGAGGATATGTTGCGCGGTTCAATTTCACAGGCGCGGATCAGGAAAAGAAATGCGGATTTCTTTCGGGTGGCGAGAAAAACCGTTTGCATCTTGCATTGACGTTGAAAGAAGAAGCAAACGTGATTTTACTTGACGAACCAACCAACGACATCGATGTAAATACTTTGCGAGCGTTGGAAGAAGGTCTCGAAAATTTTGCCGGATGCGCAGTTGTTATATCACACGACCGCTGGTTTCTCGACCGCATTGCCACGCACATCTTGGCATTTGAAGGAAATTCAACGGTTTACTTTTTCGAAGGTTCATATTCCGATTACGAAGAAAACAAGCGCAAACGTCTTGGCGGCGACGAAGGTCCAACGAGATTGAAATATAGAAAACTAAAAGAATAAATTTTTCTGAATTCATTTTTAAGTGTAGTATTAAAATTAAAGTTTATGAAAAAAATAGCGATGATAACCGGTGCAACATCGGGTATTGGACGAGCAACAGCATTGGCACTGGCAACCAACGGATATGACGTGATTATTACCGGACGTCGAAACGATTTATTAAAAGAACTCGAAACTGAAATCCGGACAAAAAAAAATGCGGATGTTTTAAGTCTCAATTTTGATGTACGCGATTTTCAAATTGTAAGCGACGCAATTGCCGGTATTCCGCAGCGCTGGCAGAAAATTGACGTCTTAATAAACAATGCAGGTTTGGCTGTCGGATTTAGCCCGTTGCACGAAGGCGTTGTCGATGATTGGGAACGAATGATTGACACAAACGTCAAAGGATTGATTTATGTTTCGCGTCAAGTTATACCTTTAATGATACAACACAATACCGGACACATTGTCAATATCGGTTCGATTGCCGGAAAAGAAGCTTATCCAAACGGAAATGTCTATTGCGCAAGCAAATATGCCGTCGATGCACTAACAAAAAGTATGCGCATGGATTTACTTAAACATAAAATAAAAGTTACGCAAATAGCACCCGGTATGGTCGATACAGAATTTTCGCTGGTGCGTTTCAAAGGCGATACCGACAAAGCAGAAAAAGTTTACGAAGGTTTTACTCCTCTTTTTTCCGACGACATTGCCGATGCAATTGTTTACGTTGTAACACGTCCGGCACATGTAAATATTAACGATATGTTGATTATGCCAACTGCGCAAGCATCGGCAACGCAAGTTTTAAGAGAAATATAAAAAGTCAGATTTAGTCTTACAGAAATATTTTTTATTTTTTTTTAAATCTATGATTTTTTCTGCTTTATTTTACTATTTTTGTGTATTGGTAATTAGTAGTTTTAGAAATCGTATGAAAAATTAAATATTGGACATTTTTCGTTTTCCAAAACGCTGGCAATAACTTTTTCAACTTTAGAACATCGCAAATATTAATTAAATGCGCTTAAAAATATTATTCATTTTAATTTGTACAACGCTTTTAAATTTAGCTGTTTTGGGTCAGACAGTCGATGAACTTAAACAATTAATTGATAAGAGCAAAAAGGAAGGTTCAAAAACACAGACAGCGCAATATTTGTCGAAGTTAGCGAATCTTTATTGGAACAACGAAAACTTTAAAGATGCAATCGAAACCTATAAAGAAGCGCTGAACATCAACAAAGAACAGAACAATGTAAACGGTTATCATAAAATATACGATTTTCTTGGACTACTTTATTGCGAAAGCAACCAGTTTGCAAATGCAATCGATTATTTTCAGAAAAGTCTTGATTTGTCGCGAAAAACCGGAAGTAAAGCCGAAATTGCTTCGGACTTAATTAATCTTGCCAATGCTTATGCCGGTGTTGATAATGCCGACAAAGCAATCAAGTTAGCCGACGAAGCGCTTTCTTTTTCCAAAGAAGCAAACAACATCAAATTAATAAAATCGGCTTACGGATTGCTGGCAGACAATTACAAAAAGATTGGCAACAACGACAAAGCCAATGAGTATTTTAGCCTGTATTCCACATTTGATGCGCACATAAAAAATCAGGAATTAAAAGAAAAAGACAAAGAAGTGAGCGAAATGAAAAATCGCACTTCAGTTGCCGAAAATGACATTCGTTCTAAAGACAAGCAACTCGAAACTAAAAATGTACAGCTCCAAAAAGTTTCCGATTCGTTGCAAATCTATGACAAAAAAACAAAAGAACAGGTAATGGAAATAAATTTGCTGAACAGCGAAAATAAAGTCAAAGATTTAAATCTACAAAATCAGGAACAACAACTTAGACTGGAACGCACAATCAGATATTCGTTGATTGGATTATTTCTTTTAATATTTGTTTTCTCAGCACTACTTTATAAACAATATTCAGACAAGAAAAAAGCAAATGTTTTATTAGAAGCACAAAACATCGAAATAAAAAAGCAGAAAGAAGAAATCGAAGCACAAAAAGCAAAAGTTGATTATCAAAACAAAATGATACGCGACAGTATCAACTATGCTCAAAACATACAAAATGCAATTCTTCCATTTATTGGAGAAATCAATACAATATTTGATACATTTATAATATACCGCCCGAAAGACGTTGTTTCTGGAGACTTTTACTGGTATTCACATTTTCCTGCAACCAATTCACATCCAGCCAGAACATTTATTGCAGCAGTTGATTGTACCGGACACGGCGTTCCCGGAGCATTTATGTCGATGATAGGAAACCGTTTGTTGAGCGAGATAGTTAATGAACATGAAATTTCACAACCTGCTGAAATTTTAGAATATCTAAACAATGGCATTCGCAAAGCACTTAACCAGCGAAATACTGAAAACGAAGACGGAATGGATATTTGTCTCTGTAGATTAGAACCGGCAGGTGAAGGAACAACAAAACTCATATATGCAGGTGCAAAACGTCCATTATTTTTATTTGATAATGCAGAAAGTAAAGTAAGAATTATTGAGGCGAACAGAAGATCAATCGGTGGTATTTTAAATAAAAAAGAAGACCCATTTATACAACACGAAATGATTGTAAAAATTGGCGATGCGTTGTATTTGTCGTCCGACGGATTAATTGATCAACCCAATTTTATGCGCAAACGTTTCGGAACACAATATTTTATCGAAACTTTACAAAAATACAGCAATCTAAAAATGACGGAACAAAAAGCTTACATCGAACAAGCACTCGATAACTTTAAGCAATCCGAAGAACAACGTGACGATATTATGGTAATAGCAATAAAATTAAGATCATAAAAAACAAAAATTATTTCAAAACTAATTTTTATGGAATCTTTAGACACAAAGCAAATAAATCTTTTTGATTATCATCATATCTTCCAGAACGAAGTATTGCTTTCCTATAAAGGTCCGTTCGATAGCATTGTATTATCTGTATTAGCAAAATACATCGAATTATTAGTTGAAAAAGATGCAAATGCCAGCCGTAAAATGTTCAAAATATTTATCGAACTGGCGCAAAATATTTCCAGCTATTCTTCGGAAGTACGACCATCTGACGGCGCCAAAATAGGACAACTTGCCATTGGCGAAACACCCGATCATTATTCATTGGTAACAGGCAACCTTATTAGCAATTCTGACGTAGTTCCTGTTATAGAAAAATGCGAAATCATCAATTCGCTCGACCGCGATGCTTTGCGAAAATATAAAGTCGAACAGCGCAATCTGGCGACCAGCATGGAACATTCGCATATCGGATTGATACAAGTTGCACTTACGGCATCACAGCCAATTGATTTGGAAGTCGTTCATATTGACGACGAATTTTCTTTTTTCACAGTTTCAGTTAAAGTAAATAAATAAATAATTGTCATGGAAAATATTGTCATTAAAGGAGCACACGATGTCTTCTTTATTCCAAACGTAAATTTCGATTACACTGCTTGTAAATGCGAGCTTGGCGGCGAATCATATCTCGAAGAAACTACAAAATTTTATACCCCTTTGCTTAATTGGCTTGACCAGTACTTCAACGAAGTTTCGATGCCATTGACTTTCGATTTTTCGCTTACATATTTCAATACCAGTTCATCGGGCGCCATTTTAAATATACTCAACAAGCTAAAATCGTTTATAAAATCTGGGCTATCAATTACTATCAACTGGTATTACGATTCTGACGACTTAGATATGAAAGAAGAAATCGAAGATTATATTTATTCGACCGACTTGCAAATCAATCTGATTCCTAAAAGCTAATTTATTTTTATGAATTTTAACTGGATTGATTCAATCGGATTTATGGCGGCAATCGGAACAACAATCGCGCAGGTACCACAAGTGTATAAGGTATTCAAAAGCAAGCAAACACACGACATCTCGCTTTACATGTACATTATTTCGACAATCGGAGTAGCTCTGTGGCTCATTTACGGAATATTAAAAAAAGATTTTCCGCTAATATTAGCCAATGCCGTAACTTTCATCCTTGTTACAACTGTATTAATTTACAAACTAAAATACAAATAGTTTTTTTTGATGACGTAAATTTCAAAACCTTGTAAATGAAAAACAATAAATTAACCATCTGGTTGCTATTTTTTTTCTTTTTACACATTCGATGTGAATCTCAGATACAAAATATAAATTCATCGATTGGCAGACATGACCGCACACCGGCTGTCGCAGGCTCATTCTATCCCTCAGACAAAACAGAATTAATTACCGAATTACAAAACTATTTCGCACACGCAATTAAACCATCAAACAAATTTGTAAACGCCATTATCGCACCACACGCAGGATACATTTATTCGGGTCAAGTCGCAGCATCGGCATACAATCAAATCGATACAACACAACATTTCGAAACAATTTTCATCATCGGGTCGAGTCATATTCTGTATTACGATGGAGTGTCTATTTATAACAAAGGAAATTTCATAACACCACTTGGAACTGTACCTGTTGACATTCCATTGGCGACAAAAATTATCAAGTCATCCAATATTTTTGACACAACTGTTGACGCACATTCTGCCGACCATTGCATCGAAGTACAATTGCCGTTTTTGCAATACAAATTCAACTACCCATTCAAAATTGTGCCAATCATCATTGGTGGCGACAACAAAGAAATCTGTTCGAAGCTGGCAAAAATATTGAAACCATATTTCACTACAAAAAAACTATTTGTTATCAGCAGCGATTTTTCGCATTATCCATCATACAACGACGCAATTGCAGTCGATAAAAATACTGCATCAGCAATCCTGACAAACAATCCGGACAAACTGATAAAGACATTAAAGCAAAACGCACAAAAAGGCGTGCCAGCATTGCAGACAAGTCTTTGCGGTTGGACATCGGTACTTACAATGCTTTACCTGACAGAAAATATAAAAAATGTAGCCTACCATTTAGTCGATTATAAAAATTCAGGCGACGTTGCGGCAGGCGATAAAAATAGAGTAGTTGGTTATAATGCAATATCAATAACAATGGAAACATCAGACAAACAAGAATTTGTTTTAACGCAAACCGATAAAACAACACTGCTCGACATCGCAAGAAAAACGATTGTCGAGTACATAACAAATCGTAGCGAACCAAAGTTCGACAGCACAAAATTTTCCGCGTCAGTTCTAACACCTTGCGGTGCGTTTGTAACGTTAAATAAAGACGGGCAATTGCGCGGTTGCATTGGTCGGTTTAGTTCGACAGAGCCATTGTACAAAGTAATACAGGAAATGGCAATCGCTTCGTCAACACAAGATACGCGATTCAGCAAAGTAACGTCAACCGAAATACCAAATCTCGAAATCGAAATTTCTGTATTAACGCCCATGCGAAAAATCCAATCAATCGACGAAATAGTTTTAGGCAAACATGGAATCTACATCAAAAAAGGATATTATTCAGGAACATTTCTGCCGCAAGTTGCAACCGAAACAGGTTGGTCAAAAGAAGAATTTCTGGGACATTGTAGCCGCGACAAAGCCGGATTAAGTTGGGACAGTTGGAAAACTGCTGATATTTACGTATATGAAGCAAATGTTTTTTCGGAAAAAGAATTCAAAAAATAGGCGCCAAAAAAAAAATTTATTTTGGCTTTATTTTTGATTAATTTAGAGCTATATTTAGGCACATTTTTTATGAAAATATGAAAGATTTCAGAGATTACGCAAATATCAATAAATTATTGAAATATACTTCGTTGCGGACAAAGATCGGAGTTATGTTCGGCATAAGCATATTTGTAATTATGTTGGTTATGATAACTTTTACGATCATAACTTCGCGCGACCGTGCGCTTAAAAATGCCGTTGATCAATCGACTGCTGTTGCAAATCAAATTTCTAACAACATTCAGGTACAAATCGAAACAGCCCTCAATACCGCACGAACAGTTTCGCAAACTTTTTCTACAACCAAAGATCCACTACATCCGGTAAATATTAACCGACAGCAAGCTGTTGTCATTTTAAGAAATATAATTTCTCAAAATCCATCTTTCATTGGAACATTAAGTGTTTGGGAGCCTAATCTGTTCGACAAAAACGATTCAATCTACCGCAATACGCCAGGACATGACAAAACCGGAAGATTTATTCCGTATTGGTCACGCATCGGAACAAACCTTCCAATACTCGAACCGGCTGCCGATTACGAAACACCCGGCAGAGGCGAATTTTATCTCATACCCAAAAGTATTAAAAAGGAAATAATTACCGAACCATTTAATTATTCTGTTCAGGGACATCAAACGTATATGGTAACGGCATCAAGTCCGATTATTAGTAACGAAATTTTTTATGGAATCGTCGGTATCGATATTAGTGTTGACTGGATACAAGAAATTGTTGATAATCAGATGATTTTTAATGGTGCCGCACATGTAGTTGTTTTTTCTTCCAATGGAAATGTCATCGCATCGTCAGCTAGCAAAAATTTAATTGGACATACGTTAAAAGAAATTGTAAACGATCCGGACGATCACATACTTGATATAAAAAATGGAGTTGCATCAACAAAATTTGTTAATGGCGATTTGGAAGTGGTTCAACCGGTTTATTTCGGTCAATCAAAAACGCCATGGGAAGTATATATTATGGTTCCAGCATCCGAAATCAATGCCAATATTTTAGGTCAAGCTGTCGGTCTAATAATCATATCGATAATTTTGCTTTTGATAACTTTGTTTTTTGTGATTTATATGTTGTCAAAAATTGTAAAACCTTTGATGCAAATATCGGACGTCGCAGAAAATGTTGCACAAGGCGATTTGGATTATCCCGAAATTTCTACCGAACAAGACGAAATCGGAATGGTTAATCAGTCGTTCAAGGACATGATAAAATCGTTACAGGAAGTTACAGACGTCAGTTTATCAATAACGCAAGGCGATTTCTCGAAACGCATTCATGTCAAAAGCGAAAAAGATACCCTCGCCAAGACGCTCAATCAGATGATTGAAACGCTGAAAAAAGCTGAGGACGAAGATACGATGCGAAAAAAGATGGACGAACAACGCATCTGGATAACGCAAGGATTGGCTAAGTTTGGAGAATTATTGCGTCAATCGTCGCAAAGCCTGGTCGAACTTGCCGATGATATTTTGAGCAATTTGGTACATTATATAAATGCAAATCAAGCAGGTTTGTTCTTTATGAACGACGACGATAAAGAACAGATTTATCTCGAAATGATTTCGGCTTATGCTTACGACCGCAAAAAATATTTGCAAAAACGAATCGAAATCGGCGAAGGACTTATTGGCGGTTGTGCGCTCGAAAAGAAGACACTTTATATGATTGACATTCCCGAAGATTATATGCTTATTAGTTCGGGATTCGGGCAGGCAAACCCAAATTGTTTACTGGTTGTTCCGTTAAAATTGGAAGACACTGTTTATGGAATAGTTGAAATTGCAGCGTTCGACGAAATTGAAAACTACAAAATAGAATTTGTAGAAAAACTTGCCGAGAGTATTGCGTCGGCAATGGCAAATGTCAAAGTTTCATTACGCACGTCAAAACTTCTTGAACAATCAAAACGTCAGGCAGAAGAATTGGCGTCGCAAGAAGAAGAAATGCGTCAGAATCTCGAAGAATTGCTGGCAACGCAAGAAGCGTCGGCAAGAAAAGAAGCTGAAATAACGAGTTTGGTAAATGGTTTGAACGCAACATTTTTGGTTGCCGAATTTGATCTGGAAAGTAATTACTTAAACGTAAACGATAATTTTGTTGAATTGATGCAGACTTCGCGCGAACAGCTACTTTCGCGGAATCTGATTAAAATCAACGCGCAAAAATATACCGATATATGGATGCAACTTAAACGCGGTTTGACTGTCAGAGAAACATCGTTCATAAAATCGAATAATAAATGGATTTCGTCAACATATACGCCTATTTTTGATTCGCATGGCAATGCTGTAAAGGTTTTGAGTATTGGGACAGATGTTACGGATCAAAAGTTATTCGAGGCGCAGTTGCAGGAACAAACCGAAATAATGCGCGAAAAACAACGCATCATCGAAGACAATAACAAAAAACTTGAGGAGAACAGCGCTTTGATGCAAAAAGCTTTGCAACAGGCGCAGGAAAGCGAAGAAGAAATAAAAAAGACAAACGCCGAAATGCAATTGCAGCGCAGCGAATTGGAAAAAAATATTGACCTGATAAAAGCGCAACAAGAAGAAATGGCTAAAGGAAAAGCCGAAATGCAAAGTATTTTGGACGCCATAAATTCGACAATCGGTACGATTGAATATGAATTGGACGGAAAAATTTTGGGAGTTAACGATCAACTTCTGCGACAAACAGGCTCGAAGTACGAAGATTTTATGGGCAAATATCACCGCGATTTCAGAACCGAAGAAGAACGCACCTCGCCCGCTTATAAAAAACTTTGGGATGATTTGATTGCCGGAATTATTCGTGTTGGTGAACGTAAATATATTCTTGCCGATGGTCGCGAAGGCTGGAACCACGAATCGTACACGCCAATCCGCGACGAAAACGGTCAAATTTTCAAAGTCCTGGCTATGTTTATAAATATTACTGCAACTAAAAAACTTCAAAATGAATTTAAGTTGAAAAACGATGAATTGATGAAAAAAGAAGTTGAATTACAGGAACATCTCGAAGAACTTAGAATTACGCAGCAAGAATTAGCAAGCAATTACGAAGAGACCAAAATTAAAGAAGAAAATATAAATAAAATATTAAACAGCGCACCACAAACTATTCTTACACTTGACCAGAAGTATAATATAATATTTGCAAACCTGACAGCAGAAAAACAACTCGGTTTATCGCAAGATGAGCTGATTGGCAAAAACATTCAATTAATATTGAAAGCTATAAAATTAGACCGGTTGGTGAGTGGATTTAAAACGACAACACGCGCAACAAGATTTGATGACACAGGATTTGCCGCAGAATTGATTGTTGCCAATATTGATGAAAATCAATCGCACCATATTTTATTATTTTTAACTGACATTACTGAATTAAAAGAAAAAGAACAAGATTTAGTTTTGACGCTCCAAAAAAGTGATACACAAAAACGTGCGCTTAAACAAACGGAAGCAATGTATCGCACCAAAATAAGCAATGTCATTGAAATTCAAAATAATATTATGAGCAATATTTCCACAATAATTGATGATATAAATAAACTTAAAACTGAATTTGAAAACAATAAAGTCGTTCAAGAACTTGAAAAAATGGCTACTGAAATTTTAGACCAATTAGATAAATGTAAAAATGAATTAGTATAAACCAACTAAAAAACCAAAAACTATGGCAGGCGTAAAAGGTAAATTTATTACATTAACCGGAATGTTAATGTCCGATAATTTAGAATTATTGGAAAAAGCAAATCAATTCCTGGAAAATAAAATTGGATTACGGCATCTGGAACTCGATCAGGAAGAATTTTATGATACAACGGTATGGAATGACTATATGCACATTTATACCGAAGGTCATACAAATCCAAAACAAGCAATCATCGACTTGGGCATGAGCGTTTATCCGACAATAAAGCGTACAGCCGGAATGCCGCCGCATTTAAAAACACCGCTTGATTATATAGTATTCGAAGCTGAAGGTTTTCGCATGAATCATGCGGGCGACGATGTTATTCAGCGTAAAATTATTGAAGAAAGTTCGAACCATATAGTTATGTATGCGCCAGCGCCCGGTTATGACGAAAATTTGTACATCGGTGTCTGGCTGGGAATACTTGAAATGATAGGCATCGATACCGGAAAAATTGACGAACTTGGCGATCACACTTACAGGATTTCGTGGTAAATAATTTTTGCAATAAAAAAAGGCTTCCAAATTTTGAAAGCCTTTTTTCTAATCAACCCTAAAAGAATTTACTCGACGTCTTCAATTTCTAAATCGCTGTCGTCGGTTTGTTTATCGCCATTTTTATTTTTGCCTTTTTGTTTATCTTTAACTTTGTCCCCCTTATCTTTTCCATCCTTTATTTTGTTTTTGGTATTCTCGCGCATTTCTTTGTATTTAAGATATTGGTCGGCAGTCAAAATGATTTTCAGCGAATCGTCAAACTGTTTCAAGTTGCTGCGCACTTCCATGTTTCGTGCTTTTTTGTCGTCTTTAAAATCGGCGCGTGCTTTTTGAATTTTTATAATGTGGTAATACGCCAAATTATAAACCTTTTTTTTTTGCTGGTCAGTAATTCCAAGCTTTGTTGCCAGACGTTCGGACAGACGGCTTGCGCGTTCCTGTGGAGTTTTCTTTGTTTTAGTTTGTGCCTGAATGGTAGTAAATAAAACCAGCGCACCGATAAAAAGAATTAATTTTTTCATACTTAATTTATAAAAAATTGTTGTTTTTTCTAAAACAAAGTTACGAAAAAAAATTCTATTTTTCCACAATAATACAACGAATCATTACGATTTCTTTTTCAACTAATTCTTGCGCACCGGAGCATTGACCTTTTATGATAATTGGCGTTCCTTTTTGAAATTTATCCAATTTTGTAAATTGACTTTTATCGATTGTACATGTAATGCAACCGTTATACTCTGCGACATTCCTTAAAATAATTGTTGCTGTTGTATCTTGATTTTTATTTATTTCGTCAACAATTCCCAAAACCTGAATTGTCGGATCGCCGGTTACGAATTTTTTAGTTGCATCTGTTTCATTGGTTTCAAACGCTTTAAAAAGCTCCGAAGCTTTTAAAATAATATCTGGTTTCGATTCGCTGATATTTTTGTGCGGTTTGAAATACATAAACAATCCAACCGCAATGCAAATTACGAAAGCCAGAACAACGCCAAGCAACACATAATGAATTTTTTTCATATCAATTATTTTTTAGTTGGTTCGTATTTCATGTCGGCAGTAACTTCGAGCATTTTTGCTATTTTGTCTTTCACTAACGACGGAATTGCAATGTTGAAATCTTCGGGGGTAACTGTAAATTTTGTTGATGCACTTATTTTTGTGCCATCAACTTCAAAAGTAGCGTCGGAAGTAACTTGTTTGTCTTTGCCGTGAACAGAAAGCGTGCCTTCAATTTTTACTGTATATTTTCCATTTTTCTTAAAGTCGATGCTTTTCAAGTCGCTGATTTTTCCTTTGAACGACGATTTCGGATATTTGGACGATTCCATATAATTTTCGTTAAAATGTTCTTCCATCAGCGCTCTGTCGAATTTGAACGATTTGTTGAGCAACACAACATTTATGTCGCCTGTAACAATATTTAAAATACTTCCGGCTTCGTTGTTGTTAGCATCTATTTTTTCCATCGGGGTGTCGGAATAAAATCTAACATGACCAGTACGGGTTATGTATTTATCCTGCGCTTGCAGTTTAACAATCGAAAAAATTATTACGATTATACTCATTAAAATTTTTGATTTCATAAATTTACTTTTTAGATTAACATTATTTTTTTGTAAATGAAAATACGCGTGAAATATTGAATCCGAAACTTATATTTTTATTTTGCCATGTTCCGGTGGTTTCGTTGATAAAACCGCGCTCGAACATATTTTGCGAATTGGTAAACATCAATTGGAAGACGTGTCCGCCGGTTTCGATGTCAAAACCAACTGACAGCGAATTAGGATTGTACGTTATTCCCGGAAGATTTGTATGAATCTGGTAAAAATATTCGGCATTAAATGAAACGCGTTTCGACAATTTGTAACGCCCACCAAGTCCGACAGAAAAATGGTCGTTGCTCTGAATAGCGTACTGTACCATATTTTCGTGTATCACGGTTGGCGATATTTGAAATGAAAAACTTTCGTTGAATTTTCTCGCAACCAATAGTTGATAAATATATGTTACACGCGACGAAAAATAATTTGTTTGTGTCGGGTCGGGCCATTGCAAAGTAAAAATGTCGGTGCCGATGTAAGCAGACATTGTTACCGGCATATTTTTTTTCCCTTTACTTTGTTGCAAAATAATAATTTTTGTAAAACCGTTATACGTTTTTTCGTAAGTTGACCTGCCCACGCCAACTTCAATCCTGTCGGTAATTCCATAATCCAACCCAAAAAATACGTTCGACTGGTCGAGTCCCCAAAGTTGGTAAGCGCCGCCGCTTAATGGTCCGAACCGATGTTCAATACGAAAATCCAATTGATTCGCTTTCATGTTTTGAACGGACTGCCCGTTTATAACCCGCGTGGACTTGAATGTTGCAGATGAATAAGTTGTTGGCTCGTCAACCAAACTATTTAATAAAAGACTATCTGCATCTTGCGCGAAACTAATTTTCGACATCATCAAACACAGTGCAATAAAAGTTAATAAACCATATTTCATAATTAAATATTTAATTGTAATTTATTGTATATATGTAACGTTTCTTTTGCAACTAAAATTGATAATTTACAAGAATTAACTAACCGGTTGGATTGTAAAATTTTAAACAAAAAAGTTGAAAATATTGTATGCTTTTTTTCGTTAAAAATACATAAAAATTTTATTCTTGCAAATTCGAATGTCGCATTTATAGATTTTTATTTTTGTTATACAGCTTATAATTAAAACACCCTAATAAAAAATATTATTTTTTCAACTTCGAATTTTTTAGTTCTTAATTAATAAAACAGATTATTTCATATTTCTATTTTTATTATTTTTGTAGAACCATTTGTAAATTAATTTTAAAAATATACAACAATGCCAAGAAAATCCGTATCAAAAGGTAAATGTGCTTATTGCAACCATTTGTTTTCGCTTAAAGCATTGGAATTGCATTTAATGGAACATTTAACAAACATGGAAAGTTCTTCTCCAGAAAATAAATCGCGCGATTACAATTATATTTTGGTTGAACATTACGATATGTTTTTGCATTTGCTTGTAAAAAGTGAAGCGAAGATGGAGGTAATAGACAAATTTTTACGCGACATCTGGCTGGAATGTTGCAACCACATGAGCGAATTTACGAATCCAGATTTCAAAATTTCTATGTCGCATATTGTGCAAGAAATTTTTTATCCACAAGCCAAAATAGAATACAAGTACGATTTTGGAACGACAACACATTTGACGTTGCAACAGCTAAAGAATTACAAATTAAGTCTGCACGAAAATATTGTTTTACTTTCGCGCAACGAACCTAATAAAATACTTTGCACGAAATGTAAAGTTGAAGAAGCTGTAAATATCTGTATTATTTGCAATATGGAGCACGAAGCTTTGTTTTGCGAAAAATGTTCGGAAGAACACGCCAAAGAATGCGAGGACTTTGCCGAATACGCTTGTGCACCGGTAGTAAATTCACCACGAATGGGCGTTTGCGGTTATGAAGGTGGTCAAATTGATGTTGAAAGAGACCGCAATTTAAAAAAATCTAAAAGCAATAAATAAATGACTAAGCGTTTGACATACAAAGTCGTTTATTTATCGCTTTCATTTGTTTTAGTTTAAGCAAACTTAAAACGCATTTTCGAGAATTTTTTGGCTAACATCCAAAGTTAAATCGCCAGTTTCTGAAAGTTTGGTTAATCCATGTGCTTTTAATTGTTCAACAATCACTTGAATTTTGTCGGCAGTTACACCATATTGAGAAAGTCGGGTTTTAATACCAAGACTTTCGAAAAATGATCTCGTTTTATTAATTGCCAAATCTATTTTTTCGTCATCACTTCCATTAGTAATATTCCAAACACGCACGGCAAATTGTAAAATTTTCGCACGTTTTTTTTCGCGACGTACTTCAAGAACAGCCGGATAAATAATTGCCAACGTTTGACCGTGATCAATACCAAACAACGCTGTCAATTCATGACCAATCATGTGCGTCGTCCAATCTTGCGGAACGCCAACACCAATTAAACCATTCAAAGCCATAGTTGCAGCCCAAACCATATTTGCGCGTGCATCATAATTTTCAGGTTCATTTACATTGGTTTCGCCAATTTCAATTAGGGTTTGCAAAATTCCTTCAGCAAAGCGGTCTTGTATTTTCGCGTCAACTGGATAAGTCATGTATTGTTCGACGGTATGAATAAACGCATCAACTATTCCGTTTGCAACCTGAATTTTTGGAAGCGTAAAAGTATAAGTCGGATCTAAAATTGAAAAAGCTGGAAATGTCATTTCGCTTTTGACAGGAAATTTTCCATGTTCGTAACTTATTACGGCACCGTTGTTCATTTCCGAACCGGTTGCAGGCAATGTCAACACTGCACCAAACGGAACAACTTTTTTAACAATGTCCGAAGTAATTGGTCTGAAACCAAATTTCAATAAATCACTGGCATTACCAACATAGTGAGATGCCAGACAAATAAATTTTGTACCATCAAGTACAGAACCACCGCCAACTGCCATAATGAAATCAATGTTTTCGTTGCGCACAACTTCTGCAGCTTTCATCAACGTTTCATATCGTGGATTTGGTTCGATGCCGCCAAATTCAAAAACTTTGCGGTTGCCCAGATTGGCTTTGACTTTATCAATCAGACCGCTCTTTTTTGCGCTTCCACCACCAAAAGTTATTAAAACTTTGGCGTCAACAGGGACAAATTTATTAATATTGTCGAGCCTGTCTTTGCCGAAAAAAATCCTTGTTGGATTATAAAAATCGAAATTGTACATAGTATTGTTTTAATGAATTATAATTTTATAAATTAACGATTAATCAGTTTTGCAGAACCTGTTGAATATCTTTCACCTTGAACCACAATTTTTGACGAAGCTGAATTTATTTCATGAAGTTCTTCTTTTGTAAATTCAACAGCCAGTGCGCCATTATTTTCATATACACGATGCATCTTTGTTGTACCCGGAATTGGAACAATCCATGATTTTTGAGCAAGTACCCAAGCAAGTGCAATTTGCGCAGGCGTAACATTTTTGCGTTGAGCAAATTGCGCAATCAAATCAACAAAAGCCATATTCATTTTTAAATTTTCCGGCGATAATCGCGGTACAGAACTACGGAAATCTTTACTGTCGAAAGTTGTATTCGTGTCCATTTTTCCGGTAAGGAAACCCTTGCCAAGCGGACTAAACGGAACGAACCCAATTCCAAGTTCTTCGAGTGTTGGGAGTATTTCTTCTTCAGGTTCTCGCCACCAAAGGGAGTATTCGCTTTGCAACGCAGTTACCGGTTGTACGGCATGTGCCCGACGAATTGTTTTTACACCTGCTTCGGAAAGACCAAAGTGTTTTACCTTTCCTTCTTTAATTAAATCTTTTACAGCTCCGGCAACATCTTCGATAGGAACATTCGGGTCAACACGGTGTTGGTAGAATAAATCAATAACATCAGTTTTGAGACGTATAAGTGACGCTTCTGCAACTTCTCTGATATGTGCCGGACGACTGTCAAGCGCTGAAGTTCCGGTGAAATCGAAACCAAATTTTGTTGCAATCACTACTTTGTCTCGAAATGGAGCCAATGCCTCACCAACAAGTTCTTCATTAATAAACGGTCCGTAAGCCTCAGCAGTATCGAAAAAAGTTATTCCGCTTTCTACGGCTTTATGTATAAGCGTAATCATTTCATTTTTATCAGAAATAGTTCCGTAGCCAAAACTCATTCCCATGCAACCGAGTCCTATTGCAGAAACTTCGAGATTGCTTTTTCCTAATTTGCGTTTTTGAATTTTTGTATCCATAAAAATATGTTTTTAATTTCGTACAAAGATAAAATGATTTCTTTTAGTAAAATAACTAAAACAAGAACTTTTGAAATCAAACTTTTTTGTATTTAAATAAATTTAACTGAACATGTTTTCAAATAATTCAAAATGATTCAACCAGATAGTACCTACAAAAAAAATTGCAAGGCTTTTTTTTAAACCTTGCAATTTTTTTTGTCAAATTATCGGCAAACTACATTTGTGCTTCTAACTTAGCAATATATTTTTCTGCTTTACGACCTTCGGTTGATTTATAAAATTTATCTTTTACGACTTGATACGTTTCGAGCGCTTTTTGTTTTTCGCCTGTAATTTCGTAAACCATACCAACTTTCATTAAGAAATATGGTGTTGTAAAATCGTTTTCGTTTTGTTTGGCAGCTTTTAAATAATAATCAAGCGCTTCTTTTTTATCACCCTTTTCGAGATAAGCATCACCCAACGCGCCAATTGCCATCGATGCAATAATTTTATCGCCGCCGCTGTAATCTTTCAGATATTTAATTGCATTGTCATAATCGCCATTACGCAAATAACAAACGCCGGTGTAATAATAAGCCAACTTGCCCGATTTTGTTGAACCGTATTCGTCGATAATATCCAACAGTCCCGGATAACTGCCGTCGCCTTTAAGCGCAAGTTTAAACGAATCTTTTTCGAAATAACGCTCGGCAGTAAACATTTGTTGCTGGGCTTCGAGTTCCTTTGGTTGCTGAAAAAATTTGCGGTAACCCATGTAGCCACCAACGATAACAATTATTGCAGCAATAATAATCATTAAACTTTTGCGATTTTCCTCGATGTATCTTTCGGTTCTACCTAAGGTTTCTTCGATGGTTTGTAGATTGTCACCCGTGTTGTGGTCTTTCTCTTTCATTGACATATTTATTTTTGACGTTTTTTAATTTGCCGCAAAAGTAAACAAAATAATTTATCTTAAAACAATTGTTAGTAAATTTTATAATCTTAATGCACAAAATTGAATAAGTCGAACTATTTTTGTGAAAAATATGCACGCAGATTAAATTATGTATTTAACCAGACTGTCGCTTATAAATTTTAAAAATTACGATCAACTCGATCTTAATTTTTCGCCAAAAGTAAATTGTTTTACAGGCAACAACGGCATTGGCAAAACCAATCTGCTCGACGCCATTTATTATCTGTCGTTTTGCAAAAGTCATTTCAGTTTGTCCGACATACAGAATATCAAACACAACCGCGATTTTTTTGTTATCGAAGGTCAATACGAAAACGGCGACAAAACCGAAAATGTTTTCTGTGGACAAAAACGCAATCAACCCAAACAATTTAAGCGAAACAAAAAAGAATACCAACGATTTACCGAGCACATCGGATTAATTCCGCTGGTGATGGTTTCGCCGTCTGACACAACGTTGGTTACCGGCGGTAGCGACGAACGACGCAAATACATCGACAGCGTTATCAGCCAATACGACCGCCCATATCTTGAAAATTTAGTAAAATACAACCGTATTCTTAACCAACGAAATCAATTGTTGAAAAACTTTGTAAAAACAGGATTAGTTGATCGCGAAATGCTCGAAATCTGGACGCATCAGTTATTAGAACCCGGAATGTTTATTTATCGCAAGCGCGTCGATTTTATACAAAAACTTTTGCCTATCTTTCAACAATATTATCAGTATATCAGTAACCAAAGCGAAATTGTTGAGTTGATTTACGAATCGCAGTTGCACGAAACTGATTTTAAAACTTTGCTGGAATCTAATGTCGATAAAGATTTGAGTTTGGAATATACTTCTTGCGGAATTCACAAAGACGATTTGGTTTTGCGTCTCGAAAATTTTCCAATTAAACGCATCGGTTCGCAAGGGCAGCAAAAAACGTATCTGATTGCTTTGAAAATGGCGCAGTTCGATTTTATGAAAGACATCAACGGCTACAAACCGATTTTGATGCTCGACGATATTTTCGACAAATTAGACGCATCGCGCGTTGAGCAGATTTTAAAATTAGTTGCCGACGAACATTTCGGTCAAATATTTATTACTGACACTTCTGACATTCACCTCGAACAAATTCTGACAAAAATTAATATCGATTTTAAAATTTTCAAAATTGACCGAAGTTGGCATTCTGCCTAAACTTAAATTTTTTTCACCGCAAAGACGCTAAGTCGCAAAGATTTTAATTAACAAAAAAAACTTTGCGTCTTTGCGCCTTTGCGGTGAAATATTTATTTTATTATTCAATAATTAATTTAGTTACATTTATAAATTTGTCGCAGTTGGCTTTCAAAACGTAAACGCCTTTTGCCAGATTCGATAAATCGAGTTTTGTATCCGTAACACAGTTTTTATTTTCGTAAACCGAAGTTCCCAGATGATTAAAAATTGAAACGTCGAATTGTCCGCAAACATTATTCGTTTTAATAGTAAAAATTCCTTTGTTCGGATTTGGAATGACTTGAATTTGATTGTCGTCAGAAATAGATTTTATTCCAGCAGCCGGATTTCTGGTGTGAATAACATTAATATTAAAAGTTCCTTCAGCACCACCGGCGCTGCCGTCAACCTGCAACCAATATTTTCGTCCGGCAACTAAATTCATCTGTACAATAACAGCCGAATAGTCCGATTGATCGTAATCGTCGTTTGCGGCAATAAGCGTATAATTATTTGTAAACAAATCGTTGCAGGTATTGGCATCATAAACAGCTATCTGGTCGTCGAAACCGGGCGCTTCAATGCGCACAAAACTATCGGCTGGAGCGATAAACGAAAACCAGAGTGAGTTTTGAACGCCACCTTCGGCACACCACGACATTTGTGTGTTGCAATCAGTTTGTGGTGGCGCAGGTTCGTTTGGTTGTGCAGTTGCGCAATGATTATCAAAAGGACCATTCACACCTTTAAATACTGGTATTGCATTGCAGAGATTGTCGTTTTGTTTGATATTTATTTCAACAGTAACTTGTGCTGAACCAACACAACCGTTGGCAACTCCCTGAACCGTATAAATTGTGCTTCCTGTCGGATTAACCAAAAGCCGGTCATTTAATTTTGTTATGACAGAAATGTTAGGCGACCATGTATATGTTGCTGCGCCCGACGCCTGCAATAAAATGCTACTGCCAACGCACATCAAAGGATGCTGAGGCGAAACGGTTATTGTAAGACTGTCCACGACATTGATGGTTCTGGTAACCGAATCTTTTCCTGCCGGACCTGATACATTATATTTGACAATCTTTGCACCTTTCGAACTCCATGTTACGTTTATTGGACCAGTGGTGTCGGCTACAGTTGGAGTTGCGTCTGAGCCAAAGTCCCATTTGTGCGAATTTGCAACGCCAAATGTATTGTCAGTAAAAGTTACCTGATTTCCTTTGCAAGTAGAAGTTGTGCTCGTATTAAAATTTGCAATGATTGTAGTTGTCGAATCATAAACAGAGTTGGTTTGCCACAAACCGCGTCCGTAAGTTGCTGCACGAAGTTTATGAATGTTATAAACAATTTCGAGATTATCAACAACCACGTTCGGAAGTCCATTATTATAAGACTGCCACGCATTCATTGTACTGTCGCGGTAAAATACGCCCAAATCTGTTCCGACATAAATCCGGTTTTTTGTACCATTCTCATAAACGCCACAATTGACTGGAACATTCGGTAAACCGGCAGAATATTTTTGCCACGTTGCGCCGCCGTCATTCGATTGAAAAACTTTTGAAGTGTCGGTATAACCTGACATGGTAACCCAAAGTATGGAAGGATTTACCGGCGAAACAACTATTCCGGTTATGCTGATATTGTTCGGTAAATTATTGTTAATTATTTGCCATAAAGCTCCTCCATTATATGTGGCATATAAATTTGATCCTGTGGTTGCGTAAATAAAATTTTCTTTTGACGGTGCAACTGCGAAAGCTGTCAAAACACCACTAAACGTTTGATTCAAATCAATCCAGTTATTTCCGCCGTCGGTAGATTTATAAAGCATGTCGTATCCGGCATAAATAATATTCGGGTTGTTGGGGCTTAACATATATGGTGTAACCCAATTGCCATCATTGCTTGTCGGTCTGATTGATGTAAATGTCCGTCCGCCGTTTGTAGATTTTTGAATATCGCCATTGTAGTATTCGCCATAAATAATATCGGCGTTGGTGGGATCGATAATGCAATCCATGCCGTCGCCACCAAGAATACCGCTCCACGTATCGCCATTGCGTAAAAAAGTTCCGTTATCCTGATTTCCCGAAACCACCATGTCTGGATTTGTAACTGACGAACCGATATGATATATTTGCAGGATACTGATGCCGTCGCTCATGTCAAACCAATTGACGCCGCCGTCGTCGGTCTTGTAGATTCCACCGTCGCAGCCAGTATATAATGTATTATTGTTAAAAGCAAGCGTATGTATGTCGGCATGTACATAAGGTATGAAATTGCTACCAGCCCAATACGCGTTTATATTCCAAGTCAGCCCACCATCGTTGCTTCGCCAGATGTTAACGCCGCCTAAAAAAACAACATTTGCATTGGTGGGCGAAACGGTTAATGATAAATCATAAAAACCCTGTCCGCCAGAATCACTGCCGTCAAAATTCCAACCTAATAAATTGATGGCGTTATAATTTATTTGTGTTGTCCACGTATTACCGGCATCGGTTGATTTGTAAAAGCCGTAAAAACCATCGTCGCTCAATCGGCTAAACAAAGCGTAAACCACTTGTGGATCGGCTGGTGTAACTGCCAATTCACAACGAAGTACATTGCTTGAATTTGGTAAACCGTTTGTAATTATTTTGAAACTAACACCTGCATCTGTCGAAACATATATTTTGGCATTGGGATATGATGCTGCGTAAATTGTTGACGAATTACCGGGTTGCAATTCGATGTCTTTAAAATTTCCAATTAGTAGTCGTGACCAAGTTACTCCGGCATCTTTCGATTGATAAACGCCTGCTTTTGATGCAGCATAAAGTGTTGATGAATTTGACGGGTCAATTAAAATTTTGCGGACAACTAAGTTGTCTGATAAATTAAATGACAATCCTGTTCCGGTAAACGTATTGCCGCCGTCCAACGATTTTAAAACGCCAATGCTGTAAGTATCTCCGGCGTCGCCATCACCGGTTGCGATATAAACAATGTCTGGATTTGTGGGATCGATTGCAATGCTCGACACACCAATGCTTGGCAATAAATCTGTCGAAGTTGCCCACGAATTTCCGGCGTCATACGATTTCCACAAGCCACCCGACGGCGAGCCGCAATACAAAATATTTGGATTGGACGGATGAAAAGCAATGCAGTTGATACGCCCAACGCCAACCGGCGAATTGTCAATCATTGTTTTCGGAACTTGGATTGGTCCCATGGGAGTCCATTTGGAAGTATTATTTCCTTTTGGCGAATTTTTAAATTGACGGTAGGCATCGTAAATAGCAGTTTGCGGCAAATAACCTGACGGATAAACCCGTGGCAACATAAAATCTTCCCAACGTTTGTAAACTTTCCAGCCTTTGCCTTTTTGTATTTTTTTTCCTGACCAATATTTATTGAATGCTTTTTTGACATCGTAAAAATTATATTGACCGTTTTTATTTTGTGGCAGATTATTCAACCACGCCTGCGATTTTGATTGTATTGCAAAGCAGATACATATAACAAGAATAATGTAGATTTTTTTCATTCGGATTTGAATTATATAATTTTCAAATATACAAATTGATTTGTAAACCAAAAGACAATTTGAATAACTATAGATTCAAATTTCGACAGATGGTCAAAATATTATTGGATAAAATACAAAAAAAATATCCGTAATTATTCGTTTTTTCTATTGACTAATGTAGGGCTAAATGCTGGCAGACAAACTGAAATGTATTCCACCGGAGTATCGAATGGATTTGAATAACGAACTTTGCAACCTTTTATTATTAAAATACTTTGACCTGCTTCTAATAAAATTTTTTCGTCGTCAATTTCGATAATTTTTTTGCCTTTAAAAATGTAGGTTATTTCGTCGAAAGCCGGTGTCTGAAAAGGCTCGCTCCAACCGGCGGGTGCAATCATGTGCGCTATACTATACTCAGCGGTGTTAGTGCTTGGTATTCCGAAATGTTCTTCTATAAGTTTGCCATCGGTTGTCGGTACAACAAAAGGAGAAGTTTGCTTGAAATATTTTTGCATAATTATTTATTAATGCTAATTAAGAGTTGAAAAAAAATAAAAAACATTTGTGTTAAAGTTATAAATATCAATTAAATAAATGTCAAAAATTTGTTAATATAATTGATTATTAGTGTATTAAATATTTTTTAATTAAATAAATCTTTATTCAATTGGTTAATAGAAAAAACAGATATTCAAATAATTTCCAGAGTGCGCTCTACCAAAGGACTTTTAGTGCATGTTTTTGGTAAAATCGCCGCTGCTTATATTACATTAATTTTAACTCTTAATTAGCATAATTAACAATCAACAATTATTTATTAGTTTTCCTCAGCAGTTTCGTCGTCTGTAACAGAAGCGTTTGTATATTCATCGCCTTTTATTGACTTGATAAAATCTATTGCTTCGGTCATGCCTTCAATAAATTTTTCAAAATCTTCGCGGTAAAGAAACATCTTGTGTTTTTCGAAATGAAAACGTCCATCGGTTTCGAAACGTTTTTTGCTTTCGGTAACTGTCAGATAAAATTCATTTTTGCGCGTTATCTTTACATCGAAAAAATAAGTTCTTTTTCCCGCCCTTACAGCTTTAGAAAAAATTTCAGCTCTTTCCTGTCCATCTTTTTTTTCTATTTCTGCCATCTTCCAAAAAAATTTTTCAATAATTAGTGTCAGCCAAAATTAATAAATTATTTTTGAATTAGGCACGTTGTATTCGGAAAAATTCTTCTTTGCGACGTTTATTCGTTTTACGCAGGTGCAGAAAATCATGGCAAAAAATTGCAATTCTTTTTTTTTCAAACGTTAATTCACAAAGGTTTATCTCAATGCAAAAATTTCTTTAAAAATATTTAACATATAATAGTATAAAATTTCGAAATGTCATTATATTTTTGCTTATTTGAGCTTTGTTAAAAACATTCACTAAACATTATAATTTAATTTTACGACAATGAAAAAAACTGTAGGATTGTTGTTTTCGCTGGTTGCACTTGTCAACCTTGCATTTAGTCAGGGTTACGAAATTAAGGTTAAAATTAACGGTCTTAAAAATGTGCCCGTAATTTTAGGACATTACTTCGAGACCAAAATGATTCCCGACGACACAGCCCGTCTCGACAACAACGGACAAGGCGTGTTTAAAAAGTCGAAACCCTTGCCCGGCGGCATGTATCTGGTTTATATGCCAAATAGAACTTATTTTGACATTCTGATTTCGGATAATCAAAAATTTTCTTTCGAGAATGACACGACCGATTATGTCAATCGCGCCAAATTTACGAACGACAAACAAAATCAGGTGTTTTTCGATTATCAAAAGTTTATTATTAAACGACAAAAAGAATCGAAAGATATTCGCGAAAAAATGAAAGACAGCACCATCAACGAAAAAGTAAAAAAGGATTATGGCGATAAACTTACAAAAATCGACAGCGACGTAAAAGTCGAAATGGACAAAGTCATCAACGAAAATCCGACTCTGTTTTTAAGTACGTTTTTAAAAGCTACACGCGAAGTCGAAATTCCACAAACACTGCCCGACGATAAAAAATATTATTGGTATAAAGATCATTTCTTCGACAACTTTGACGTGTCCGATTGCCGTTTGCTTCGCACACCTTTGTACGACCCGAAAATTAAAACGTACATTCAGAAAGTCATACCACAAATGCCCGATTCCATTATTCCTTATGTCGATATGCTGATAAAAAAATCGCGTGCCTGCGACGAAATGTTTCGATACATGCTCATTACTTTGTTCAACGAATATGCGTCGAGCAATGTTATGGGAATGGACGCTGTTTATGTGCACATTGCCGAAAAATATTACATCAACGAAGCAACATGGAGCGACAAAAAATTTATTGACGAGTTAAAAGAAAAAATACCAAAGAAAAAACCACTGTTGATTGGTAAAAAATTGCCCGACAATAAATTTCTCTTAGTTCCTTATGATTATCTTATGAAATCGCTTACAGATTCGACGGCAATGAAAAACTATTTTTATGGCGACTACATAAATGTTTATGACGTGCAATCGAAATACTTTGTTTTAATTTTTTGGGAATCCGATTGCAGCCATTGTCAGGCAGCGATGCCGGTATTGCATCGCATTTATAACCGTCTGAAAAGTAAAGGACTCGAAGTAATGGCAGTACACATGCTGTCGAGCGAAGAAGGCAAAAGGAAATGGTGCAAGTTCGTCAAAAAAGAAAATCTCGACGGCTGGTTAAATGTTTGGGACCCTGCGTATGTTACCAAATATAAAGACAAATATGATGTAAGCAGCACGCCGGTTGTTTATATGACCGATAAAGATAAAAAAATTATTGCAAAACGCATTGGTGTAGAAGAGTGCGAAAAAATTTGTATCGGAATGATGCTCGAAGAAAAACTTGGAACAGCCACCGGTAAAGAAAAATTGAATATTATGAAAGACCTTGCGAAATCATATCCGCAGGAAAAGGAAGGTTTGAAGGCAATGAAAGATGTTTATGATCGCGGACTTGTGGGCGACGAAAAAACTGAAATGGACGTTTTCCTCGACAAGTTGATTGATGCGGCAAAATAATAATTTCGCTAAACTTTGACAGCGTTGCAAACGCTGTCAAAGTTAAAATAAAAAAATATGTCAAAAAAAATACTCAATCTACTTTTTGCAATTTTTATTTTCGTACACATTGCGTCGGCGCAAGGTTACAAAATAAAAGTCAAAATAAACAGTCTGCACGACACGACGCTTTTGTTGGCGCATCACTTTGGCGACAAAAAATTTATTGACGACACAGCGAAAGTTGACCACAAAGGACAAGCTGTTTTCGAGAAAAAGAAATTGCTCCCCGGCGGCATTTATATTATTGTGTTGCCGTCGAAAAAATATTTTGATGTGTTGATTGATAAAGACCAGAATTTCAGCATCGAAAATGACACAACCGATTTATTCAGGAAAATTAAAACCACCGGCAACAACGAAAACAAACAATTTTACGACTATCAATATTTTATGTCTAAACTGGCTGACGATTCGCGCACATTGCAGCGCAAAGCCGAAAAATTGAAATCGAAACCCGATAGTTTTAAAATTGTTGTAAAAAAAATTGACATCATCGATTCGACAGCAAAAACGTATTCGCAAAAACTGATACATGAAAATCCAAACGCATTGCTCAGCAAAATAATTAAAGCAACAACCGCCATCGACGTTCCCGATCCGCCAAAAGACAAGCATGGCAATGTTCTCGATTCGCTTTTTCAGTACCGTTATTACAAAGCGCATTATTTCGACAATTTCGATTTTTCTGACGCACGGATTTTGCGCACGCCGGTTTTCGAGCCAAAACTGATGACATTTGTAAAAGATGTTTTGTACCAAATACCCGACAGTTTAATTCCCGAATTAGATAAAGTCATACAAAAATCTATGGTCAATCAGGAGATGTACCAGTTTGTGCTGGGAAATATTTTTAATCATTACAACGCCAGCAAAATTATGGGCATCGATGCGGTATTTGTCCACATTGCCGACACGTATTATCTGAATGGCAAAGCGCCATGGAGCGACACAACATTAATGAAAGAACTCCGCAAGCGTGTTGACAAAATGCGACCGAACTTAATTGGCAAACAAGCGCCGGAACTGAAACTTGTTTCGATTGACAACCGTGTTGTTTCGCTTTATGCTGTCGAGTCAAAATTTACTATTTTGGTTTTTTGGGAACCGACTTGCGGGCATTGTCAAAAAGAAATTCCAAAATTGTTTCAGATGTACCAGAAAGTCCGCACAAAAGGAGTCGAAGTATTAGCTGTCCACACGCAAACCGATACAACCGAATGGAAAAAATTTGTCCGCAAATACGACATGGATTGGATAAATGTTTACGATCCGTTTATGTTCTCGAATTTCCACGAGTTATATGACATTTACAGCACACCTACAATTTACCTGCTCGACGAAAAGAAAAAAATTCTGGCTAAACGTATGGGTGTTGACCAGTTGGAAGATATGCTTAATAAATTATTAAAAATAAAATAAATATGTCGCGTTTATTTTTTTGTATTTTGATAATCTTATGTCTGCAAAAATCGTTTGCACAAGGATATAAAATTGAAATTAAAATTAAAGGTTGGGAATCGAAAGACTTGACGTTGGCTTATTATTTTGAAGACAAGCAATTTGTTGTGCAAACGCAGAAAACCGATGCTAAAGGATCAACTGTTTTTCAGGGTACTGAAAAATTGCCCGGCGGAATTTATCTGATTATTTTGCCGTCAAGAAATTATTTTGACATTCTGTTGACCGACAACCAGACATTTTCAATTAAGTCGGACACCACTGACATTACTAATCATATAAAAATTACTGGCAGCGACGAGAATACTTATTTTTATAATTATCAAAAGGAATTATCGAAACTAAATGTCAAAAAGAAAAAGCTTGATGCCGAGTTACGCATCCATGCTGCAAACGCCGATTCGTCGCGTACAATAACCACCAATCTCGAAAATGTCGATAAAGAAATTAAAGATGCGTGGAAAGACGAAGTGAAAATTCATCCGCAAACATTTTTGGCGAAACTACTCAAAGCAATGAATGAATCGGACGACGAAAAAACACCAACCGGTGAAAGTTTCTATGACCACATTGATTTGTCGGACAGTAAATTTATTCGTACACCTATTCTGCAAAAAATCGTCAGAATGCAAATTGCCAAAACCGTCAATGGTGAAATCGGAACTATTATTAAAGAGAATGACCGTCTGATAGAAAAATCGATGGCAAACAACAAAGTGTTTGAATATGTGTTGAATTATCTCATAAATTTTTACGATACTTTCCAAAAATGTGGAATGAATGAAGTGTTTGTTCACTTGGCTGAAACCTATTATTTTTCGGGCAAAGTTAATTGGGTGGACTCTGCCGGACTGAGCGCGCTGCACAAACGCGTAAAAATATTGAAAGCTAATTTTGCCGGTCAAACTGCTATCGATTTAAAAATGGAAACACCAACCGGCGAGTTTGTTTCGCTGTTGGGCGTCGATGCAAAATATACCTTGCTTTTTTTCTGGCAAACCGGCTGCGGACATTGCAAGGAAGCAAGCGAAAAACTGAAAAAGTTTTACGAAGAACTGAAAAAAGATTACAGCATCGAAGTGTTTGCTGTTTACATCAAAGGTAATAAACCTGAATGGACGGAGCACATCAACAAAAACGATTTCGACTGGATAAATGTTTACGACCCGAACAATGCAACTGACTTTCGCGAATATTACAATGTTTTTAGTACACCTATTTTATATTTAATCGACGACAAAAAAACAATCGTTGCAAAACGTCTGGGCGAAGCGCCAATCAGTGAGTTGTTGAATCAATTAATGTTGCAAAAAGAAAAGTTTAAAAGATAATTGACAATGGACAATGGATAATTAACAATGGACAATTGACAATTTAAAATGAATTATCCATTGTCAATTGTCCATTATCCATTTGCTTAGATTATCGGTTATTAATAAATATTTGTTTACTTATAATTTGAGTTGCTTTTTTAACGCTGATAATATATGTCCCCGGCATTAAATTAATTGGTAACGATACAAGTTTAGTATTCGTTTTTTTCTGAATAATTTTTCTGCCAAGTATATCATAGACAAAAATTTCTGCATCAAAATTTTCTTTCCCTCCAAATTCTACGTAAATAGTATTTGAATTAGACCAAACTTTATAATCGTCTTTCTGAACTTGTGGCAACGCTGTAATGATTTCATTTCTTATTAAATGCAACTGATAATTCGAAAGTCCTATTGAAGCCGGAATTATAAAATTGTTGACTTTAATATCAACGACCACGCCAGTAACATTGTCTTCCAAATAAACTGACCATTCGTTGCCAATTGTACTTGTTGCTAACGAAATAAAATATTGTCTTTTGACGTCTGGCAAACGAACAGCAAGCGGAATAATAATATCGTCACTATTGATCGAAATATTTTTTATGGCGTAATTTATTTTATTATCGGGCGTAAATATTTGCGGAATATTTAAATTAGGCGAAAGAATCTTTTCGGCATCAATTGTTGTTGCGTTTGATGAATTATCATTTAATTTGATAAAAATCTGGTCTGCAAAAATTCCGTTTGTCAGATTAAGCGCAAGATAATTATTTACACTTTGTTTTTGCGGCAAATTAACTGTCAATGCAGCGCGTGGCAGCGCAAAATTTACTTTTGTTTTTGTGTTGACATAAAATACGTCTTGCGGCGCGATATACGGATTTGCATTACCAATGCCGTTTGCAAAATACAAATAGTTTTCCGAAACATTATCCCATTTGTACAACGCCGACGGACAGTTTATTTTATTCCAGTCGAGGGTCGCTGTAAATGGATTTCCTATTTGCGTAAAGCCGGTAGAACTTGTTTCTAATGCAATTTGTTGGTCGCCAAAATTTAAGCTGCCCGAAATATTTACAATCGAATTTCCCGTATTATTTGATGCTGTATAAATATTGGTAAAATCGAAATTGTCGCCTTTGCCAACTGCGCGCCACATTCCCGAAGTTTTGTCGAACATCGAAAATTTTACAAGCGACGGAAATTGATTAACAGTTTTAAACGGCAATGAAAAATCATTTTGCTGACTTGCCGGTAAGTAATATTGCATCGACGCGTTTCCGTTTACATTGATATTGCCTTTTGCAGCCAGTTGCGCAACTCCATTATTTCCGCTTAACAATTGAAGGTCATTTATAATATTCAGATTCGCCGCATCGCTCACCAGCAGCGACGATTGCGAATTTAATGTCAAATTATAACATTCGGCGTTTTGCGACAGTTGTACTTTCATTGTCGCTGGAATAAAGACATTACTTTGATTTGTTGGAACTCCGGCAGTCCAGTTTGCGGCGTTATTCCAGTCAATCGAAACTGCGCCAGTCCATGTGTCAGTCGAAATAAATTGTATTTCGAAACGATTGTTGTACGTTCCGGCGTCAGAATAAAATTGATACGACATGGTTTGTTTTAAATCGACAAAAGTATTGTTCGACAAGTCAACCAAATAAACTTGTTGCTCGAAATTATCAAAGTCGGTAATATCAAAATTGAAATTTCCGGCTTGCGTCGCGTTAAAACCGACTGGTATCACGGCGCCACCATTATTAACCGTCGTACCTGCAATTGCATAAGCAACTTTGTTGGTAAGAATATAAACCGACAACGGAATTGCAAAATTTGTTTTTGGTACGTTATAAGAATCTGCATTGCTACCTGCCAAAGCCAACAAGGTTTGTACGCGGTTATTCTGTCCGTCCGAAAGTTGTAATTTTAAATGTTTAATTCCTGAGGTCAATGCAAAAATATTGCTCGGATTGTTGCTACATTCCATCGTTTGATTAAATTTGACAGTGCCGGAGTTTATCGTTTTTACAAAAAACGCATCGCCGCTTTGTACAAAATTCTGACCGTCGCAATTAACAAAACCGGCAGCGTTGATATATGCGTAATCAGCGTACTTTGCAGTCGCATTATTTCTGTAAACAACAAACGGATTTATTTGACTCGAATTGGCGTTTAAAAATGCAGATAAATTGATGGCGGCGGGGTAGGGGTTTCCTATCAGATTCCAACCACTCGAAATATTTGTAATGTTGGCGCTGTATTTTCCGTCGTGCAAATCGCCGGTCAAAATAAAATTGTTTGCGGTACTGTTTGAAATTTTAATACCAACTGTTGCGGCAATTGTGTCGGTCGTATTCAAATTTAAAAACGTGTTTGATGTTTCGTCAAATTTTTTTATGGTGGACGAACCTAACGTTGCTGCGTTTTGATTGTAAACCGGCGATGTTATCAGCTTGTCGCCATTTGCCGGAAATGACATTTCTACCTGCGATTTTTGCGCAGCCGTAAATGTTCCCAAATTTATAAACGATGCTTTGTTCAATGTGTCGGTTTTTAATAGCAATTGTCCGTTGATGTTTAAATTTGAATTATTATTGACTGTTAGCGAAGACGTTGGTTGTACAACAATATTTGACACTGTCGCACTACCAGCAATAACCGGATTTTTACTATCTGGAATAAATACGTTTGATATTGAAGATGGTACGCTGTTTTTGTTCCAGTTGTTTGCAGTATTCCAATTGGTCGAAATGTTTTCTGTCCAAATATATGGCGTGGTAAAACGCAATACAAAACGTTTCGGAAAAATGCCAGCAGCGCTTGTAAATGTGTATGACGTGGTTGTTGCCAAGTTAGTTACAACATTTGTAACTTTATCGACAAGATAAATATTGGTGCCGGGTTCAAAATTAATTTCGGTGTTGTTAATTGTAAAAGTACCGGCAGTCCCGCAACGATAAGCAAGTTTTATTTCGAAACTGTCAGCCAGATTTTTTACTGCAGGCAAAGAATTGATTGCCAGTTCGGCATTTGTAATGTCGGTAAGAAAATAAATAAATGGTTGCGTTGTTGACGTTGTGTATTTTTTGTATGCGTCTAAATCGCCATCGACTTCGGTTGTCGCGTTGTCGATAAATCGCACCAATGTTTCGTCAGTCAAATTATTTGTGGCAATTGTCAAACGCAACAAATCGCTGAAAACCGACGATTTATTCGACAATTTTCCTTTTTTATAACTTGTTCTGGCATTATTATGCACTCGCGCTGCAGCAGGAATCGTAATTGTACCCGACGTTTTTGCTTTTACAAACCAACCTTGTCCCATAGGAATAAAGTTGGTTGCATTGCCCACCTGAACCGGAGACGTTTGTGTAGAATTTATAGTATCGCCGACTGACCCGACATAATAACTGTAATTTGTTCCGTTCCAAAAATAAGCGACATTGTTGATGTTGGTTTTGTCCCAACCAAAGCCGTCCCAATCCAATGCTGACGTGTATGGATTTCCCAAATAATTCCAACCGTTGTATAATTCGGGCTGACCGGTGTGTGTGTAGGTTACAGGATAAGTTACATCTGAATTAACAATGATACTTCCAAGATAAGAATATGTTCGATAATTTGTACGATAGTATTGGGTTGGATACCAATAAAAATCGTAACCTTTGCCGGGTATTAAATTGGTTTCGGTAACTTTTTGCCAGCCCAAAGTTGCAGCCGTCGAACTGATGTTTGACCAGTTATCGGGCTTTGTTTCGTCGTACCAGTAAAAATTCGGATTTGTATTTCCGTCGGTAACAATGCTTCGGGTGAGGTCGCCCAACATTGCAGATATATCGTGCCAACGCGAATGTTGTAACGAACGTTCAATGGTTATGTTATTCGTTTTTGTGTTAGTTACGGTTCCGGTTGTTATTAACGATGCTGTTGGAATAGAAAGGTCGGCTGCCTGCAATGTTAAAGTACCAGAAATATTAAATGTACCACCAATTGTAACTTCATTTCCGGCTGGAATTGTAATAATAGATGTATTGCCGGTAGCTACGTTATTGAATGTTAAAAGTCCGGTGGAACTTACTGTTTGATATGTACCGTTGAAAGTTACTGTTCCATTGTTGTTATTAAAAGTTCCTGTGTTGGTAAAATTTCCGGAAACATTAATATTGGACGACGGTGCAGTCAACGTACCAACTATTTTGACGCTTGGTAAAGATGTTGTTCCTGTTCCACCCATCGTTGTGTTTCCTTTGAATGACACCGTTGACGAAGGTGAAGCTGTAAAGATATTGTTGTTTAGCCAATAACCATAAACATCCAGATTACTCGTACCTGTTAAAGTCAATACGCCACCACTTTGTATAGTAATGTTTTTGCAGAAAGCATTTGCCGATGCAAGAACCGGAGGGTTTACACTTGACGTAACAACTACGTCAACTGTATCTATCGGAACGGAAGGACAACTCCAATTGTTAATGTTTGTCCAATCCGAACTAAAAGCGCCTGTCCAAATACCACGGGTATTGACGGTTATATTCATAGTTCGCGGTGTGCTTATGCCGCAGTTGTTGGAAGCTGTAACAGTCAATATTCCGCTTGTTGCAGTTGGTATAAAGCCAATATTAATTGTACTGCTTGTGCTTGGTGGTATAATTGCGCCGGTACTTGAGTAGCTCCAGTTATAAGTTGAACCTGTAACATTGGTAACTG
>Ga0265327_10001053_pt1 | contig 38592 bp, 33 predicted proteins | sample 41621metaG_FD_202089 | JGI IMG/M metagenome (GOLD analysis project Ga0265327, IMG submission 202089) | Rhizosphere microbial communities from Carex aquatilis grown in University of Washington, Seatle, WA, United States - 4-16-21 metaG | ecosystem: Host-associated > Plants > Roots > Rhizosphere...
AGAACAAAACATGAAAGCGACCATAGCCTCCAAAAGGGCGGGGTTCACGCTTGTGGAAATCATGATCGTCGTGGCCATCATCGGCCTGTTAGCGGCGATTGCGATTCCCAACTTCGTGAGTGCCCGCGCAAGAGCACAGGCGAGTGCCTGTATCAACAACCTGAAACAAATTGATGCGGCAGCCAGCCAGTTCGCCATTGAGCAGGGAAAGCGAACCGGCAGCGCCATCAACTTCCCCACCGACTTGACGCCGTACATCAAGCTCAATTCGGCCGGGAGCCTGCCGGCCTGTCCGGCGGGGGGTAATTACAGCGACAACAAGGTGGGCGACCAGCCTGCCTGTTCGCTGGGCAACACGGTAAGCCCGGGACACGTGATGCCATGATAAGGATGAGTCTCTAAACAAACGTGTGCTTGAATCTTAAAATTCAGGCGCACGTCTTCGTTAACAATGGCTCAAAGCTAATTGGAAAAACGACCAAAGGTTAATCTTCAAAATGTTGGATTTCTTCCAGCCCCCGGCCGGAAGTTTCCCGTCCATTGATCCACAACGCGCCTGCGGCCACGAGCAACGGGACGGCCAGCGATATGGCCGGAATGAACAACCCCGGAAAGATGCTAAGAATGTGTGCCACGGCGGACGGTCCCACCACGCCGCCTAATTTGCTGCTGCTGGCGGTCACGCCGGTGCCGGTGGCGCGAAGTTTGGTGGGATACAATTCCGCGCTATACGGCGAAAGCATGGCAATCATCCCGCTTAAACCCACCAGTAACAACACCGTGAGCAAACTGCAATAAGCCGGGCTGTCGCTGGGTTTCAACGTGGCATAAATGCCGAGCACGGCAGCGGTGAGGAAGGCAAACAGGATCATGGTTTTTTTGCTGCTCCAAAATCCATAGAGCCACGCCACCAGCGCTGCGCCCGGCAGCGCAAACAGCGCGGACTTGGCCAGCAGCCGGTTTGCAATCTGGCTGTCCAGATGCAGGTAGTCATGCAAGATGGTGGGCAACCAGGTCAGGAAGCCCCAATTGACGAGGCCCCAGGACATGCCGAACAAACAGACCGTAAAGGTTAGCACCGCGTAGGGTTTGCGGAACAGTTCGCTAAATTCCTTGGAATGATCAGCGGTATCGCGGACGGCATTCGCCGGCACGGGAACCAGTTCAATGTTGAATTTTGCGAGGGTGCGTTTTGCTTCATCCACTTTTCCCTCGTGCAACAGGAAGCGCGGCGATTCCGGGATGAAACGGCTCAGCAAGACAACCAGCAACCCTGTCGGGAGGTTGAGCAGCCACAAAACACGCCAGCTCAAGATGGGTTCCAGCCACGCGGCCGCGCCGCTGGCGGCCAAGTAACCGCCCGCAGTGCCCAGTCCGCCGACGAGCACGCACATCCAGCCGCGATGCCGCGCGGGAATCATTTCGGCGAGCAGGGCAAAGACGATGGGTAACATGCCGCCAGCCGACAGCCCCATGAGAAAGCACATGCACAGGTTCCATTTGAAGGCGGGCATGGTGCCGCAAATGCCCGTGCTGATAAACATCAAGGCGGCCAGTAATATCGAACCGCGCCGGCCCAACCGGTCCGCCAAAATGCCCCACAAGATTGAACCCGTGGTGGTGCCAATCATGGCGAACAACGCCAGCAACGCCGCGACTGGTTTGGTGATGACATATTCCTCGCGCATGCCCGGCACCACAAATCCCAGCGTGGCCGGCTTCATCACATCCACCACCAGCGCCATGCCAAGCACGGTGACGAGTTTCCAGTGCGCCCAACCCAGCTTGGCGTTATCCATGGAATGCAATTGATAATCGGCGCTGGCGTCTTTGAGCGGGTGGCTTTTGTCATGGATGGGAAACAGGCCGTAAGTGGTTGCCGCCAAGCCGGTCACAATCAAGCCCATGCCGATATACATCAAGGTGGACATGGGCATGCAGGCCATGTGGAACTGCATGTTGCGCGCGCTTAAAAAATCCGGCAAATGAAACATCACGCCGGTGACAATGGCGATCGTTCCCAGCCAAAAGGCCAGGGAATGACTCAGGGTACGGCCACCGGATGATTTCATGCGCGGGCGAGGTTAGGTTTCCCGTATAACCAAAGCAAACACCTTTTGTGCGCGGTTTATGCCTTGTTTTTGCCGTCGGCGTAAGCTGTTTGCCGTGAAAAAGCCGGACTTTGCGCTTTGAAGTCGCGCCGGGGCCGCATATATATTTCGCGTGTCACAATCAGTCCAGCCAGCCATAAACGCCGCCACAAGCCTGTGTGCGGTGTATGGTTCGCCCATAAAACATTCCGCATCGCCGGCCATGCACAACGCTGCGTTTGCCGCCTTGGGCCTGAACTGGTGTTACGTGGCCTGTGAAGTGGACCCCAAAAATCTTCGCGCGGCCATTGCGGGCGCCAAGGCCATGGGATTTTGCGGGCTGAATCTTACCGTGCCCCACAAATTGCTGGCAGTGGACATGGTGGATGCCCTGGACATTTCGGCCAAGACGTGGGGCGCGGTCAACACGATTCATTTTACCGAGCAAGGCGCGATTGGTTATAACACCGATGCCGATGCGATCATTACCTCGTTGCGCGAGGACGTGGCCATTCAGGTGCGCGGAGCCAAGGTGCTGCTGCTGGGCGCGGGTGGCGCAGGACGTACCGCCGCCTTGAAGCTGGCGTCCGAAGGCGTGGCCGAGCTATCGCTGATAAATCGCACCCAAAGCAAGGCCGATGAAATCGCCGCCGAAATCCAGCGTCAATTTCCGTCCGTGAAGGTTTCCGCCGCTTACCCCAAAGGCGAAGTGGACTTGATACTGAATGCCACGTCGCTTGGACTCAAAGCCGGTGACGCCTCGCCCTTGGACGAGAAGCAGTTTTCATTCAAGCAAAGCCGCGCGGTGTACGATATGATATATCGCCCGGCGGAAACGTCGTTGCTTGCCGCCGCCCGTGCCGCCGGTTGTAAAACTGCCAACGGCCTGGGCATGTTGTTGTATCAGGGAGCCAAGGCATTTGAAATCTGGACCGGGCAGCGCGCGCCGTTGCCGGTGATGCGCCAGGCCTTGGAGAAAAATATTTACGGTACCGCGAAATCATGAGCCTCGTTATCAACGCGCTGAATCCGCACTACTGGCCGCCGACGGAGTCGCCTTTCTGGTGGCTGGTGTTCTTCTCCTTCGGCTGTATCGTGGGCAGCTTTTTAAACGTCTGCATCTACCGGATGCCGCTGGAGTTGAGCGTGGTCTCGCCGCCGTCGCATTGTCCGCATTGCAAATATTCCATCCCGTTTTACCTGAACATCCCGCTGGTAACGTGGCTGGTGTTGAAAGGCCGCTGCAAAAATTGTGGCGCGCCGATCTCAGTGCGTTATTTCATTGTGGAATTGTTTACGGGCCTCACGTTTCTGGCGTGCTGGCTGGTATTCGGGGCGCAATCGCCATGGCTGGCGCTGGTATATTGTCTCTTTTTATCCGGCCTGATTGTGGCGACGTTTATTGATTTCGAACATTTCATTATTCCTGATGAAATCACCCTGGGCGGGGCGGTGGTCGGGTTTGTCATCTCCTTCCTCCTGCCGTCGTTGCACGGTGTGCGAACCAACGGAGAAAGCCTCGTACAAAGCATCATCGGCATTGTTGCGGGTGCGGGCATCGTCTACGGAGTGTTGCGCGGAGGAAAGTTATTGTTTGGCCGCAAGAAAATGAAACTGCCGCTGGAAGCGACCATTATATTTTCAGAAACCGCCCTGAGCCTCCCCGACAAAGAAATTCCTTACGAAGACATCTTTTATCGCAAGTCCGATACGATTGTATTTCATGCCCGCACGGTGGAACTCGTGGACCGTTGCTATCTGAATGCCACGGTGCGGCTTTCGCCCGACCGGCTGCAAATTGACGAGGAGGAAATCGATCCCACTTCGGTTCCGCACATGGAAGCGGTTTGTGCGGAAATCGTGCTGCCGCAGGAAGCGATGGGTTTGGGTGACGTCAAATTCATGGCGGCCATCGGCGCCTTTTTGGGTTGGGAAGCGGTGGTGTTTACGCTGGTGGTGAGTTCCTTGATTGGCGCGATATACGGCGGCATCATGATTGCATTGCACCGGCAGGAATGGTCGGGACGCCTTTATTTTGGCCCCTTTTTGGCGCTGGCGGCCACCATCTGGCTGTTTACCGGGCCAGCCTTGGTGACGTGGTACTTACGTTTCTCCGACCACATGCTCACGCACATGACGGGACATTAGAGCAAAACTGTAGCTGCGTCTTCGGAGCGCGAGCGGCAACGTGCCGCTGCCCATCATTCAATGAAGAATTTAGAATGAAGAATGCGGAAAAGGTTGAAAGTTTCAGGGCGGCAAGGTGCCGCTGCCAATTGATTGAACAACCAAGGAACCAAGGGAACAAACGACAAGGCAAATTTAAATTTCAAATTGGTAATGCCAGGGGCAGGTAGGGCGGGCGCTCCGCGCACGCCGCTTAGGCTTGGTGCGGGTTTTGCCACCTTCGCGGTTCTGTAGCGGCGGTCTGTGGCCGCCGAGGTTTTGCCAATAAATTTACACCTTCCCGGCGCTCATAGAGCGCCACTACAGGGTCGCCTGCCGGGAGCAAGATTGGGGACTCGTGTAACTCGTCCCTCCGAATCATAATTGGCAGCGGCACCTTGCCGCCCGGCTCGCGAGGACGCTCGCCCCACCAGCGGTAATTCCAATTTCCAATTTTTAAATGCCAATTTGCCTTTAAGCATGGCGTCGCACCCGGAACTGCTTGATCACTTGAAACTGAACACTTCACACTTACCTTGTTTTCCACTTGTATTTATCTGTGGCTGCGGCTTGTGGGGAAATTTTCAATTCCAAATGCTAACGGTAAATTCATGTGCTGTGGATGGGGACAATCCGCGTTCCGGACGCCATGTTCCGGTCTTAACGCAATTGTAGATTCGCGCGGCTGCCATCCCGGCGCAGCTTGTCTCCGCTGCTGGTCGTAACGAAGATGCGCGACGCATCGATCTTGCCGTTTTGGATGAGATAAGTTTCCACGGCCTTGGCGCGACTGGCGGCGAGCGCTTCAAAATCAGCCTGGTTGACCGGGAACGTGGCCATCAGCAAGGCTTCCAAAGGTTCGGGCGGCGGCACCAGCTTGGTGGGCGGCCTGGAGCCCCCTGCCAATCCAGCCATCGCGTTGGTCGAGTGCATCAACATCAACATTTGAGCCCCTTTCAAGACAGAGGCGCTGCGCGCCTTGGCCTGGGCGACATAAACTATCAGGTTTGAATTGGCGGCAATCAATTCCGGGGTGATCTTTCCAGACTTGAACGCTTCCGCAGTCAATTTATCAATGTAACGGGCCCGGTCCTGGCTAGTGAGTACAATTTGATCCACCGAGTTGGTGGCGCGTGCCGTGCGTTCCAATTTCGACCATTTGCGCTGGCGGATTTCATGGTCCAAAGCTACGCGTTGCAAGCCTTCCAGATCGCCGGCAGGGTCAATGCCCCCGGTGACATCCAGTTTCAGTGCGGGCCGGGCATTGAGCGCCTTCACGAGTGAATCCAGTTTCTTCTTATCTTCTTCGGTTAATTCCGCGTTGCCCGGCGCAAAATCTTGATAGCCCAGTTCCTCGCCGCCGCCGCCAAAAACGGCACCCAGCAACGAGAAGGGCGAGGTGGCCACTTTCTCGAGGATGTTCATGATGGCTTGTTGAATCAATTTGCCGCTCCTGATTTCCGGGCTGTCCAAGCTGCCTTTCACCGGAATATCCAAAACAATTTTGCCGTTCCGGTCTGTCATGATTTCCACGGCCAGCCGCACTGGCAGGTGCGTGGCCTCCGGGCTGTTCACTTTGTCGCCAAAGTTAAACTGGTCCAGGACGATGACGACTTCCGAGGTGATTTTCCGGCCCACCAGTTTGTTCGTGAGATAAAGGCTGAGCTTGCCCTCGGCAATGCCATAGCCCGCGAATTTTCCGGCATACGGGCTGACCGGCGTCAAATCAATGTTTTGGGCATTGATTATCAGGTCGTTGGTGAGTGCTCCGTTCAGCGGATTAATGGTGCCGTTGATGGTCACCGGCCCGGTGCCATCCACCAGTGCATTCAGGTTCACCTGGCCATGCTGCATTTGCTCGGTGGAAAGGTCCGATATCTGGCCATTGACGGACTGCAACGCCACGTTGACATTGGGCTGTATCGATTGGTCGGTGTAGTCTAGCGCAGTGTTGGTAATGACAATCGCGCCAATCGAAATTTGCACCGGGGCATTGGTCGTCTCGGTTTTGGCAGTCGTGGGTTTGGTGGCCACCTTGGTTTCATTCGTGGCCGGTTTAGTCGCGCCGCCGGGGTTGAGGACGTTCACCAGATTGATGGTGTTGTTTGTTTCCTTGATGAGCCGGGCGTAGGCGCGGTCCACCACCACTTCGCGGATGGCAATCAGCGGCGGATTCAGGTTCGCAATCATCCCGTTGAAACGGAGCGCATCCCATTTCAGCAAATCTTCGCCATACAAGCCGTCCACGGTATGCAGGTTTTCCAGGCTGGCATCGCCATTAAACGAGACCACCGGCAAATCATTGACCTGCGGACGCAAGCGCACCGTGCCGTGGAGGTTGATCTCACTGCCGAGGATGAACAAATCCACCTTCGAGGCCAGATACGCATCCAGCGTGGTGAGGTTGAGCCGGTCGAAATCCAGCTTGATGTCGGCCACCGTGGGTTGAAATCCGATTTTGGCACCGATGCGAACCGCGCCGTTGGTATTCCAGCGCAGGGAGAAATTGGCCTCCAGGTTGGTGCCCGGAATGTTGGAGAGATTTTTGGCATCCAGCGCGATGTCGGTCAAATCCAGCCGGGCCGGGCGCGGGTTGGCCAGGTCGGTCAAATGCAGTTCGCAGTTGGTGGCGTCAATGCTGTGGACTGTGCCCGACCACTCGTTGGTGCTGTGCAACAGCATCGTCACGGCATTGGTCACGGAGCGCAGGAGGAACAGGATGCCGCCGGGGGCGTTGGTGGCGGATTCGGCGGGCTTGGCCGCTTCCACCACGTTGATGGCGTCATTCGTATTGCGGTTCAGGAACGCCTTGGCACCGGTCAACTGCACGGAGTCGAGCGTGGCCGCGTGATTTTGCAAATCTACATTGGCGCCGGTGACGGCGAACAGGGGCACATCAATGATGTTGTTGCTTTCACCGGGCACACCCAATTTGAAATCGCGCAATGAATACGCCAGGTCATTCACCATCGCCACACGGTTGGTGGCGCTGAATTCCAGGCGGTACTTCAGTTCCAGCGCAATCATGCCGTCGCGAACCTGGAAGCGTACGAGGTCTTGGTACAGCGGCGCATATTTGCCCAGGTTGAAATTGAATAACTTCAGTTCACCTTCCGAACGCAACGGGGTGAGATAGAAAAAGCCGCTCCAGGAAATGAGTTCGCCCGCGTCTGTCGTGCCGATGAAGGAGTAGGGGTTTTTATTGTCCGGATTGGTGCGAAAATTTTCGAGGGTGATGTCCAGCGGTCCCACGGTGCGCTTGAAGGGTTCGCGCGGGGTGAAATCCGCCAGTGCCGCCTCAGCGCCGCCGATGTGCAGGTGTTCTACGTGGAGTTCAACCGGTTTGCTGGGGGTGGTTTTGGCTGTGGCGGGTGCGTTGGTGGAAAACTTGGCGATGATGTCGGAAAAATTAAACGTGGAATCCTTGTTCATCTGCACGCGGACAAAGGGCTTGGACGTACTGATTTCCTTGAACACCCAGGCATGTCCAAAAAATGACGAGAGCTGGAAGTTTACATAGACTTCATCCCAGGAAACAAACGGTTCGCCGTCCGTATCCTTGATGAGCAAACCGCGCACGGTGGCGGACAGGACGAACGGGTTGATTTTAACCTGCCGGATGGTGACTTCGCGCCCGAGTTGCGCGGAAAGCTGCTTGGCTGCCACGTGCTTGACGATGGGCGGCAGGATGAGAAAGCCGATGATGGCGTATAACAACACCAAGCCAGCTATCCAAAGCACGAGTTTGCGTTCGCGCGGTGCGAGTAAATCCCAAAAATGAGACTTCATAATTCCGCTGCCGAAAGCTTCTGATTAAACCCACCGGGCGTCAATCTTTTCAAATACAAGATGAATTTTAAAAAATAAGATTTAACCGAAGTAAACAAAGGAAACGAAGGGGTTGGATTCAGGGTTGGATGCTTGATCTTGACGATTCTCACGGTTCAACTTTCTGATTTGCGCCTGGCAGAATCATACGGGTTATCCCATCTGCCAGCTTGGTTTCGTGAAAGTTAATGATGAGGCCCAAAGGAACGTTTAGCAACTTAATGTAGCTGAATAGCTGTCAACTTTTTCAGTTGGGCCCAATCGAATCAGAGCCGAATTATGCTTAGATTGTTGGTTGCGGCGGAATGACAGGGGACTCTGCTGGCATCGGCATTGGCGATGGGGCTGTTTTCTGAATAATTGTAGTGTTTTGTTCCGCCAATTCTTTATCGGCCCTATTTTTACGTTCCTTATTAGCCAGCTTTTGAATCAATTTCCGAGCTTCATCAGACTTCTCTCCTTTAATGACATCATCGTTCAAAACTTCCTGCTGGAGAACCGAACGAATTTGCTCAATATCAATTTTGACATCGGGTGAAATCTGCTTGAGTTCATGACGTATAGAACCAAGGACGGAGTCAGACAAGATGGCAGCAGCGATAGAATATTTGCTCAACGCTTCCTTTTGTTCGCAATAATCACTCAAAGCGGATTTAGGCCAGCTCTCTTTGGTCAACAGAAAGAGTTTCTCCAAATCTGCCTGCTCATGGTGATCGAGTGCCAGAAAATCAATGTCCAAAATTAACTCATGGTCAATGGGTTTTGTGAACAGGACCTTGTAAACCTGCCAAGTGACGCCGTTGGTCAACAAAACCCAATCGATTCCTTTATTTGTGGCATAGCTTACCGCCTGAATCACGTGACTGTCTTTGAGTGAAAGATTGACTGCTTTCGCCTCAATTAAGGATTGCACCTTTTTTTCAATGACTGTTGCCAAGTCACAGTACATGCCGCGAATCTCTTTTTCGGAGGTAAGCTCGGTGAACTTATCGTAGCCAAAAATTTCAGACAACATCTCGATAACGATGATGACGGTATCTGATTCATTAACGCTACGCTGTTTTGCGTCGGCAAGAATCGGTTGAAATTTCTTAATTCCTGCCACCAAGCGGGTTTGTACCTTTGAGGGAACCTTTATCATACCAATAAGGATTTAATCGTAATTAGCAATGAAGACAAGTGGAAATCATTTTGGGTTTTCGTGGTTTTGCAGGCTATCAATTTTGTTTTCGAGTCTTTTTAGCCGCTCAAGTATTTCAGCTTTGTCGTCGGAATTTTCTTTTTTAGTTCCAATTAGCGCTGTGGCAATCAGCCCGCTAACAACTCCAAACATGCCCACCCCGGAAATCATTAGAGCCATGGCAACACACCGCCCTTCAGGGGTGACGGGGTAGAGATCGCCATAACCCACGGTTGTGATGGTGGCTACGCTCCACCAAATCGAATCTGCGGCCGTCTTAATCTTGGCAGCAGGTTCTGACTGTTCACAAATAAGTATGCCGACCGAAGAAAATACAACCAGTAGCAAAAAACTGACAAATACCGAGGCGACGCCACCGTGGAGTTTGTTGCGGAAAAGAAGATGCGAAACCTTGTGAGTTGCCCGGATTGCCCGAAGCAGGCGGATGATGCGCAAAATTCGAACCAATCTTCCGACCCGCAGGAATGGTAAATTTGGAATGCTTGCGAGTAAATCGATCCAGCCCCATTTCATGAATACCAGCTTCGACTTTGCTTTATGAAAACGAACGCAAAAATCTGCCAACAGTAATACACACACGCCGGTATCAACGAATTCCAGAATTTTTGAAATCTCTTGCGGAAGCTTAAACGCGGTATCAACGAAGAGTGCGCCAAGTACTAGGATTGAGAGAACTAAAACAACAATTTGAAATACGCCAAGTTCTTCATGCTGATTTGGATTGTCGCATTTCATTTGTCGGCGGTATTACCGACGAGTGATTTGGTGCAAATTTGTTCAGCAGTCAAGCTTTTGCCCTAATTACCGGACGAGCCGTGCGTGCGTCGGCTAATCGCGCAACCTTATTAAATGGCGAAGTCGGTGTACTCCGGCTTCACGGCTTCGAGGGGAGTGGACAACATGCCGGCGGCCACCGTGGCGTTGGTGCCTTGCTCAATCAGGATGAACGAGCCGGTCAGCCGGTTGGTGGTGTAGCCATCGAATACCAGCGGCTTGGCGGTTTTCAATTTGATGCCGCCGATGTCGTTCATCGCCAGCGTCACGGGAGCCGCTTCGGGTTCCAAGGTGTCGAAATTGATTTTGTTCTCGATTTGCGTGACCACGGCCTGGACGGTTTGCGTGGTGTGCTTGAGGAAATATTTTTTGCCGGCTTGCAACGGGCGCAGATGCATCCAGCAAACGCGTGCGGACAATTCGGAGTCTCGGCCCGGCAGATTTTCCAGGCCCACAATCATGTCGCCGCGGCTGATGTCGATGTCGTGTTCCAGGCAGAGCGTGACCGATTGCGGGCAGAAGGCCTCGGCCACCGAGCCGTCGTAGGTCCAGATGTCCTTGACGGTGGTTTTGATGCCGATGGGCAGCACGACCACCTGTTGGCCCTTGCGCACGATGCCGCTGGCAATCATGCCGCTCAAGCCGCGGAAATCATGGAGCGCTTGATTGGTCGGGTTGTTGGGACGGTTCACCCATTGCACGGGGAAGCGGAATGAATTCAGGTTCCAGTCGCTCGCAATGTGGACGTTCTCCAGATGGCCGAGCAAGGTGGGGCCTTCGTACCACGGCGTTTTCGGCGAGGCATCCACCACGTTGTCACCGTTCAAGGCGCTCAACGGAATGAATTTGACGTCGCGGAATACGTCCAGCTTGGGCAGAAAATCTTCGATCTCATCGCGGATTTCCTGGAAGCGTTCCTGTTTCCAGTCCACGAGATCCATTTTGTTCACGGCAATGACGAGGTGCGGGATGCCGAGCAATGCCGCAATATACGTGTGCCGGCGGGTTTGTTCGATGACGCCCTGGCGCGCATCCACGAGGACGATGGAAAGGTTGGCCGTGCTCGCGCCCGTGACCATGTTGCGGGTGTATTGCACATGGCCGGGGGTGTCGGCCACGATGAATTTGCGCTTGGGCGTGGCGAAGTAGCGGTAGGCCACGTCAATGGTGATGCCTTGTTCGCGTTCGGCGCGGAGGCCGTCGGTGAGGTTGGCGAGATTGATCTGGCCGCCGCCGGTGATGTCGGCGGATTTTTCGAGCGCCGCCACCTGGTCCTCCATCAACGATTTGGAGTCGTACAGTAACCGGCCAATGAGCGTGGACTTGCCGTCGTCAACACTACCGCAAGTGTTGAAGCGCAAAAGTTCGATGGGATGCTGCGTATGTGGCATTGCAATGAACGGAGGATTGTAAACAATTTTGTCCTGATTTCAACCATGTTAAGAGGGTTTCGATGCGGCGGGAGATTGTTGGCGGGTTTGGAACATATCGTGGAGGATAGGCCGCCTCTCGCGCCCTGCATGGGCGCGAGAGGTGAGCCCCCGTTCAAACGCGTGTATTTAAGAGCGGTTCAATCCCACACGTGTCGTTCGTCAAATTCAATTTCGTACCGTTTCAGAAACGCCCGGAACTCGTCTTGAAATGAGGTGCGTTGATGATGTTCGCGCTGGGTGCGGATGTATTCGCGAACTTCTTCGACCGACGACTGGCTCACGGAAAATGCGCCATAGCCGCCTTGCCAGAAAAAATTGGTGAATTGCGGTCCCCGCGCCCGCAACCAATCGTTGGTGCTCTTTTTGATCTGGCCAACGACATTGCTCAATGTCTCGGTGCGCGTCATGGCAAACAGCAGATGGGCGTGGTCGGGTTCGGTGTTGATTTCGATGGGTGAGCAACCAAGGCCGTTGAGAATGCCGCCGAGATAGGCATGGAGGTCTGGCCGGATTTCGTCCGACAAAACACGTTCCCGATTTTTGGTGGAGAAAATCAGGTGGATGTAAATTTTGGCGAGAGATTGCGGCATGGGGAATTTGTTCGGTGGTCGGTTTATGTTTAAAATGGCCCTCGGTTTGTTCAACACCTCTCGCGCCCATGCAGGGCGCATTATTTTTGTGCATCGCTAACCCAGGGCATCGCTGCGCTCAGCCCTGGGCTTTATTCTCATGGCCTTTCAGGCCATTCACAAAAAAATTCAGCGAACGTCGAAATTACTAATTCGACTGAGTCAAAAGAAGGAGAACAAATTAGCCTCCTTTGAGTGTGATCAAAAATATCCGGCTTTTTTGCGGTCTTCCATGGCGGCTTCGCTGGCTTTGTCGTCGGCGCGGGTGCCGCGCTCGGTTACGCGGGCGGCGCTGACCTCGCCGATGATGTCGTCCACGCTGTCGGCGGGCGATTCAATCATGCCGGTGCTGATCATGTCGGCGATGGTGCGTACGCGCACCACCAGCTTCTTGATCGGTTCGTTGGGCTTGGGGCGGCCGCCGGCAAACGGGTCGGGCTTGGTGCTGTCGGTATGCGGCGGGGGCACGGGCAGCCATTGGCCGCCACGGCGGAAGCAGTCGCGCTCGTGGCTGAAATAAATCGTGGGCACGGCGAGCTTCTCTTTTTTGATGTATTCCCACACGTCCATTTCGGTCCAGTTGGAGAGCGGGAACACGCGCATGTTTTCGCCAGGGTTTACCTTGGAGTTATACAGGTGCCAAATTTCGGGCCGTTGATTTTTGGGGTCCCACTGGCCGAAGGAATCGCGGAAGCTGAAGAACCGTTCCTTGGCGCGGGCCTTTTCCTCGTCGCGCCGGGCACCGCCGATGGCGCAGTCGAATTGAAATTCGGTGATGGCCCCGAGCAGCACGGGAATTTGCAGCTTGTTGCGGCTGATTTCACCGGGCGTGGGGTGGGCGTCGCCCTTGGCGATGGCCTCGTCCACTGTGCGCACAATCAACTTGGCGCCGAGTTCCTTGGCGCGGCGGTCGCGAAACTCGATGAGCTCGGGAAATTCGTGGCCGGTCTCGACGTTGAGGAACGGCATGGGGATGTCCGACGGGCGGAATGCTTTTTCGGCGAGGCGCAACAGGCAGATGGAATCTTTGCCGCCGGAAAAGAGCAGGGTGGGACGTTCGAACTCGGCGGCGACTTCACGCATGATGTGAATCGCCTCAGTTTCGAGATATTGCAAATGGTCGAGATGATATGAGCTCATCGGGGGGACATTTTAACCAGAACCGGCCGGAAATAAAAAGAGGTTTAACGTGATAACCTGGCAATGCTAATTATGCCAGTTACCCGCGAAGGAAAGGCCTTCTTTGGCAATGTAAGTTTCAACATCCTGTCTGGTCCAGTTGGAGAGGGGGAATACGCGCAGGTTTTCACCGGGGTTTATTTTGCCATTATAGAGGTTCCAAACCTCGGGGTGCTGATTTTTCGGGTCCCACCGGCCATAGGAATCGCGGAAGCTGAAGAACCGTTCCTTGGCACGGGCGCTTTCCTCGTCACGCCGGGCACCACCAATGGCGCAGTCAAATTGAAATTCCTCAATCGCGTTGAGCAATACGGGTAATTGCAATTTGTAACGGCTGATTCCGGCAGTGGGAGGCTCGCATGTTCCCCTCGCAATAGCTTCATCCACCGTGCGTACAATCAGCTTGGCACCCAGTTCCCTGGCGCGGGCGTCGAGAAAGCTAATGAGTTGAGGAGACTCAAGCCCGGTCTGGATGTTTAAAAGCGGCATCGGTATGTCCGAGGGACGGAACGCTTTTTCCAAAAGACGCAGCAGGCAGGTATTTGCTTTTCCACCCGAAAAGAGCAGGGTGGGGCGCTCAAACTCAGCGGCAACTTCACGTAGGACATGAATCGCCTCAGTCTCGAGACATAGAAGATGGTCGAGATGATATGAGTTCATCAAAAAAAATTTAAGCGTATTAAATACCGGCGCCGCCGGCCACGGCCTGGCCGCCCCAGCTCGCGTGCAGGCCGCACTCGCGTTTTTCATCTGCCTTGGCGGGGTCAAAATAATCCCATTCGTTGGGCAGGTTATGTTCGCCGAGATATTTTTCCATGTCGGCATCGCTCCAATAAAACAGCGGGCTCACTTTCAGCGAATGGAAATTTTTGTCTTCGCTGACAATGTCCAGGCCGGCGCGATTGGGGTTTTGCACCTTGCGCAAGGCCGTGAGCCAGACGGTGGGCGCAAGCTCCTTCATGCCGCGTTGAAACGGTTCGAGTTTCATGGCGGTGCTAAAAGCCTTGATGCGATCCTCATTTTCCGGCGTCGGTTCGGGCATGCCGCCGAACACCGTGTCGTAATGCGCGGTGGTGTACTTGGGCAGGAACGGTTTAATGTTCAGTTTGAGCTGTTTCTTCAACTGTTCCGCGTGCAGGTACGTGGCGGGACGGTTGTAACCGTGGTCCACCCACAATACCGGGATGTCTGGCTGCACTTGCGTGGCCAGATGCAGAATGACCGCTTCGTAGGGGCGGAAGTTGGTGGAAACAATCGCCCGGCCTTGCGACTGGGCAATGGCCCAACGGATGATTTCCAGCGGCGATTTGGAGCGCAACTCGGCGTTCGCCGATGAAACTGTTTCAGGAGTCATGGGCAAAGTTCAGTTCGTTGCAGCTTGTTCCTTCAAAAACACGCGCTGGCACCAGTCGCCAAAGCGTTCGCCGGCCTGCCGCTCCTGGGCGAAGCGGGTGAACACGGGACGGAATTCCGTTTCCAGGTCCACTTCCTTGAGGACGTCTTTCCAGATGCGATTGAGCCGGGTGCCGGCCACATCGCCGCCGAGCCAGACTTGATAACGGCCCGGGGCTTTGCCGACGAAGGCGATTTCCGCCATGTAGGGACGCGCGCAGCCGTTCGGGCAGCCGGTCGAGCGAATGATAATTTCTTCGCCACTGAGGCCGACTTCCGCCAGCAATTTCTCAATGCGGTCGATGAAACCGGGCAGCATGCGTTCGCTTTCCGCGAGCGCCAGGCCGCACGTGGGCAGTGCCGGGCAGGCCATGGAGGCCGCATGCAAAACCGTGGTCTGATTTTCCGTTTTCACGCCATAGGCGGAAAACAGCATGGTAATCGGGTGCTTGTCTTCTTCGCTGACATTGGCGACGACGATGTTTTGGTTGGCCGAGAGGCGGAATTCCACCTTGGGGAACGTGTCTGCGACATGGCGCAGCGCCGTTTTTAATTTGTAGCTGCCAGCGTCCTTGATACGGCCCGTGTCCACGAACAGACCCAGGAACCAGCTTCCGTCCACAGCCTTGCGCCAGCCGAGCAAATCGGACGTGGTGGTGAATTGATACGGCTTGTTCGGCGCGAGCTTGATGCCCGCGCGTTTTTCGACTTCGGTCCTGGCCCAATCAACGCCGCGCTCGGCGATGACATATTTCAGGCGCGCGTGTTTGCGGTCCGTGCGGTCGCCGAAATCGCGGTGAATGGTCAGGACGGCTTTGGACACTTCCACGACCTTGTCCGGCGTGAAGAAGCCGATGACATCGGCGATGCGCGGATAAGTGGCGTCGTTGCCATGGCTGCGGCCCATGCCGCCGCCCACGCAGAGGTTATAGCCCACGAGCTGGTCGTTTTCGACAATCGCGATGAAGCCGAGGCAGTTGGTGAAAACATCGAGGTCATTCACCGGCGGAATGACGAAGGCGATCTTGAATTTACGGGGCAAATATGTTTTGCCGTAGAGCGGGTCCACGAAATTTTTGTTTTCGTCCGCATTAAGGTCGAGTTGCTGGCCGTCAATCCAGATGGCGTGATACGCTTTGGTCTGCGGCGCGAGGGCCATGGCAACCTTTTGGGCGTCGGCGTACACAGCCTCACGGGCCTTGGTATAGGCGGGGGTGACGGGCGCGAGGACGTTGCGGTTCACGTCGCCGCAGGCGGCGAGCGTGGACAGGAGCGATTCGTTGATGCCCTTGACCACGGCGCGCAAATTGTTTTTAACCACGCCATGGAACTGGATGGTCTGGCGGGTGGTGACGCGGAGCGTATTGTTGCCGTAGTTGCTGGCCAGCGTGTCAAAGGTGGCGTATTGCTTCGCCGTGAGCGCGCCGCCGGGCACGCGGCTGCGAATCATCATGATATACTTCTTGCCGGTCTTGCGCAGGTCGCGGTCGTCCTGCTGGTAGCTGCCATGAAATTTCAGGAATTGATTGTCGTCATCGCTAAAATGATCCGTGGAGCCATCGGCAATGGTGGCGGCGATGGTCCCGGCCAGCGTAGGGATGGCGGTCTTAATCTCTTCGTTGTGTGTTAATTTTACAGGTGCTTCAGCGCTCATAAGCGAACTGTTATCATAGCCTGCCATTAGTAACTGTTCAAGCGTGGCTTATTGAAGACTTTTTACAGGGGTACATCTCAAAAATGTGCATCCGTTGAAGGAATCTCATTAACACCCTGCTTGAACGCAGGTTTGGAATTTTAACCGCTTTAGTGGTTTACCTGCATGGATAAACCGCTGAAGCGGTTCCGGTTGCAATGACGGTTCCCAGCACCTAGCTAAAGCAAGGTGTTAATGAAACCCTGCAAAACAACCCCTTTCATCCGCTTTCCCCTCCGCATTTATTGATATGTGCCCGTTTGAGGGAATGCGCCCAAGAATGACCGCCCGCATTCAGCCATCGAGGGCGAAATTAGGTGGCGGGTACGAATTTTTGGAACAATTTGGCCAGTCCAAACAAGGGCAGGAACAACAAAGCGCTTTGCCACGGGGTCATTACGGGTGCCACGGCCAGCCAGTCCACGAAGACAATGCCCGCCAGCAAATTGCTGACAATCCAGCCGACATTCGGGCCGCCGATGAACACGAACCGAACGCAGCGAATGACCCACAGCCCCAGCACGGTGGATATCCAGATGGCCGGCCGGAGGTAATCCCTGGCATTGACCATCAGGGCTAAAAGGATGGGGGCGGCCAGCAGCAAGAGCGGCCAGAGTTGAACCTTGGCGCGGGTGCTTTCGCGGCGCGCCAGATAGCTTAATCCCACCACATAGCCGGCCAGGGCCACGCCGCCGAAAACAACAAAGCCGTTCAATCCGTTAATAGCAGATGCCCCGGCGATGAAGTAGACCCAAAAGCGGCAAGCACCCATCAGCCAGGGTGAGGCCATGAAAAATTTGTGCGTGAAATCGTACAGTACAATGAAAAGTGCCAACAGGACTGCGCCAATGGCCGCCAGCTTGCCGCATAGAAGTAATAGCAAGATGCCCACGATGAGCTGGCCAAAACCCAATTGCCAGACGCTGGCGGCGGTGATTTTGCCGGAGGGAATCGGACGTTCCGGGCGGCGCAAACGGTCAAATTCCTCATCAAAGGCATCGTTTAGAAACATTCCACCCGTATAGAGCAATGTGATGCCGAGAAACAAAACTGGCAGTTTCCAATAATTGCCGCCGCCGCCGAGCCACCAGCCCGCCAGGCAGTTGGACCACACCGTAGGCAGGTTGGACACACGGCCGAGCATGAGCCACGTGCGCAGATTCGACGGCATCTGTTTATGATTTACGATGGATGACAAAATCAGGCCGTGAATCCTAGATTGTAAATTGCCAATCGTAAATTCAGAAGAGTCCCCGTGATTTTAGCTCCCCGAGCGTCCAATCATACTCGGCGGCGAGTTGGTCCACGACGTCCAGGGACTTTAATTCCGGTGGCAGCACCTCCCACGTGTAGGTTTCCATTTCCAGATGGGAGCAAATCTGCGGATGATCCCGGAGCAGATCGAGCACGCCCAGCAAATGGTCGTTGGTGTTTTCAAAGGGTGGAGCGGTGGGCGCATGCAGGGGCACGTGAAAATGGATGCGCCATTCCGGCAACGGCTGGTCATCCGCAGCGGCCTGGCGGCTGGCAAAGGCCAGCGCTTCCGGCAAATCACGGAAAATCATGCGGCTGCCGGTTTCATCCCGGGCCACGACCTGATGCAGGTAAATATCATCGGCAAAGCGCCTTAATTCCTCGCGTGCTTCCGGGGTGGGCACGACTTTTAACGCGGAACTAAGGTGGATTTTGCTGATTTTGATGCCGTAATTGATGAGACAGGGCAGGGCATTGAGCGGTTCCTCGAATTCCACGGCGAAATGGCAGGTGTCGTAATTGACGCCTAAATGTTCGGCGAGCCGTTCATCGCGGGGATGCTCGGCGCGCAGGTGGTCGAAGAAATGGAGCGTTTCGGCGCTGCTTTCCAGCAAACAGAGCGGTTCCGGCTCCAGGCCGAGGTGCAGCTTGCGCCCGGTCTTGGCGCTGATGCGGGCGATATGCTCCACGCTTTTCCAGATGTTCTGGCGAATCTGTTTTTGTGCGGCGAGGTCGGGATGAAATTCCTTGAACGAGCCGGGCAGGGTGCTGACACTGCCTTCGATGCCGGGGGGCAACAATTCCGCCAGCAGATTAAAAAGAAGGTCGGTGTATGCCACCCGTTCCGGCGAGGTCCAATCTGGCCGGTAGACGCGCTCCTTAACTTGGACACCATGAAACTGGCCGTAAGGAAAGCCGTTCATGGTAAAGACGTAGCAGGTGTTTTTGGCGAGCCAACGTTGAAATTCGAGGAGATTTTCGCGCTCGCTCAACTCGACGGCGGCATTTTCGCTCAGGCGCAGGCCAATGGCGAAGGGTTTGCGGGGGCAAATCTTTTCCCGGACGGCCAGGGTCTGGTTTTGCAGCGAAAGAAAAGTCTGCCGCCACGTCTCACCCCGGTGAATATTCGTACAGTAGGCGAGCTGGAGCGAATGGTTTAATTGCATGGCTGCCAGGACAAGATGCGCCCGGACAGGCAGTTTGCAAGCCCCAATCGATTTGGCGTGCCCAGCTTCACTGGCCGGCATCCTGATTAAGTTTTGTCCATAAACTGGCGTTGACACCATCACGGTCCGGGTTTAATCTTCTGAAAAGTGCAAAGATAAAATGTTACTTCGTATCTTCTTAATTTTGGCAATCCTTGCCGGACTCGGCGCGGGCGGCATTGCATATTACGAGTTCTCCACCCAAATTCCGCAGCTCCAGACGCAGCGAGACACCGAAAAGGACGCCAAGGTCAAAGAAATTGACGCCCACAATAAGACCAAGGCCACGCTGAAGAAAACGCAGGCTGACCTTGCCCAAACCCAATCGGATTTGGCGGATACCAAGACGGAACTTACCAAGACTCAGGAACGCGCCGACAGCCTGGAAAAACGCGCCAATGACCTGACCACCAAGCTCGCCAAGACCGCGGCTGAACTTGAAGATACCAAAAACCAACTGGTTGAATATCAAGCCAGCGGTTTGAAGCCGGCGGAAGTAGCCGCTCTGACCAAAGATTTGGCCAACGCCCGCAAAGAGATTGCGGCCATTACCGATGAGCGGAACATTATCAAGCATCAGTACGACCTCACTAAGGCCAAGCTAGATTCCCTCCTTAACCCGGAGAACGTGGTCAAGTTGCCGGCTAGTTTGAAGGGCAAGATTTTGGTGGTTGATCCTAAGTGGGACTTTGTGGTTTTGGATGTCGGTGACCAGCAGGGCGTGCTCGAAGACGGTGAAATGCTTGTGAGCCGCGACGGCAAGCTGGTAGCCAAGGTGGTTATTCGCACGGTCCAGAAGGACCGCTGTATTGCCAATATTGTTCCGGGCTGGAAACTTGGTGAACTCATCGAGGGCGATGTGGTCACCCCGGCTCATCCTACCTCTACCTAAAGTGAAAGTCCGTGCCGCTCAATTGATGCTGTTTTTGGTCTTGGCGGCCATGGTGATGTTTATTTCGGGTTGCGCCACTGACGAGCCCGATAATGCTTCAGTTCGTCCTTGGAATTCTCCCGAAGGCTGGGAAGGCGGCATGATGGGCAGCATGCTTAACGACCAACATCGTTGATAGTTCGGTTTCGGTTCTTCATTTGACAAAATCCGGCAGGAAGCCTAGTTTCCGACATCGCGTCGGTTATGCTCCTACGTGCAATCCTGATGTTAGCGATTCTGGCCGCACTCGGCTCCAGCGGGGTGGTTTATTATCAATGGACTATTCAAATTCCCGCGCTGGTGCAACAACGCGAGGCTGAGAAGCTGCAAAAAGAGCAGGAGGCCAGCAACTGCCAAAGAACCCTCGCTGAGATTGACCGGACGGCCGCAGATTTAAAACTTCAACAGCAATGGCTGGCAGATACCCAATTGAAACAGCTCAAAGCTGTCGAACGCGTTGCTGCCTTGGTGAAGCAGACGGAGGATTTACAGGGGCAGATTGCGGCGGTGAACTCCAAGCTTCAACTTCTGGCGGAATACCGAAATACAGGTTTAACGCCCGCCCAGATTACCGAGCTTCAAGTGTCCTTTGCTGAATCCAAAAAACAGATTGCCGCTCTGGTTGCTGAGAAGACGGCTTGGTCAGATAAATATTCGACTATGAGAGCAAAATTCCAGCCTTATTTAGAGTACTTAGATTTTAAAGAGGACTTAAAGGGTCCTCTGGTCTATATCCCAAGCGATTTAAGAGGCCATGTTTCTTTGGTTGATCCCAAGTGGGACTTCATTGTTTTAGACGTCGGCGACCTGCAGGGCGTGATTGAAGACGGTGAAATGCTGGTAAGCCGTCACGGCCAGCTATTGGCCAAAGTGGTGGTGCGTACGGTCGAAAAGGATCATTGCATTGCTGATATTGTTCATGGCTGGAAGCTCGGCGAAGTTTTGGAAGGCGATGTAGTGACTCCCGCGGTAATCAAATCCACATACGGCTACGCCAATTAACCTTTGCGCTTCAAGCACCGGTTGGGTGTGAATATAAAATTCACCCTGGCATCGTGGGCTTCCGTGGGAATTTGTTCCATTAACTGAAAATCGTAGCTGACGCCACATTTTATGCCGCTGGCCTGGGCTAAAATCCGGTCATAAAATCCGCGGCCGCGGCCCAGCCGGTTGCCGTTCAAGTCAAACGCCATGCCGGGCACCAGCACCAGGTCAAAATGATCAAACGGAATCGCCTCGCAACTGGCCAGTGGTTCGGAAACGCCGAATTTGCCGGTGAAAATATCCGTCTCCAGGTTTTTCACACGGCGGGCGGTGTAGAATTGCGCGGCTTCATCAAAGGCCGGCAGGGCGCAGATTTTGTTGGAAGCCAGCAATTTTTCCAGGAGGGGCCAAACATCCAGTTCATTCGGCAGCGGCGCATAAAACAGGATGCTATGGGCACTCTGCAACTGCGGCTCCAGGCGGGCGCACAGGTCGAGCGACTCCACCATGCGCACGGCCAGCGAAATTTTCGCCAGGTTGGCGCGGATTCTTTGGCGCAGCCCGGCTTTGGTTTCAATGTTTGACATGGTTAATGCGTCTGGCTTCGTATTTCGTCAGGCTGGGTAATTTATGCAAATGGATAATGGTCAGGGTTCATTGGCGGCTTTGCGTTTCTCCGCGAATTGCGCGCGCCATTTTTCGACGCGTTCCTTGATTTTCTTTTCCACGCCTTGGTCGGTTGGCTTGTAAAATATCTTGTCCACGCCCAGGTATTCCTGCGCCACAAAATGGCCGCTGCCCTCGTGGGCATATTGATAACCCTTGCCGTGGCCCAGCCGTTCGGCGCCTTTGTAATGGGCGTCGCGCAGGTGTTCCGGCACGGGAATCGTGCGGCCGGAACGCACGTCTTCCAGCGCCGCCGCAATGGCCATGACGGCGCTGTTGCTCTTGTTGGCGGTGGCGATGTAAATGGTCGCCTCGGCCAGCGGAATTTGCGCCTCCGGCCAGCCGACAAATTCAGCAGCCTCCAAGGCGGAAGTGGCCAGCACCAGCGCCATGGGGTCGGCCAGCCCGACGTCTTCCGCCGCACAGATGACAATGCGCCGCGCGATGAAGCGCGGGTCTTCACCGGCATGAATCATCTTGGCCAGCCAGTACAGCGAGGCGTCGGGATCGCTGCCGCGCATGGATTTGATGAAGGCCGAAATGGTGTCGTAATGCGCGTCGCCATCGCCGTCATAGACCACGGCCTTTTTCTGGATGCTTTGCTCGGCCACGGCCAGGGTAATGCGGATGGTGCCATCGGCATCCGGTGCGGTGGTCAGCGCCGCGATTTCCAGTGAATTCAACACTTTGCGCGCGTCGCCGTCGGCAATCCTGGCCAGGTGCCGCAAGGCGGCTTCATCCGCTTGAACTTTCAGGTAGCCCAGCCCGCGTTCGGCATCGGCCAGCGCCCGCTGGCATAGCGAATATAAATCGTCCTCGGTGAGCGCCCGCAGTTCAAAGATTTGCGAGCGCGAAACCAGCGGCGAATTGACGAAGAAAAACGGGTTGTGCGTGGTGGCGCCAATCAGTTTGATGACACCGCTTTCCACATCCGGCAGGAGCACGTCTTGTTGCGCCTTGTTGAAGCGATGGATTTCGTCGATGAACAGGATGGTGGAGGCACCAGTGTTTTCCAGGCGGTTGGCGGCGGCGGAAAGCACCCGGCGCATGTCGGCCACGTTGGATTCCACGCCGCTGAGGCGCTCGAACTTGCTTTTGGTCTGCCGGGCGATGATTTGAGCGAGGGAAGTTTTGCCCGTGCCGGGCGGCCCGTAAAAAATCAGCGATTGGATGCGGTCTGCCTCGATGGCGCGGCGAAGCAACTGGCCGTGGCCGAGAATGTGCGTCTGGCCCGCATATTCATCCAGGTTGCGGGGCCGCATGCGCGCGGCCAGCGGCCGGCTGGCTGAAATGTCTGGCATGGGGGCAGGCGCGGTGCTTTCAGCCGGCAGGGTTTCCACCGGCCGGGAAAATAAATCATCACGCGCCATGCCTGAAAATTAGCATCGGCGGAACAAATGCCCAAAGCAAAACTTCGCCCGCCACTAATTTCCGTGAAATCAGGGCGGGCGAAGATCAAACCACGGTGGGACGGGCGCGAATTAAAGCTGTTGGATGCGGTAATAAACCACGGGCAGGCTGTCATCCAAGGTGACCGTCTGGGTCACGCTGCTTTGTTGAAAGTTTGACAAGGGCAACCAAACCACGGGCGGCACCAGGTTGGTGGTGTATTGCACCTGATAGTTGGAGTTCGGATTGCCATACACGGTCAGAGCCCGGCCTTGGGCCGAAGTTTGCGGCGTCATGAGGGGATTGTTGCCCACCACCACGATCTGGCCGGCTTGGGCAGAGCTGTTTACATAGGCAGAGGCATCGCTCTTGGTTCCTTGCACGTTGCTGGCTTGCACGTTCACAAAGGCGGAGTTTTGACCGGCCACAGCTTGGAAGTTCAACTGGGCGACGGTGCTGGCGTTTGTAAAGGTCTGGCTGGGGTCAAGCTGGAGGTTGACCACAATGCTGGAACCCTGTGGTTGAACCGAGCCGGATAAAACGCCTGCACCAAAAATCAGACTGGGCGTGGCGAACTGACTGGCCGGCCAGTTGATGGTGAACTGGAGATTGGTAATGACGTCGCTGGCGGACACCACAACGGGCAGGGTGGCGTATTGGCTGGTTTGCACCGCCGTTGAGCCGAGACCCACGTTGAGATAATCGGTAACCACGATCAACAAGGTTTCGGAGGAACTGAGATTGGGGTTGGTGTTGTCCGTGATGATGACGTTGATCACGTTGGTCGTGGAGGCATGGGTGTTATCGGGATTCCAATAAAAAGTGCCGTTGGTCGGGTCAATGCTGGCACCGGCAGGCGCGCCCGATGCCAGGCTGAAGCTGAGTTGATCGGCCGTGGAATTGGTGGGCATGGTGGACAACTGCACATATGTGCCGGGCGTGACGGTGACGCCGGTGAAGGCGGCTTCGTTGGAAAAGTCGCTTTGGTTGCCGGCAGCGTCGTGGGCCTTGGCGGCGAAGAAATAGGTGGTGCCCGTGGTCAGGTTCGGCACGTTGACGCTGGTGACATTGCCCACGGAAACGGAGTTGGTGTACTGGTGGCTCGTGTTTCCGTAATAGATGTTGTAACCGGTCACGTTGGGGTCCGAGCTGGCGGTCCAACTCAGATTGGCGCTGATAGCGGCACCGGCAAAACTGGTTAACGGTAAACCGGCAGCCACCAGACTGGGCAACAAAAAGCTCAGCAGGCCTTTTTGCAACCGGTACCACAAATTGTATCGAATCATTCTCACGGCTCAGTGCAAACGCAATCGTCCTGCCAACCGAATTATTTTCTTGCATTAAAACGCTCGATTTTGTGCACCCACTTTTGAAAAATGGGTAAAAAGTGTTAAAATGTTGTAAATAAGTAACTTGTGAGTTTTATTCGCGGATTTTGCCCGTTTAGGGCAGCAGGAGCGCTAACCTGCGAGATAAGCTGTTCAAGAGGGCTGGATTGCTTTAAGACAGGCTGAAAGACAGGGGTGTCTTAAAGGCAAAAATGTGTCTAAACGCAGGGTCGCAGGGTGTCGCTGAAAGTACCTTAAATCAGACCGTCGAAATGATTGCCAGCATGGAAGATTTTTTTGGGGAACTGACCGTTCATCTTTTGGCCGGTGCGCGTATTGCGCGGACACCGGGGAATGAACTGGTAAATGGTTGGCTGTTAAAGGAAAAGATAGTGCGGGTATGTTTAAAAATCTTGGTGTCCACCTGGCAGGGAAATCAGGTTGGTGAAAAAGAAAAAGCCCGTCCGAAGACGGGCTTTAAATAACCCCCACATTTGCCGTGTCGAACTCGATCCTTTGAACATGTATTGCTACATGTGGAACTTGTTTGTCTGCTTTCGGCTTCCAGTAAAGGCGTGCCGGCCACAGTCAGAAACGCATTCCGTGATCGTTTTAATTACGGTTCAAGGACTGTTGCGAATCACGTACAAAGCAGGGAAATCCGGGCTTTGTGTTACGCTGTTACAAAGATCAACTGCTGCTAAATACATCGTCCTTTTGCGGAAGCTTCTCAAGAAATTTCTTTAAAAAAATTTTCCAATTTCACCAGCAAAAACTTGCATTCGAAAATTTCCAGCAGTTTAATAAATGTCTTTCCGTATTTCACCGCCGAATATTTCGCCGCATTTTAATTTTTGATTCGTGGTTTCATTTGTTCCTCGTTCTGTAAACGTTGTGCTGGTTGCCGCATTGCAATTTTTCACCCGAGTAGTTTGAAGCTGTGCCGAAATTTTTTGAAAGAATCGTACAAAGTGAATGAGCCACGCTGTGGTAAACCTATTTTTTCAGGCTCTTTCGGGATGTTTCGGGCTCTTTCAGGATAATTTTTGACCATTCCCGAAAAACAGGCTTAAAAAATGGAACAAAGAAACCGAAGGGCGGCAAGGTGCCGTTGCCAATGACACATGACGAGTGACCGAAAATATGTGGAAATTGGGGCGGATCAAACCTGTTCGAACCTATGTGACCATGGGTTTTGGCTTCCGCCCAACGCCTTTGGCTGCTACAAATCCGTCATGGCTCAATTGAAAATTGGCTTTTTGGGCGCGGGCAAAATGGCCACCGCGCTGGCGCGGGGATTTCTGAATGCAAAACTGGTGAAGGCAAACCAGCTTTGCGCGGCTGACCCGTATCCGGCCGCCCGCGAACATTTCGCGGCGGAAACCGGTGCCAAGGCCTTGGCGACCAATCTGGAAGTGGCCAAAGTTGCCACGGTCTTAATCTTGGCTACCAAGCCGGACCAGGTGACGGCGGCGTTGACTGAGATTGCGAGTGTCGTGGGTAAAGACCATCTGTTGATTTCCATTGCCGCCGGGGTGACGCTGGCGAAATTGGAGAGCGTTTTGCCGCCGGGTTCCCGCGTGATTCGGGTAATGCCCAATACGCCCGCCTTGGTGGGTGCCGGTGCCTCCGGTTTTGCCCTCGGTAAAAATGCCACCGCCGCCGATGGCGAGACCGCCCAAAAACTTTTGTCGGCAGTAGGAGTTGCACTGGCCGTGAAGGAAAGCCTGTTGGATGCGGTTACGGGTTTGAGCGGCAGCGGGCCGGCGTATGTGTATCAATTTATTGAAGCCTTGAGCGATGGCGGGGTGGCGGCGGGCTTGCCGCGTGACGTGGCTACGCGGCTGGCAGCGCAAACTGTTTTGGGCGGCGCGAAAATGGTTTTGGAAACCGGCCAGCATCCCGGTGCGTTGAAAGACCAGGTGACGAGCCCCGGCGGCACGACCATTGAAGGGTTGCATGAACTGGAAAAAGGCAAGTTGCGCGCCACGGTGATGAGCGCGGTACGCGCGGCGGCGGATAAATCCAAGAAGCTGGGACAGGGATGAGCTTTCACTCACCATCAAAAAAACAGTATCACGTCTTCTGGTTTGCGCTGACCGGGCTGGCGGTGGCTGTCGTGGTGGCGCTTATTGTTGGGGCGGTCTGGGGTTTGAGCAAAGTGCTGGACCTGCTCAGCCCGGTGCTGTGGCCGCTGGCGGTGGCGGGTGTTTTGGCGTGTCTGCTTTCGCCGGTGGTGGATTTTCTGGAGAAGAAACAACGCGTCTCACGTGTCCGCGCCGTCCTGCTGGTATTCGTTATCGCTTTTACGGTGGTTTTGGGCGTGCTGGCCAGCGTCATTCCGCGCGTGGTGATTGAGACCGGCCAACTGGCGTCCAAGGTGCCGGAATATTCGAGCCGCCTGCAACATCGCATCGACCAGTTTGTGGAACAGCCGCCGGATTTCATCCGGCATTTTCTGCCGAAATCGACCGATACCAACGCGCCGGCTTCCAACAGCTTGCTGGAAACTCCGGCGCTGGCGTCAGCAACGGATTGGTTGACGGGCAGTTTGCCGGAAATGGGTTCGTGGCTCTTGCAACGCATTGGCAAGGTGGCCTCGGGTTTCGGTTTGCTGGCGGGGCTGGCATTGATTCCGGTCTATGCGTTTTACTTTTTGCTGGAGCAACGGGACATTCAAAGCCGTTGGAAAGATTATCTGCCTCTGCGCGATTCGGCCGCCAAGGACGAAGTTGTTTTTGTGCTGGAATCCATCGGGCAGTATCTGGTGGCATTTTTCCGCGGGCAGGTGCTGGTGGCCATGTGCGATGCCGTGTTGTACACGATTGGCTTTCTCATTGTGGGCATCAGCTACGCGTTTCTCATTGGCTTTGCGGCGGTGCTGCTGACCATGATCCCATTCCTGGGCGCGATTGTGATTTGCATCACCGCCCTGACGCTCGCTTTTGTGCAATACGGTGACTGGCAGCATCCGGTGATGGTGCTGGCGGTGTTTGCCGTGGTGCAAACGCTCGAAGGGCTGGTGATCTCGCCGAAAATCATGGGCAATCGCGTGGGCTTGCATCCGCTGGTCATTATCATCGCGGTGATGACGGGGACCACGCTCTTGGGCGGCATCTTGGGCGGTATTCTGGCCATTCCACTGGCGGCGGCGTTACGCGTCATATTGTTCCGCTACGTTTGGAGGAAATCCTGACGGGCGCTGGCTGTCGCTCGACTTCGCGTAAATCTTTGCTAACTTAAGCCTGTGAGTTTTGTTGCTGAATTCAATTCGTTGCCGCTGGATGCGCTGGTCAAAAAGTCATTGGCCACCACGCCGGCTGCCGTGCGTGAAATCGCCGGCAAGGACCGTTTTAACCTGGCTGATTTTGCGGCGCTGATTTCGCCCGCCGGTTCGGAAATTCTCGAAACGCTCGGCCGCCGCGCTCACTTGATGACGCAGCAACGTTTTGGCAAGGTCATCCGCCTGTTCGCGCCGTTGTATGTGTCCAACGAATGCATCAATAATTGCACGTACTGCGGTTTTTCACGCGACAACCCGATTTTGCGCGTCACGCTTTCGCTGGAAGAGATGAAGCGGGAAGCCGATGCGTTGAAGGCACAGGGATTTCGCAACCTGCTGCTGGTGGCGGGCGAGCACCCGAAATTTGTTTCCAATAATTACCTGCGCGATTGCATCGCCGCCCTGCATTCCGAATGGCCCAGCGTGTCGCTGGAAGTTGGGCCGATGGAAGTGGAAGAATATCGTCCCTTGGTGGCGGCGGGCGCGGACGGCCTGGTGGTGTATCAGGAAACCTATGACCGCAAGGTGTACGCGGAAATGCACACGGCCGGCCCCAAACGGAATTTTGACTGGCGCCTGGAAACACCTGAGCGCGCCTATGCGGCGGGATTCCGCCGGTTGGGCATCAGTCCCCTGTACGGCCTGGCCGACTGGCGTTACGAGGCTTTGAGCGCGGCGGCGCATGCGGATTATCTGCTGCGTAATTGCTGGAAGGCGGCGCTGACCATTTCCACGGTGCGGATCCGTCCTTGCGCGGGTGAATTTCAAGCGCTGACCCACATCAGCGACCGCGAACTGGCACAATTGATTTGCGCCATCCGGTTGATGTTCCCGGATGTGGGCATAGTGCTTTCCACGCGCGAAACCCCCAAGTTGCGCGATGGTTTGATGCCGCTGGGCGTGACCATGATGAGCGCCGGGGCGCGCACCGAGCCGGGCGGTTACACCGGTGCGGGCAAGGAAAAGATTCATCACACCGAGCGCGGCATCATCAAGGAACTGGCGTCTGGTTCCAGCGAATGGGCAGCACAGGAAGGCCGGGCCACCAATGCCACAGGCCAGTTTAACATTGCCGATGAACGGTCGCCCGGCGAAGTGGCCGAGCGGATTCGCAAGCTGGGCTACGAACCGGTTTGGAAAGATTGGGATGCGGCACTTACGGCATAATTCAAGCTACACGGTGGGCAAGAACTGGTTCGCTAAACCATGAGCTTGCGCACATTCATTCTGTTTTTGATTTGTTTTGCCGCTGCCTTCGGCGTTTCCGCAGGGCCAACGAACTATTTTTGCATTGTTTGTGGCAAAGGGCCGTTGACCGGCCAGATTTGGTTGCACCCACGCGGGGCGATTTGCGACGACTGCGAGAAAATCCAGGATCGTTGCACCATTTGCGGGCTGCCGGTGCGTCCTGGTGACGGTCATATTAAGACGGGTGACGGTCGTTTTATCTGCAAATTTGACAAGCCCAATGTCGTTCTGACCCAGGACCAGGCAAAGGAGTTGTTTGACCAGACCCGCGAGGAAGTGGTGGATTTATACGGCCGCCAGTTTGAACTAAAATATCCCGACGTGACGGTAAATGTGTTTGATGTGGATTATTGGTCGGAAAAAGGGCAGGCCAACGGTCTTCACAAATACGGCTTTGCCAGTACCCGCAAAACCAGCTCTGGCGTCTGTACTCATGAGGTGGTGATGCTGAGCGGACGCACGCGCGAGGAAATGATGGCCGTGGCCGCGCATGAATATACGCACTTGTGGATTAACGAAAATTGTCCCGATAGCCATCAAATTGGCGGCGATACCGTGGAAGCCATCTGTGAGCTGACGGCTTACAAGCTCATGGAACACAAAAAATTGCCGGACCGGCAAAAGCGTATTTTGGCAAATCCCTACACTAACGGGAAAATCAAGGACCTCATTGCCGTGGAGCGCGACGGCGGAACGGATTATGTCTTGAACTGGGTGAAAAACAGCAGAGCCGAGACATTCGATGCCAATGCCAGTCTCGCACCAATGCCGGCACCCGTAGCGTCAGCCGCAGCGTATGTGGCCGGGCCGAAGCCGTTGCCGCAAGGGTTGAAATTCGGGGGCATCATGGCCTTTGGTAAAACACATTTGGCGGTAATCAACGGCCAGGATTTTGCCGTTGGCGACCAGAAAAACATCAAGTTGCGCAACCAGTCGGTGACGGTTCATTGCGTGGAAGTCCACGACGACGAAGTAAAAGTGGAAGTCAACGGCAAGCCGCTGACGCTGGAGCGCGACCAGGAAACAACCTTGCCATGAATGAAGTAATTGCCAATGGACAACCGGTGAAAGCGGCGCTGCCCTGCTCCATCGAGCAGTTTTTGATCGCCCAACAGTTGCTGCCGCGCAGCGTGGTGGTGGAGCATAATGGCGAGGCGGTGGCACCTTCCGAATTTGGCCAACGTCAGGTGCAGCCGGGGGACCGGTTGGAAATTGTTAAAATCGTTGCGGGCGGGTGAGTTTGTCTTGCTGGATTACAGCGATTTTCAACGGGATTTTTCCTCAAAGGGCGCGGTGCATAGCTTGTGAATAACTTCGCTTTGACATCTTCCGTATATAGGTAGAACTAAAGGCTATAACCCATTGTGTCGCTGCGGGCGATTTGGAGCGGCGCATTGTGAATAACGCAATTTGGAGTTTGCCATGCATGCATCAGCGTCTGGTCCCAAAAGCGCCGCCAGCTTCGAGGAATTAAAGCCGGCCAGCCAGTTTCTCATCCTGCATGAAGATTTTCCGGCCTATGCACGAGCGGTGGAGGTTTGCCGGCGGGTCATGGAACAGTTTGGCAGCGAGGTGGATTTCGACGTCAAATGCTGGAACTTCATCGAGCTGGCAGATACCAACTGCGCGCGGCATGCGGCTAAAACGGCCAGCACGGCGGACATTGTCCTGTTTGCCCTGAGAAATGCACAGCCTCCGGCGGAACTGGAACAATGGCTGGACGACTTTTTTCATTCCCGACACCAGCCCGGTGGCGTGCTGGTGCTGGTATTGAATTCGTATGAGAACCCGCCGCTGCCGCTCGAACGGCTGCTGTTACGGCTGGAGCAATTGTCGGAGCGCCTGGATATGGACTTCGTTTCGTTGTTTCCGGGTGACAACATGCCGGTGAATTCCCCGCCTCCTAATGCAGCCACTGCGCTGTTGTCCCGGGCAAACATCCGGAATTGAAGCGGCCTGGCGTTTGCGGACAAGGGTGGTCTTCAAAATTCGTCGGTTGGACATTGCCGTCCGGGCTCATCTTGCAAATAATCTCTGCCGATGAAATTTAGGTTTGATATTCTATACCGGCTCGGGCTGGTTTTGTTGCTGATGGCCATTTTCTGGTCGGTCTGGGCCAATGCACAGTCATCCAATGAAACGAACCAGTTGCCGCACGCGGGGGCTGAGGCGTCCACCAATCAGGTTCAGGCCTTTTCGTTTGCTTTGGAGCAGGTTGATTTTCTGAAAGATCACGAGTTGATGGGGCAACCGCTTTGGAAATACGCGGCATCATTAATTTATATCGTTCTGGCCTTTGCGGTGGCCGGGTTGCTGGATTTTTTGGTGGGCGTCTGGTTGCACCGCTTTGCTGCCAAGACCAAAACACAATATGACGACCTGCTGTTAAAACTATTGCGCGGCCCGCTCAAGGTGGTGGCGTTTGTCATCTTTTTAAATATTGGGCTGAGCATGTTTGACTGGCCGCCGCACGCGCAACTGATGTTGTCCCGCGGGCTGATCGTGGTCGTGGCATTTTCCGTGACCTACGTGGGCATCAAGCTGGTGGAATTGTCGCTGGGCTTATGGCGTGAAAAGATTGTGTCCGGGCAGGATCGAGCCTTTGGCGAGCAACTGTATCTGCTGCTCAACAAGGTTGCCAAAGCAGCGGTGGTGGTGGCGGCGGTCATGGTTACGGCTGATAACCTCGGAATTAAGATAACGAGCCTGCTCGCAGGACTTTCTGTGGGCGGCTTGGCGCTCGGTTTGGCCGCGCAGGATACGGTGGCGAACCTGTTCGGCGCCGTCGCCATTTTTTTGGACAAGCCGTTTCACCTGGGCGATGTGATCAAGGTTGAAGGCGTGGATGGCACGGTGGAGTCAATCGGCCTGCGCAGCACGCGCATTCGCAACGCCGACGGCCATCACGTGACCATTCCCAACAAGCTGATGGGCAACGCCATCATCACCAACATCACCCGGCGCCCCGCCATCCGTACGGAAATGAACCTCGGCCTCACGTACGACACGCCGGTGGAAAAGGTGAAGCTGGCCACGACCCTGCTGCAGGAAATTTTCCGGGCGAACCCCAAGACGGCCGACCTGATCATCAGTTTCAACAAATTTACGGATTCCGCGCTGAACATCCTGGTGGTCCACGTTTGGTCCGGCACGGACGCGAAGGAGCATTTCGCGCAGATGCAACAGTGGAATTTGGAGATCAAGCAGCGGTTTGAGGCGGAAAAAATCGATTTTGCCTTCCCCACGCAGACCCTCTATCTCAAGTCGGAGGCCGGGAAATAATTTGTCAGCGCCGCGGAGCAGGGGTTTAATTTGCGGATGCTCTCTTTGATAAGCCTCATTTGGCACGATGGCTCCTTGCTCGGCATTGACTGGTCGGTTTGGAAAGTCGTCGGCTGGATTGGCAACCTGGTTTTTTCCTCGCGTTTTATCGTCCAATGGTACGCCACGGAAAAGAAGAAGCAGGTGGTGGTGCCGCAGGGATTCTGGTGGTTGAGCCTGGTGGGGGCGCTAACGCTGCTGTGCTATTCGATTCACCAGCGGGACTCAGTTTTTATCTTTGCCTACGCGTTTAGCTGGATCCCCTACACGCGCACGTTGATCATCCACCGCCGCCACAAGGCCGCGCAACAGGTCTGCAACGGCTGCGGGAAAAAAAATCCGCCGCAGGCGAACTATTGTCCGAACTGCGGCGTGAAAGTGAATTGAGCGATGTTACTTTTTGGGAGCGACCGGCGCAGCAGGCGCTTGGTTTAAATTGTACTTTTTCAAAACCGTCATAAAGTCAGGGTGCTTTTCAGCATAGCCCACCAATTGGCCGGCAAATGCGTTGAGCGCAGCGTCTTTCTGGTTCAAAGCCACTACCAGTTGCTGGTTAACGGCGATGTCTTTGCTGGCCAGGCTAGCCTGGCGGTACAGGTAAATGGTCACTGTGCCACTCACGACGATGAGGGCCACCAACAGGGTGAACACCTGGTTTTTCAACGAGGCAATTTCACTATTTGTATCCGTGATCATAAGCTTATTTGGCGGCAGGGGCCGGGGATTGAGCGATCTGGATGATCCGGGCCATGTCGGGGTTTTTGGCGGTGGCGTTATATGTGATGGCGTCATTCAGCATCGACTGGGCCCGCATGAGATTGAGATTGGTGGTTTGCATGCGTGCCTGCACCTGGGCGGATAAATTTCGCAAGTTATGCGTATTCCGGATGCTCAACAGTGCAAAGACCACGCCCAGAATAACCAGTGCGGCCAGCACAAAATTCAACAACAACGTTGTCATGTCATTTTTCATAAACGGTCTGGTGAATGTAGCTAATCATCGCTGAAAGTCCACTGTGTTTTTCGTTCGCGAAAGGATTGATTTTTCCGATGACATTGGCAGGATGGGCCGCGAACTTTACTTTGTGTCGTGGCGAGAGAAGAGCACATTGAATTGTCTGGGACCGTTACGCAGGTGCTGCCGGGCACCATGTTCCGGGTCAAACTGCCGAACGGCCACGAAGTGCTCGCGCACATCTCCGGCAAAATGCGCAAAAACTTCATTCGCATCTCCGTGGGCGATCAAGTCAACGTCGAGATGTCGCAGTACGATTTGAACAAGGCGCGCATTACCTACCGGCACGCGTAATACTGCATCCGGCTGAAAGAAACGGGGTTGCATTTTTTCCTGCCTCCCGCCACGCTTCGCGTGCATGAAAATCCACTTTTTCGGCGCAGCGCGCACGACCACTGGATCAATGTATCTTTTGGAGGTGAATGGCAAACGGCTATTGCTCGAATGCGGCCTGTTTCAAGGTCATCGCGAGGACACCACCCAGCGTAACACAACCTTTCCATTTGACCCGCGCCAGGTGGACGCCGTAGTCCTTAGCCATGCGCACATTGATCATGCCGGCAACCTGCCGAACCTGGTCAAACAAGGTTATAACGGCCCGATTCATTGCACGGATGGGACGCTCGATTTATGCGCCATCATGCTGGTTGACTCCGCGCATATTCAGGAGCAGGACGCACTGTTCGTTTCCAAGTGGCGGGCAAAAAAACATCAACCACCCGTGGAACCGCTCTATCGCATCCCGGACGCAGAAAAAGCCGTCACGCAACTCGTGGGTCATGCTTATGAAAAGCCCTTTTCGCCGGTTGATGGTGTGACCGTTACTTATTGCGATGCCGGTCATGTCTTGGGTTCGGCCCAGGTGATTTTGGACGTGCAGGAGAAGGGCCGGAAATTCCGCTGGCTCTTCAGCGGCGATGTCGGCCGGGGCGGCGACGAATTGTTGCGCGACCCCGTTCCGGTGGAGAACGTGGATTATCTGCAAATTGAATCCACCTATGCCAACCGGGAACACGCGATCCGCACAGATGCCGATGCCACGGTAGGCCGGTTGGTGGGCGAGACGCTGGCCCAACGAGGCAAAGTAGTCATTCCCGCGTTTTCCGTGGGGCGCACGCAACAAATTGTTTACGTGCTCCATGAACTGACTTGCGCGGGCAAGTTGCCGCTCGTGCCCATTTTTGTGGATAGTCCGTTGAGCTCCAAGGCCAGCAGTGTTTATGAAAAAAACCGCTCCATTTTGCGGCCAGATTTGCCCCAGGCATTTTGCGATACGAAAAGCCCCTTCTTGATGAACAACCTGACGTACATCACCGGCGCCGAGGAATCCAAGGCACTGAATGACCGGCATGAGCCGATGATTATCATTAGCGCCTCAGGCATGGCCGAAGCCGGGCGCATTCGGCATCATCTGAAAAATAATATTGGCGACGCTAAAAATCTTCTCTTGTTCATCGGCTATTGCGCTGAGGGAACGCTCGGCAACCAGATCATTGCCGGTAAAACCCCCGTGAACATTTTTGGCGAACCCTATGACGTTCGCGCCAAGGTCGTTTCCCTCGACACGTATTCCGGCCATGCGGACCGTAATGAATTAAAACATTACGTACAGCAGCTTACGGGCAAAATTCGCCGTATCTTTTGCATTCATGGCGAAGAAGCCCAATGCCTGGCGCACGCTGAAACCTTGCGCGCAATGAAACCGGGCGCACAAGTCTTGGTTCCTGAATACAAACAGGCGGTGGATATTTAACGCGGTTTGGAGGCGGATTTTATTTGGGCTCCGGTCCTTGCGTCACTTGCACCAGCCCTTTGGGGCGCAGCCATCTGGCAAAAGCCTGTTGCACGTCTTTTGCCTCCAGTTCGGTGTAGATTTTACCTGCCCGTACCGGCTCATCGAGCGGCAGGCCCAACTCGGTGCGTGACAGCCAGGCGGCGGCAATTTCATCCACACTGGATTCAGCCAGTGGAATATCGCGCAACAACATCAATTTCGCCTGATGCAATTCCTGGTCGGTAACCTTTTTGTGCTGCATATCTGCCAGATCGGCTAAAACCATGGCACGGGCTTTGGAAACATTGGGCGGGTCGCACGCATAAGACACCTCGTAAACCCCGCGCGTCAGCCCGATGTTAAAGGACGAATCCACGAAATAAACCAGCCCGTTCTTCTCCCGCAAGTCCCGGTACAATCGCGTGGCGTAAAACCCGCCGCCGAGGACGTGGTTGCCGAGTTGCAGGGCATAATAATCTGTATTGGTGCGCGTGATCTGCAACGTCTCTGCCAGCGTTACCTTGTCCTGTACCCGGCTGGAATCTGGCACCTGGGTCACGGAAACGGCATTGGCCGGTGCGGCGGGAAGCTCGGTATTGGGTTTATTGCCCTCGGCCTGCCAGTTGCCAAAATACTTTTGGACCGCCGCCATGGCAGTTTCTACGGTAATATTGCCGACGACCACGATGGCGGTCAGGTCCGGACGAAAAACAGCATGGTAATAGTCGCGGACATCAGCAATGGCCAGTGCATTTATCGACTGTGGTGTGGCTTCGCGCCGGCTGGGGTCGCCGGTTGGAAACAAACCCGTCATGAGATTGTGACTGGCAATATGATCCGGGCTTTGCAACTCACCGGCGATGCTTGCCGCAAGCTGGGGCTGGATAATTTTGAAATCTTCCTCCGGCAATGCCGGGGAAAGCTCATTATCGGCGAGCAGTTTCATGCCCTGCTCAAAATTTTCTGGCAAAACTTGCAGGGAGAAGTCCGTGCCAGCGGATTCATTGGCCCCAATATCATCCAGCGCCTTTTGAAAGGCCAGCCGGTCCAGTGACTTGGTGCCATAGGAGAACAATTCATCAAGCGCCTGGTCTGCGCCGTCCTTGCCTGCCGGCATTTGCACTTTCGAATTATTTTTTACCCGGCCATATACAGTGACCGTGCTACTGACCGTCTGCGGCTGGATGATTAATTTGAGCCCGTTGGGCAGATTGGTGGCAAGTGGATTGAGCGTTGAAATGGGAACGGGAAGTTTTTCAGTCAGTTTTTTGGCCCAGTCGGGAAGTTTCACATTTGGATTTTTCGAAGCCGCAAAATTTTCTTGCCCGCCAAAACTTTTGGATGAAATCGGTTTGTCGGACGGTTGCGGCGTCAGGATGGCGCTAATGGCGTGGTCAAAATCCAGGTATTTTTTGGCCACGCGATTCACATCTTCAACCGTGACCTGACGAATTGCGTTGATGTCATCATCCGGTGAATTGTGCCCCTCAATGGCGACTGCTTCCGACCAGGCCGAGGCGAGGCCTTCGATGGAATTTTTTTGCAGTTCGGCATTGATGATTTCGCGTCGCTTGGCGGCTTCGATGAGTTCGGCGCTGATACCCGTGGCAATTTCAGCGGTTAGAATTTGTTTCACCTGTTCCAGTTGATTCGTGGAATCGCCCCCGGCAGGAAAGCCCGCCGCCGCATACCCCAAACCTGCATGCTGCAGGGAGTCATAAGAAAACCCTGCAAATAACGCTTTGCCCTGCGGCACCAGCTCATAAAGTTGGCCCCGCTGGCTGCTCAAAACATCGGATAAAATTTGTGCGGCCGCATAATCGGGGCTGTCCGTGCCGGGAAAACGAAACACCACCGCCGTCATGCCATACGGCAAATCCGTATCGAGTTTCAAAGTATTTGGCTGCACCGGCGAAAAACTGTAATTGGGGCGCGCCGGCAGTTGAGCGGAGGGAATGCCGCCAAAAATCTGTTTTACCTGTTCGAGCGCGGCTGCCGGTTCAACGGCACCCACGATGACCAAAACGGCATTATTGGGAACATACCAGGCGTTATGAAATTTTCGCAGGTCAGCGTCGGTGGTTTTATCGAAGGATGGACGCGTGCCGAGGGCATCGTGCTCGTACGGTGTGCCTTTAAACATCGCGGTGAGCAATTGCATATAGAACACATATTCTGGATTCGACAAATCCTGTGCGACCTCCTGTTCAATGGCCCCGCGTTCCTTGGTCCAGAGTTTTTCGTCAGCCAACAAATCGCGCATCCGGGCAGCTTCGATACGCAGCGCCACGTCGAGATTTTCCGCCGGCGTAGTGAAGAAATATTGCGTCACGGCCTGTTGCGTGTCGGCATTGTCGTTGCCACCCATCGCAGCCGAAGCGGCGGCCAGTTGGTCCGCGTTAATGCCGGGGCTGCCGCGGTACATCATGTGTTCGGTTGCGTGGGCGGTGCCGGGGAATTCCACGGGACATTCATCGGAACCCACGCGGTAATTAACCATCGTAGTCACGACCGGCGCCAGCGTGTTGCGTACAATGATGACCTGCAAACCGTTTGTTAACGTGGCACGCAAAACATCGTCAGCGCGACTGGCAACGGGCAGGAGCAAGGCTGAGGCGAGCGAACAAACGAGGAGACGAAACGTGGATTTTGTAACCGTCATAGAATTAAATAAGGTTTAACTACGACAACACTAAAGCCGTGCTGTTCAAGTGCGAGAGAAAATTTGCCATGCCCCACAATGCAGGCAAAATTAAAGGGTGAAATCGAATTGGAATCATTTGCAGGAACTCGCGTTGGCCGAAATTGAAAATATACTGGCGGAATTGCCCGCGCCCTTGCGCGAACAGGCAAAACAACTGCCGGTGACCTTTGAACCTGCACCCAATAAAGACTTGCAAGCTGATGGAATAGAGGGTGATACGCTGGGTTTGTTTACGGGTCATGAATTCGCGGAAACCAACGGTGAAGTATTACCGCCGCAGATCATTTTATTTCTGGAAAACATTTGGAACATGGCTGAGGGCGGTGAAAAGGTGTTCCGGGACGAAATTCGGACTACTTTTTTGCATGAGCTCGGACATTTTTTTGGTTTGGATGAGAAAGATTTGACCGAGCGTGGGCTAGATTAGGCCCGTAAACAAAAGGTTTTATACGTTTTGAAACACACCAAAATATTTTTTAAAAAACTCTTGCACATAAACGAATGTCTGTTATTCTTTTTCTCCCTTCGCGGTACTAACCAACGAGGGCCGGTAAAAAACGGTAAGTAAAATTCCGAGAAAAACCGGTTGACAGTGGGCGAAAATCCGATAGGATGATTAACCCAAAGCTTGAAACTGACAAGCCGACTTGAGAAGTAGAATAAATCGGCGGTCAGGTTTTTTGTCCCCAAACGGGGGATAAAATCAAAAGCTAAGCAGCTTTTTTAGCGGTAAAACGCTGACTGCTCTTTGAAAATTGAATTGTGCGATTAGTTAAGAGCCCCTTTAATATCAGCGAGTTAGATCGCTGGTACTAAGGGTTTTAACCAAAAATTAGTAAAAGCTGTCTGATTTTACGATCAGGCAGGAATCATCTAACGTATTTTATACGGAGAGTTTGATTCTGGCTCAGAACGAACGCTGGCGGCGTGGATAAGACATGCAAGTCGAGCGCTAATTTGGAGGTAGCAATATTTTCAAATTGGAGCGGCGCAAGGGTGCGTAACACGTGGGAATCTGCCTTGAAGTGTGGGATAACTCCGAGAAATCGGAGCTAATACCGCATGTGATCGTGAGATCAAAGTTGGGGATCGCAAGACCTGACGC
>Ga0265327_10001054_pt1 | contig 38537 bp, 34 predicted proteins | sample 41621metaG_FD_202089 | JGI IMG/M metagenome (GOLD analysis project Ga0265327, IMG submission 202089) | Rhizosphere microbial communities from Carex aquatilis grown in University of Washington, Seatle, WA, United States - 4-16-21 metaG | ecosystem: Host-associated > Plants > Roots > Rhizosphere...
TCGCCCGCAAACAGGACGGTTTGCCCGGCTGGCAAACCATCTGGCGCGGCTGGCAACGACTCATGTGGATGTGTGAAGGATTAGAAACCCTCAAACCAACATGAAAAAGATGTGGGTAATGACAAGGCCTTCAGGCCGCTTCAACGTGGCGAGTAACTTAATGAAACGATTGATTTTAGGGCTGGCACCGCTGAAGCGGCGTAAACGCCGCGCCCCAAACGCCTTTGACTGCGAAGGTAGTGTGCAAGATGCACCCGATGAGCAACCCACCAGGGCTTAAGCCGTCGGCTGATGTTTTACGATAGCTGCTCGCGCCAGCGGGCGAGTTGCCGGGCCACTTCTTTCGTACCCGGCGCACCGGTCAAATTACGTTTGGCCATGGCACGTTTCAGATCGAACACGCCCAGGGCGTCGCGGCCAAAAGTTTTGTCCACGGTTTGCAATTCAGCCAGCGTGAGTTGGTTCAGCGGCTTGCCCGTCTGCTCCGCCAGGGCCACCACGGCGCCGACCGCATGATGCGCCTGCCGGAAGGGCATGCCCTTGCGCACGAGATAATCCGCCAGGTCCGTGGCCAGCAACGCCGGGTCGCTCGCGGCGCGTTCGCAAACGGCCTGGTTCACCTTCGTGTTGCGCAGCATGGCCGCCATGAGCCGGGTGGTGGTGCGCACCGTCTCCGCCGTGTCAAACAGCCGTTCCTTGTCCTCCTGCAAATCGCGGTTATACGTCATGGGCAGACCTTTGAGCAAGGTCAGCAGCGCCATGAGATTGCCCACCACGCGACCTGTCTTGCCGCGCGCCAGCTCGGCGATGTCCGGGTTCTTTTTCTGCGGCATCAACGACGAACCCGTCGTATACGCATCGGCAATCTTGAGGTAATTAAATTCCGTGGTGACCCACAAAATGATGTCCTCGGCCAGGCGCGAAATATGCACGGCCAGCAAGGCGGCGGCGGCGGCGAATTCAATCATGAAATCGCGGTCGCTTACGCCGTCCATGGAATTTTGCGTTACCTGCACTTCCCCGCGCGCATTCACAAAGCCGAGCAGCTTGGCCACCAGTTCGCGTTTGATGGGCAAGGTGCTGCCGGCAATGGCCCCGCTGCCGAGCGGGCAAACATTCACGCGCGAATGACAATCCCACAGCCGGTCGCAATCGCGCTCCAGCATTTCCACATAAGCCAGTAAATGATGCGCCAGATAAACCGGCTGCGCACGTTGGAGATGCGTGTAGCCGGGAATAATCACGTCCGCATTCTTTTCACCGAGCAAAACGAGCGACCGTTGCAGATCGGCAATTTCGCCGAGCAAAGCGGTGATTTCATCGCGCAGCCAGAGCCGCACGTCGAGCGCCACCTGGTCGTTGCGCGAGCGGCTGGTGTGCAATTTGGCGCCGGCGGGCACGCGCTTCGTCAGTTCCGCCTCGATGTTCATGTGCACGTCTTCCAGCTCCGGCTTCCACTTGAATTTTCCGGCGGCGATTTCCTTGCCAATCTGGTTCAAACCCTTGGTGATGGCGCTGAGTTCCGCCCGGCTCAGCACGCCGATTTTCTGGAGCATGGTGGCGTGGGCGATGGACCCTTGGATGTCGTGCTTCCACAACCGCCAGTCAAAGGAGATGGATTCGCTAAATTGCGCCACGTCGGCCGCCGGCCCGCCGGCAAAGCGTCCGCTGCGGGATACAGGAGATGATTGCTTGCTCACGCCCCCGTTTGTAGCGCAAACGCGAGGCGACGCAAAGGCATTTTGTTGGCGTAACCCGACAAAATCGAATAATCGACACGCTTCTATTTTGGCAACACGTCAGGATAAGGGCCAAGGAAACGTTCGCCGTTGAAATGAATCATGTGGTCGGGGTCCTCGGCAATCCACACTTCGGATTCCCAGGCAATATGCGCCACGAAAGATTGCATCGTCCGGCGATTTTCAAATGCCGTCACAAATACCAGTCCGGCTTTGCTTCCCGCGAACAGTTCTTTGAGTTCTTTGCGGCGTTTACCATCCACCGGCCCGGCGCTGGTAACGGCCTCGATGAGCAACAGCCAATTCTTGGTGGTATAATGGACTATGACGTCAGGTATCTTTGCCGCAGAACCCAACGCTACGCCCAGCGAGGCAAGCCGTTCGGCTTCCAAATGAACAAACTTGTTTTCGGTGTCGCCGATGTAGAGAACCACACCGCCGGGGGCGAAAGCCGGGCAAAAATGCTCGATAATTGCCTTGATGAGCGGATTTTGTCCGCCCGGTGAAAGGGCTACTTGCGCGCCATCAGGGAGCACCACGGGCACCCGCGCCAGCGTACGCTTGCGGCCAATTTCATTCTTTATGGCTTCCCGGCTGGCGAGATATTTTTTCAAGGTGGATGGCCACCGAGTGGTTCCCGCCGTTCGGAGCATGGCAAGGGCGGCCGGTTCAATTTGATATACAGTCTTTCCACTGTTGGTTGGCCGGCCTGAATCGTCTGGATTCCGCAAAAGCAATCCGGCCTCGACAAAAAACTTTACCGCATCATCGCGGATGGTTTCACGGGTATTCGGGGCGTAGCGCACCCCGTAGGCGTCCGCGATAAATTCAATGATGGGGGCAATTCCCCGCAACGGGGCTTGCGCATCGGCCCAGGGAAGTTTGGGGCGAAGGTCCAGCATGGCGAGCAACGTATACGCGGCAGCTTCGTTTCGTTGCTTGGGACCAAATTCCAAAGCCGTGAGGGTTTCAACCGCCTCGGCCAGTTTCCACTTTCTGGCTTGGCTCAAATGATTGGATTGCTTAGCAGGCATTCAGGTGTTTCTCCACAAGTTCATCCATTTTGTCCTGCGCCAAATCAAGCCGGCTCATGGCGCCGCCGATTTTTTGCAAGGTTTCACGATCTGGATAAGGCAGCTTGCGCAAATCGGTGGCGTTGACTTGCGTATGCCCGCTAAAACGCCGGAAATACTGGTCAACCATGGTGGAATTGAGGAACGCAAACAGCCCGCAGGCAAGTTTCCTTTCCAGTCCATGCCCGTTTTCGTGAAAATAATTCAGGTGATTTTCCAATCCCACCCATTCGGCATTCAAAGCTTTTGAGTCCAATAAACAGGCGACTACGCGGCGGCGTTCTTCTTTGGACGTAAAACGTTTGGTGAGGAGATATACCCCGGACCTGACGAGCCAGCGACGCGTCTCGGGCGTGTCCAAAATGGCATTGGGTTTGCGCGCCTCCGGTTTGGGCCAATGAACCGTGCCGCCATTGAAATGGCAGGGATACAACAATGGCACGGTCCCTTTCTCAGGCTGCTGACGCAGGGCGTCTTTGAGACGAAAATCAACGACCGGCCCGGTTGAGACGGTGATGCCCAGCGAGGCCAGGCTGTGGTTTAAACCGTCCATTGTCTGTTTGGCAATGGCATGACTTGAGGCGGACGGGATATGGATGAATTTCTCCGGGTCGTGCTTATGGACAACTTCGGTGAAAGGAACAACTTTTTCAGTGACCCTGCCGCCGGGCTCGCCGCTGCTGCTGGAAATGATTAAATCACGCGGCTGCCCGTGACACTTGCGGGCATGAAAAATAATATTTTCCTGCAAGACATTGTCGCCCCGGAAAGCCGCGCCGCGTGATTCAAAAACATGAATCCGTTGCAGTTCCAGGTTCGCGAGAAAGTCTTCCCGGAAAGGGCGAAAATAAGGCCCGTTGCAGAAACTTCGCGGCGTGATGCCCACCAGTTGACCGCCCGGCGCAAGCACACGATGAATGAGGGCTATGAACCCCGCGTAAAGATTGCTTGTCTCCACGCCCACCTGACGGAGGCTGCGCCGTTCCGGGGAATCCATCCCGATCTTCCGATACGGTGGATTTACAATCGCCGCCTCGAAGACCGGCGGTTTTACGCTAAATAAATTTTCGGCGAGCCGGGCCGACATTTCCTGAATGAAGTCGGCATCATGAATGGTAAAACTGAAATCAAGGCCCGCCTCCGCACAAGCCCGCTGACATTCATTCATCGTAGCCCTCAGCGCACCTTGAATCAGCGGATCAACCTCAAACAAGGTTGCCTCAACCCTGTGAACATCATCGCTGTTTTGACAAAGTCGCGAAAGCAATGCCGCCGTAAGTGCTCCCGCACCCGCGCCGGCATCAAGCAACCTCACCACTTTGGGCAGCGGGGCAAACAACGAGGCCATGAATTCAGCCACCGGCGCGGGCGTGAGGAACTGTCCAAGTTCCCCCTGACGCTTGCGCGCGGCTGATTCGGCTACGGCTACCGTTGACATAACGTGAGGATACCAAAATTACAGCGACCCCGCAACCGGGCGAATGTTGCGAAAATCATATTTTATTTAGTTTCTTCCAGCGTCCAGTCGTTGCGGCCGTCCGCGTGACAATGGCAATGCGCCGCAAAGAATCCGCCGCGATACTGCCAGAACCACGGCCAGATTTGCTCGCGGTCCGTTTGGGGGATTTTCAACGCGGTGAGCTGTTCGCGCTTAAAAAATTCAAAGCGGCCTTCCGCATGCGGCGGCGGCAATGATTTTAATTTCACCTTCACCTCAAACAAAAACATGAGCCAGTGCGTCTGCCCCTGGTAACCGTGCTCGCTGATCAGCCCGGCCAGATGCAAATCCGAAGGTTTCAGCACCAGCCCAATTTCCTCCTGCGCCTCGCGACAGGCGCAGGTGTAAGGCGATTCGCCGATGTCCATCTTCAGCTTGCCGCCACACGGGCTCCAGAAACCGCGATTCGGTTCCTGGGCGCGTTCCAGCAGCAGGATTTCCTCCTGTTCATTGAAGCAATAAAGCAGCGTGGCGATTTTGTAAGGCAGCGACATTTGATAAAGGTCAAAAAACTCGACACGAATTGCACGAATTTTCACGAAATAAAACGCTGTAGGCGTTTGAGAACTGAGCCCAGGGTTGGCGAGTCGGCGAGCCTGCCTTGGGTCATCCACCCAACCTTTTCAGCACCCTGAAGGGCGTGCCAGAACCGTTCAAAGCACAGAGACAGCGGCAGTTGACCTTGATGCCGGTCAGACGAACGACTCCAATGTTAAATGCAAAATGCCAGTTATTTTCCGGGCTTCCGTGTTGAACACCTATGCCACGACCCCGGCAAGAAAAATTTCCGCCGATTCAGACACCCATGATGCGATTTAGAAAATTGGTGGTGCAGTCAAGGATGGCGGTTGACTCGCAATCTGGCAGGATGTATGAATCCCTGAAAAATGCGAACCAATGAAATCAACCTGCAATTCATTTTGCCAGCCAGCGTTGCGAGACATTGCCGGTTGTCTTGATTGGCGTACAGTTTTCCTCACATGAAATCTCATGCCATTCCAATCTTAATCGTCATTTGGGGGATTTTGGCTGGAGTATCGTCGTATGCAGAGGATTTATCCCTGACCAATCTGCCGTCAATCGTGGACGACAATTACAAGGTTGACCCTTATATCAGGGCTGCACAACGGCTCCAGAGCATGGGGCAACAGGCTGCGACGCAGCAGTTGATTGAGTTGGCAAAACTGGCAGCAATCAGCAATACCAAATCGACGGCCAATGAACAACGCACTGCGATTTTATGCAGAATGTTGTTTACAGCAAGGCAAGCCTCGACTTTCAAGCGAGCGGGTTTTCTAGGGGGAGCACGTTTCTTTGGGGAAGAATATGTTGTTGAGTCGCACAGTTACAGCAAATGGCCTCTCGAACCAATTGAACTCGTTGACGGGATTCCATTTCTGGTTGCGTATACCTACGGCTACGAAGGGATTTGGGACCCGCATGGAGCAGAATCATACGTTCGCTATTGCACGACGAACTGCAACTGGTCGAGTTTTCAGTACACTGCGAAATCCGATGCTCAGAAAAAGCAGGCATTGACCAAGTTGATTGCTTCACCAAAATGGCTACGCCCGCTTGAAGCATGGGAACAAGAGAGTTTGCGTGAGCAGATTCAGTAGTGTGATTCACTAACCGAAGCGACTGTTCAAGAGCCGCCGTGGTCACACTTGGCTAAAGCAGATGTTTGAGGCGAATCAACCCAGTTTGCTACTACCTCCAAAACACCGTGGCAATTTTGTAAGGCAGCGACATTTGATAAAGGTCAAAAAACTCGACACGAATTGCACGAATTTTCACGAAATAAAACGCTGAAGGCGTTTGAGAGTTTAGCCCAGGGTTGGCGAGATGGCGAGCCTGCCCTGGGTCATCCACCCAACCTTTTCAGCACCCTGAAAGGTGTGCCAGAACCGTTCAAAGCACGGAGACAGCGGCAGTTCACCTTGCTGCCGGTCAGACGAACGACTCCCCAGACAAATGCGGAATGCCTGTTATTGTCCGGACATCCGGGGTGAACGCCTATGCCACGACCCCGGCAAGTAAAAGTTTCCGCCGATTCAGATACCCAGATGTTCTGTCGGTGGAAATTTACATTTGTCCCGATTGACCGACTCGAAGATAAACGGTTAAGACGGCCAATAGCCACAAGCAATAGCCAAGAAGACAAAGAAGTGCTGAGAACAGCCCCCGCCAAGAAAATCCCGTCTCGGCCATCCTGCGGACTGCGATGTAACTCAGTACGGGATTGGAAAAAAGACCAATTGAAACCAATATCGGCATAAACGGATCGTGCCAGCGAAGATGAACGTCAACGAACAATAGCGTTGCCAAGGCGAGATTGACGAGACTCGCCGACAAAATCTGGTTCGACGTAAAATCAATGGACTTGGCAGGTCTTGCACCAGCAACTTGTTCCCCCGTTGAACTATCAATGCCGCTGAAAAATAAAACTTGGCTGTCGCAATGGCTGCTCCAAGTACCTCGTATTAATCGCACGAGAAAAGCACCAAGAACCCATGCACAAACCACCAGCATGAATACGCCAAGCAGCCTGCACAGCACATCCTGTCGTTTGTTTGGCTGCGGGTCCCAAAATAAGTGGAAGGCTCCGAACCCAACAAAAAGGCCCCAGCAGCAACAAAAGGCGTGAACCACGGGCCACCGCTTGACTGCCTGCCAGTAGAAGCGGCCCAACCACATCTTTTGAGGCCGATGGTGCATAGCAACTCGATAATGAATCCGACCTGCGGATTTCTGTCAAAGATTATTCTGCGGGCGGTTTTGCAATTACCTCCCAAGACCATGGCCATTTTGCAAGGCAGCGACTTTTGATAAAGGTCAAAAAACTCGACACGGATTGCACAAATTTTCACGGATAAAAAAGTTTCTGCCGATTCAGACACCCAGATGGTTTGAGAAAAACGCAACGCTTACGGCGATTCGTTGCGTCTCCACTTTGCATCAGGCGGACTGTGAAACGGGGGTGACGGACATGAGCCTTGCCATTCGCGCATTATTTGCTAGACAGGGATTTTCTCGGGACTTAAGGTCGCTTTATGAAATGGATGGGCTAAAAGTCCAGCCGTCCATTTCAGGTGGCATCGTGCTTATGGAATTCACGTCGCAAGAGATGAAATTGATAGGGCGTCTGCGGAAGCAAGACCGTCAGTGGATATGGGCTCGCTGGCTTGTCTTGCTGATGGGGGTTTTCTCAACGGTGGCGTCCGCCGTCATGGGCTATTTTCTCCATTCGTTGCTTTCCGAATGGGAGCAGCAAGGTCTTCACACCTCGACCACCGTTTTTCTGACTATATTGATTTGGACGAAGTGTTGTTTTTACCTTGGATTCGGTTTTTGGTGTTTTGTTACCGCCATCGTAAAGTGGCATGGCGACGTGAACCGGATGCTTTTATTGAGGTTGCTGGACGCACAGCAAGAAGTGAACAAGGAACATGTTGCCTGAGAACGGCCGTGTGCTTACGCCCTATGACTGAAATGGGGTCTCGGCAAAAAATCCATTTTGCAATTATTTCCAAAACGCCGTGGCCATTTTGCAAGGCAGCGACATTTGATAAAGGTCAAAAAACTCGACACGAATTGCACGAATTTTCCGAAATAAAACGCTGAAGGCGTTTGAGAGTTTAGCCCAGGGTTGGCGAGTCGGCGAGCCTGCCCTGGGTCATTCACCCAACCTTTTCAGCACCCTGAAGGGCGTGCCAGAACCGTTCAAAGCCCCGATGGGGTGAGAGATGGACATTGGCGGTTGACTTGGAATTGGGCAGGACGTATGAATGCTTGAAAAGCGGAACCATGAAACCTCCGGGCTATCCATTTTGTCGGTTTGCTCCACGAACCAGCGGTGGTGTTCGTTAGGATCGTATGCGATTTCACGATTTCCATCTTGAGGGTTACACCGTTGCCAAGTTTGGCGGCGAGATTACTTTGAATCTGGTTTGGAACTATCCAGACCAGCCATTCGAGCGGTCACTCATTCGCTTTTCGGATGTTGCCGCCTACCATTTTATCCATACAGGCGGTGCTATTATTACGGAAATCACGGAGATGCCGTTGACCAGCCTTTTCGACAAATATTGCGAACAGATGACGGAGTGGTGGCGGCTGCACGGTGGCTTCCCTCACTGGAAAGATGAACGTGCCGAATATGTTGAAATACTCAAGCAGAAGGGCTATGCCGCATGGTTGATTGAATCAGCCGTCGGATTTGAAGGCTTCGTAATAGCTCGGTCAGTTGAAGAAGTGGTCAGCGATTCCTAACCAGTTCCTTTCGGTTGTTGGATTTTGGACGATTTTCGCCAGAGGATTTATTGGAGGGGGAGGCGGGCTGTCGCCATCTCCAAAACATTGTGGCCACGTGTTTAAACCTTTTACCCGGTGCGAAGCCAGACCAAAAACAAAGAACTCGACACAAATTGCACAAATTTTCACGGATTAAAAGTTTCTGCCGGTTCAGAAGCACCCAAGGATTCTTGAAAATGGGGAACTGGTTAGAACTCAAAAAGAATCGGCAACCCATTCAGCCTTCCGGTCTTTCACTTTCCACTTTCCAGCGTCTCGCACCATGTAAAAAACTGTCGAATTTCCTGTGCCGGATGCGAAGTAAACCACATGCACCTCAGCCGTGTCGCCAGTGACTCGCAACCCTTGAATGCTTAATCCAATAGCTTCCTTGTGTGTCATTTTGTCAAAGACGAACTTGTTGCTGACAACGATAATCCCCTCTGGCGTGCCCCGGACAATGGGGTGCTGTCCTCCAAATCGTCCCATAAAATCCGCTGGTAATGTTGAATAATTTGTGCCGAAGGACAGGTGATATACATACTTGTCGTCAGTTACATATTGCCGAAAGACAGCCTCAACCAAATCATAGTGTGCAACAAGGAGAACAGTATTGGTGTTTGTCGTCGGGGGTGCAGCCGCAGCATTGAGCGTCAATATCATAGACAACAAAAAGAGGATAAAACTCATGCGAGCATGAATGATTCCCAGCCAGTGTGAGCATGACTGACCGTGCATAGATGACCTTTTGAACTTGGGTGTTCCCATGAGTTCATAAAAGCCAGCTCGCGCGTTTGTGTCAAAGCTTATTCAACGGGCGGTTTTGCAATTACCTCCCAAGACCATGGCCATTTTATGAGGCAGCGACAGCGTGGCCGCCATTCCAACCGTCCCGTGGTCGCTCCGCGACGACCACCCCTGCACAACTTGTGCTTATTTGGGTTCAGCCAAGATTAAACCGTCCTGTAATGCAGCGCGCATTGACTTGGCCGTAAACATTGGTAACTTCTCTTTTTCCATGCTGGATATCATTGAGAAGCTGCTCATTTTGCAAGACCGCGACCGGAAAATTCTCCGCGTCTCCCAGGAACTCGCCCATATTAGCCCCGAACGTGAATTGCTGCGCGCCAAGGCCGCCAGCACCCAGGGTTCGCTCGAAGCCGCCAAGACGCGCGTGCGCCAGATCGAGACGGAACGCAAACAGCGCGACCTCGAAATCGAGGCCAAAAAGTCGCAGATCGAGAAATACCTCAACCAGCAATTGCTGACCCGCAAGAACGAGGAATACAAGGCGCTGACCCACGAGATCGAAATGGCCAAGGAAGTCATTTTCAAGATCGAGGACGCCGAGATCGTTTTGATGGAACAGGCCGAGGCCAGCCAAAAGGAAGTCGTCCGCACGGGCGCCGAGGCCGCCGCCGCCAAAAAGCTGGTGGATGACCAGATCACCCTGCTGAACCAGCGCGAAGAAAGCCTGAAAAAGGAACTCGCCGAGCTGCAAAGCAGCCGCACCGCGCTGGCCGCCGCCGTGGATGAGTCCACGCGCAGCCGCTATGAACGGCTCCTCAAGCACAAGGGCGAAAACGTGGTGGTGGGCATTGAGCACAGTGCCTGCGGCGGTTGCCACATGAAGCTGCCCACGCAAGTGGTCACCACCTGCCGCGCGCAGGCCGAAATTGTCCCCTGCCCCAACTGCGCCCGCATCCTATACTACACGAACGACATGATTTTAACCGCGGCGGACTAACCCGTTCGCCCGCGGCCGGCCCGGATGCTGGCCCGGTGACGCCCGCAATTCTTTCCTTTGGCCAAATGAACACTGGCACTGGCGGGATAATTTCGCAAGACTGGGCGTGCCTACCGGTTCTGGTTTGCAGCGGCTGAACCCGGCCCCGGCGGGCGATGTTAAAACATGATCCTGCTTTTCGACATCGGCAATACTCACACGCACCTCGGCCTGGCCGATGGACGGCGGGTGCTGCGGCTGGCCGATATTCCCACCTTTGCCTGGCTGGCCGACGGCGCGCCGGGCCGGGTGAAACAATTTGTCGGGCCGGCTAAAATCGACGGCGCGGCATTGTGCAGCGTGGTTCCCCGCGCCACGCCGCTGGTCAAAAAATTCGTTCGCGCCACCTGGAAAATTGAAACGCTGGAACTGCACGCCGGCACCATTCGCGGCGTGGGCATTGATTATCCCAAGCCCAACTCCATCGGCCCGGACCGGCTGGCCAACGCCGTGGCCGCGCGCAAACGCTTTGGCGCGCCGGTGGTGGTCGTGGATTTCGGCACGGCTGTGACGTTTGACGTGGTGGACGCGCGCGGTTCGTACGTGGGCGGCATCATTGCGCCGGGCCTGGCCGCCATGACGAATTATCTGCACGAAAAAACCGCGCTGCTGCCCAAGATTCAAATTCGCGAGATCAACACCGCCATTGGCAAGAGCACGGAACAAGCCATGCTCGTGGGCGCGGTACACGGTTATCGCGGGCTCGTGCGCGAATTGATTGGCAACTTGAAACGGGAATTGCGCGCGCCCCGGCTGCCGGTGGTGGCCACGGGCGGCTACGCCAAATTGATTGCCGCCAAGCTGCCGGAGATTTCCGCCGTGGAACCGGGCCTGACGCTGGAAGGCCTGCGCCTGGTCTGGCAGGCAACCTAGCAGCCTGTAAAAAACTCGCCCGGTGAGGGCACCGGGCCTACAAAGTCCACGTTTTCCAGGCAAACCTGTAGGCCGCGTGCCCTCACGCGGCGTCCCTCGGATATTTCACAGGCTGCTAGGGTGTGTCTTGAACAGAAGCAAACCAAGAAAACAAAGTAAAACACTTCGTTCTCCTTGGTTTCCTTCTGTTAAATCCGTTTTGGCTGCCGCTCGTTTCGGCTACGGTTTTTGTTGAACCGGGCTAAAGTCCGCGTTTTCCAGGCAAACCTGTAGGCCGCGTGCCCTCACGCGGCGTCCCTCGGATATTTCACAGACAACCTAGAGAAGATTGCGGGTGCGCTAACCAGATCGGGGCGCGGCGTTCACGCCGCTTCAACTCACTTACCGCCTAGCTCGTCCATCTGACCGGATGGCTACAATATTTTTTAATCCGCTTTAGCATTTCCAAAAAAACTGCGGCTGTTCTTGAACAGAACTAAGAAAACAAAGTAAAACACTTCGTTCTCTTTGCTTTCCTTCTGTTAAATCCGTTTTGGCTGCCGCTCGTTTCGGCTACGGTTTTTGTTGAACCGGGCGATTGGTTTGCCAGAACGACACCACCTCGCGCCAGAATTGGCCGGGCGATTCCATCACCTGGATGTGCTGGCCAGCCGGAAATTCCCAGAGTTGTTTCGGGCCGCCATAACCGTTGAACAACAGCCGCCCGAATTTTTCCGGCACAATCGTATCGCAGCCATCCACCACAATGCCCACCGGGCCGTGATACGGTTTCAGGTAATCCTCAGACGCAAACCGGTCGACCAGCAGCAGCGATACCGGCAGAAAGGGCATGCGCGTGTGGGCCGGGCCGGCCAGCCGGTTATATGGCGAGAGCAAAATCATGCCCGCCACCTGCCCCGGATGCGTGCCCGCCAGATACGCGGCCACGCCGCTGCCCAGCGATTCGCCCAGCACATACACCGGCTGGTTCGTGCCCAGCGCCGGCCACGCCTCGTCGGCTGCCTGAAACAGATTTCGCTCGGTGGGTTTGCCCGCGCGATCCGCGTAACCGGGATACTCCAGAATAAAAACGTCGAACGGCACCACCCGCTGCAAGTCATCGGCATAATGCGCGCAGCCCACCGACCAACTGCCGTTGCCGTACACGATCAATAATTTCCCGGCGGCAGGTTGCCGGGCCGACAACCGTTTCATGCCGATGGCGTGGCCGGCGGCATCCCGCCAGCGTTCCATGCCAGCTTGTTGGGCCGATTCATCCACTCGTTCCGCCGGAAAATGCGGCGGATAATAAATCAACGAACGTTGCCACGAAGCGCACCCAATGCAAACCAGCACGTAAATCGCCACGACCGAAAGCAACAACCGCTTCAGCGTTTGCCGCCGCGATCCGCCCGCCTTGTTCGTCTTGTGAGCCATCGCCAAAGTTTCTCACAGATTTTAATTTTTGGAAAATTTGAAAATTTTTAGGTGAACATCGAAAAAATAAATGTACTGAACCGGAATACAGCTTGGCCGGAGTAATTTGCGAGATTTGGGAGCGCACGCGTCTCGCGTGCTGCCAACGGCGTCGCACCTGACCCCGCTATACATCCGCCTTATCGCGCTTGGCGGCGAAACATCAGCAGGCCCAGCGCACCGGCGGCGGTCGTCCGCGCCGCGCACATTTCTCCCTCTCTGCATTGCTGGCAATGCGGAGAGGGCCGGGGAGAGGTGCCGCTGCCAATGATTGAACAACCAAGGAACGAAGGGAACCAAGGTAACAGGGGCAAGGTTGATGGAGAGTGTGAAGTGTTCAGTTTCAAGTGATCAAGGGGCTTAAGGTTTGAGGGCGGCAAGGTGCCGTCCCCAGCGCCGTTAGAGCATTTAAAGAAAAACTGTGGCCGTTTGGTATGCGGGAGCAGGCAGCGGTCTTCTTAAAGCTGGACTTCGTTTTCGCTCAGTTACAGGGTTCCTTGAACCTGCCCTTCGCTCAGCCTCGTCCAGCTTTAAAAATCCTCGCTCCAAACTGGCTACAGTTTTTCCTTAAACGCTCTGGGTGCGACATCTTGATAGTCTCAGGCATCCATCCGATTCATAAGCTCCGTAGGAGCGGCATCGCCGTTGACTCGATTTATATGTCGCCCCGCTGGGGCTCGGATTTCTTGCTGGGACGGTTTTCTACAAATATGCCGCGCCTACGGCGCTCACGCACCTCGCGATAGCGCTTGGAGCGGGGTTTTACCCCAACGGGGTAAAAGCATTCAGCCCCAGGTTGCGCGGTACGCGCTACCTTGGGTAGGTGGCGAAGATGAATAACAACCCTGAAAGGGTTGAAGCCAGCCCGAACAAATGCGGGGCCGTGAACATCACCCAAAGCGGCGGTGAACCGCCGCACCAAATGCTGCGCGAGGTCTGTGGGCGTTGGGTGTGTGTTTAAAATTTTATTAATATTTGATTGGTGCCCCCATCCGGCCTGCGGCCACCTTCCCCCGGTTTCCGGGGGAAGGGAAATACATTATGGGATCGATTACCCAGGGCAGTCGGTCCTTGCCTGCCGGCTCGGCCCGCCTTCCCTGGGCTGGTATCTCTCGGGCCTTCAGCCCGAAGCACGGCGTGCGCGGAGCGCCCGCCCCACCAGCCTTCGAAATCTGTGACCATCTGTTTTTGGCCTGTGCCATTTGCTCGCAGCGGCGTCCAAGAAGTAGTTTGGGACTCGTGTGGTGGCCGGCTGCAAAGACCGTCCCTCCGATGGTGGCCATCCGCAAGGATTGGCCGGCTGCAAAGACCGTGCCTCCGGCGGCAAGGTGCCGCTGCCAATTGTGGCGAACCGCACGCTCCAACAAAAAAGGCGAACGGATTGCTCCGTTCGCCTTGGTAGTTTTGCTTAAAAAGCTAGTGCCTGCTTAGTAGCGGTAATGTTCCGGCTTGTACGGGCCGTCCACGGGTACGCCGAGGTATTCGGCCTGGGCCTTGGACAGCTTGGTCAGCTTGACGCCGATCTTTTCCAGGTGCAGGCGGGCCACTTCTTCGTCCAATTTCTTGGGCAGACGATAGACGCCGATGGCGTTTTTCTCGCGGTTCTTCCAGAGGTCGAGCTGCGCGAGGCATTGGTTGGTGAAGCTGTTGCTCATCACAAAGCTCGGATGGCCCGTGGCGCAGCCGAGATTTACGAGGCGGCCTTCGGCGAGCATGTAAATGCTGTTGCCGGAGCTGAACGTGTATTTATCCACCTGCGGTTTGATGGTGAGCTTCTTCACGCCCTTGCCCTTGTTCAGGCGGTCCACCTGGATTTCGTTGTCGAAGTGGCCGATGTTACAGACGATGGCCTGGTCTTTCATCTTGGCCATGTGTTCAAAGGTGATGATGTCCTTGTTGCCGGTGGTGGTGACGTAGAGGTCGGCGGTGCCGAGGGTGTCTTCCACGGTGGTCACTTCAAAACCTTCCATCGCGGCCTGCAAGGCGTTGATGGGGTCAATTTCCGTGACGATCACGCGGGCGCCAAAGCCGCGCAATGAATGCGCCGAGCCCTTGCCCACGTCGCCGTAACCGCACACGCACGCCACCTTGCCGGCGACCATGACGTCGGTCGCACGCTTGATGCCGTCCGCCAGCGATTCGCGGCAGCCGTAGAGATTGTCGAACTTGGACTTGGTGACCGAGTCGTTGACGTTGATGGCGGGAACGAGCAGCTTGCCTTGTTCGAGCATCTGGTAGAGGCGATGCACGCCGGTGGTGGTTTCCTCGGAAACGCCCTTCCAATCTTTCACGACTTCGTGCCAGAAACCGGGGCGTTGCTTGGCTACGCGCTTCAAGAGCGTCTTGATGACGGCCACTTCATGGTTGTCGCTGGGCGTGTTCACCCAGTCGCTGCCGTTTTCGAGTTCATAGCCCTTGTGAATGAGCAAGGTGGCGTCGCCGCCGTCGTCCACGATGAGTTGCGGACCCTTGTTGCCGGGGTGCGTGAGCGCCGCCAGCGTGAGGTCCCAATATTCCTCGAGCGTTTCGCCCTTGTGCGCAAACACCGGGATGCCGGCGGCCGCAATCGCGGCGGCAGCGTGGTCTTGCGTCGAGAAAATGTTGCAACTGGCCCAGCGCACGGAAGCGCCGAGTTCCACCAACGTCTCGATCAGGATGGCCGTCTCAATGGTCATGTGCAGCGAGCCGGTCACGCGCACGCCCTTGAGGGGTTTTAGCGGGCCATACTTTTTGCGGATGGCCATGAGACCGGGCATTTCATGCTCGGAAACCTGGATGGTTTTACGGCCCCATTCGGCGAGGGACAAATCGCGCACGGCGAAGTCTTTTTTCTTGGAGACAATTTTCTTGGATTTCATGTTTTTATTAAGTGTTCAGTTTCAAGTGTTCAGTGTTCAGTTGGCGGCTCGACGTGCCAGGGAACGAATCAGTCCCTGGAGCATGGCGGAAATTTCTTTTAATTCCGCCACGAACCGGTCGGCATCCGTTTTTGCAATCATTTCCAGCTTCAAGGCGATATACGTTTGCGTGCGGAGTTCCGCCGCCGAACCCTTGGCGATGCGCAGAAAGCGGATAAAATCCGGCTTGCTGTCGCGTTCACAGCCTTCGGCAATGTTCGAGGAAATGGAGATCGCGGCCCGCTGCATCTGGTCGCGCAAAGCGTAATGCTTTGACTCGCCCACCGTCTGGCAAACTCCTACTGCCAGCCGGCACCCGCGTTTCCACACCTCCAACTCCTCAAACGATTTGTACGCCATAAGTTCAGAGTTCAGCTTCAAATTTCAAGCGTTCAGCCGGGCAGCGCCGGACTGAACACTTGACACTGAACACTTAAAACTTTTTTAGAGCGCTTTCAACAACGCTTCGACCTTGTTGACCGTTTCCCAGGTCAAATCCTTGTCATTCTTGCCAAAGTGACCGTAGTTCGTGGTCTTGCTGTAAATCGGACGGCGTAGGTTGAGCTGGTCAATGATGTCAGCAGGTTGGAAGCTGAACACCTTGTTGATGGCCTTGATGATCTTGGCGTCGCTGACCTTGGCGGTGCCAAAGGTATCCACGTGCACGCTGACGGGGTCAGGATGGCCGATGGCGTAGGCAAATTGCACTTCGCACTTGTCGGCAAGCTTCGCGGCCACGACGTTCTTGGCCACCCAACGGCCCATGTACGCCGCGCTGCGGTCCACCTTCGTCGGGTCTTTGCCGGAGAACGCGCCGCCGCCGTGACGGCCCATGCCGCCGTAGCTGTCCACAATGATTTTGCGGCCGGTCAAACCGGTGTCGCCCTGGGGTCCGCCCACCACGAAACGGCCGGTGGGGTTGATGAGAAATTCGGTCTTGGGCGTGAGCAAACGGGCCGGCAGAACCTTCTTGATGATTTGTTCGATGCAGAATTTTTCGATTTCGCGGTGTTCCACATCCGCCGCGTGCTGCGTGGAGATGACCACGTTGGAGATGGCCACGGGCTTGCCGTTTTCGTACACCACGGAAACCTGGGATTTGGCGTCGGGCCGGAGCCACGCCACCTTGCCGCTCTTGCGGATCTTGGTCAGTTCACGGCCGAGGCGGTGCGCAAACATGATGGGCGCGGGCATCAGCTCGGGCGTCTCGTTGCTGGCGTAACCGAACATCAAGCCCTGGTCGCCGGCGCCCTGCTTGGCGGTCTTCTTGCCCTTGGCCTTGCGCGCGTCCACGCCCTGAGCGATGTCGGGCGACTGCTGGGTCACAATCACGTTGATGAACACCCGGTCGGCATGAAACACGTCGTCGTCGTTGACGTAACCGATTTCGCGGATGGCCTTGCGGGCGATGGCGACGTAATCGAGCTTGGCCTTGGTGGTGATTTCACCGCCGATGATGGCCACGTTGGATTTCACATAACATTCACAGGCCACGCGGCTGAACTTGTCCTGCGTGTAACAGGCGTCCAGCACGGCGTCGGAAATGGTATCGGCCACTTTATCCGGGTGGCCCTCGCCCACGGACTCGGAAGAAAAGATGTAACGGTTGCTCATAATTAATTTCGGTTTCTCGCCAACAACATATTGACGTATCAAGATTTGATGATATAACATTTTTCAACCGCGTCAAACGGATTTAAAAAAAAGTTTGGCCGGCCCAGAAACATGTCTAACACCCTAAAATCCCTCCGCGCACTTTCCGACCCCACCCGTTTGCGCATCGTGGCGCTGTTGCAAGGCGATGAATTATCCGTGGCCGAGTTGCAGGAAATCACGCGCCTGGGGCAGTCGCGCATCTCCACGCACCTGGGCCTGCTCGCTGATTGCGCGCTCGTCATTTCCCGGCGCGAAGGCAAGCGCACCTTTTACAAGCTCAACCCGGCGGCCGATGACGTGGCCAGCGAATTCATCCAGCTCGCCATTCGCGGCGCCAGGGAATTGCCGGAACATTCGCACGACCAGATCAACCTCAAGCGCGTGCTCGCGCGGCGCAAGGAACAGGCGCAGGTCTATTTCAACCAGGTGGCCGGGAGGTTTGACCGCGTCTACGGGCCGGGCCGTTCGTGGCAGGCTTTTGGCCATTTGCTGTTGCGCATTTTGCCGCCGCTGGTGGTGGCCGATCTCGGCGCGGGTGAAGGCTTGTTAAGCGAATTGCTGGCGCGCCGCTGCAAAAAAGTCATTGCCGTGGATAACTCGGAAAAAATCGTCGAGTTCGGCGCGGCCAAGGCGCGGAAGAACGGCCTCAAGAACCTGGAATTTCGCCAGGGCGATTTGCAGAATCCGCCCATTGAGCCGAACAGCGTGGACCTCGTGGTCCTGAGCCAGGCGCTGCATCATGCGGAGAATCCCGCCGCCACGCTGCGCAGCACCTACAAGATTCTCAAGCCGGGCGGGCAACTCCTGTTGCTCGACCTGCTCAAGCATAACTTCGTCAAGGCGCACGAACTCTACGGCGACCGCTGGCCGGGCTTTGCCGAGAGCGATTTGCATCGCTGGCTCGAAGAAGCCGGTTTCAAGAAAATTGAAATCAGCATCGTCGCTGCCGAGGAACAGCCGCCGCATTTCCAGACGATCCTCGCCGGCGGGGAAAAATAACTGGCGGGATTGGTGCAACCAGGTGCCGCCGCGCATTATTGAACAACCAAGTAACAAAGGAACCAAGGGCGGCAAGGTGCGGGGTATTACGACACGGATTGCCACCGAGACACCGAGAACGCAGAGTAATTATTCGCAGACAAATTTTAACTCAGTGCGCTCTGTGCCTCTGTGGCCATGTTAACGATGCCTCAAGGCATTTGTGGCCATCCGCAAATATTGGCCGTGCGCGAGGACGGGGTTACCGGGCATTTCCGCGCAAAGGTTAACGCATCGTATAAATAAAAAAAACCACCGCCAGCAAGACAATCAACAACCGTCCGGTGATGCCTATCGGAATGATAAATCGCGCCGGAATCCGGTCGTATAAAAATAAGCTCACACCAACAACCGCTAAAAAGAAACCGAAATAGCACCAGATGGCGACGCGGTCGCCAAAATGACGTGAAAGCAAATTAACAACCGGCGAACAAGCAAAGACCACAAACAATGGAGCACCCCCATAAATCCGTATCCGACCGCGCCGACCGACATATTTCCTCACCACACTCTGCTTATTCTGCGGGTCTAACCTGGCGACTCGCACGGCAACCACCAAGCCAGCAACCAAGCCAACCACCCCGCCGGCCATAAGCACCGGCATACAATCGTTAACTATCGGATTGGCATCCTGTTCAAATAAACGCTTCGCAATACAAACCAATATCCAAGCCACGCCAATGCCACACAGTGCAGATAAAACTGAGAACCCGATAATAGATAGAATCTGGAATGACTTGTTGGATGTGTCGCTCATAAATCCTCATCGTCGTGTGCAAGGACCATGGGTTGCCGCATATAGTTCGGCCGCACGTTAATCATCACGCCCCACAAATTTCGGCTGGCCATTTTGAAATTCCACACGCCAGACTCCATCGGTATCTCCAGCCAGCTCGAACTCCATCGCAAAATCATCTGGCTGGTCTTCCCATAGCAAGTCGAGCGCGCAAAAGGTGAACTTTTCCATGCGAACGTCCGGCTCTTGTTGGCGGAGGAAATCCAACGCCGCACACTCGACTTCAGTAAAACGCCCGAGCAAATCTCGAAGCCGGTCAAGCAAGCCCTCATTCGGCGCGGCAGCCGTGCCACCAACGTAAAATTGAATATCTTTACCGTCTCGTTGAACTTTTCCGCTCCATAATAATCCTGGCTCTAAAACTAAAACGCCGAATTCCGGGTGGATAAACTCAACCGGTGGCTTGGCCGCAAACATTGACTTAAAATACTCAAACATGCGGTGGTTGGCGCCCGGCGATGTTATGGAACATAAGGCTCACCCATATCTCCATTGGCAACAGCGTTGGCCGGCAGATAGACCAGGGCATAGGCCATGATCGCCAAAAACACTAGAAATGCAAACAGCCCGCTGCCGACAATGTAAATGGCTGACGGATGCCGCTGTTTTACCCGGACGACGGCGGCGCTTGACCAAGCCAGAATTACAAACACCAGGGGAAAACGCGCCATTAACATCATCAGCGTCATCCTCGGAAGCGCTGCACCGGGAAAAATATCCTCGTACGTGGCATGGATGCGCGGGGCGTAAAACAGGAGCACAAACAAATTGAGCAAACCAAAAAATATAAGTATCACCAGGCTGATGACCGGCCAGTAAGACCTCTCTTCATTTAAGGTTTTCATCGTTTATTTCTTGGCTGCAACGACACCCGGCTTGAGGCTTCCCAAGGTAGGACGCCACGTTTTGTCATTCTTCTCCATCATAAATCCGGTGCAAAAATTCCTCGTCACTGACGTCGAGGTTTCGAATGCAAGACCAGACCTCGTCGCCCTCACGCAACTCCTCGTCATGTAGACTGCAGGCAACAATATGGTCGAGAATCTTTGGGTGAGGCCAACCCTCGGCGTAACGCCTGGCCTCCGCCTCGCCCTTGGCAATCGCCTCTTCAAAACTCGACGCCCGGAAAAGCACCATCCGCTCCTCAAATGTGCGACGCGGTTTGCCGTCCTCGGTTAAATCCAACCTAAAGATGCTCCGCACCGAATACCATTGTTGATTTACCATGACGGTTAGTGACGCCTAACGCTCCCAAAACTGCGCCACGCCTTCTGAAAAGGCAATCACAACCTCACACCCTCGGGTCGGATTGAAAATCCCGTTACTCGAGCTGCTTTGTATTCACGGACAGAAATTGCCACCGAGACACGGAGAACCCAGAGTCATTATTCGCAGATAAAATTTCAACTCAGTGCGCTCTGTGCCTCTGTGGCCATGTCCTTCCGCCTTCAGCCCACAATCAAGTTCACCATCCTTTTGGGGACGATGATGACCTTCTTGATTGTTTTGCCGGCGATGATGGCTTGAACCTTCTCCACCGCCTTGGCGGCCGCTTCAATCGTGGCGTTGTCGGCGTCCACGGCCACCTTGATGACGTCGCGGAATTTGCCGTTCACCTGCACGGGCAATTCGATTTCGCTTTCCACCAGCAACGCGGGGTCGAACTTCGGCCACGGCGCATACGTCAATGACGGTGTCACCTGCCCGAACGTGGAATGCAGCCGCGCCCAGAGCTCCTCCGCCAGGTGCGGCGCGAACGGCGCGAGCAATTGCAGGAACGTTTTCATCACCGGCAACGGCTTGGCCTGCCACGTCATCGCCTCGTTGACGAACACCATCATCGCGGAAATCGCCGTGTTGAAGCGCATGCCGTCGAGGTCTTCGGTCACCTTCTTGATGCACGCGTGCAACGCCTTGAGTTGCGCGGGCGCGGGCGATACATCAGTGATCGCGCCGTCCAGCATGATCAAATCCAGCAGTTCGGCGTGGTCCTGCGTGGCGGTGGCGGCGGTCTCCGCCTGTTCAAAGGCGGTCTCGGAATTTTCTTCCACGAACAAACGCCAGACACGGCCGAGGAAACGGTACACGCCTTCCACGCCCTTGGTATTCCACGGTTTTACGTCCTGCAACGGTCCCATGAACATTTCGTAGAGGCGGAAAGCGTCCGCGCCGAATTCCTTGAGCACGTCATCGGGGTTTACCACGTTGCCGCGCGACTTGGACATTTTGCTGCAACGTCCGTCCACGCCGGTTTGCGGGTCGGCCCGGAGCACGAACCCTTGCGTCTTGGCTTCCACTAGCTCGGCGCCGATGCGCTGGCCAAAAACTTTCTCGCCCGTCTCCTTATGCACACCCACCAGGATGGGGCCTTTGTCCGTTGCCTCCTCGGCAATATCCTTGATCAAATTCGCGGAAACCAACTGGCCGTTTTCAAAGGCAAACTGCGTAAATTCCATTTCGCCGAGAATCAAGCCCTGGTTCACCAGTTTGAAAAACGGTTCCGGCGTGGAAACGTAGCCGAGGTCGAACAACACCTTGTGCCAGAAACGCGCATAGAGCAGATGCAGCACGGCGTGTTCAATGCCGCCCACGTATAAATCCACACCCGGCTTGGTGTTGCTGCCGGCGGCGGCCTGGCTGCCCATCCAATAACTCTCGGCATCTTTGCCGACAAACGCCCCGGAGTTTTTCGCGTCGAGATAACGCAAATAATACCAGCACGAACCGGCCCATTGCGGCATGGTATTCGTTTCGCGCGTGGCCCCATCGGGCAGGTGCAACCATTCTTTGGCGCGGGCCAACGGCGGTTCGCCGGTGGTGGTGGGCTTGTAATCTTCCAGTGTGGGCGGCAGCAGGGGCAACGCGCTTTCCGGCAACGCTTCGTGATACAGATTTCCCGCCGCATCCTTTTTCCAAATAATCGGGAAGGGTTCGCCCCAATAACGCTGACGGCTGAACAACCAGTCGCGCAATTTGTAATTGATGGTCTTCTGGCCCACGCCCTTTTCGTCCAGCCACGCGGTGATTTTCTTTTTGGCCTCGGGCGTAGGCAGGCCGGAAATAAATCCGGAATTCACTGCCGTGCCATCATCGGTGAACCCTTGCCAGTCAGTTTTCGCGTCGTCCGGTTGAACGACCTGGATGATGGGCAGGTTAAACTTTTTGGCGAAATCAAAGTCGCGCGTGTCATGCGCTGGCACGGCCATGATTGCGCCCGTGCCGTAGCTGGCGAGCACGTAATCGGCAATCCAGATCGGGATTTTCTCGTTATTAACGGGATTGATGGCGTAAGCGCCGGTGAACACGCCGGTCTTGTCCTTGGCGAGTTCGGTGCGTTCCAAATCCGATTTGCCGGCGGCAAAGGCCTTGTAATCTTGCACGGCCTTTTTCTGCTCAGGCGTGGTGATTTGCGGTACCAATTTGTGCTCCGGCGACAATACCATGTACGTCGCCCCGAACAACGTGTCGGGGCGGGTGGTGAACACGCGGATTTTTTCCGCAGCCCCGGCGATTTGAAAATCCACTTCTGCGCCTTCGCTGCGGCCAATCCAGTTGCGCTGCATTTCCTTGAGCGAATCGCTCCACTCAATGATTTCAAGGTCGGCCAGCAATTTCTCGGCGTACGCCGTGATGCGCAGCATCCATTGGCGCATGGGCTTGCGAATGACCGGGAAGCCACCGACTTCGCTTTTGCCATCAATGACTTCCTCGTTGGCGAGGACCGTGCCGAGTTCGGGGCACCAGTTGACCGGCGCTTCCGAGACGAAAGCGAGGCGTTTGGAATCGCGGTAAGCGCGCTTGCCTTCCCCGGTCGTACAACCCGCCGGAAATTTTAAAGTGTCAATCGGTTCCGCCTTGTTGGTATCCGGATTGAACCATGAATTGTAGAGTTTTAGGAAAATCCATTGCGTCCACTTGAAATATTCCACGTCGGTGGTGGCCAGTTCACGGGACCAATCGTAGCTGAAACCCAGGCTTTTGATCTGGCGCGTGAAATTGGCGATGTTGGTCTCCGTGGTTTTACGCGGATGCTGGCCGGTCTTCACGGCGTATTGCTCGGCGGGCAGGCCGAACGAGTCCCAGCCCATGGGATGCAACACGTTAAAACCTTGCGAACGGCGGTAACGCGCCAGGATGTCCGTGGCCGTGTAACCTTCCGGATGGCCCACGTGCAATCCCGCGCCGCTGGGGTAAGGGAACATGTCCAGGATGTAAAACTTGGGCGGGGCCTGGCGGCCGGCCGACATGGAATCGGCGCCGTGGCGCTGGGCGAACGGATGTTGCGCCGGCACGGGTTCGCCGGGGTTCCACGCGCGGAACGTCTGTTGTTTGTCCCAGGACTGTTGCCACTTGGGTTCAATCAAATGAAATGGATATTGTCTGCGACTGCTGGCCATAGAGCCGTAAATGCTACGTAAAAACGGGCCGGACACAATCGCGGAATTCACGGTGCCAATCAGTGCAAGGTTTTGCTGGCAACTTTAGGGTGATTTCAGTTTTAATTCTTTAGTGCAAGACACGAGCAATCCTTCTGCCGGGGCAGACGGCCCGCCCCCAAGCTGGCTGCAGGTGCTGACCATTGGCCGGCGGCCCCGGAACACGCTCATGCGCATCTTGGTGCTGGTGGTGGTCTGCTTTGTTGTCTTCAAGTTTATCCTGTTGCCCATTCGCGTCTCGGGCATTTCCATGGAACCCACGTATCATAACCACGCCGTGAATTGCGTGAACCGGCTGGCTTATCTGCGGCACGAACCGCAGCGCGGCGACGTGGTGGCCATTCGCTTTGCCGCCGAGGACAGCTTTTCCACGCCGAGCGAAATGCTCATGAAACGCATCATCGGCCTGCCCGGTGAAACGGTTTGGTTCCACGGGGGGCACGTCTATATCAACGGGCAGTTATTGGACGAGCCGTACCTCAAGAATCCCTGCGATTGGGAGCATGAAGCGATTCAATGCGGGACAAACCAGTATTATGTCGTGGGCGACAACCGCTCAATGCCCTTTACTTATCACACCCAGGGTCGCGCGTACCGCGAGCAAATCATGGGCAAATTGTTTTTATGAAACTTGTTTTTCGGCTGGTCGTATTGGCGGTATTGGGCGCGCTGGGCTTCTGGCTGTGGACCGTTTTATTTCCCAGTCCGGAAAAAATCGTTTTAAAGAAAATCTCCCAACTGGCCGCCTATGCCACCATTCATAATGGCGAAGGCAATATTTCCCGCGCCGGCAAAGCCAGTAACGTAGTCAGTGCTTTTGCCAATGACGCCGAAATTTCCTTTGATGTCGAGGGCGTGGGCGCGAAAACGTTGTCCGGCCGCGATGAAATTCACGATGCCACCATGGCCGGGTTCATGTCGTTGACTTCCTTAAGCGTGCAATTTTTGGACCCCATCGCCCGAGTCGGTGCGGACAAGCAATCCGCCGAGGTGACCTGCACGGCGCGCGTAACTGCCGGCGACAGCAAGAACTTCGGTATTCAGCAACTGCACTTTCAATTCAAGAAGCTAGACGGCGACTGGCGCATCACCCGCGCCGAAACGGTCAAGAGCTTGCAATAATAATTGCCAGGCGGAACGATCCAGTTGAAATACGTCCGGAGCGCGGGCTTTTGTCCGCTTCATCGTAGGGTGGCATGAAGGGATGGGGAGTTTTAGACGCAACAGGCAGTTAGAGAGTTGAAGCGGCGTGAACGCCGCGCCCCAAGCATTCTGAAAACACGCGCTAGTCTCCTGAGTCAGAACAAATCTGCATAATTCCCGTCGACACCTTGCACCCCTAGCTCCGGGCTGAAGGCCCGAAACATCCCAGCCTATGGCAACGCCATAGGTATATGGCCCCACGAATTGCTCCCCGCCCTGTAGGGGCGGCCTAAAGCCGCTGCACCAAATCCGCAGCCTCAACCATCGCCCCAACCCCGGCTTTTAGTAAGAAAATCAATGACTCAGGAGACTAATCACTATTCAGTTTGTGGGCCTCGCGGGACTTGGAAGCCTTTCTCAACAGTTCCCAGGGCACTTGCATGCCGGCTTCCTGGTATATTTCCACCGCGCAACCTGGACAATATCCATGGCTAAACTGGGCTTGCGTGTGCTCGGCTATATAGGCTTCGATCTGGTTCCAATAGCCTTTGTCATCGCGTACTTTTTTGCACTTGGCGCAAATCGGCAGCAGGCCATTCAAGGTTTTAACCTGTGCCAGGGCGCGTCTGAGTTCTTCAATCAATTGCTCCCGTTCTTGTTCGGCCAGTTTGCGACCGGTAATGTCCGTGCGAATCGCCACATACTGGGTGGGTTCGCCGTCCGCACCCATGAAGGGCACGATGGTGGCATCCACCCAGTAAAACGTGCCGTCCTTGGCGCGGTTGCGGATTTCGCCCCGCCAAACTTGGCCGCTGCGGATGGTGGCCCACATCTCACGAAAAAATTCTTTGGGATGCAGACCGGAGTTGAGAATGCGATGGTCCTGGCCCAGCAACTCTTGCCGCGGATATTTTGAAATCTCACAGAACTTGTCATTGACGTAGGTGATGCGCCCTTCGGTGTCAGTGACGGCGACAATGGCGTGGAGGTCAAGCGCGGCCTTGAAATCGGCCAGTTCCTTGCGCCCGGCATCAGCCTCTCCGTTTTTCTGGGAATTCATTTTTCGCCTTACCTGCCTTTTTTCTCAAAAACATCCGTTACCCGGCTACCCATAATTTGCGAAATACCTACCAAAAACCGGCCAGTCGCCGGGCTTGGTCTTTCAGCCCAGCGCACCAGCGCCCAGCACGGGAAGGAATTACGCAATTTGTTTAAGCCTCGCGAAATGAGAACTGCCTGCGGCGCAACAACCAACCCGGTAAATTTTTTGTTGGCGGCAGGGGCGGTTTCGGTTCCAATGCCCCAACCATGAGCCAGACGTTTCATGATCACTTTTCCGGTGTGGCCAACCGCTACGCGGATTTCCGGCCGCATTATCCGGCGGCATTGTTCGATTACCTGGCCACGCTGGTGCCGGCAGCCTCAACGGTGTGGGATTGCGCCTGCGGCAATGGCCAGGCCAGCGTGGACCTCGCGAACCGGTTTACGCGCGTTATCGCCACGGACGCCAGCAAGGAACAACTGGCTTCCGCCGCACCCCATCCAAAGATCGAGTATCGCGTGGCAACGGCCGAACAAAGCGGCCTGCCCGATAAATCCGTGGGACTCATCACGGTGGCGCAGGCGTTGCATTGGTTTGACTTCGACCGCTTCTACGCCGAGGTCAAACGCGTGTCCGCCCCCAATGCATTCATCGCCGTGTGGTGCTATGGGTTTCATGCCGTGGATGGCGACGCCGTCAATGCGCTGGTCCAGGATTTTTACGCGAATACCGTGGGCCCTTACTGGCCGCCGGAGCGCAAGGTGGTTGAACTGGGTTATCGCACCATTCCGTTTCCCTTTCCTGAAATCACGCCGCCGGCATTTCAATTGGAAGCGCATTGGACTCTGGAAGAATTGCTCGGCTACCTCGGCACGTGGTCGGCAACAGTCCGGTTTATCAAAGCCACGGGCCAAAACCCGATTGTGCCACTGGCCAAAAACTTGCGGGATGTTTGGGGCGAGGCGAATCGCGCCCGGCAAATCCTCTGGTCGCTGCCGGTGCGGATTGGCCGGTGCCACGGGTGAGCTTTGAATCACAAAAACTTTCACAAAAGAAAACAAAGGGAACAAAGGCGGCAAGTCATCACTGTCGTGGTACTGCGGCTGGCCTGCGACACTGCTGCGGCCCGTCTGGAGGGCAAAATCCGGGGAAAGAGAAGGTGAAAAGCGGATGAAAATGGTGGCTATGGCGCGATCTCATTAACACCCTGCTTTAGCTGGGTGTTGAACGCGGACTCGGGACTTCAACCGCTTTAGCGGTTTACCTGCATGGATAAACCGCTGAAGCGGTTGTAGGCGGAGCGATGGTGCCGGACACCCAGCTAAAGCAGGGTGTTAATGAAATTTCTTCAGCGAGTGCTCATTTTTTATGTGCACCCGCGCGCCCGGTCAAACCGTGAGGTGCGACTTGATTTATTCGCCAAGTGACCTATTGTGTTCAACTCGATTTATGCAACTGAACAATGATGAAATCCGTCGTTACTCGCGGCACTTGATCCTGCCCGAGGTCGGCCTGGCCGGACAAAAGAAAATCAAAGGCACCAGCGTCCTCTGTATTGGCGCGGGTGGTTTGGGCTCGCCGATTGCGATGTATCTGGCCGCTGCCGGCATCGGCAAGATTGGCATCGTGGATTTCGACACCGTGGATTATTCCAACCTCCAACGGCAGTTGCTCCATACCGACGCCGACGTGGGCCGGCCCAAGGCCATCTCCGCCAAGGAAACCATCCAGGGCATCAACCCCAATTGCGAGGTGGTCATCCATAACACGCGGATTTCCTCCGAGAACGCGCTCGACCTCATCCGCCCCTACGACACCGTGGTGGACGGCACGGACAATTTCCCGACGCGTTACCTGACGAACGATGCGTGCGTGCTGCTGAAGAAGCCCAACGTCTACGGTTCCATCTTCCGTTTCGAGGGCCAGGCCAGCGTGTTTGCGCCGCACCTGGGCGGGCCGTGTTACCGTTGTCTTTATCCCGAACCGCCGCCGCCGGGCATGGTGCCCAGTTGCGCGGAAGGCGGCGTGCTCGGCGTGTTGCCCGGCATCATCGGCTGTATTCAAGCCACGGAAATTTTGAAGCTCGCGCTCGGCAAAGGCACGCCCTTGACCGGCCGGCTCGTGTTGTTCAACGCGCTCGACATGAAGTTCCGCGAGTTGAAGTTGCGCCGCGATCCGCAATGCCCCATTTGCGGCGAGCATCCGACGATCACGGAATTGATTGATTACGAGACGTTCTGCGGCATCGTTCCCGAGCCGGAGAACAACGGTAACCCCGATGAAGTGACCGTGCAGGACATGAAGAAGGCGCTGGATAATCCCTCGCTGAACATCAAGGTCATCGACGTGCGCGAGCCGGACGAATACGAAATCGCCAAGGTGGCGGGCGTACCGTTGCTGCCGTTGAGCCAGTTGAACGACCGGTTCACCGAGCTGGACCCGAACCAGCAGTATTATCTGCATTGCAAAGCCGGCGTGCGTTCCTTGAAGGCGTTGTCGTTCCTGAGGCAACAAGGCTTCAAGTACGTCAAGAGCGTCAAGGGCGGCATCACGGCGTGGTCGGATGAAATTGACCGCAATGTGCCGCGCTATTGAACTGCTATGAACGAAGACCTGCAGAAACGCATTCAGGCCGCGCTCGCCAATCCGCAAAACATGGGCGAGCTGGCCAACGCCGACAGCGTGGGCACCGTGGGCAATGCTGATTGCGGCGAGATGCTGCGGCTGTGGGTGAAGTTCAAGGAACAAAACGGCAAGCAGGTCATTGACCGGGCGACGTTTCAGTCGTTCGGTTGCGAAACGGCGATTGCAGTCGCGAGCCTGGCCACGGAATTGATTCGCGGCAAGACCGCCGAGGAAGCGCTCGCGCTCAAGACCGAGGAACTGGCCGGCGAACTTGGCCCGCTGCCGCCCATGAAAATCCATTGCGCCCAGCTTGTGGAAGGCGCGTTGCGCTCGGCCTTGGCCCCGGAGAAAACGCAGCCGGTGGAACCCAAGCCCGCCGCGCCCGCGAATGCGCCCACGTTGCTGGATAGTTTTTCGAAGCCGAAAGAAGGCGGCATCAAGCTGACTTTTTTGGACGGTCAAAAGTGACAGTCATCACGTGACGGTCATCCCGCGCAGTGGACTTACTGCGTGTGCATTTTCTTCAAGGCTGCCAGGGCGGCATCGCTCTCGGCGGCCTTTTTGCTTTTGCCAGTGCCCCGCGCCAGCTCCACGCCATCATGCAGCACGGCGCAAATAAAATTGCGGTCATGGTCCGGGCCGTCAGCGGAAATCAACTGGTAAACCGGGGCGACGGGCGACTTGGACTGGAGCAATTCCTGTAATTCGCCCTTGGGATTTTCAATGCCCGCCGGCAACGACAACTCGGCGTAGTCGGCGGCGAATTCGCGCAGGATAAACTGGCGGGCCGCCTCAAAACCGCCATCGAGAAAGATCGCGCCCAGTATCGACTCAAAGGCGTCGGCCAACGTGGAAGGCCGGGCGCGGCCACCGGAATTTTCCTCGCCCCGGCTAAGGTTCAAATACGAGCCCACGCCCAATACAATGCCGTGCTCCGCCAGCGAGGCGGCGTTCACCAGTTTGGCACGGGTCTTGGTGAGCAGGCCTTCGTCGGCCTCGGGAAAATGTTCGTAAAGCTGCTGCGATAGCACCGCGCCCAAAATCGCATCGCCCAAAAATTCCAGCCGTTGATTGTGCGGCGTGGGAGTATTTTGCTCATGCGCAATGGAGGGATGCGTCAGCGCCAGGCGCAACAAACCCTCGTCCTGGAATTGAAAGCCAAGACGTCGCTGAAGTTCGGCGAGATCGGGCATGACGTAAGTTCTTTGGTGTTTTCCGCCGCCACAACGTTTGCCGGGCGCGGGAAATGCGGTTTATTATTTATCGGTGGCCGGCGCCTCGGTCGTTTCCGGTTCGGCTGCCGGCGGCGCTGCTTCATCCGGCGTAACCGGGGTTTCCGCCACGGCAGGCGCTGCATTCTCCGCCGCCGGGGGCGGGGTCAATCCGTGCTCGAGCAATTGAGCCACATCATGCTGCACGGATTCAAGCTGGTTTAGGTGTAAATCGGGGTCGGCAATCATGAATATATCGCCGGTCTGGGGATGTTCATAAACGAACACGCGCTTGCCCTCGCGCTTGATTTGTTCCTTCACCTTGAGCAAGCGCTTGCGTTCCAGCATGACGGCCAGGATGTAGGCCGCCGGGGCGTAACGCGGGTCGTTCTGCTCAATCAACTGGCGCAACAGCGTTTCGGCGGTTGCCTTTTGAATGGGGTCAGGCGCTTGGGCGGGCGGAGCCTCGTAAACGCCCTGCCAGTGGGAGACAAAGCCTTTGCGCTCGCGGGCGCCATCGCTGAACTGCGCCTGCCAGCAGGCGTCGCAGACATCCATGCGCCGCAAGTGCTCGGCCTTTTCATCGTACAGCAGGGTGTGATACTGCTGGCGGTCGGCAAAGGGCTGCGTGCATGCCTCGCAAACATGGGCACGTGACTGGATGTTCCACTCGTTCATGGGCGAGGTATATTGACACGAAACCCGTGGATTGGCACGACTGAAAATGTGCCCGCGAAGTCATTGGTTACAACTCAACATTACCCCCGCAATCAAAGCGATTTGGGGCGCGGCGTTTACGCCGCTTCAACGTTGCCAGCCCTAAAATCAATCGTCCGTTAACCTGCCATCCTTATTGAAGCGGCCTGAAGGCCGCTCTCCGGGGGCAGCGTCAAAATGTGCCCGCGAAGTCATTCCCCGGAGACCAGAAACGGAACCGCCGGCAACGTGGCCACGGCAATTTTGCGCGCCTGATTCCCGGCCTTGGTTTTGGCATTGGGAGGTTGCAAATTTCGGGGCACCACGGCACAAATCAAATTCCCGGCCGCACCGGCCTTGACCTTGCTGGCATCACAGCTAAAGACCAGTTCCAGGCCCGATGACGTGGGCGAAACGCTGGCCAGCGTGATACCGTCCGGCGGCGTGTCCAATTCCAAGGTAAACCGTTCGGTAAAATTGCCGCCTGGCGTGTTCACCCGCACATGCACCGTGCCGCCCGGCACGATTTTCACCGGCGTGGCGCTGACGATCTTAAAGGCATCGCGCATCAACCAGCGCGCCTGGCCATTGACCGCCACCGCCAGTTCATGCGATGGCACCAGGTGCCGGTAGAAAAATGCCTGCATCAAATCTTCAGCGGGCACGGCCGCGTGCGTCACCATTTTGTCCGCGACCAATCCACGGCCCTGAATGGTAACGGCCACCGGCAGTTCCGTGGGTTCCAGCGGACCTTTGACGGTGAATTGTGCATGATCTTGATTGGCGGCGATGCGCGCACCGCTCAATGAAAAGCCCGGCGGCGCGTCCTTGAATTCAAGGGCCACGCTGTTGGTGAATCCGTCCCGGCGCAAAATATAGGCGGTCACCGGTACACTCATGCCCGCGCGCAAGCTCAGGCTGGACGGCACCAGTCGCAGCTCGAAATCCGGACGCGGCTCGCTCAGGCGCAAACGATAGGCGAATTCAGGTCCGCCTTGTCCCTGCGTGTCGTTCAGGCAAATAAAATAAGTCCCGTCAGCGGGCAACGTGGCCGTCAAATAAGAGTCCGCATGATGCGTGTTTAAACCGCTGCCCTTGTCCTCAAAATCATCGTTGAATGCCAGCGTTTGGCCTTTGGCATCCACGAGGCTTAAAAATGAATCCAGCGGCGAATCCAAACGCCGGGCGAAAACTTCCGCGACGACCGCTTGTCCCGCATGCCCGGTGAATTTGAATACTTCGCGCTCGCCCGGCTGGCCTACGTGGCCATTAATAATGACCGGCAGCGTAACCGGCTGGGCAGTTCCCGTGGTATGATTCGATTTACCAGCCGCGCATTCCGGCAAATCATCCACGGCAAAGGGAACTGAATTAAAGAAATTTCCGGCCACGGAAATAACGCCTGGTTCCACGGCTGAATTATCAACCGTCATGGTTTGTTCCGGAAGATTCCAGCCGGTGAGCGTAACGGTGGTTTTCTCATCCACGTGGCCGCCCAGTGGGAAAATGCTGGTGACGAACGGCAGTTCACCAATGGTCAGGCGGTACACAAAATCTTCCCGCCCGCGAAAAACTGAATCGTGAATCTCCACAATATATTCGCCGTCATGCGGCACTTTAAAATGAAGCACCGGGTCCGGCTTGAAACGAAAGCGTTCTTCGCAGGCCAGTTCCTTGCCCTTGGCATCATAGACCGTTAACACCGTCTCGAACCAGCCCGGCACGGCATCCGCCAAATAAGGCAGGAGCGTCCGTGCGCCGACCGCCATAATCAATTGCTGACCCTCCCTGGCAAAGAAGCGGTAGCGGTCCACGCCGCCGGGCATGATTTGGCCGTTGATGGTCGCCGGCAGATTGACATGCGCCTCGTATTTGGGCGTGCCCGTGGGCGCGGGCGCGCCGCCAAGGCGTTCCAGAAATTTATCAAAGTCAGGATTGGCGGGCCGCGCGGCCGGCCGGGAAATCTCAGGCAAATCGCCGATCATAAACCGCATGGGATTGGAAAGTGCGTTGGGCGTGGCGAGACGGATTTCATGCTCGCCGGGCAAAGCATTCGTGGCGATGGCAACCTTGATGACGACCGTGTCAATCATGGCCGGATTGGCGGTGCGATTCGGCGGATTACGCAAAATCTTGGTGCGAAGTTCCTCGCGTTCCCGTGCATCCGCAGCGGTCCACACATTCGTGGTGGCATCGCCCTTGCGCGTGGCTTGAAATTTATCCTGCAGCTCCCGCAACCGGTCGCGCAGGTCGGTAAAGTCCTTTTGATTCATCGGCCGGCTGTGGTCCAATACGGTGGCCGTGATGCCCGTGCCCGTTACGAATGCGTTTGAAGCCGAGAGCAAAAATTGTCCGCCAACGGTGATTTGAAACGTGGTGCCGGACTTTCCGCCCGCCGGATAAACGTACGCCAAATGCGGCGGCTGTTGGGCAAAGGCCGTTGCGCCGCACAACAAAAGACCCGCCAGGAAAACAAGTGTCTTCATACTGACATGATTTCCTTCAACAGCCCGGCGGATTTAATGCCATCCGCAGGTTGCGGCATGACAAACGTTGGCAATCCTTCGGGATTGGGCAGCCGCGTGGTGGCGTCAATGCCAAGCTGGGCATAGATGCTGCCGATCAGGTCCACGGGATAAACCGGACGCTCCTTGACCTCCTCGCCCTTGGCATCCGAGGCGCCAACGACTTGCCCGCCCTTGAATCCGCCGCCGGCGAGCATGGCCGAAAAGACCTTCCCCCAATGATTCCGTCCACCATTCCAAGGCGCTTCCCATTGGACTTTGGGTGTGCGTCCAAATTCGCCGCCCCACCAGACGATTGTGCTGTCCAGCAAACCGCGCTCGGCCAGGTCCTGCAACAAGGTTGCGATGCCCTTGTCCATGTCCGGCAATTGCCGACGCATGGTTTGAAAATTTTCTTTGTGCGTATCCCAACCGCCGTAATTGATCGTCACGTACGGGATGCCCCGCTCCACCAACCGCCGCGCCGCAAGGCATGACTGGCCAAACTTGCTGCGCCCATAACGGTCCCGCAGTTCCGGCTTTTCCTGCGCCAAATCAAACACTTTTGCGCCATCGCCCAGAATCATGTCATACGCTGCATTTTCGGCCTGGGTATTGGCATTGATTTGCGGGTCTTCGGGCATGGCTGAAGACAACGCATCCAGTTTGTGCAACAAGTCGCGACGGCCTTTCTGATGCTGTTCGGTGATGCCCGGTGCCACCACGCCCTCAACGGCAAACGGCGTTTGCGCAGGGTTGCCGCCCGTGGCAAACGGCTTGAAGCGCGCGCCCAAAAATCCGGCCTCATCAAAACGGCCTTGCGGCTCGGTAAGCACAACGTACGGCGGCACCAGTCCTTTGTAGCCGGCCTCATAACCGCGCGCCATCGACACCACCGCGCCGACGCACGGGAACACCAGGCGCCCGCCCGGCTGCCGTCCCGTTTGCACGATGTAAGAAGCCGTCTCATGCCCGTTGTTGCCGTGGGTCATGCTTCGGATAAGTGAATACTTGTCGGCTTGTTTCGCCAGCAACGGCAACAGTTCGCCGATGCGAATGCCGGAAACATTGGTTTCAATGGGACTCTTCAACGGGCCGCAATAATCGTAACCGGCGTCCGGCTTGGGATCGAAAATATCGAGGTGCGGCGGGCCGCCCCACATCCATATCTGGATGACCGCCTTGGCGCGCGCGGCAGGTGGCGCGGCGAACGCCCGGAACGAAATATGGTTGGCCAGCACGAGTCCGCTCGCGGCAAACAAGGCGCGCCGGATGGCTTCGCGGCGGCTGAGGCGCGGGCGTTGTTTTGCGAAATCAAAATAGAATTCACTCATAATTACTCCGGGTTAATGGCGATAAAGAAATTCCGTGCTGTTCATCAAGGCCCAGGCCAGGTCGATGGCGGCCTGCCGCCTGCCAATGCCAGTTTGGAAATAGACCTGCACCACATTGGTTTCTGCCGCCGTGGGAAAACGTGAAAGTATGCCCAGATACATGCCGTTGGCGATGTCCGCCGGGGTGCGCCCGGCTGACGTTTGAAATTCAATCATCCGCGACGACTCAATTTTCTTCTGCATGACGCTGGAATTGAGCAGCCATAATTTTTGCGCGGCGGTGATGCGGTTGTTGCGTTCGGATTCCAGGCCCGTATCGCGCGGCGGACGCCCAAACATTTCCAAAAACGAACTGGTGATGCTGCCGTCCGGCAAGGCAATGGAACGGAGGTTGTCCGGGATGAACGTGTAAGGCTCGGGAATGGCGCTGGAATATTTCTCATTGGCACCCGTGATTTGGTCCACCGCGTCAATCAGCACTTCCGCATCGAGCCGGCGCAACGGGTACGCCGCAAAGTTTTCCGCCGCCAGCGGGCCGGGCTGCTTTGAAACGGCGGCCAGTTGGTAGGTCTGCGAGTTTAGAATCAAACGGTAGAGCTGTTTGAAATCATAGCCGCTCTCGACAAACTGGTTTTGCAAATACGCGAGCAATTTGGGATTGGAAGCCGGATTGTCGGCGCGAAAATCATCCGGCTCCTGCACTATCCCCCGCCCCAACAACCACGACCATGCGCGATTTACAATGTTGCGGGCAAATTGAGGATCCTTGACCAGCCAGTCCGCGAAAACCACGCGCGGGTCTTTATCGGATGTAAGCGTTACTTTACGGCCATCGGGGAAAATGGCGGCGAGGGTCCCGCCGTTCAACGCCCCGGCGTTGGTCGAGGCCGGATTGAAATAGATAATTTCCTCCTTCCATTCACCGGTGGCCTTGTAACCGACATCTGCAAAAAATACCGCCAGGCGGGCGAGTTGATTGGAGGACCAATGGTCGGCCCGTTCGCCGAGGAATGTCAACGCCACCGCCTGCGCAATGCCAGCCGGCGTGCGGTTCTGCATGGCCCGGTAAAAATTCACCGGCGGCATCTCGAAATTGCTGCCGTTGGCCGTCAGCAAATCATGCGCGACTTGATCAAAGGGCCGGTTCTCGCGGATGGCATCACGAATCCAGCGATGATAGGACTGGGCGGCATTGGGCCAGAGGTTGATGGGGAACTCGGCCTTGATGCGCAATAAATCCCCCCATTTGAGCGCCAGATAATCCGCATACGCATCACTGGCGAGCAAGCGCTCAATCAAGTCATGCCGCTTGGCGGGATTGTGATCGAGGATAAACTGCTGCGCTTCCGCAGCCGTGGGCAGCGTGCCGGTCACATCCAGATAAACCCGCCTGACAAATACGGCGTCTGAACAGGTTTGTGCCGGGGTAATGTTTAGTTCGTGCAGCCGCGCGAAGACAAGCTTGTCCAGCTCGCTGGCCGGCGTTGATACCGCCAGATTTTCAAACGGGGTCTCGGCCAGCAGATTCACCGCCGCAAACATGAACAGCCACAGCCATCCGCGTCTGCCGGCGGCAAAAAATCCAGACCACGGTTTCATTAAACAGTTAGACGAGAGGCCGTTTTCAAAAGCTTCAAAAAAACCGACACATCTTTTGTCAATTCGATGACAAAATATGATTAGCTAATCTCACATTTAGATTTCGGATTCGCAGTTTGACTTGTAACTATTCCCGGCGTTGGCTCGTCGAACTAGATGATGTCGTTATTAATTCCCAATCCGGGTGTTGCTCCGGTCCGCCGGCCGGCCGCCAAATCCGGGCGTTTGATTTCGTTCACGCTCCTACCAAAGCCCGGCGAAACGGCCCGCGAAATTTGCCATCGCCTGGCGGAGCAACTGGCAAAATCAGGTGCGGTACCCCTGCATCTGCTCGTCTTCGGCAAATGTAACGCCAGCGGAGCGGTTACGGACTCGCTCCGGAAAGTCTTCGGTTCGATTGACTGGCCCATCACGTGGGTGGAAGGCACGGGTTGCGGAAAGCATCCCCTTGCGGGCCTGCAAGTACACGCCTGCACCGGTGCCGTGGAACGCGTGCAATCCCAGGGCGGCTTGCTCGCCTCGGTGTTCACCAACGGTGGAGCACGGCAATGTTTTGCCGGTGGCATCATGCCGGCCAACCTCCAGCTTTCCAACGCAGACCAAACCCGCTGCGCGCTTTATGATTTGAAAATGGTATTGGCTGAGGCAGGCTTCGAGCTGGCTGACATCGTGCGCACGTGGTTCTATTTGGACGATATTCTGTCCTGGTACAACGACTTCAACCAGGCGCGGACGGCCATTTACGCCGGCCTGAAATTTAACACCGGCTCGATGCCGGCCAGCACCGGGATCGGTGCTCGCAATCCAACGGGCGCCGCCCTGGCCCTGGCAGCCTGGGCCTTTCGACCGATGCAGACAAATTCATACGCCGAGGAAGTGGCGTCGCCGCTGCAATGCCCCGCCCCGGCCTACGGCAGTTCTTTCAGCCGGGCCATGGAAATCTCCACCAACCACGGGCGGCAACTGTTCATTTCCGGCACGGCCAGCATTGCTCCCGGCGGAAAAACCGAGTGGGTGGGCAATGCCCGCCAACAGGTAAACCTGACCATGGAAGTGGTGGAAGCAATTTTGCGGTCGCGCGGCTTTGCGTTCAAAGGCCTCTCGCGGGCGACGGCTTATTTTCGCCATGCCAGCGATGCGGGGATATTTTCGGAATGGCTGGCCGCGCGCCAGCTCTCGAACCTGCCGGTCGTCTCCACGCAATGCGATGTTTGCCGGGACGACCTGTTATTTGAACTGGAAGGCGAAGCCCTGTCAGCGGACTAACCTCCCGACGGTGCTACGGTCAATGCGACTTGGCCGGCGGGTTTCCCGGCAGCGGTAAAAAAATCTTGGCCTCCAGCTCACGCCGGAGATGATCCAAGGCATCGAGCTTTTTCAACGTCTCATCCAGGCTGACTTTATGGTTCATTGGCGCGGCGTGTTTGGTGGTGCCCTTGGGCTGGGAAACGGACACCGGCGCGGGCTTTTTCATTTCTCCGATAAAATCCGCCAGCGCATTGCGATAACCATCGGCCAAATCCGAAAACGGCTGGGCCAGCCGCAATTCCACGAGCGCAATGTCCCGGATTTTATTGCGCAACACGACATCGCGTTGGGCGGCGGTTAAATTTTTTAACGCGGCTTGCAGGGAAATATCCGCGTGCACCGGCATGGCGTTGGAATCACTGCGAAACTCCACCGGCACCGCCAGCAGGCCTTCGAGCCGCGTGCGGCTGATGTCCGTGGTGAAATGCGGGCCGGGCGCAAAGGCGGCAAAATTGACGATCTGCAACGCCCACCACTTCTCCACATCCACGGGCCGTTGAAAATCGTCGTCAAAGGCGCTGAAGAACGCGGTCTGCCAGTTCATGTAACTGGGCAGCTCGGCCAGCATGGTGCGCAACTTCTCGGGCCCGTTTTTCAGTTTCAATAATTCGGACACGAACAACTGGACGCTGGCCAGATACGCACCGCCATCGTCGCCATCCATCTGCGCGCCCGAGGGCCAGCTCAACTGGTCAAACGTCAGCACTGGCACGCTTCCCAGCACCAGGCGGGCGTTGGCCAACGGGTCAAAATTGCGTTCGATCTCGTTGAGACGGCCGGACAAAACATTACCGTCCAGCTTGAGCGGGGTGGTGAGCAATATCTTGTCGCCCTCGATTGAAATAACCTGGCGGGCGAGGCCATCCACCAGCCACGGCGGCAGCTCGGCGGTATGGCCGCGCGGCCGGGCGTTGCGGTTGGCCAGCTCCATCAAAAAGACACCGGACAGCGCGCGGGCATAACGCATTTTCTTGAGGGTGTCTGGCAATTCCACCTCATAGTTCCAGTGATTCAAAAACGGCGTGGACGCAATGATCACCGTCTCGTTGGCGGAACGCGCCGGGCGTACCAGCAGATGGATTTTGCCGGACCACGATTCATTGGCCTTGATGCCCAATTGCTGCCAGAGCGAAAGCTTGAAGCGTTCAGCCGCGATGGCCAGAAAGGGGGGCTTCAACCGCACGAGGTTGGTATCGCCCCGGAGATTCGGATTGCGGAAGATGGGGGAATCTTCCATCACGCTGGACACATAAATCTGCCCGGAAACGCTGTTGATGGAGGTTTGATCCGTGTAAGACTGGCCACAGGCGGCGAGCGCAAACAACAGCCCGAACATCAGGACGCCGCCATACCAGACCCGGTTCATTTTTTGTCAGGCTTGGCGGCCGGTTTAGCCTCAGCTTTAGCCCCGGCTTTGACCTCGGTTTTAGCCTCAGCCTTGGCCTCGGTTTTTGGTGATGACTTGCTTTCCGAGGCGCTTTTGGCGGACTGCTTGTAGTTCTCGCTCCGGTAATCCGTGATGTAAAAACCGCTGC
>Ga0265327_10001055_pt1 | contig 38529 bp, 40 predicted proteins | sample 41621metaG_FD_202089 | JGI IMG/M metagenome (GOLD analysis project Ga0265327, IMG submission 202089) | Rhizosphere microbial communities from Carex aquatilis grown in University of Washington, Seatle, WA, United States - 4-16-21 metaG | ecosystem: Host-associated > Plants > Roots > Rhizosphere...
GAGCAATGCGCACGGCACCGTGACCGGCGCGGCCGGTGGTGTCCTCCTTCGTCCCTATGCGCGGCTGATCAGTTCCGCGGGCGACAGCGTCACCACGTACGGCGAGACCTGGGACATGAAGTAACCGCCCGCCGGCCAGAAGAAGGCGCTAGGACGCCTTCTTCTGCTCGGCCAGCAGGTCGCGAATCTCGACGAGCAGCTCCGCCTCGGTTGCGGCCGCGGGATCCTCGCCCGATTTGGCCAGTCGATCCTTGAGCGTGTTGTACGGCAAGACGACGAGGAAGTAGACGACCGCCGCGATCAGGATGAAGTTGATGGTGGCGGTGACCAGGACATTGAAGTCCAGGTACTGCCCGCCGCCGATGCTGACCTTGAGCGCGGGGTGATTCGAATTGGGTCCCGTGCCAATGCGATTGATCAACGGCTGAATGATGGCGTCGCTGAACTTGGTGACCACCGCGGTGAAGGCTGCACCGATGACCACTGCGACCGCGAGGTCAATGACGTTGCCACGCAGCAGAAAATCTCTGAATCCCTTGAACATGATCTGACCCTAACGGAAGGTCAGCGTTACCGCCTGTACTAACGCGATTGCGGCGACACGATTTGCCTGCTGCGGCGGCAATGCGACCATTACCACCCTTTCGGTTCCTACGCCTTTCGTGGTGGGTTTCGGTGACACCAGCACAACTACCGCATCGGTGGCCAACACCGTGGGCTCGGGAGGGGTGTCGGCGGTGCGGCTCGATCCGGCGGCGTCCCCGCCTGCCACGGTGAGGATGTCGACCACATCGCCGGTGCGGATCATGTCGATGGTGGCGGCGTCGGAGAGCGGCACCGGGACGATACGGGCGTCCTTGCCGGCTGCAGATTCGGCTAATCTCGGGCCCAGCACCCGAAAGTCGGTCAGCATCTCCCCGCGACGAACCGGCCCGGTCAGTGTCGCGCCGATGATGGCGCCGGAATTGGTGCTTGCGCCGTCGGGAAGGATTGTTGCGGAACGCTTTTCAACCCGTACGTCGTCACCGGTCAGAATTGTGCCGGGCGGCAGGTCGTGCGCGGCAACCACCACGTCGACGCGATCATTGGCCGGGTCGGGGCGAAATGCCAGTACCGCCGCGAAGAGAACCAGGATCGCTGCCGCGATTCTGCGGGCCAACGTTGTCCGGGCCCAATCGGGACGAAGTGCCGTGGATATGCGCTGGAGCGCAGTCGGATCCAACTGCGCTCGATGCTCTTCGCGCGCGCGCCTCATCGCAGATCGGGCCATGCCCTCACGCTAGGACGAGGCGCATCCCGGCGTCAGTAGAGAATTTGTCGCTGTGGATAACTCGTCAGCCGGCGGCGGCAGAGGCGGTAGCAGTGGAGCTGGAAGAGCTCGACGTGGTCGAGGACGAGCTGTTCGATGAAGAGCTCGAGGACCCGGAAGGCTCCGACGTCGAGGACTTGGACTCGCTCTTGGTGCCGGAATCGCTCTTGGCGGCGGCGTCCACACTGCCCGAGCGGCTGTCGGTGCGGTAGAAGCCGCTGCCCTTGAACACGATGCCCACCGAGTTGAACAGCTTGCGCAGCTTGCCCGAGCACTTTTGGCACACGGTCAGGGCATCGTCAGTGAACGACTGCACGATGTCGAACTTGTCGCCGCAGTCGGCACACGCATAGGAATAGGTAGGCATGGGGGGTCCTCCGGAACTGGCAAGCCATGAAACGCCACTAGCACTCTACCGCTTGGAGTGCTAGGTCCGCTATGTCCCGCCGCTGAGTGTGACCAATCCGTCGGCGGTGAGCGCATGCGTCACCGGGACATCGTGTGGTCCTGCCGGAATCTCGTCAAGAATCTCTCCGACGAACAGCGGTGTGATCAGGGCCGTCGCCGGCGCGGCGAATCGCAGCGAGCGGTCGTAGAACCCGGCGCCCCGCCCCAAGCGGTTACCCTGCCTATCCACCGCCAGCGCTGGCAGCAATATCAGCTCGGCGTCGGCGAGCGCGGCCGCACCGAACTCCGGCGCAGCGGGCTCACGCAGACCAAATGGTGCGTCCACCAGCTCGCCCGGGCGGTATTGACCCCACGTCAGCGCCGTAGGGCTGCCGTCCTCGTCTTTGCGGGCGACCGGGAGCAAAACCCGCACACCACGGCCGACCAGGGCATCGAGCATTCGCACCGAGCCGGGTTCGGATCCCACCGGCAGGTACGCGGCGATCATCGCAAGGCCCGCGGACGCCGTCACGACATGCGCGGCGAGCGCGTCGTTCTGTTTTTCGCGCTCGGTAGGCGATATGGCCCGTCGTGCCTGCACAATCTGTTGCCGCAGCGCGTCCTTAATGTTCTCTGGGGTGCTCTGGGGATAGCCGATACCGTGACGGTACCGCCTTGTCAGCGAAATTCCGGGGTCAGTGGTTAGGGTGAGTGGCTATGACGGCCCCTGACGTGTCCATCCCGCGCACTGCCGTGGTCCCCGCGGCTGGCTTGGGCACCCGGTTCCTGCCGGCCACCAAGACCGTGCCCAAAGAGCTACTCCCGGTGGTTGACACCCCGGGAATCGAGTTGGTGGCCGAAGAGGCCGCCGAAGCCGGCGCCGAACGCCTGGTGATCGTCACCTCCGAAGGTAAGGACGGGGTCGTCGCGCATTTTGTCGAGGACCTGGTGCTCGAGGGCACGCTGGAGGCGCGGGGCAAGCACGCCATGCTGGCGAAGGTTCGGCGGGCGCCCGCACTCATCAAGGTGCAATCGGTGGTGCAGGCCGAGCCACTGGGGCTGGGACATGCCGTCGGTTGTGTCGAGTCGGTTCTCGACGACGACGAAGACGCCATCGCGGTACTGCTGCCCGACGACCTGGTGTGGCCCCGCGGAGTGCTGGAGACCATGGCCAAGGTGCGGGCCAAGCGCGGCGGTTCGGTGTTGTGCGCCATCGAGGTCCGGCCGAGTGAGATCAGCTCCTACGGTGCCTTCGATGTCGAGATTGTTCCCGATGCCGCCAACCCGAATGTGTTGCGCGTCAAGGGGATGGTTGAGAAGCCCAAGACTGAGGAAGCGCCGTCGAATTACGCTGCGGCCGGGCGTTACCTGCTGGATCGAGCGATTTTCGACGCGCTCAAGCGGATTCCCCGGGGTGCCGGCGGCGAGCTGCAGCTCACCGACGCCATCGCGTTATTGATCGACGAGGGGCATCCGGTGCATGTTGTGGTGCATCGCGGATCCCGACACGACCTGGGAAATCCCGGCGGCTATCTCAAGGCTGCTGTTGACTTTGCGTTGGACCGCGACGATTACGGTCCGGGCTTGCGGGAGTGGCTGGTCGAGCGGCTTGGCCGGGAATCGACCGTGCTGCCGGAGTCGGAGTAAGAAAGGCACCAGTGCGTTCGGTCGAGGAGCAGCAGGCCAAAGTGACGGCGGCTGCGGTCGCGCCGCGCCCGGTTCGGGTGGCGATCGCCGAAGCCCAGGGTTTGTTGTGCGCCGAGGAAGTGGTGACGGTCCGGCCGCTGCCGGGATTCGACCAGGCCGCCATCGACGGATATGCCGTGCGCAGTGTCGATGTGCAGGCCGCCGGTGGTGTGGTGCGCGTGATCAGTCCGGGCGAAGGTGGCAGCCCCGATGACGAGGACGACGTAGCGGAGTCCACCGGGGAGATCGGAACGGTTGAGCTGCCGGTCGTCGGCACGGTTCGGGTGGGGGAGCGCACGCCCACCAGGCTGCAGCCGCGCCAGGCGGTGCGCGTCCAGACCGGTGCCCCCATGCCGACGCTGGCCGATGCCGTGCTGCCCTTGCGCTGGTCCGAGGGCGGAGAGTCGCGGGTCAAGGTGCTGCGCGCGGTACGTTCGGGTGACTACGTGCGGCGCACCGGCGATGACGTGCAACCGGGTGATGTCGCCGTCCGGGCGGGCACCATCATCGGCGCGGCCCAGGTAGGACTGCTGGCCGCAGTCGGACGTGACCGGGTGCTGGTGCATCCGAGGCCCCGGCTGTCGGTGATCAGTGTCGGCGGCGAGCTTGTCGATGTCGACCGCACACCGGGGAACGGCCAGGTGTACGACGTGAATTCGTATGCGCTGGCGGCTGCGGCACGCGATGCCGGCGCCGACGTCAACCGTGTGGGCATCGTCAGCGCGGAGCCCGCCGCGTTCCGCGAGGTAGTTGAGGGGCAGCTGAATCGAGCCGAGGTCGTCGTCATCTCGGGTGCGGTCGGCGGTGCCGCCGCGGAGGGTATTCGTGAGGCGCTCTCGGCGCTGGGCGATATGGAAGTCGGTCGTATCGCCATGCATCCGGGGTCAGTGCAGGGCTTCGGTCAGTTGGGCCGCGACGCGGTGCCCACTTTCCTGTTGCCCGCGAATCCGGTCGGAGCACTGGTGGTCTTCGAGGTGATGGTGCGGCCGCTGATTCGGCTGGCCCTCGGACGCCGGCACGCGCAACGCCGAATTGTGCAGGCACGCATCGTGTCTCCTATTACTTCGATTGCGGGCCGTAAGGGATTTCTGCGCGGGCAGTTGATGCGCGATCAGGACACCGGCGAGTATCTGGTGCAGATATTAGGCAGTGCGGCCGGGTCGTCATCGCACCTGCTCGCGACGCTTGCGGAGGCGAATTGCCTCGTGATCGTGCCCGCCGAGGTGGAACAAGTCCGCATGGGGGAGATCGTCGAGGTCGCGTTCCTGGCGCAGCGAGGATGAGGTGCCCGCGCGAAGACCAGGAGCCTGCATGAGCGTCTGGCGTCAGGAGAGTGCGCATCCGGGCTGGCCGATGCCGCTCGGGAAGCTACGTGTGCCCGCAGGGGTGGTGTCGGTGCGACCGATTCGACTGCGTGACGGGATGGCGTGGAGCCGTGCCCGGCTGGCCGACCAGTCACATCTGCAACCGTGGGAGCCGTCCTCGGAGGTCGACTGGATGGCCCGCCACGGTGTGTCGTCCTGGCCGGCGCTGTGCTCGGGCCTGCGGGCCGAGGCGCGTAAGGGGCGGATGATTCCGTGCGCCATCGAGCTGAACGGAAACTTCGTCGGGCAACTGACGATCGGCAATATCGCGCACGGTGCGCTGCGTTCGGCCTGGATCGGGTATTGGGTGGTCAGCACCGTGACCCGGCAGGGGGTGGCGACCGCGGCGCTCGCGCTGGGGCTCGATCACTGTTTTGGGCCCGTGACCCTGCATCGGGTGGAGGCGACGGTGCGGCCGGAGAACGGTGCCAGCCGGGCGGTGCTGTCCAAGGTCGGCTTTCGTGAAGAGGGGCTGCTCAGGCGCTACCTCGACGTCGACGGTGCCTGGCGTGACCATTTGTTGGTGGCGATGACGGTCGAAGAGGTGCGGGGATCGGTTGCCGCGACGCTGGTGCGTTCCGGCAACGCCAGCTGGGTTTGATCCTTCCGCCCCCTTCCCGCGAACAGACGCTTAGTGCTCGCGCGTCCTGGGCTTTCGCCTCACTAAGCGTCCGATCGTCAGACATTAGTGAGACTGATGTGACTATTGGGGCCTGTGATGCTTGCCCCTGTAGAATTACAGGTGTGTAATTGGTATCGGCGCGCCTCGTAACGTGCGCAGATCGCCGACCTAGCCTTGACCTGAGGCTTAGACGTAGAGGCACGAAGAGCGCGCAGAAAGGAGCTGGCCGAGATGCCGAGCATCCCCCAATCGGTGTTGTGGATCGGACTAGTCGTGCTGTGGCTGTTCGTCCTGGTGCCGATGCTGATCAACAAGCGTGACGTGGTCAAACGCACGAGTGATGTCGCACTGGCGACGCGGGTCCTGAACGGGAAAGCCGCCAAGCTGCTGCGGCGCACCGGGCCCGCCGCCGGTCACCGCAGCGACCCGGACTTCCGTCGCGAAGACGTCGATGAGCTTGAGGACGAGGAAGAAGAAGATTCGACCGGTGTGATCGCGAGTGCGCCCACCGAAGAAGACAAGGACGCCGCCCAGGCAGTGAAGGCCATGGCCGTACGCAAGGTTCGTCCCCAGAAGATTGTGGTCGACGAGCCCGTCGACGTCGATGTCATCGATGAAGACGCGACCGCGTTGCCGGCCGGCGAGGCCGCGTTGTCCGATGAGCTTGAGGATCTCGAGGAGGCGCCCAGTGCGCCCGTCGCCGAAACTGATTCGGGCACGTACGAGTACGTCGACGACACCTCGGGCCTGGCCATCGCCGCCGAACCCTCGCGGGAACGTCATCAGGCGCCGCCGGTATACAGCTCGTCGCGCCGCCGCCGCTTTGATCCCGATGTCATGGCCAAGGAGAACGCGCGCAAGTTCGCTTTCCGCAAGCGGGTGCTGATGGGTCTGGTCGGAGCGATGGTTCTCGCCGGTGTGGTGTCCGCGACCGCGACCAGCACCGCGTGGTGGTCCTGCGGCGCGCTCGGTGTGATGGCCGTGCTCTATCTGGGCTACCTGCGGCGTCAGACTCGCATCGAAGAGCAGCTGCGCCGTCGCCGCGCCGCGCGTTACCAGCGCGCGCGTGTGGTCGGTGTGGAGAACGTGACGGACCGTGAGCTGGATGTGGTCCCGCAGCGTCTGCGCCGCCCCGGCGCGGCCGTCCTCGAAATCGATGACGAGGACCCGGTTTTCGAACATCTGGATTACTACGACGAGCCGCGGCAGTACCGTATTCCGCACGCTGTCGGTCAGTAGGCCAGGGCTGACGCTCTTTGCCTTTGCGGCTCATCACGCGATTCGGTCAGATGCGGGACGGCTGGTAAGGTCTTAGCGTCTTGGGGCTATAGCGCAGTTGGTAGCGCGTCTCGTTCGCATCGAGAAGGTCGGGAGTTCGATTCTCCCTAGCTCCACCACAAGGACCCCGCTAGTCGGGGGTTCTTTTTATGTTGAGACGCCTCGAGCGAGCCCAGTCACTCAGCGGGTTCGTCTGTCGGTTCAGGCTCATCCTTGGTCTTGGTGGTGCGTCCTGGGTTGCCGATCCGGCGGTTGAGTGCGTACACAGGAGCAGCAGCTCGCGCCATGAGCGGCGGTATCGCCTGTCGTGCCCTGCGGGTGTTGAAGAGCCCAGCATTCATGCCGATACCTATAAAGGTCATCGCCACGATCGCCGCTATCCCGACGAACGTTGTCGTCATACGCCCCACAGTATCGTCAAGTGCTGAGGTATTCAGCTGATGGTTGACGGGGGGATGCCGAACGCACGGCTGAAGGCGTAGGAGAAGGCGGCGGGGGTGGCGTATCCGAGCCGTCCGGCCACCTGGGTCACCGAATGGTGGCGGAGCAGCGGCACTGCGGCCAGCAGCCGCGCCCGCACGCGCCATGCGGCCGGGCTCATGGAAACCTCATCGCGGAAGCGGCGAGTCAGCGAGCGCTCGCTCGTATTCAGCCGCAGCGCCCACTGCGCATTGGACACCGATACCTCCGGCGCATCGAGGTAGGCGCGGCACAGCTCGGCGAGGTCGGCCGATCGTGGCATATCGACGTGCAGTGGCAGTGCGGTGAAGGATGCCAGCTCGTGCAGCAGGAGCGCGGTGAGCGCTCCGTCACGGCCCGACCGGTCATAGTCGACAGCCAGATCTGCTGCAGCACTGAGCAGTTCGTGCATCAATGGACTGACGTCGACCACCACGCACGACGACGGCCACCATGGAACAGCCGAGGGTTCGATGTAGAGGCTGCCGGTGCGCACCTCCAACATGCGCACCCGGTGGCGCGTGCGCGCCGGGATCATGACAGCGCGGCGGGTGGGTACCGTCCATGTCCCGGCGTCGGTATCCACGATCATCGTGCCGGTGGTTCCATAGAGGAACTGTGCACGCCGATGCTGGTGCCAGTCCAGTAGCTGCCCGTTGGTGTAGTCGGTGCTGATCGGTAGGACGTCGTGGGGCAGGTTGTCGACGTCGGCGAGCAGTACGTTCAGCATCGTGTCAGGATATGGCCGAAAGTCGAATGAATCGAGCTGACTTTCGATTGTTCGCGTGCGACGTGCCGGATGGACTGGTTCCATGGGCGTGCTCGTGTTGGTGGTGATCGGAGTGCTTACGGGCCTCACCACCGTGTTGTTCGGTCTCGGCGGCGGTTTCGTCACTGTGCCGATAATCATGCGGGTTGATGGTGTGCTGGGTGCGGCGGCGCCGGAGGTGGCCGTGGCAACCTCTGCGGTGGTCATGGTGGTCAGCGCGGCCGCGGCCACCGCGGCGACGCCGCGGACCACGTTGGCTCACTTGCGAAGTGCCGCACCACTCATGGTCTTGCTTGGGTGTGGCGGCGTGCTCGGTGCGGCGCTGGCCCGGCTGGCGCCACCGCAGCTGACAGCATGGGGTTTCGCGGTCTACCTGGTGATCACGATCCTCGATGTGCTGCTGCGGCCCGGTTTCCTGCGACGCGCCACCGTGATGGACGGGCCCCAACGCGAGTTCGCGATTCCTCCTGCCTTGGGCATCCCCATCGGTGCAGTGGCCTCTTTTCTGGGGGTGGGCGGCAGCGTCATGACGGTTCCGTTGCTGCGCCGCGGTGGCCGGGCGATGAATGTGGCGACCGCACTGGCGAATCCGTTGACGCTGGCTATCAGCGTGCCGGCGCTGGCGATCTTTCTGACCAGCACCTCGGCAGCGGTGGCAGGAGAGCCGTACTTCGTCGGCGCGGTGGACTTCCGTTCCGCGATCGCGCTGCTCGCCGGGGCGCTACCGGTGGTATTTTGGCTACGACGGCGGCCGCCGCGGCTGCCCGATACCGTGCATGCCTGGGCTTATGTCGGGCTGCTCGTTGTTTCGGCCCTGGCGATGCTTACTGCTCGCGCACCGTGAGCAGTACCTTTCCGACAGTCTCGGAGGAGTCCAGCAGCCTGTGCGCTTCTGCGGCGTTGGTGATCGGAATCTCGGCGGCGACGACGGGTGCGACGGCTCCCTCGTCGATCAGCGGCCACAGCCGCCGTCGGAGTTCGGCGATGATCTCGGCCTTGGAGCCAGGCCCCTGCTCGGGTCGGCGACGCAGGTTGGTCGCGTGCACCGATCCCCGCTTGAACAGCAGCGCACCCAGATTCAGCTCAGCGCTGGCCCCACCCTGCAATCCGATGATCGTCAGGTGGCCGTTCTCGGCGAGTGCCTCCAGATTCTTGGGCAGGTAGCTGCCGCCCATGATGTCGAGAATGACATTGGCCCCGGAGTACTCGGCGTTGACCACCGCCGGGAAATCCTGCTCGCGGTAGTTGATCAGCGTCTGCGCGCCGAGCTCGCGGCACCGGTCCAGCTTGAACTGCGTTCCGGCGGTCACCGCCACATTCGCGCCCAATGCGCGGCCCACTTGTATTGCATGCGTGCCGATTCCGCTACCGCCACCGTGAATCAGCAGCGTCTGCCCGCTGCGCAGACCGCCCGTCATCACCACGTTCGACCACACGGTGGCGGCGGTTTCCGGCAGGGCCGCCGCCGCGGTGACGCTGACGCCCTGCGGCACGGGCAGCACCTGGGTGGCGGCGACGTTGACTCGCTCGGCGTATCCGCCGCCGGCCATCAGCGCGCATACCGCATCGCCGGGTAGCCAATCCTGCACTCCGGCACCAACATCGGCGATATAGCCGGAAACCTCGAGGCCAGGGACCTCGCTGGCACCGGGTGGCGGCGGGTACAGGCCCAGGCGTTGCATCACGTCGGCCCGGTTTACGCCCGCGGCCACCACCTCGATGGCAACCTCTCCGGGTCCCGGTGCGGGCAGGTCTGCCACCTGGGCCCACTCCATGACCTCGGGATCACCAAAACCGTTGAGTGTTATTGCATACATGCGGTCTGCCTCCTTGGCGTCGTTGCCGTATCTCGCTGAACGGGTGGCGCCACCGATCACAGTATTGGCGGCCCGAGTCCGACTACGGCCCAGCCGGGGAGATTTCGATGGCACAGGATGCCTGCTGCCGACGGGTTATCCAGACACCAAGTTCACTCAAAGGACCTAACAGCCAGTACTTGCGGTTGAGGATCTTGCGGACCCGCGGGCCATCGGCGAAATCAAGGGCTCGCGCGGTGCCCTTGACTACCGGCGAGCCTGCGGTGAGCTTCCCGCGAACATCGCAGGGCTGCAATGTCACGGCCGGATTCCGGCGGATGCGCTTCACCTTGTACGCGCCGACTTCCGAGAAGAAATAGAGCTTGCCGTCATCGGGTGCAATCCACACCGGGCTGGAAACACCGGTGCCGTCCTTACGGTAGCTCGTGAACGACACATAGTTCGCTCGGCCGACTACGTCCCAATCGGTCATCGTTGTCTCCCTTGCTTTTTGCATTCCCCTCCGATTCTGTCGTAAGGGGCAACTGACTGCACGGGTGTAGTAAGTAATCGCAGGTGAACGTCGTCGAGCGCCTCTCCGCGCACCACGTAGCGTCGTCGACGTGCCGCCTCGTGACCTGCAGCAGCTCGCTCCCGCGTTGTTCCGGCTGCGCATTCCGGGTGGTCAGGCTCACTTGCTGAACTGCTATCTGTGGCTGGGGCCGGAAGGAGTGACGCTCATCGATACGGGATGGCCCGATAGCGCGGCGTTGATAGAACACGCGCTGCGTCACCTGGGCAGGAGTCGGGCGGATATCGCCCGGATCGTGCTCACGCATTTCCACGAGGATCATGTGGGGGCAGCCGCCGAGATCGCCACCTGGTCGCAGGTCGAAGTGATTGCGGGAGAATCTGACTCGTCGTTCATCACAGGTGAATGCGGCGGACCGATACCCGTGTTGACCGCGGGTGAGCGGGCCCTGCATCCGGGCTTCACGCAGCCGCCGCACGGACCGGCGTGCCGCGTGGATCGCGTGGTCAACGATGGTGATGTCCTGGATTTCGCGGGCGGCGCTCACGTCATCGCGGTGCCCGGCCACACTCCGGGGAGTATCGCGCTGTACCTACCCGCGGCCGATACCGTGCTGACGGGCGATGCGGCGGCCGAGTTCAACGGGCAGGTCATCCTCGGGGTCTTCAACACTGATCGAGAGACCGCAGTGAAGTCCCTGACCAGGCTTGTCGCCACCGGCGCCACGATCGCGGGCTTCGGCCACGGTGAGGCCGTCCTGGAGAACGCCGGCGACCGGATCGCCGCGGCCATTGATGCCTTCGGCACGTGATGTGGCCCACTTCCCAGCGTGCTCCCAGGTTGGCCGTCCACACTTCTAGGGTGACGCGGACACGGTGGGCCGGGTTGGGTCTTCTTGCCAGTGCTCTGGTCGCGGGCTGCTCTCAGCCAGTCAGTCCTGCGGCGGAGAAGCCGCCCACTCCGGAGCTCACTGAATTGAAAATCGATGCCTCGGCGGCAGATTCATTGTTCGCCGGTCTTGACGAGGTCAAGTCCCTGGGCTTCCCGACGGCAGATACGACACATACCGATACCGCACCGGTCTACGGGCCCGCCATCAACTCCGCGGACCCGTGCGGGTTATTGCACGCCACGGCGCAGGGCGACCTGGGCGATGGTTGGCAGGCTTACCGTCAGCTCAACGTCGCCAGCACGGCTGACCCGCGTCAGACGCTGCACGAGACCGTTGCGATCTTTCCCGACAAGCCCGCCGCCCAAGGCGAATTTCAACGGCTGACAGAGGCCTTCAACAAGTGCAAGGCGCAGTCGCCGGGCGCGTACTCGTTCGGTATGAGCAATGCCATCACGATCTCGTGGTCCGATAACACCGGGGCGACGCGCGTCCACATCACCGGCAATGTGGTGTACGGGGTGAGCTCCTCGGGCGCCACCGATAACGCCGAGGTCGCTGGTCAGGTCGCCAACCAGCTGAAGACCAACATCATCGACCCTGCTTAGAACCACCGTTCACTCGGTACTGTCCCGGTGTGCTTACAGAGCTGTATCACGCTGCGATCGTCTTCCTGGTAGTCCTGGCCGCCGTCACCTTTATCAGCGGCTTCTGGTTCACCAATCCCTACGGCAGGTTCGCCAAGCCGGGCGAGAGGTTCACCGCACCCGCCAAGGTCGGTTGGCTGATCTTCGAATGCCCGCAGTGGTGGGCGTTCACCATCACCTTCTGGACCGTCGCGCATCATCACGGCGTGCCGGCGCTGGTGCTGTACGTGCTGTGGCAATGTCACTATCTGTACCGCGGACTGATCTATCCGCTCTCGCGTAGGGACAGCGGAAAACGCTTCCCCTACAGCGGGATTGCGTTCGGTTTCATTTTCAACGCGGTCAATGGTTTTGCCAATGGGTACGCGGTCGCCTTCGCCGCGCATCTGCAGAGCGCTGCGTGGTTTACCGACCCCCGGTTCATCCTGGGTGTGCTTGTCGCCCTCACCGGATGGATCGTGAACTTCCAGGCCGACCGCATTCTCATCAATCTGCGGGCCGACGGTTTCGATGGCTACCGCATCCCGTACGGCGGCGCGTTCCGGTGGGTGTCGGCGGCCAACTACTTCGGCGAAATCATTCTCTGGGCGGGTTGGGCGTTGATGGCGTGGACACTGCCCGGGCTGATCTTCGTGTTGTTTTCCATCGCCAATCTGCTGCCGCGCGCTCTCGCGATTCATCGCTGGTATCGCGAGACGTTCCCCGGCGAGTACCCGCGAGAGCGCAAGGCCATCGTGCCGGGGCTGCTGTAGGGGACCTAAGACCCGACTTTTACGCACTTCTTCAAAACGTAAGCGATTCGTGTAACACTGAGTTACACGATCGATGTGAAGGTGGTGCGAATGGCTGCTCCGGTGATGGCCTCATACCCGAAGACTCGGCGTATCAGGTTCTGGTTCGGCGACCCGGTGCCGATGCGAAGGCACTTCGCCGACAACGATATTGCGCTCAGCCACGTGCTGGCAGGTGCCTCTGCGGTGTTCCCGCCAGGGGAGGAGTTCTTCGTCCGATCAGTGCGTCGCTACGCCGACAGAATCACCGAGTCGACGCTCAAGAAACGTGTCGCGGGGTTCATCGGTCAGGAGGTCACCCATGGCCTGCACCATCGCGAGCTCAACGAAAAGCTCACCGAGATGGGCTATCGCAGCAAGATGGTCGAGACAATCGGGCGGCGTTCCGGCAAGGTCGAAGACCTCGTCGACAAGTACCTACCGAATATGGACCACCTGAAGTACGTCCGGCTGACCCTGCTGGCCGCGACGGCCGCGCTCGAGCACTACACCGCTGTGCTGGCCGAGCGACTGCTGGAAAGCGGTGAACTCCAGGACATGGTGACCGACGACGAGGTGCGGAACCTGTTGTATTGGCATGCAATCGAGGAGCTTGAGCACAAATCGGTGGCCTTCGACGTCTACCGGGCGGTCGGCGGACCTGAATGGCTGCGGCGCGCGGTAATGGCCGTCATCTGGACGGGGACGGTGCCGTTCGCGACCGCAGGCTCGTGGTTCTCCATCGCGTGGAGCGATCCGACGGGACGGCGGCAGCCCGCGCGGGTGTTACGCGAAACGGTCGGGTTGATCCGCGGCCCGCTACTCAACGACGGCATGATCGGCAGGCTCGCCGTTTATATGAAGAAGGACTTCCATCCCGACGATCTCGACACCGAAGCGCTGCTGGCGCAGTGGCGTGCTGAACTATTCGGCGCCGAGGGCACTCTGGTTGATCACCTGAAGTAGACACAACAATGGCCCGGGCTTGCGGCCCGGGCCATTGTCACGTTCTGCTGTGCTCAGCAGCTCAGCAGCTCAGCAGCTCAGCAGCTCAGCAGCTCAGTGCGACATGCGCGACCTTGCGGTCGATCGTCGGCACCGTGGTGGGGTTGTTACGCACATCCCGGGCCGGCTGCACATTGCTCACAGGCGATTCCTGCGTAACCGACTCGACGGTGCACTTGCTCAGCTCACCGGCGCCCGTCTTGGAGACGATCACTCGGTACCCGTTTGACTTGAGGTCATTGATGACAGCGTTGGCATCGCCCGATCCAGATGGTCCGGCGAGCGCGACACTTGCTGATCCCAGCGACGTCCCGATGACGCCGGCTGCGGCAATACCTGCAAATAACAACTTCTTCATGATTTCACTCCTCTCGCCTCACTCCTCGCGGCCTCGCTGTTACGGAAACGTTTCCGCCCACCACATCGAGACCCGACCCCCGACGCCCAGACTCAAGCCTGAATCATCAACGTTCGTGAATCTGTCCTGTCCAACGTGGTAATACTCAGATTGATTCCCGCTCTGCGAAATTGACGCCAAATTCATAGCTCTGCCCGCGCTCGTTCTTAGGTGGCGCTGCTCGGGCTGGCCGTGGCTGGACGGCTTCCAGCGAACCGGCAAATCTAGTTAGGTGAGGCTAACTAGACGTTGCAGTTAAGGGAGATGTACACCAATCTGTGGTCGAGCACCCGGACCGGCAGCACCAGCCACTTTCCGCTGGGCATCCAGGTGCGCTGATACTCGGTGCGATACACATCCTGTCCGTTGCGGATGTTGGACACGGTGCATTTGTTGGTGGGTGCGTTGCCGCTGCGGTCGATAATGACCTGATAGCCCTGCGCCTGATATTGGTTGATAACCGACTGTGCGTCATCGGCGAGCGCGGCCCCGGGGGTGAGGGCCAGCAGCGCACCGGCACCTACCGCCGCCAGGCACAACCCACTCAACCGAACCACCGTGTTCATCTCACACCGTCCTCACAGGATTTAACTCTGGGCCACACAGACATTGTTCCCTATGGGTGCCATCGATTTTTCGTTCCGAATCGATACAGTGGCCGGGTGCTGAAGCCGGTGACCGCCAAGAGCTGGGGAATCTGGGCCACCTGTGTGCTTGCGCTCGTTGCCGTGTTGGTGGCTGGGTGTGGCCGAAGCGTCCAGAATCCCGTCAACCACAACGTCCAGATCGGAAACATAGCCTCGCTGAGGAGCCAGTTCGGACCCGAATTCGTGGTCAAGACTATGGAGCCGGCGGGAATGGACCCCAAGCTGCTATCCCCGGCTCCGTTGCCGCCGGGGATGACGGTCGACCCTCCCGGGTGCGCCAAGTACAGCGGTGGCAGCACGGTGCCCGCAGGGCTCAAGGGCAATATGGCGGCATTGACCGCGACGGGTGCGGGGAATCAGTACGTGGCGGTGGCCGTGGAGACCTCGCAGGAAGTCCCCTTTGACCCGGCCGTGTCAGCGGATTGCAAGAAGGTCGGCTTCCGCGGTAACGGGATCGCGGGGCAGACCGAGGTGATCGACGCGCCCGCCATCGACGGTGCGCGCACGCTCGGCATGAAGCGAGACGTGCTCAGTGGCACCTCGGGGCGGGCGATCGGCCAGGAAGTCCTGAACTATTCGGCATATCTGGGCCGCTACATGGTGGCGGTCACGGTCAGTCCGATCGCCGTCGGCAATGTCCCGCCCGCGTTGCCGGACGGCAAGCGCGCATCGGATCTGCTGGTCAAGGCGGTTGCGGCGGTGCGCTCCTAGCGCACGTCGCGGGGCCGGTACTGCAGGCTGATCCGTGGCCCCACCGGCTTGGATGTCTTCGGGATGGCGTGTTCCCAGGTTCGTTGGCACGAGCCGCCCATCACCAACAGGTCGCCGTGGCCGACGTTGATGCGGATCGAGTCGCCACCGAGCCGCGGTCGCAGGGCGAAAGTACGCGTGGCGCCGATGCTTACGATCGCGACCATGGTGTCTTCACGTAGGCCACGGCCTATGGTGTCGCCGTGCCAAGCGACGCTGTCGGTGCCGTCGCGATACTGGCACAGGCCCACCGTGGTGAACGGTTCGCCGAGCTCGCTGGTGTACTCGCCATTGAGGCGATCGCAGATGGTCTCCAGCACCGGGTGTGGTGGTGATCCCGCCGTCAGGTCGTAGAAGCTGACCAATCGGGGGACGTCGAGGGTGCGGTCGTACATGCGGCGGCGCTCGGCACGCCAGGGCACCTGCGCCAACAGCTGGCCCATGAGATTGTCCGCACGTCCGAGCCATTCATGATGCACCTCAAGCCAAGCGCCGCCCGCCAACTCACGGCGCGGGACCGGCGGAGCGCCGAACAGTGATGCTTGAACCGTGTGTGTCACACCCTCATGATATCGCACACATGTTCGATTGCGCGGCAAGCTAGCGTCATCTCATGACGGATGTTCCAGTGCTGGGTGCTAATTCAGAGGTGGGACGGCTGCGCGTGGTGGTGTTGCATCGGCCAGGCGACGAGCTCAAGCGGCTGACTCCGCGCAACAACGATCAGCTGCTGTTCGACGGGCTGCCCTGGGTTGCGCGCGCCCAGGAGGAACACGACGCCTTCGCCGAGGTGCTGCGGTCACGCGGTGTCGAAGTGCTGCTGCTCTCCGATTTGTTGCGAGAGGCGCTCGCCAGCGGTGCGGCCAGGGTGCAGGGCATCTCAGCCGCCGTCAACGCGCGCAGGCTGGGTTACGCTTTGGCGCAGGATCTTTCGGGTTATCTGCGGACGCTGGATGCCGCCGATCTGGCATACGTGCTCATGTGTGGGATGACGTTCGACGAACTGCCGATGGGTGGCAAGGTGGGGCAACCGTCGCTGGTGCGGACCATGCATCACGGATCGGACTTCGTCATCGAACCGCTGCCGAACCTGCTGTTCACCCGCGACTCGTCGTTCTGGATTGGCCGTAAATTTGCGATCACTTCCCTGGCCCTACCGGCGCGGGTGCGCGAGACCTCGCTCACCGATCTGATTTATGCCCATCACCCACGGTTCCTCGGGGTACGCCGCGCCTATGAGTCGCACTCGGCCCCTGTTGAGGGTGGAGACGTGCTGCTGTTGGGTCCCGGCGTGGTAGCGGTTGGGGTAGGGGAGCGCACCACCCCCGCCGGTGCAGAAGCCCTGGCGCGCAGCCTATTCGACGACGGTCTGGCGCACACCGTGCTCGCGGTGCCTATCGCGCAGGAGCGGGCGTCGATGCATCTGGACACCGTCTGCACCATGGTCGACACCGACGCCGTGGTGATGTACCCGGCTATTCAGGATTCGTTGTCGGCGTTCACCATCCGTCGAACCGAGGGCGGCGTCAGCATCTCGGGTTCGGAGCCCTTCGTCGAGGCCGCGGCCGATGCGATGGGCATCGGCAAGCTACGTGTCATCGATACCGGACTCGATCCGGTGACCGCCGAACGCGAGCAATGGGACGACGGGAATAACACCCTGGCACTGGCGCCCGGCGTCGTCGTCGCCTATGAACGGAATGTGGAAACCAATGCCCGCCTCGAGGATTCCGGTGTTGAGGTGCTTGCCATCTCGGCGTCGGAACTCGGGACGGGGCGGGGCGGACCGCGCTGCATGTCCTGCCCGGTGTCGCGCGACCTGCTTTAGCGCCGACACGCCGTCTTGTGGCGAACATGTGCGATGCAAACACGCCACGACACGGCGTGTCGGCGAGGAAGGATCAGCGCCAGCTGGGCAGCCACATCTCCATGTTCCACATGAACGGTGAGATGGCCGCGCCGGTGAGGATCGGATACAGCCAGGCGAAGTTGGTGACCACCAATGCCATGTAGAACGTTGCGATGAACATTCGCAACGTCTTTCGTTCCGGGTTGGCCGTCGGCTTGCGTAGGAAGTCGCCGACGATGAACGCGATCATCATGACCAGGAACGGCACCATCGGCGCGGCGTAGAAGAAGTACATCTGCCGGTCGATGTTCATGAACCAGGGCAGCCACCCCGAGCAGTAGCCGACCAGTGCCGCCGCATACCGCCAGTCGCGCCGGACCACCGTCGCCCACGTGGCCCACAACAGCACCGGAACTGCCAGCCACCAGATGGCCGGCGTACCGACCAACAACACCGCGCGCACACAGGAATTGGCGCCGCAGCCTGGGACGTTCTTGTCCTCGATGGCGTAGAGCAGCGGTCGCAGCGACATCGGCCAGGTCCATGGTTTGGATTCCCACGGATGGTGATTGCCATTGGAGTTGGTTAACGTCGAATGGAACGTGTAGACGCTGTGGGTGTAGTACCAAAGCGAGCGCAGGGCATCGGGCATCCACCCGCCGACACCGATCTGCCGTCCCTCGGCGTGCCGGTTGATGCCCGTCTCGGACGCGAACCACGACCAGTACGAGGCCATGTACACGATGAACGGAATGACCAGCAGCGCATACAAAGCGGGCCCCAGATCGCGCACCGCGGTGCCGGCCCAGGGGCGCTGCACGCTGTAGGCGCGACGCGCTGCGATATCGAACGCGATGCACAGCAGGCCGAAGAATGCGATGAAGTACAGGCCCGACCACTTTGTGCCGCAGGCCAATCCGAGCAGGATTCCGGCACCGAAGCGCCACCAGCGCACCCCCAGCCGTGGGCCCCACGGGGTGTCGCCGATGCGCCCGTCAAGGTATGCGTGGTAGAGCCGTTCCCGAACCTGATCTCTGTCAACGATCAGCGCGCCGAACGCGGCCACCACGAAGAGCACCTGATACACGTCGAGCAGCGCGGTGCGTGCGGTGACGAAGCTGACTCCGTCCGCGATCAGTAGCACTCCGGCGATGGCGCCCACCATGGTGGACCGGCTGATCCGCCGGGCGATCCGGGCAACCAGCAGCACGATGACGGTGCCTGAGAGCGCCGCCGCGAATCGCCAGCCGAACGGGTCGTATCCGAACAGCCATTCGCCGATGGCGATCATCTGTTTGCCGATGGGCGGATGCACCACCAGCCCGTAGCCGGGGTTGTCCTCGACGCCGTCGTTGGTGACAACCTGCCAGCCCTGCGGCACGTAATGCTTCTCGTCGAAGACGGGGGTGCCGCGGTCGGTGAGGGCGCCAAGATTGATGAACCGGGTCAGTGCCGCAATGACCGTGATGACGACGGTCATCACCCAGCCCCGGAACCGGTCGGTGGGTCCGAAGTCTGCGGGCGGTATCCGGGGCCCCGGCGACTGGAGATCCGACTCGGCTGCCGACGTCGGCGGCAGGGTTGCGGGCGCGATCACACGGTCGATCGTAGGGGAGGACCCTGGCGGGGCGTCTTGGTGTGGCGGGCTGCAGCGGTAGCGACGAGGGGGATTTAGTCTTGCGGGATGGGGAACTTGCTGCTGGCGGCGACACCGCTGGGTGAGCCGGGGGATGCCTCGCCCCGATTGCGTGAGGCGCTGGCCAGGACCTCGGTGGTGGCCGCCGAGGACACGCGCCGTGTTCGGGCACTCGCGAAGTCGCTGGACGTGCAGATCAGCGGCCAGATCATCAGCTTCTACGACCAGAATGAGGCCAGCCGCATCGAGCCCCTGCTGGCCGATCTGGAGGCCGGGTACGACGTGTTGGTGGTCACCGATGCGGGTATGCCGTCGATCAGCGACCCGGGATACCGCTTGGTCGCCGCCTGCGTCAAACAGGGGATACCGATCAAATGCCTGCCCGGACCGTCGGCGGTGACGACGGCGCTGGCCGTCTCGGGGCTCCCGGTGGACCGTTTCTGCTTCGAGGGGTTCGCGCCGCGCAAGCAGGGGCCGCGGCGCCGGTGGCTCGCTGAGCTGGCGACGGAACCGCGCACCTGTGTGTTCTTCGAGTCGCCGCGGCGACTGGCGGAGACGCTGGCCGATGCGGTGGAGGTGCTGGGGCCTGAGCGGCGGTTGGCGGTCTGCCGCGAGTTGACCAAGACGCATGAAGAGGTGCTGCGGGGCACCCTGCGCGAGTTGGCGGCGTGGGCCGAGAGCAACGACGTGCTCGGGGAGATCACGGTGGTGATCGCCGGCGGTCGTCCCGCCGTCCCGCAGATCGAGGCCTTGGTGGCCAGGGTCGAAGAGCTGATGGACGACGGGATGGGGCTGCGTGAGTCCTGCGCGACGGCCATCGGAGAGTCCGGCGCGACGCTGTCGCGACGCGACCTTTACGACGCGGTGGTCAAAGCGCGGGCTTGAGCCTGGGTTCACGCGCCGCGATCGCGGTGAGGTCGACGGTGGCGGCCGCCTTGTGCAGACATTCCTGCCATTCGGCGTCGACGTCGGAGTCGGCGGTGATGCCACCGCCCACGCCGAGCACGGCACGCCCGTCCGGTGCGATTTCGACGGTGCGGATCGCGACGTTGAGTTCCAGGCCGGCCGCGGGTGAGAGCATGCCGATGGTGCCGCAGTACACCCCTCGGTGATCTGATTCCCATTGTCGAAGTAGTTGGCGTGCACGGGTTTTCGGTGTGCCCGTCACCGACGCGGGCGGAAAGGCGACGGTCAGGAGGTCGCTGGCGGTGGCTTCCAAGGGCACCTTGGCGGCAACGGTGGACACCAGATGCCACACGCCGGGCGCCGGGTGCACGGCCAGCAGCTCGGGGACTGTGACGGTGCCGGTGTCGGCGATGCGTCCCAAATCGTTGCGCACCAGATCGGTGATCATGATGTTCTCGGCGACGTCTTTGATGGAGGTCAGCAGTGCGGCGGGATCCTCGGTAGCTGCGAGGGTGCCCTTGATGGGGCTGGAGCGGACGTCGGCGCCCTTGCGCCGCAAGAACAATTCGGGTGACAACGAGGCCACGGCACCCCATACGCCGGATAGGAAGGCGGCGCGGGCCGGTGCGGTTCGGGTGACGGCATCGGCGAAGAAGTCCAGCGGTTCACCTGTCAGCGCGCCGCGGAATTGCGTGCACACGCAGGCCTGGTACACCTCACCGGCCGCGATGGCTTCCAGGCAGCGGCCGACTGCGCCGCGGTGATATTCACGGTCGGGGGCCGTCCAGTCGATGAACCATGGCGAGGGATCACGGGGGTGTGTCAGTGCGTGGAGTATCCACTCCGGACATTCTTGACCCAGAAGGCTTTCATACCACCAGCATTCGTCACCGTCGAGGCGCAGTACGGCATTGGTCCAGCCGCCGGCCGCAGCGGGGAGCCGCTGATTGCGGCCGGCCGCCGCCCGATCGGGATATCCCAGATAGCCAATCCAGCCGCCCCCCACCGCTTCGGGTGGGGCATCGGTCAGATGAGAGGTTTTGTCGCTGAATGCTTGTCGTGGCAGTACCGGGCGAGTGGACAAGGACGGGGCGATGATCGCCCGTGAGCCGTACCACGATCCGATCAGTGCGGCGGGTGCCGGCCGCCCCGTTTCACGTGTGGCGACGGCCAGCGATCGGAGCACAGCCGGCGGTGTGCCGAGATTGCCGAGCTGCTGGACGCGCATGCACCTAGTTTCGCAGACCCTTCACCAGGATCGCGCGGGTGTACAGCAGTGCGAAGCCTTCACGCTGGGTGTTCTGCTGAGATTTCGACCCGGGCAGGGTGGTGACCACCGCCAAGTCCGCACCGTTCCGTGCGGCCTCGTGAAGCCGGGTGGTCAACAGTGCCGTTTGAATACCGCGCCGACGGTGCGGGGCAGCGGTTGCGGCACCGTTGAGCTGGGCCACGCCATCCAGGATGCGCATGCTCGCGCCACCGGCGATAGCACCCTCGCGTAATGCGATATACCGCTGTTCGCCCTCCACCGTCGACAGTGCGGCGATCGTGCGGGAAAGCACCTCCCGCGGAAATGATTCGTGGGGGGCCACGCCTTGGTCATCGGGTACCGCGAACCCGTCGACCACCACATCGAGCCACGTTGCGAGTTCGTCTGTCCCGCTGTGGCGGACCGTGGTGCCGTCGGGGACGACGGGCGCGGGGGCATCGGTCAGCGCCAGTCCGAGGACGTTCTCGAACGACACCAGCAGGTATCCCCGTGCGGTCAGCAGCTCGCAGAGCGCGGGGTCGGCCAGGCTCGCGACCTCCACGTGCACCGGAGTATCGCGGTCGGCGAACTCTCGCTCGACGGCGTCGAGCTCGGATTCGGTTGGTAGGAAACCGAACCCGAGTCCCGCGATCTTGTTCATGGGTGAGCCTGGTCCGGCGTATGACGCGGCGCCCCCTGCCAGTGGGATCACGAGACCTTCGTCGCACCTCGCGGTTCCGGCAGCAATGGTGTCGGCTTCGGCGCGCTCGATGCGCGCGGCCGTGTCGATATCGCAGAACACGCCGGTGATTCTTTCTGATATCCGGCCGCGACCGCCACTGTTTATCTGCTGATCCGGCGCGTGATTTCGGCGGTGGCCAATTTGTCGGGGTTTCGGATGGCAAAGATGTGTTCCACCTTGCCATCCGCGATGGAGACGGCAAGCACGACGTCGAGGTGCCCTTCGCTGTAGATCAGCAGTGCCGGGGTGCTGTTGTAGATGCTGAATTCCATTCGCACGTCGGGGAACTCCGCGGCGGCCCGAGACAGTCCGATCGCCACGCGGGCCACTCTGTCGGCACCGTACACCGGACGTCGTGCCGCGCTGACCTTGCCGCCACCGTCGGATGTCCACACCGCGTCGGGGGCGAGCATCTCCACCAAGGCGTCGACATCGCCACCGGCCGCCGCGAGCAGAAACTTGGTGGTTATCTCCTCGGCCTGCTGGTCGGTGGGGGTGAACCGGCGGCGGCGCGATTGCACGTGCTCGCGGGCGCGGTGTGCCATCTGGCGCACCGCAGCCTCGGATTTGCATACGGTAGAAGCAATTTCGCTGTAGTCAAAGCCGAAGACCTCACGCATCACAAACACTGCACGCTCGTCCGGGGCCAGCGTCTCCAGTACCACCAGCATTGCCATGGATACCGATTCGGCCAGGACCACATCGACCGAGGCGTCCTCGGTATTGTCGTCGAAGGCGACCCGTACCGGCTCGGGCAGCCATGGGCCCACATATTCCTCGCGCCGACGGCTGTTGGTGCGCAGGGTATTCAGGGCCTGACGGCTGACAATCTGCGCCAGATAGGCCTTGGTGTCGGTGACCGTGTCCAGAGCTACCTGCGCCCACCGCAGGTAGCTCTCCTGTAGTACGTCATCGGCTTCCGTTGCGGAACCCAGCATTTCGTACGCAATGGTGAACAGCAGCGGGCGCAGGTGGGTGAACAGCTCGGCGTGAGCGGAGTCAGACGCCGCCACCGCTAGGCCTGTACCTTGAGGGCCTCGGTACGCTTGCCGCCCTGCGGCCAGAAGTACCACGTGGGGTGTTTGGCCGCGGTCGCCAGGATGGAAAGCGTTCCGCTGCAGATCATCTCCTTGATGGCCGCGCCCGCTCGTCCGCCCACGTAGAGCTTGCGGGGAGTGTCGTCGGTGTGGCCCACCTGGATGACGGCCGCCCGCCGGCCGATGCTGACGTTCTGCCCGGTGAAGATCTGGGTCCGCGCCTCCGGTTGCAGGCCCTGGACCAGGGCGAGCACCGTCTTGACGGCGCGGGCGGCCAGCGGTCCGGCGGCCTGGCAGCTCATCCGCAGCGGCACGCCCGACGGGCTGGCAGCGTCACCGGCGGCGATGATGCGGGGGCTGTCGATGCTCACCAGGGTCTCGTCGGTGAGCAACCGGCCCAGGGCGTCCGTGCTCAGCCTGCTGTCGGCGGCCAGTCGCGGCACGCCGAACCCCGCGGTCCACACCGTCAGTGCGCTCGTCAGCACCCGGCCGTCGGACAGGGTCACCGCGTCCGCGTCGACCCGAACCACCGTGGCGGGCGCCAGTACCTGGACACCGAGCTTGCCCAGCCGCTTGGCGGCGGCGCGCCGGGCCGGTTCGCCGATGGAAGGCAACAGCTGCGCGCCGCAGATCAGCGTCACCGTGCGCCCGGCCTCGGCGAGTTCCCCGGCCAGCTCGACACCGGTCAGACCCGCGCCGACAACCACGATGGGTGCGTCCGGCGCCAGTCTTTCGTACCGGGCGCGTACCTGTTGGGCGTGTTCGAACTCGTTGATGGACAACGCATTTTCGGCCACGCCCGGGATGTCGGGGGTAGTGGTCGTGCTTCCGACGGCGTAGACCAGATAGTCATACGGCAGGAGCGCACCCGAGGCGAGTTCCAGTTTCTGGGCGCCGGCGTCGATGTGGGTGACCTTGTCGACGACGAGTCGGACCGCCGGATTGAGCAGCTTGTCGTACTCGGCGGTCGCGGCGGCGTTCCCGGCGACCAGCTGGTGCAGACGAATCCGCTCCACGAAATGCGGTCGAGGGTTCACGAGGGTCACGGTAAGGCTTGTGTTGGCGAGCAATTGGTTGGCCGCCAGGGTTCCCGCGTAGCCCCCGCCGATCACGATCACTCTGGTGTTCTCGGTCATTTCGGTGACTTCCTTTCATTCGCTGATGCCCCTAAGACACCGAGGCGGCGAAATCTGTGACAGACCGTGACCGGGCTCACATTCGTGACCTATTTGGGCACCTGATACTTCGGGAAGACACCGGTCGGCGCGGGCAGGCTCACGCCGGGCTCCAACCGTGTCCCGATGGCCGTAAAGTCCCGCTGATCCTCGGACTGGCCCAGCAGATCAAGCATCTTGGCCGCGGAGTCGGGCATCACCGGCTGCACCAGCAGCGCGACGATCCGAACCACCTCCAGCGTGGTGTAGAGCACGGTGCCGAATCGCTCTTGGTCGGCCGCGGCTCCCTCTGTCTGGAAGCTCTTGGCCAACACCCACGGCTCCTGGGCCGAGAAGTACCGGTTGCTCGCGCCCAGTACCTGCCAGATCGCTTCCAGCGCCAGATGCATGGCGGGTACGTCGAAATGCGCACGAGCCTGTTCCAGTAGCGCGTCGGCGGCCGCCAACAGTTCATTGTCCGCTGAGGCGAATTCGCCAGGCTCCGGCACGATTCCGCCGAGATTCTTGGCCACCATCGACAGGGACCGCTGAGCCAGGTTGCCCAGCTCGTTGGCCAGATCGGCGTTGATTCGCCCGATCAGGCCGTCCTCGGTGTAGCTGCCGTCCTGGCCGAACGGCACCTCGCGCAGCAGGAAGTAGCGCACCTGGTCCAGGCCGAAGGTATCGATGAGGTTGATCGGATCCACCACATTGCCGATCGACTTGCTCATCTTCTCGCCCTTGTTGGTCAGGAAGCCGTGCGCGAAAACCCGCTTCGGCAGCTCGATCCCGGCGGACATGAGGAAGGCGGGCCAGTACACGGTGTGGAACCGGATGATGTCCTTGCCGATCATGTGCACATTGGCAGGCCAGTACCGCTGGAACACCTCTGAATCGGTATCGGGGTAACCGGCACCGGTCAGGTAGTTGGTGAGCGCGTCGACCCACACGTACATGACGTGATCGGGATGTTCGGGTGCTTGCACTCCCCAGTCGAAGGTGGTTCGGGAGATGGACAGGTCACGCAGACCACCCGAGACGAAGCTGACCACTTCGTTGCGCCGCACCACCGGGCCGATGAATTCCGGATGTGCCTCGTAATGCGCCAACAGCTTGTCCTGGTACGCCGACAGCCTGAAGAAGTAGGAATGCTCCTCGGTCCACTCGACGGGGGTACCACTCTCGGTGGCGGTGCGGGTGCCGTCGGGGGCGACCGTGGTCTCGGCGTCGGTGTAGAACGCCTCATCACGCACCGAGTACCACCCCGAGTAGGTGTCTAAATAGATGTCACCGTTGTCGGCCATCCTGCGCCAGATCGCCTTGGATGCCTCGTGGTGATCGGGGTCGGTGGTGCGGATGAACCGGTCGAACGAGATGTTGAGCTTGCGCTGCAATGCCTCGAACACATCGGAGTTGCGCCGCGCGAGCTGCGCCGTCGGGACGCCGGCCGCGGCCGCCGCCTGTGCCACCTTCAAACCGTGCTCGTCGGTGCCGGTGAGATAGCGCACGTCGAAGCCGTCCAGCCGTTTGAACCGGGCCACGGAATCGGTCGCGACGTACTCATAGGCGTGTCCGATGTGCGGTTCGCCGTTCGGGTACGCGATGGCGGTGGTGATGTAGAACGGATCCAGTGATTCAGGCATGGTCTGAGCAACTTTATAGACTGGTGTTCTGATGACGCCCGGCAATATTCGTTCCCGACCACCCGACCCGTTGCCGCTCGCACCCCTCATTGATGCCCACACTCATCTGGATGCGTGCGGTGCGGTCACTGCCGAGGACGTACGGGCCATGGTCGATCACGCAGAGTCCGTCGGTGTCGGACGGGTGGTGACGGTGGCCGACGACCTGGAGTCCGCCCGCTGGGCGGTATCGGCCGCTGCCGCCGATCCGCGGGTGTATGCGGCGGTGGCGCTGCATCCCACCCGGGCCGGCGACCTTACCGAGGACGCACGTGCTGAATTGGAGACGCTGGCTGCCCACCCCCGGGTGGTGGCGATCGGGGAGACCGGTTTGGATCTGTATTGGCCGGGCCGTTTGGCGGGGTGCGCGGAGCCGTCGGTGCAGCGCGAAGCATTTGCTTGGCATATCGAGCTGGCTAAGCGGACGGGCAAGCCGCTGATGATTCACAACCGTGACGCCGATGCGGAAGTGCTCGATGTGCTGAAGGCGGAGGGCGCGCCGCCCTCGGTTATCTTCCACTGCTTCTCGTCGGATGCCGAAATGGCGAAAAAATGTGTCGCTGAGGGTTGGATACTGAGTCTGTCGGGGACGGTCAGCTTCAAGAACGCCCGCGCGTTGCAGGAAGCCGCCGCGCTCATTCCGGACGAACAACTGCTGGTAGAGACCGATGCGCCCTACCTGACACCCCATCCTTACCGGGGCGCACCCAATGAGCCGTACTGCCTGCCGTACACCGTTCGCGCCTTGGCAGAAATAACTGGGCGAACAGCTGACAGGTTAGCGAAAGCCTCTTCTGCGACGGCAATCGCGGTGTTCAAGATCGTTGATGAGTTGCCCCCGCGCGGCGCTTTCGTTACCGTGTCGTGATCAATGAGGATGATTATCAGCCGGATTGCGCCCCACCAAGTCCGGTATCGAGGCTCCGAAACGAACGCAGGAAACCCCTACTCGTGAATGCACTGACGAAGCTCAACGCAACGCGATCGCCCTTGCTACGCGCCCTTGTGGCCGCCCTGCTGGTGGTGATCGGCGCGGGCGGTGGCTACGCCATCGCTGCGCACAAGACACTGACTCTCAACGTCGACGGAAACGCCATGACCGTCACCACCGTCAAGTCGCAGGTGTCCGAGGTCCTCGCCGACTACGGATACGCACTGTCCGACCGTGACGATGTCGCCCCCGCCAAGCACGATTCGGTGCGCAACGGCGACACCATTGTTCTGAAGCGTTCGCGTCCGCTGGACATCTCCGTGGACGGCCAGGGCACCCAGCAGGTATGGACCACCGCCAGCACGGTGAACGATGCCCTGTCGCAGTTGTCGATGACCGACACCGCGCCGACCGCCGCCACCCGCGGCAGTCGCCTCCCGCTGGAGGGCATGTCGCTGGCTGTGGTGAGCGCTAAGACCGTCCAGCTCAACGATGGCGGTGCGATCAGCACACCGCGCATCGCAGCGCCCACCGTGGGTGCGCTGCTGGAGGCCACGGGCAACCCGCTGCAGCAGTTCGACACCGTCGATCCCGCGCCGAGCACTCCGGTGACCGCCGACATGCCGATCACCGTGACGCGCATCCGCGTCAGCCGGGTGACCGAGCAGGCCCCGCTGCCGCCGACCCCGCAGAAGATCGAAGACCCCGAGATGAACATGAGTCGCTTGGTGGTCCAGGATCCGGGCGCTCCTGGCACCCAGGACATCGTCTACTCGGTGCTGTCGGTCAACGGCCGCGAGACCGGACGCATGCCGGTGTCCAACAACGTGCTGACCCCCGCTCGCGATTCGGTACTTCGGGTGGGTGCCAAGCCCGGTACCGAGGTACCCAACGTCACGCGTGGTTCGGCCTGGGATGCCCTGGCGCAGTGCGAGGCGGGTGGCAACTGGGCCATCAACACCGGAAACGGCTTTTACGGTGGCGTGCAGTTCGACTTTGGTACCTGGCTGGCGCACGGTGGTGGCAAGTACGCGCCGCGCGCCGATCTCGCGACGCGCGAGGAGCAGATCGCGATCGCCGAGAAGACATTGTCCGCGCAGGGTTGGGGCGCCTGGCCGGTATGCAGCGCGAGAGTTGGTGCCCGCTGACCATCAGGCTGCTCGGCCGCACCGAGATCCGACAACTGGCCAAGGATCTCGATTTCCGACCGACGAAGACGCTGGGCCAGAACTTCGTTCACGACGCCAACACCATTCGCCGGATTGTGTCGGCGTCGGGTGTTGGCAAGGGTGATCATGTCATCGAGGTTGGGCCCGGCCTGGGCTCGCTAACACTGGGCTTGCTCGATAAGGGCTGCGCGGTGACCGCTGTGGAGGTGGATCCCGTACTGGCGCGGCGCCTTCCGGCCACCATCAAGGAACACTCGCACAGTGAGTTCAACCGGTTCTCGGTGATTCATCAGGATGTTCTGAATCTCACGCCCGCCGATGTTCAGGGCGAGCCGACGGCGATGGTGGCGAACCTGCCCTACAACGTCGCGGTGCCGGCGCTGCTACGGATCCTGACCGAATTCGATTCGGTGAAAACCATTTTGGTGATGGTCCAGTCCGAGGTTGCCGATCGGCTGACCGCCGACCCGGGTTCGCGGATCTACGGGGTACCCAGCGTCAAGGTGCGCTACTTCGGCAAGGTGAAGCGTCTCGGCACGGTGTCGCCGGCGGTCTTCTGGCCGATCCCGCGGGTGTACTCGGGTCTGGTGCGCATCGATCGTCACCCGGATGCGACATGGCCCTCTGACGCCAGGTTCCGCAAGGAGCTCTTCAATCTCATCGATATCTCGTTCGCGCAGCGCCGCAAGACATCTCGTAATGCCTTTGCCGAATGGGCAGGCTCGGGTGACGAGTCGGCACGTCGGCTGCTGGCCGCCAGCATCGACCCCGCGCGCCGCGGCGAGACGCTGGACGTCGCGGATTTCGCGCGCCTGCTGGAGCGTTCGTCGATCAGCTAGGTCCTATTTGTCACCGAGGTTGGGCGGATCGTCCATCATCGGTGTCTCCGCGATCACCGGGTACTGGCCGGTATAGCCGATTCGCTCGTGCGCCAGCTGCATGACGCGTTCCCTGGAGAGGTACCAACCGATAATCAGTAGCGGCGTGAAGATCGCCAGAGCGACCAGGTTCCAATAGTTTTCGTAACACATGAGCGCCAGCACCACCACTAGGAAGGCGAGTGTCGCGTACCCCGTGTAGGGGGCGCCGGGCATCTGGAACTTACCGCGACGCAGGATACCGCGCTGGGACCACTGGTAAAGCCGCAGCTGACAGATGACGATGGTGGCCCACGAGGCGAGGATGCCGAGGGCGGCCACGTCCAGCGCCGTTTCGAAAGCCTTGGCCGGAATGACCATGTTCATGAAGACGCCGACCACGGTGAAGCATGCGGTGAGCGCGATGCCGGCGAAGGGAACACCATTGGATGTCATGCGGGACAGCAGCTGTGGTGCACTGCCGTTCATGGACATCGATCGAAGGATGCGGCCGGTGCTGTACAGGCCGGCGTTGAGGCTGGACAGCGCGGCGGTGAGCACCACAAAGTTCATGATGTCACCGGCGTAAGGCAGACCCACCCGGGAAAAGAACGTCACGAATGGGCTCTCGCCCTCCTTGTAGAGGGTGTACGGCAACAGCAGCGCGAGCAGAATCAATGAGCCGACATAGAACACGGCGATACGGACAACCACGGCGTTGATGGCCTTCGGCATGACCTTCTCGGGGTTCTCCGTCTCGCCCGCCGCCGTACCCACCAATTCCACTGAGGCATAGGCGAAGACCACCCCGGAGGTGACCACTACAAGGGCCAGTAATCCAGTGGGGAAGAGCCCGCCGTTGTCGGCGAGTATCGAGGGCCCGGTGGGGGCACCCTCGACGGTGAATCGCCCGGCTAAGAACACGACGCCGACGATCAAGAAGGCCACTAGTGCAATGACCTTGATGAGTGCGGCCCAGAACTCCATCTCGCCGAACAGCTTGACGCTGATCATGTTCAGCGTGAGCACGATGACCAGGGCGATCAGTGCGATGGTCCACTGCGGGATGGCCTTGAAGCTGCCCCAGTAGTGCATGTAGAGGGCGATGGCGGTGACGTCCACGATCGAGGTGGCCGCCCAGTTGACGAAGTACATCCATCCGGCGACGTAAGCGGCCTTCTCCCCGAGGAATTCGCGCGCGTACGACACGAAAGACCCCGAAGATGGGCGGTGCAGCACCAGCTCGCCGAGGGCGCGCAACATGAAGAACACGAACACGCCGCAGACGGCGTAGACGAGCCACAGGCTTGGCCCGGCCTCGTGTAAGCGCTTTCCGGCGCCCATGAACAGACCGGTGCCGATGGCACCGCCAATCCCGATCATCTGGACTTGGCGGTTCTTCAGGCCTTTGTGATATCCCTCGTCCTCGCGTGCGAGGCCCGACGTATCGTAATTAGCTGGAGATGCCATGGGGCGACGCTACCGGGGATTAGGTCATCGCGTGTGTCAAAAGTGTTATGAACTCCGTACATGTCGGGTAGCGGCTTAACGGATCCTTGGACATTGCCTTGGCGACGATGGAATCGATAGCGCGGGGGATGTGCTTATGCCGGTAGGAAATCGGCCACGGTGTGGCGTTCAGCTGCATATCGACGAGTTTGAGCACGGTTCGTGCGGTGAACGGGGGTTTGCCATCGAACAGTTCGACAGCCGTGCAGGCCAGCGCATACTGATCGGTGGCCGCGGTGACGGGTTGCCCACGCAGTACCTCGGGCGCGGCGTAGGGCAGTGAGGTGTGCACGACGGGCCGGCGCGGCTCGTCGGCGTGAGTGAGTTCCTGCGCGACACCGAAATCGGTGAGTACGGCACTGCCTGAGCTTCTGCGCATGATGTTGGACGGCTTCACGTCGCAGTGCACCACCTGGGCCTCGTGAATGTAGTCCAGTGCTCCGGCGATCTGTTGTAGGGCAGTCAGTTTGATCGGGATAATCCAGCTCTGATCCGTGCCCACCAGGTCTTGGGCCGAGCCGCCGGTGAGCGCCTCCATGGCCAGCCAGTCCTCGCCGCGTTCGTACACCGTGATGATGCGGGGGTGTGAAAACCGTTGGGCCAAGTCGAATTCGCGGTGCAGCCGGTCGATGTTCTCCGGGTTTCGATGCCGCGGCTCCAGCACCTTCAGGGCAAGCGCACACCCGTCGTCGGCGCGGTGCGCCAGGTAGACCTGCGCCGTCCCGCCACGGCCCGCAAGGGCGTCGACGATGTAGCCGTTAAACTCACCACCCGGTACAGGCATGCACCGAGGGTGTCACGAGTCCGGCCAGCGGGGTGGCGAATTTGGGCCTAGTACGCAGGTCCCGCGCCGACGGGCGCCGGGGGAGGCGGAACCGATGTCGGCGGCTGTGGTGTTCTCGGCGGGGGCAGCGGACGGGTACGGACGTTCAGCGGCCACCAGAACCAGCGGCCCAGCAGGGTCGCGATGGCCGGCGTCATGAACGACCGCACCACCAGGGTGTCGAACAGCAGGCCGAGGCCGATCGTCGTACCCACCTGGCCGATGATGGTCAGGTCACTGATGGCCATGGCCATCATGGTGAAGGCGAAGACCAGGCCTGCGGAGGTCACCACACTGCCGGTACCGCCCATGGCCCGGATCATGCCGGTCTTCAGGCCGCCCGGGAGCTCTTCCTTGAGCCGGGATACCAACAGCAGGTTGTAGTCGGAGCCCACCGCCAGCAGCACGATGATCGCCATTTGCATAACCATCCAGTGCAATTCCTGGCCCAGGATGTACTGCCAGATGATGACCGACAAACCGAATGATGCGCCCAGGGACAGCAGGACGGTGCCTACGATCACCAGCGAGGCCACGAAGCTGCGGGTGATGAGCAGCATGATCAGGAAGATCAGGCACAGCGCGGAGATGCCGGCGATCATCAGGTCGTAACGCGCGCCGTCGGCCATGTCATGGAATGTCGCTGCGGTGCCGCCGAGTTCGATCTTGGCGTCTTCCAGGGGCGTGCCCTTGACCGCTTCGATGGCCGCCAGCTTGATCGGCTCGATATGCGAAAGCCCTTCGGGCGATGTGGGATCACCGCGATGCGAGATGATCATGCGCAGTGTCTTGCCGTCGGGAGACAGGAACATCTTCAGGCCGCGTTTGAAGTCCGGGTTATCGAAGATCTCCGGCGGTAGGTAGAACGAGTCGTCGTTCTTGGCCTTGTCGAACGCCCTGCCCATGGCGGTTGAGTCCTTGCTCGTCTCATCCTGCAGGTCGTACATGCCGGCCATGGTGCTGTGCATCGTCAGCATCATCGTCTGCATGGATTCCATGAGGGGAATCATGTCCCGCATGTCCGCGACCATCTGAGGCATGATGACGTCCATCTGCTCCATGGACACGACCATGCCGTCCATGTTCTCGGTGAGCTCGTCGATCTTGTCCAGTACCTCGAAGATCGACCGGAACGCCTGGCAGACCGGGATATCGAAGCAGTGCTTCTCCCAATAGAAATAGTTCTTGATGGGGCGGAACCAATCGTCGAAATTCTCCAGGCTGTCCCGCATGTCATGGATGGTGCCCTGCAGCGTGTGCATGTCGCCGATCATCTGGTGCATCACGCCCGTGAGCTCGGTCATGTTGGCCAGCATCTTCTTCATGGTGCCGACCATGATGCCCATCTTGTCGGCCTGGACCTTCATGTCCGCCATGCGGTCCTTCATCAGCTTCAGGTTCTGCACCTGGCCGACGCCCTGGGCGCTGATGAGGAACGGGATGGAGCTGTGCTCGATCGGCGTGCCCTGCGGGCGGGTAATCGCTTGCACGCGTGCGATTCCCGGCACCCGGTAGACGGCCTTGGCGAGCTTGTCGATCACCAGGAAGTCTGCGGAGTTCCGCAAATCGTGGTCGGACTCCAGCACCAGCATTTCCGGGTTCATCCGGGCCGGATCGAAGTGCCGGTCGGCAGCCTGGAAACCCTGATTGGCGGGGATGTCCTTGGGGATGTATTTCTTGTCGTCGTAGCTGGTCTTGTATCCGGGAAGTGCGGCCAGCCCGATGATGGCGATGGCCATCGAGGCAGCCAGGATGGGGCCGGGCCAGCGCGTGATGGCGGCACCGATACGACGCCAGGTGCGAATTCGCATGGCGCGCTTGGGTTCGAACAACCCGAACTTGCTGCCGATGGTGATCAGGGAAGGCCCCAGGGTAAGTGCGACGGCCACCGCGGTGAGGACGGCCACTGCGCACGGCACACCCATGGTCTGGAAGTACGGCATCCGGGTGAAGCTCAGGCAGTACATGGCGCCCGCGATGGTCGACCCGGTGCCCAAGATGACATGTGCTGTGCCATGGAACATCTCGTAGTAAGAGGCCTCGCGATCGAGCCCCTTCGCTCTTGCTTCCTGATATCGCCCGATCAGGAAGATGGCGTAGTCGGTCCCGGCTGCTATGACCAGCACCACAAGGAGGTTCACCGCGAAGGTGGACAGCCCGATGATGTGGTTGTCGCCGAGTACCGAGATCATGCCACGCGCGGCGCCCAGCTGGATGCCGACCATGAGCAGCACCAGCAGCACGGTGAAGATCGATCGGTAGAAGAAAAGCAGCATCACGATGATGACGATGAACGTCAGCCCGGTGATCTTGATCATGCTGCTGTCGCCGGCGTGACCCATATCGGCTTGGAGGGCGGCCGGGCCGGTGACGTACACCTTGAGGCCGTCCGGCATCGGTTTCGGATTGCCGTGTTCGTCGGTCGTGAGTTTCTTGACGACATCGCGGACGGATTCGATCGATTCGTTCGCGAGCGTCTCGCCCATGTCGCCGGCGAGGTTCAGCTGAACGTAGGTTGCCTTGCCGTCGGTGCTCTGTGCGCCGGATTCGGTCAGCGGGTCGCCCCAGAAGTCCTGAACGTGCTGAACGTGTTTGGTATCGGCGCGCAGCTGCGACACCATCTCGTCGTAGAACTTGTGCGAGCCAGGCCCGAGCGGTTGATTGCCCTCGAGCACGATCATGGCGGCGCTGTTGGAGTCGGACTCCTGGAACAGGCGCCCCATGTTCTTCATGGCCTTCATGGACGGCGCGTCGGAGGGACTCAGCGAAACCGTGTTCTCGCGACCCACCTGCTCGAGCTGGGGTGCCGAGAGCGCGAGAATGACGACGATCGCAACCCATACGATGACGATGGGGACGGACAGGCGCCGGATCCATTTGGCCAGGAAAGTCGGCTCTCCGTTGGCGTGCGCCCCGCTCATGCGGACTTCACAAAGCAGTAGACGTAGGCGCTCACCTCGTTGGTATACCTCTCGTCTTTTTTCTCGTCATTGGCCGTGATGCGGCAACCCAGCCCGTCGGCGTTGCGGGTTTGCGCCAGGATGTTTCCCGTCATCGACGGCGCGGTCGTGACGATCTCAATCGACCACGGTAGCGTCGCCCCGTTGATTTGGTGGGGCTCCCCTTCCTTGTCGACGTAGTTGATGTCCGCGATGGTGCCGGGAGGGCCGAAGATCTCGTAGAGCACGTGCTTGGGCTTGGAGTTGTTCTTGTCATCGGTCATGCTGCCGGCGTAGGTGGGCAACTGCGACGAACCAAAGATGCCCCGAATCCGCCATACCGCGAAGCCCGCGATGGCCAACACGAGCACCATCACCACGGGGATCCAAACCCGCTTCAATGCGCTGAGAATCGCAGGACCCCTTCACCCGTTTGCTTTGAACCGGAGAACTGTACGAAGCTTCGCCTGTAACGCATAGCCTGTGCGTTACAGGCAACCTACCAGTGGGTAGATGGACCCGCAAGTCACACGCCGTGCGTTATCTTGGGTGAGATGACCTCCCCGAGTTTTCGGCGCGCCCGCTCCGAGGAAAACAAGCGTCAACGTGCGGCAACGCTCGTGGAAGCCGCGCGCTCCTTGGCGTTGGAGTCGGGTGTCGCGTCGGTCACTCTCACCGGTTTGGCTAATCGTGCGGGGGTCCATCACTCCGCGGTGCGCCGCTACTTCAGCTCCCACAAAGAGGTGCTGCTACGCCTTTCGACCGAGGGCATGGCGGAGTTGGCCGAGTCCGTCTGTACGGCGTTGGAGGGTTCACAGGAGCGGTCGCCTGTCGAGGTCGGCGCGATACTGTCGGGCGCGCTCGGCGATGCGCCGCTTTTCTGCGATCTGCTGGGTAGTCATTACGTCCACTTCGAGCACGAGGTGGTCATCGACCAGGTCCGTGAGGCGCAGCGGGTCAACCAGGCGGCCGCGATGACCATCGTCGAGGCGATAGAGCGATCGGCGCCGGAGCTCGACCGTGAGGCCGCGCTGGACGTCGTCATGTCGTCCTTCGCTCTCGCGGCGATGTTGTGGCAGTTCGCGCACCCCCCCAAGGGGCTCGAACACGACTTCGGGGAGGAGGACTGCTTCCCGCAGGACTGGGATACCGATTTCGCCAGCACGCTGACGCGGCTACTGACCGCGACGTGCATCGGGGCAGCGAAGAGGGCCTAGGCGCGCGGGCTTGGGGCGCTTTTCGAACCAGTGGTGCGCGTACTTCTCGTGGTTGAACGCGGCGACCTCGCCATAGCCCGCCGAGCGGTACATCGCGATCGCTTCCGTCAGCGCCCGGTTGGTGTCCAAGCGAATCGTGTGTGCGCCGTGCGCGGCTGCCTGCCGCTCTAGTTCGGCGAGGATGCGTTTCCCGAGCCCCATGCCGCGGACGTTGGGGGAGATCCACACCCGTTTGATCTCGGCGATGTCAGTGGTTCGGGGCAGCTTCAGCCCGCCGCAGCCGACGGGCTCCTCGTGCAGGGTCGCGACGAGAAACAGTCCAGCGGGTGCGGAGAGTTCGGCATCGCCGGCGGGCAATGCCAGCGCGGGGTCGAACCCGTTTTCGAGCCGGGTGGCAATTTCTTCGAAGTAGGAGCGAATGCAGTACCGGGCCTCTGGGGAGCGGGTGTTCATGATGGCGATCTGAACCTGCGAGGCCACGAAGAGTTTTTCGACCTCGGCTATGGCGTCGGCGAGCCGGCGGCGCTGATTCTCGCTCAGCGGTTCGAGGATCGATTGCGCCAGGTTGTCGGAGCGGCGGTCGAGCTCGGCCAGTTCGGCGCGACCGGTATCGGTGAGCCGTGCGGTCCGCACCCGGGTACCGCCGTCGGCAGCGGTCACGTCGATCAGCCCGGCACCTTCCAGTGCGCGCAGCAGTCTGCTGAGATAGCCCGAGTCCAGACCCAGGCGGGCTCGCAATTCGCGGATGTCGCAGCCGTTCTCACCGATTTCCCACAGCACCCGCGACTGTCCGAGTGGGCGGTCCCGGGCGAGGTATTCGCTCTCCAGGACTCCTATCCGTTGCGTGACGGTCCTGTTGAAGCTGCGCAGGCCGTCAACCAGGGCATCGGTCATTTATCTGACTTTAGTCAGAAGAATGCTGGAGTGAATCCCGATTTCGGGGGTAGTCGTCAACGGCGCCGCTGCCACCAGCGGCGGGTGCGCGGTGGCTACGTCTCCGCGAAGGGTCGTCACCGTGATCAGCGGACGGCCCCAGAGGGCGAGAAGCTGATTCGAGACGGTGACCACATCGAGGGCGTCGAGACTGTTCACCTTCGTGGATAACAGGCTTTCGGGAACAGCCGACGCATTGAGGAGGATGCGCCAATCCGACGCCGTCATTGATAGGTATTCCAGCGAGGGGAAGCTGTTGACTTGCGTCGGATCGGGGAGCCTCTCGATGCCAGCATCGATGGTGCGAATCCCTGGATGGTCTAGTAGCGGGTTCCGATCGAGGGGGTCGGTTTGCCGACTGAAACGCACGGCTTCGATGTCATCGCGGGCGGCCGCGCCGGCAATCGAGTCGCTGGACACATAGATACTCACGTATCAAGCTCGTCGATGGCGTCCACGGCCCGAAGCGTACGTATGGCTGCCTGATTGGGGCGCATTCGTGGCGCCGGACTTCGGGCCGGAGTTTTGGTCAGAACTCCCAGGAGCAGGAGGGCCGAATGACGAAGCCGTGGTTGCCATCCGTGCAGGCGGCGAGGTTTACCTCGCAGACGAGGCAGAGGGTGGTTCCGAGCGTTACCTTCTGACCCGCGGAAGGATGGGTGACGCCGTACCTGCGCACTGCGATTGAATGCGGAAGTGTCCTGGTTCAGGCGCATCTGTCGCGTTGGTCGGGCCTCCGAAGCTTACGGCTTGGACTAGGCAGGGCATGGTTTCACCGGACTGGTTGGGCGCATCTGGAGGGAACCCAAGGATCGCGTCTGAGGAAGGGCCCCAGCATCCCGCAGCGTTCGGAACGAATCAACACTCGAGCCCATCCGGTGTTTTGAATGCTGCGAACGAGTTGATAGTTGCTTGGGTGTTGCGTTTGATTTGTGCGGCCGCGGTTTCGGTGAATTGGGACAGATTGGGGAATCCGTCGGGTAGCGCGTATGCGGGTACCGGAAGGGTCGTGGCCGAGGCGATGGTCAGGCATGCAGGAACTGCGAGACGTTTCATGCATCCAAGGTGCTTCACAGTTACATTCATCAATGCCTTCCGTGAAGTGGAGGAGGCGTTTCATACTGCTACTGGAATGTAATCGCGGGGAAAAGTATCGCTAAACGCTCTTTGGGATGCCATAGGGCGCTTTGTGTTAGAACGTCCAGCTGCCAGCTGGCGATAGAACGAAACCCTTGTCGGTATTTGACTCGATACATGCGGTCAGGTCATTTTCTCCTACCGCGCAGGTGATATTTCCTGAAGAAATCTTTTCGCCAGGGTTCAGTAGTTTTCCGCCGAGTTCGCATGGAGCGCCATACCTGGAAAAGGTGTATTCTTCATCAGGCCTTCCACCTAGTTTCGATACATGGGCGCACTGACCATTGTTGACTATTGATTCGGGCACGCCAGGTATGGTTCCTCCGCAGGATACTTGATTGGCAAATTTGTATACGAACGAGCATCCAACGCCATCTGATGTGGTAAATAGGATGTCTGCATTTCCGCGATAGGTCAGTGTGTACGGGTGCGGGTCTACTGCGGAGAGAGTATTTAGGTCCGGGAATCCCGGTGTGGGGCGGCGTAGGCAAGGCTTGCTCCCATCGCCTGGGTCGCGGCAGTAGCACTCAGCGCGGCGGTGAGCGCTACGAATAGTTTATGCATACTTGCTGATTCCTTCGTTTTTGTCGTTAACGTTGGATAGTGAAAGATGTGTGTGGGTCATGCGGGATTTCTGATGGCGGCCATGTGCTCACTCGCATATTGATAGTTTCTATTTTGGATACCGGATTGTAAGCGAGGTCGGTTATAGTCGGCCCGTAGACTGTAAACATATCTCCTGTGTTGGGAATTAGGGGGACCGGAACCGCAGCAGGATCTTCTGTGGTTCGGAGCCCCTCCAGGGTAGAGGCTGCTATTCCTTGAATGCCTTCACCATTACTTGTGGCAGTAAAGAGGAATCCGCCACCTATAAGTGCCGTGAGCTGACTTTCGCGATTCCCTGCTTGAAGAAGGCGTATCTACGTCCTTCGGGCCCAAGTAAAGTTCCGGTCGGAAGTGGCCGATGGTTTTCAGGTGCGGGGATCTTGGCGTCATTGGGTTCGCGTGGGTGGCCTACGCGCGGGTCCCCGCCGTACGTCGGACCCTTGCAATCTGGAAACCCGAACAGCAGATCATATATTTTCTGCTCAAGAACGGGCGGAGTGGCTGGTCCATCAATCCGCGGATTCGGCGGCGACGCAGGCGCTGCGGGCGTGTCTGGTGTACCAGGGACGGTTGGTGAATCGATATGGGGCTCCGGGGTGCCAGGAACGGGTGGTTCTGGGTCCCCGGGGTTAACTGGTTCGTCGACGGCGGTGGCGGTGCCGTCACGTACTTCGCCGTTTTGTAGTTCGATGGGTTGGGCGTCTTGTGCCCAGGGCAGGCGTGCGCCGTCGGGTGTTGGTGCGGTGGTGAGGATTTGGGCTTGGGTGGGGCCTGCGGTGGAGACGCCGAGGACGTACCAGATGCCGGTGGTGGGCAGGGTGCATTGGAAGGTGCCGTTGATGGGGC
>Ga0265327_10001056_pt1 | contig 38497 bp, 70 predicted proteins | sample 41621metaG_FD_202089 | JGI IMG/M metagenome (GOLD analysis project Ga0265327, IMG submission 202089) | Rhizosphere microbial communities from Carex aquatilis grown in University of Washington, Seatle, WA, United States - 4-16-21 metaG | ecosystem: Host-associated > Plants > Roots > Rhizosphere...
ACACCTCGCTCGAGCGCTCTCCGATCAGCCACGCCTCGCGGTTGTTCTCCTGCAGCGTGATGAGGTTGTCCGAGGACGAATCCTTGAGGGCGTAGAACGAGCCCGGGAACATGATCGTGTACGGCACCGGACCGTTCGTCTGGAACTGCCGGGAGCCGACCTGATTGATCAGCAGCCAGCCTTCGATGAACGCGAGGCGCGAGGGGGCGGACGGTAGGCCGGGGTCAATCAGCCGCCCGAATGCCGCGATGTTCAGCGTGATCAGTTCGGACCCGTTTGAATTCGTCGCCTGTGCCGACATGGTCAGCGCGGGCGTGTTGAAGTCTACCGAGGCGATGTAGGTGTTTGCCGGGATATACCCGCTGGCATCCGTCAGCGTCGCAGAGGTCGAGACCAGCAGCCCCGGCGGGAGCGTTCCCGGGAGCGTGATCGTGTAGCTGTTGACCGTCACCCCGGCCGTGAATGAATACGTACCGGCCCCGCCGACCCGGTAGTAATACGTATAGGTCCCATCGACCAGCAGCGCATAGCCGCCAAACCCGAGGATCAGCGGGCCGTTATCGCGGATGATCACCGGGCCGGTCGCCGTGAGTAGCGTGCCGACCAGCGTCATGGAGAACTGCGCGATCGAGGACTGCGTGGCTGGGGACGTGACCGCCATCAGGTAGCAATTCGCCGCGACGACGACCAGCGCCTGCGTGTTCCCGGGGAGTACCCAGCAGCCGCGAGCCTGCCCCGCCACTGTGCTTACGATGGCGTTGAGGCCGGGACAGCCGAGCAGGGCCAGCGGCTTCTTGCTGTTCTCGTTCTGGCTTACCTCGACAAACCAGTTAATCAGCCGCTGCGCATCTTGCAGCGTCATCGGGGCCTCGTAACTGCCTCCGACGAACGGAATGTCTGCGATTGCGGCGGTCACATGAACCCGCCATGAATGATCCACCCAGCGTCATGGTCCTGCGACCGCGAGATCGATGAATCGTACGTCAGCGGCTCAACCGGGGCGGCATTCAGCGCCTTGATCATGGCTCTGGCCTCGTTCGCCTGCGCCCTCAGTTCGCGGGTGACGGGCTTCATCAGGATCGGCGCGAACTCGAGTGCCAGCAGCTTCTTGAACGCCCGGGTATAGCCCTGCGGCATGTTGAACTGCGTGGTCGGGTTCGCCGCATCCGCGAGGATCACGTCGGTAAAGAGGTGTGCGGTGTAGGACGCTCCAGGGGCCGGGTACACGAACAACTGCCCGAGAGGATAGTCGGGCCGGTAGGCCGCAATGTACGGCCACGGGCCGGGCAGGTTCTTCAGAAGCTCCCGCTTGTACTCCTCGTAGGATTTGAACTCGAAGAAGTAGTCCAGATTCGAGTTACCGCTCGTCGTCGCCCGGGTGTAGCCGTTGCGAAACCGAAGGGGGCGCGCGATCGGGATGTCGCCGGGGACGGTGAATGTGAAGGACGCGCCCGCGTTCGTCCCGGTCGGGGGATTGCTCAAGAGCGCCATGCCCGAGACGGTCGCCGCGGCCGTAACACCACCGGTCAGCCCAATCGTCCACGTCGCCGTGCTGGCGCCGCTGGTCAACGTCACTGCGCGGACCTCGCCGTCCGAGAACGTCACGTTCGACGTGGTCGTCGGGTAGGTCCAGTTCGCCGACAGGGTGGCGCTCGTCGCTCCGCCCACTAGGGAGCCCGTGAACGTGATCGCGACCCCAAGCTGGGTGATCGTGGAGGTCGAGGGCAGGAGCCCGCCTGAGTCCGCTACGGAGCTTCCGACGATGATGTCAGAGGGGAACTGAGCCGCCTGAATGGCCAGAACCCCGTTCGTCAGGGCGCCGGTAAAGGTGTTCTGCGAGGTGTAGTTGCCGACCGAATACTGGTACTTGCCGTTGGTCCAGTTGAATACCGTCTCATTCTGCGACCAGACGAAGTCACGATCGGTGGAATAGGAGTCGAACAGGTCGTTCAGCAGCTGTAGCCCGACGTTCGTGATGTACGGGTCCAGCGGCTCGCCGGGGGCGTAGGAATTCAGGTTCAAAAGTGAACCGGTAATAATATCCAGAACGGTCGAACTAGCCATCTAAATGCCTCCAGCGCCTACGGAGTCGAAGGATAGCGGCAGCATCATCATCAAGCACCGTGCCAGCCATCAATCTCTCCTAAAAGGCCGAAAACGAATCTCTAGGTACATCGACTTAACGGTGTCCTTCGGGTCGCCAGGATGTCCCGGCAGCGGCGGCATCGCGGTGAAGCGGTAGCCGAAGTCGGCCTCGACGCGCTCGCTCACGTCGAACGAGAAGCCCGCGCCCGCTGAGTAGCGCGGCTCCATGTGCATCTTGTCGCCGTAGCCGTCCTTGGGGTCGGGCTGCCAGTCGAACGAGCCTGACGTGCTGAGGTAGAACGCTGCGAGGAGATTTTCAAACATGGGCTAGTACGCCTGTGCCTTAGAATTCATCCACGCCTCAGTCGCCGCTATTTCAGCGGCGGTGCTGCTCGCGCCTCGGACCACTAACCCATACAAGTTGCCGTTAAAGAACAGCGAGGTGCCTGCGCGAGCGCCGATGTAGAGTGGGTAGTTGCCGTATGTCCCCGTGCCCTGCGATGTTACCGTATTCTGTAGCTGCGTTCCGTTCTCACGATGAATTAGCGACGGCGCAGAAATGTCACCCAGCATCGTTGCGACGTTTGTTGCTGGCGCGGGGAACTGATTAGCTATCGAGGCCGATACTAAAGACGTTCCCCCCGCAAAGAACGAGTAAGAGTTAACACCCCCAGTGAGCGGGGCGAAGAACGCAAACGCGCCGGCATTTGAAGAAACGGTAGCCGATAGCTCTGCCGCAATAGCCGAGGCCGCATCACTCAGCTTCGTCACCCCCGCGAACACGCTCATCTGCGCCAAGGTAAACGGAATGCTCGCCGTCGCCATCGAGCTCGACGTGCCGTTGAAGGCGAGGTACGGGAGGAAGCCCGCGGCGTCATAGTTCGTGCCCGTCACCACGTTCTGGTACGCGGGCATAGATGCCGAGGTGCTGTTCAGGCGAATGTCGGCGTTGTTGACCGCTCCCGCTACCGTGCAGGTCAGCGTGCCTGCCGTTGCGACGAACGTGTTCGTGCCAGCACTGAATACGCCGCTGCCCGTGCCTGACAGCGTGACCGTGCCCGCGCCTGAGAAGCTGATTCGGTACGTCGCAGCAAGCGTGGTGATGCTCTGCGTCGAGAGCGTCGCCGTCGCGAGCAACTGGTTATACCGCGCCCGATACGTGGGCCGGTTGCCGGCGGTCGCTTGCGTGGCGTGGTTGCCCCGTCCCGACTTGTCCAACACCTTGCCGACCGGCTGCTCCACCGCAGTCACCGGGGTCGTCCCCGCGCTGTCTTGGAACAGCGTCGAGATGTCGGACGGGTCGAACCAAGCGCCCTGGATACCGCCCGCAAACAGGTTCAGCGGAGTAAACGACTGCACCGGATGGTGACGCCGTGTAGGGCCTCCCAAGTGGTGCAGCGCCATTACATTCCCTCGCCGCGGGTGAAGATCACGGTCCCGGCAGCAGTGCCCATGATCACGCTCGCCGAGTTGACCTCAGGAGATACCGAGAACACCTCAACCGACCCCGGCGCGATGGGGAGCCCAGTCGCGACCGTAGCCGCCGCGAGGTTCGAGTTCAGTCCGAAGTTGATATATCCCCATGAGGTTGAGGTATTCGACACGCGGATCTGCACGAACTGGTTTTGAGCCGATCCTGGAAACGGCGCTGAGGCCGTCGCCGAGGCGGTGATGCCCGATACCGATACCGAGGCAAAGAGCGTGCCCTGACCGGCCCCTGTCGTCGGGCCGTACAGGGGACAAAACGGTCTGGTTTCCATGTCGGTTCCTTAGACGATCGCGTTCGGGAGCGGCGACAGCGGGCTGTAGTTCTGCGAGCGGGCCACGTTGACGATGTACGCAATGGCTGTCGTCTGCGTTGCCGCGGCGCCAGTGATGCCCGAAAACGCCACCGTCAGCACGTTGGCCGCAGCACACCATGCCGAGTCGGGCGTCAGGTTAATGGCAGGCTGTGAGGCCGGCCACAGGTACTGCTGCGGGATGACCTGGAGGGCATCGCCAATCACAAGACCTGGGACCGACACCGTGACGATGGTGCAGGTGTTGGTGGCGACCGTACCGGCCGCGATGTTGACGCCGAGGATCATCTCGAGGTCGATGTTCCCACGCGAGATAGCTGATGGACCGGGCATTACGGATTCTCCTTCAAAACGACTTGTTTGGTATCGACTAGGTGCTGCAGGCAGTTGCCCTTGAATGGATGCGAGCCGCGGTGGGTGAAGTCCACGTTGGCATCGATCCACACAGAGTTCCCCATGTTTGCCCACAGGCGGCAAAAGAAGATGTCCTCTCCAAGGAAGTCCCCATCGACCACCGCGCACTGAAAGTACGGGGTCGGCTCGGTCGGGTCCTTGAACACGGACTTGAGTTCGGGATAGGCCGCGTCGATCTTCTCGAACACGCTGCGCCTGATCCGCATGAATGCTGTTGGCGCTTCCTTGCACTCGAATGCGCCGTCCTTGAACGCATTGGTCGCCTTGCCGATGTGGAACTCCACCTCAGGCTTACGCTTCGGCGGAATCCCGACCATGATCTCGTGCGGCGATTCCATGAACCGCGGGATGACGAGCGGGTCAAACCCGATGTCGGCGTCCACAAAGAACAGGTCAGTGCAGTCCGACTCAAGGAAAGAGGCGACGAGCTTGTTTCTCGCTCGGTCCACGAAGCAGGACCCGCCGATCGTGGCGACCCTCGAATCGTGCTTTCCGTTGGCCAGGATCTGGCAGGCATTGACGATTGCACCGTGATGTTCGATGGACACCATGCAATCGTAGGTCGGCGTGGCGAAAAAGACTGAATGCGTCAAGGCTCCTCCTTGGAAAAGGGGAGCGGCCCAATGCCGCCCCCCAGAACTACTACACGCTCAGATCATAGCCGTAGACGAGGACATCCACCGGGCCCGAGGCCGTGGTGGTGTTCACGTTGACGTAGATGTTCTGATCGGTCGTCATCGTCGTGGTGTTGGCCGAGGCCGTGTACACCAGCACCGTCGCCGAGAGGCCCGTGAGGACCGTCGTCGCAAGCACCGTGTACGCCGCCGCGGCCGGGTTCGTGAACACACCCACATACGCCGTTGCCGGAGTCTGCGTTGCGCCCGCCGAACTGACCACCGTCACCGAGGTCGGAACCCAGCGGCTCGAGTTGATGACCTTGGTATAGGCGCGATCGCCCGTACCCGAGATATCGACGCTGGACAGTTTCGCCAGAAGGCGAATCTGGTTCGATTCCTGCGGGAGCGGGTTGTTGCCCGTGTTGCTCGGCGCCAGCGCCGCCTCGGTGTTGCTCGTCGAGGTGGTTGCCGGTCCAGGATTGACTGAAGGCATGATGTTTTCTCCTTTCCCGGGTTAGCCGGCGATCCGAATGCCAAGGGAACGATACAGCGACCCCGGTCCGTACAGCACGTCGGCGCGCGTCGGTTCCGAGTCATTGTTGATCGTGTACTGCGTCACGAGCCGGATGCTCATGCCCACATCCTCGTCATCGTACGCGCGGGCCGCGAACTCGACGCCCTGCGGGAGCGGCAAGTCAGCGAACGCGAGTGCGTAGGCGTATTTGTGGAACACGAGGCCCTGCGGGGACACGACCGACTGCGTGGTGGTCAGGGTGCTGGCATACGGGATGCCGTTGATCTGAACCTGCGCCGTGGTGGTCGGGGCCGCCGTGACATTCTGGAACTGGCCGCCCGAGATGATGCACTCGCCGATGGTCACGGACACGAAGCCCGAGCCGTCAGTCGAGTACAGGCCCGTGACCGGGTTGAACGACCCGAACGCGAGCGTACCGTTGCCATAGGTGAGACCGGGAGCCGCGGCACCGCTCGGAGGCGTGATGAACCCGCCCGGGGGCAGGATCACGAACTGCTTGAGCGCCTTGCCGTACTGCAGGCGGTTCTGCGGGTTGACCGGGTACACGCCCGCGATCTGGATGGTGTCACCCACCGACAGGGCCGCAGTCGAGTTCTTGCCGCCCGCGAGGTTGAGGGTGCCCGAGGACGCCCAGCCGGCCGTCATCAGCGCCGTCTGGCCCGCCGCCGCCGTGGTCTTCAGGGACCAGCCCGTCGCCGCGCTCTGGACCTGCTGCGTGCCGGTCGTGAACGACGGGATGTTCTGGTCTTCCCACCAGTCGAGGCCCGCGAACTGACGCGCAATCAGGCCCTTCTCGACCCACTCGCCCAACTGGGCCTGCGGGTTGAACAGACCCTTGATCGCGTCCGTCGCCGCCGACATGGTGATCGGGTCAAGGACGCAGTTCTTCTCACCCTCGGTCGGGCACGCCTCGGCTGCAAGATACGCCCGGGCATCCGAGAAGATCTTGTAGGACGCCGGCTGCACGCCAAAAGCGCCGACGGTGGTGGCGGTGTTCAGGAACGCGAACTGCGCCGTGTCCGAGTCGATGCGGTTCGCAACCGCCGCGACCTGCGGACGCAGAACCCGCTTCTTGAACATATCCATCGACAGGGCCAGATCCTGCGTCGTGAACTGCACGTCCACATGGAACTGGTAGTTGAGCGCGATCTGCACGTACGTCTCGAGCGTGTCTTCCACGTTCAGCGCGGGACCGTACGTACCGATGTAGCGCGGCGGGCGGCGGATGGACGCCGTGTTGCCGATCTTCGCACCCGTCTGCGCGTACTCGTTCGAATACTGACGCTCGACGCGATTTGCAATGACCAGTTCGTTTTCCAGCACGACGAGGGCCTCGTTCGTGATGTACGACATGGTCAGCAGCTGGTTAGCCATTGACTTTACTCCTGAATTTTAAGGGTTCAGGAGCCCCGCTCAGTGTCGCTTTGCAGCTCTCTGACGCTCGAATCGACGCAACTCCTGGAACGACATCTTGGATGGGTCGATGTTGACCGAACCCGAGGATGACGTATCAAGAGGCGTGATCGGCGGTGGGGCTCCACCAGACTTCGGAGTCGCCTTGATCTCGGGTGCTTTTGCACTGCTCGAAACGGGCTTCTCAAAGGTCTTTGCGAGCGCTCCGATCTCGGCCACGGCCGCGGTTGCGCTCATCGAGTTGATCTGGCGCAGGAACTCCGGATTCTTAGCGAGATGGTAGGCAATCTGCCCGGGAACCTTGCTGTCGAAGAACACGTAGTCCAGCACCGCACGGTGGGTGTGGATGTCGGCTGTCGGGACCACCTGATCATAGTCAGGGTGGACCTTCTTGGCCTCCTCTACGCGCGCCTCGTAGGCAATTTTAGCCTGCGCTGCCGCCCTCTCGTTCGCTTCCTTCTGCTGTTCCTGCTGGAACTTGCTCACCGCCTGCTTCGCGGAGTAATCCGCGGTGTCACGGGTGTAAGTGACCCAGTCAAACTCGCCCTTGTCGTTCCGGTACTTCGGATCATTCTGGTCGGGCGCCTTTTCCTCAGCTTTTACCGGCTCTGGGACCGGGGCGGGCTGTACCGCTTGAGCCTCGCGGAGGGCCTTTTCAGCCATCATCGCGCGGTTGTATTGCTGCTCGGCGAGGCGTTCTAGCTCTGCAGCCTCCTCCTTCGCCGTCATCATCTCGAAATGCTTCTTGCCGATGACCTTCTTGATGCGCTCGGGCATCGGGAGGTCAGCGTGCTTGTTCCAGTCGTCATCAAGCTCGATATCGCGCTCCGGGGCCTCACCGGAGGCTACGGGAGCCTCGACGGGGGCCGGGGGAGGCGTTACCTCAGCGGGCTGTGCGGCCTGCTTGTTCGGGTTGGCATGCGTCCCCGTGGGCTGCTTGCGAGCAATCGTGCTCGTCGGCTCCCCCGTGGACACGAATTCGTTCAGACCCTGACTCGTTATTACCTTGGGCATTTGCATCATCCTCGGCCTTGGGCCGTCTGCTCGCGGAACCCCCGCGCAGGGTCAAAATCTCACGCATTGTTGTGTTCTGCCTTGTCGGCGTCGGCGATCATTTCCCTCGCCGCGAGCCTGTTGTGGGCCTGCTCCACGTGCGTGTTCATCATCTGGCCGGCCGCGCCGATCTCGGCGACCGCAATGCTGGTGTGCGCCCGGGTGTGGGTGTCCACGAGGTCGGTATGCGCACGGGTCATGGTGTCCTCGCGCGTCGTCTGGGCGCGAAGCTCGGTATCGTGGACCTTCGTCCCTGCGGCGATGTGGGCACGCTCTGTCGCCCCCTTCTCGCGAGCCTCGGCCACGTCCATACGGGCCTTCTTCTCCATCGTGAGTTGTTCGATGACCTTCTGCGCGTGCTGGAGGTTCTGGTACAGCGATGTGACCACCCCGCGTGCGTCCTGGGGAAGGGTCTCCAACTTCGCCTTCATGCCCTCGTCGGACATCGGCATCACGCGATCCGCGAGAGCATCAGCACCCGGGAAGTCCAGATTGCGGAGAATGAGGTCAGCCCCGACCTTCGCGGCCATCTCGCCGAGCGGGGTCTTCATCAGGTCGATCATCGACTCAGCCGCTTCCATGCGCTTCGTTTCGTAGCCCGGTCCTGTATCCATGACCACGTCATAGCGGCCGACGGTCATGTCGTTCTTGACCTTGGAGACGGCCGGATCTGTCTGAGGACCCTGCTGCTGGCCCTGCGGCTGCTGGTTAATCGTCACCATGCTCGGGACGCCGTCCTCGCCGATGATCCGCTGGAGCCGTTCGGTCGAGTAGTAGTGCGGGATCAGCGATAGGAGGATGGTCCCGGTATGGCTGATCGATCGGGTCTGGTTATCGTAGAACTGGAAGTGGCCAATATCGGACAGCGACGCCCTCTCGCGTAGGGCTTTCCCTGAGATCACGCTGCCAGGATTGTCGGCTCGAGGTTCGTGCGGCATACCCGCGGTGGACATCAGGTCTTGCATGGCGCCCTGAGCGGCCTGCACAAACCCAGCTGGCACCTGAGGCCCGGCGATCTGCTGGGGAGGCGGGACGGGCGTCAGGGAGCCGTCAGGCTGCTCGATCGTCACGACCTTATAGGTCAGTTCCGAGTGGGGCGCGGTGTTGGCGGTCGCCCATTCGGGGTGGCCGTCCGTCTGGCCCTCGGCGGTCAGCCACGGGGACTTGGTCGCCAGAGCAATCTGCTCGGTCTCGCAGGTCCGCCAGTAGTTGTACATGCGGGCCGGGTCCATCAGGTCCGGGGTCATGCCCTTCCTGATCACGCGGCCATTGATCTCGAGGACATTGCCCTCGCAGCGCACCACGGGGATGTACTTGTCCGGCAGCGGGTCCTTGTCGATCGTGCGTCGGTCTACGATCTCGGTCCCGTTCAGGCGATACCACTCGACCCGCTGGCGATAGCTCTTGCGGGACTGGACGCTGACAATCTCTTGCGAATCAAGCTGTTCCTTGAACTTCCTGATGTCGCTTCCGAACAGCGTCATGCCGTTCGACATGCGGTGCAGGGTGTCGGGGACCTTCTTGATCCGGTAGTACTCAGCGAGGCGAATCTCGGTGTTGGTCTCCCAGTCCGCGAGGTCATCCCCGGGGGCGCCCGAGGTGAAGGCGTGTAGCTGGATCTTGGGGTACTTCCGCTTGAACTCCTGCCGGTCCATCTTCTCCGTGATGATGCACCACTGAGCGTCCGACCCTGCCGGGTCTACAGCTGCTGGGTCCATGTACACGGTGAACGGGTTACGGATAGGCCCGATGCGTAGTTCCTGGTCAAAGGAGCCCTCATCAGCCCATTCGCTATAGACGCGCCAGTAGCCCCAGCCCATCCGGACAGCGCTCTCGCCGGCCGTGTCATAGGCGATGGAGGCGTTCGAGCGGGTCTCGATATGGCGAATGGTCCCTGCCACAACCTCGGCCACGTCCTTCGTCGCGCCATCCCCGACGGCGTGGACTTTGATCCTCGGCCGCTGCAGGCGCATGTTGTTGACGACGCGCTTGATGAACGTGTTCGTGTGATTGATCGTGAGCGAGGGGCGCTTGTCGATCTTGCGGCGGTTGTACAGGTCATCCGGCCACTGACGGCCGTTGCCGAACTCGAGCGATTCGATCGCCAGCGCCCGGTTCTCGCTCTCGGCCTCCATCGCGATCTTGAGGCGGGCCGCACACTCGGCGACGATCTCAGCGTCCGTGACAGCAGGTTCGTCCAGCGATGAGGGGGTGACGGGCATGTCAGTTCACGTTCGCGAGGTTTTCGAGCCGCGGGGCTCCGAATGGGGACAGGATGGCCGATTGCCGCACTGTCGGACCCTTCCCACCCGCCACCGTCTGCTGCTGCCCACCACTACGGAGACAGGCCCCGTCTGCGGTGAAATCAGTGCGATCGGCGGTAATCATGGTGTTATCGGCACTCGGATAGGGTAACGGGCTCATTTCTTGACCAGCGTCGCAAAGGTGTCTTGCGCCGCTTCCTTCCAAAACTGCATGGCGTGCTGCTGGTATTCCTGATTCCGCGCCTGGATCGACGGATGGAGCGAATAGCCCCACGTCGCGTCGAAGTCACAGGTGTATCCGGCCGGGTTGTGGGCCGAATCCGTGTGCGGGGCGTTGCCCTCGCGCCATGCTTTCGACAGGTAGTAGAACCACATTTCAGAAACTGGGGGCCACTGGTGCGTCAGGTCTCCATAAGCTCGGTTCGAGGCCCAGTGCGGGACGATAACGGACGCTTTGGCGCCCTTCTTCATCACCCGATACAGCTCGTTGACGAAATGGATGCGCTCGGGGGCGGTCAGATGCTCGACGAAGTGGGAGGAATGCGCTTCCTCTACCGAATCATCGTCAAACGGCCACCTTACGGACCCCGCGTTCATCACATGATCGACTTTGCCGTCAAAAGGCAGCACGTCGATGCCGATGAAACCCGCTTTCTTGTTCGGTCCACAGCCGATATCGATGCGGATCGGCTCGGCGATGGTTTCAGCGACTGCGTTCATGCTCACCACATTGTGTCCTGGGGTCCAAATGCGACTTCGAGGTCGTGATGACCCACCTTCACGCTGCAATCAATGGCGCATCGATAGCCATACTTGCGGGCTTCGGACCAGAACGTCAGATCCTGGGTACCTACGCCCTCGCCGTTCAGCCCCTTGTAGGTCCTGAACCACGGTTTCTTGATGCGATCGTCTTTGAACATCGACATGCGCCACAGGTTGAATCCCATGCCCGTCCCGCAGCACTCGACCAGCCCGTCAGCGGGAGGCTGAGGTCGGAAGTTGAGGACTGGGTCCTTCGGGTCGCCCCATATCTGGGCCACTCCGCCATAACCTTTCGTGAAGTACAGCCCACCAATGCAGGCGTATTCCGGATGCGCCTCCATCTGCTCTACCAGCTTCACCACGCCATCCCCAGGCGGAGCGTTGTCATGCTCGAGCGTCAGGATGTACTCCCACTGGCTGAGGTTAGGATCGGCCAGCACGCCCTCGATAGCGACGCTGTAGGCGTCCCCGACCTCCATGCCCTGCGCGAGAATCTTGACCACGCCGTTATTGGGCGGGAACGCGAGGTTCCACCAACTCAGCATGCACTTAGCGCTGACCTTCTCGGCGGCGGGCAGGATCACGATGATGCGCTGCTTCTTCCAAGACCCGCCCTTGAGGATGCGGGTGCGGGTTGCGTCCAAGTCCTTGTTATGTTCGCCGCCGAAGTCGGTCAGGACCAACTGAGGCTTCATATCGCGCCCATCTTGACGTAGGGCGAAATGTTGTTGCTCTGCACAATCTGTGACATTCCGAAGCTCGCCGGAAATGCCGCCGTGGAAGCGCTATAGAACCCGTTATCCACGTATCCAATGCTGCTATTGGTCGCCGCGCCGAACCCAAGCCCTGCGCCTGCATTCAGCGGGGCGTCCACGATCTGAAGGTATGACCTGATCGCCGCAGAGGCGCCGACGCTCGAGGTACTGACCAGGAACGCAAAGGCATAGAGCCCGGTATCCCAGATGGTATTCATGTTGAACGTCACCAGACGGATGCCGGACATCTGGCTGGTCATGTTCGTATTGGCTGAGGCCGTCGTGAACTGCTGTCCTGACACTCCCCCGTCTACCGTGAACGCGAGGCTGTTGCTGCTGCTCACGAACCCGGTGATGCCCATCGAGGTGGACCAGACCGTATCGAACCGACTGGTGTTGGTTCCAGTCACCTTGTAGAGCGCAAGCTGATGGGTTACTCCCACCGAGCCTGTATTGCTGGTCGATACGCCCGACATACTGATCATCTGCATGATCGTGGACGCGCTGACCGGAGCCGCCAACCGCATCGGCACGATGAACATGCTGTTCTGTGGCGCACCAATCGTGATCGATGCGCCCAGTTGACGGTTCTGGTACGTCAGGGCCGTGTATGCCGCACCGCCAGCGGCTGCGACAGATGCCGTGACCGTCGATCCGTTCAGCCCGAAGCTCACGCCGTTCGAGTTGCTGAATACGATCGTCTGCAGGTTGCCGCTGGTCGAGCCTGCGCTGACGTTGATCGCCCCACCACCGCCAGGAGTTGGAGCCGAGAGGGACAGGACCAGACCCGCACTGTTCAGGGTCATGGAGCCCGATACGTTCGTGCCCCCGAATGTCGTGCCGACGCCCGCTATGTTCCCGGATGCCACGGTCTGGTTGGTCTGTGCCGCGTAGGTCGTGATCCAGTTCGGCACGCCGAGGCTGAGGCCGTTCGTATCGTGCGTTCCGACCAGCGATACGCCCACCGTCGTCGTCGTGCTGAATCCGGTCCTTGGGATGTTCCCTGATGCCTGCGTCTGGACCGTCTGTGCGACGTACGTGGTGATCCAGTTCGGAATCCCCATGCTCAGGCCGGCGCTGTTGTGCGTCGCAACAGGGACCACGCCCCCGGTCGTCGTGGAGGTGAATCCAGAGCCTGCGATGGCGCCTGATGCCTGAGTCTGTACGGTCTGCGTGGTCAGGTAGAGCGGGACGCCGAGGGACAGCCCCGCGGTGTTGTTCGTCCCGACGATGGCCGTGCCGGCCGTGGTCGTGCTGCTGAACCCGGTCCCGGCGATGTTGCCGCTGGCAACCGTTTGATTGGTCTGCGCGGCATAGGTCGTGATGTAGGCAGGAACCGCGAGCTTGAGGCCGTTGGTGTCCTGGGTGCCTCCGACCGTAGACCCCGCAATGGTGGTCGTCGTGAACCCGGTCCCAGCGATGCCACCGGACGCGACCGTCTGGTTGCTCTGCGAGGCGCTGGCCGTGATGACCGAGCTATTGGACATCCCGAACGTGACGTTGTTCGAGTTTGAGAACACCACGGTGCCACTGGTCGCCGTCTGCGTGCCGGCCGCATTCGCGATCCCGCCACCACCGCCCGCAACCACCGAGGCCGTGACCACCCCGCCGGCATTCATCCCGAACGTCACGCCGTTCGAGTTCGAGAATACGACCGTCCCGGCGGTGCTGAGATTGGTTCCGGCAGAGATCCCGACGCCTGTACCGACCGAAATGGCTTGCGGCGGGTATACGTCAAAAGACACTAGACCGCCTCCCCGCCTGAGATCGTGATCGTCACGCCCGTATTCCCGGCGGATGCCTGGATGGTCGCGCCGACGCTAAGAATCTGTGTTCCGGTCCACTGGACCGTCGATTTGGCCGGGATGGACGCGTCATACAGGATCGCGTTTCCAGTCCCCGCCGAGCCTGCATTCGGCACCAAATGCACCCGGACCGTGATGGCCCCGGATGTGGTGTTGCAGATGTCCATGTCCTTTACGAACGTCCTCGTCGCCGCCGGGACGGTGTACAGGGTTCCGATCGTCACCGCCAAAGCCGCTTGCGCCAGCTGGTTCGGGGTGATCGTTGAGAACGCCATTACATGTCCAGCCAGACCAGAACGTCGTTATTGCTTCCACCCGGGCCTACAGAGCCTGAATTGATCGCATCGATAGCGGCATTCACCTTGGCAAACGCTACCGGCAGCGGGTCGCCCGTCTCGTCATTCGGGAGCGTGCCGATGTTGATCGGGACCAGAGTCGTCATCCCATCCACCCTTGGGCGCCGGCCCTCTGGCTCATAAATACGGGTTTGGGCGTCTCCACCCTTTCCGCAGTCCTCGTCTGGCACAGCTTCGGCAAGAGAGCCGAGACCGCCCAGATCATCGCGTCCGCCCGGTTAGGGCTCCGGTCTCCCACATACCCGTGGGTCGTAAACGCACAAAGCTCGTCTTCAAGCGGGGTCATGCGGCCTACGATCCTGACCTTGCCGGTCTCGCAGAGGGCCGCTACCGGGTCAGCCCGTACCGCCTTGCCCCTGGAGGCTGTGACCTTCTGGAACGGCGTGCCGGGCCTTGAGGTGCGGATGACGTGGGCAACCATCGCCCCGCCGTAGTTGACCTCACCGACGATCGTATTGGCGTCGTGACGCTCGAAAGCATCTGTGGCCACCCGTCCCCATGTCGCAGGGCCGGCCTTGCAGGTCAGGTCCTCGAGGACGTAACACACCCCGTCGATACCGAGCCCGGCCACCGTGATGCCGATCTCATCGGCGTCCACGTTGTCCTCGTCATCAGCACCGGAGGGGTCTACCGCCACCACCACCCGGAGCATTTCCGGGAGTTCCGCGGTCATCACCCGCCAGCGGTCTAGCATCTCGTCGGTAAACAGGGCGTTGGGAGCCGCGTCCCTGAACTCACCCAGCAAGAACCGCTTCTGATACCGCCCGCTCAGCTGCCTGAGGGTATCCAGGTATCCGTCGCCGAGGTTATCGACGTTGTCCGCCGGGTTCAGCCTCATGTGGGCGTACAGGTACTGGTTCGGTAGCCCCTCCCGACTTTCGGGATCGCGGCATTCGATGAACATCCGGTAGGTCCAATGACCCTTATCCGGGGGGTTCTCGTCGTAATAGGCTTTCAGGGGGAGAGGGGACCGCACGTCGTCTACGATCTGGTCAACCTTCTGGGCTAGCCGGGTGATCGCTACGTTCCGGGAGTTGAACGGGATCTGGCTGCACTCGTTGAAGTAGATCGTCGCGTACTCGTTGCCGAGAATGCGCTCCGTGCGGTCCTTATCGTCCAACCCTCCAAACCACACCTCAGACCCGTTCGGCATCACCGCGTACAGGTCTGACTTGTTCAGTTCGTACTTGTAGCCCGGGAAGCAGACCCGCATCACCCTCGGGAACGTGTCCATCACGATGGAGGACTTGATGTGCGCGAGCCTGAACCGAAGAATGATGTGCCTGGACATCGGAGCCTTCAGGGCCCGCATGATGACCCAGCGCACGAATAGGAACGTCTTCCCAGACCTCGAGCCGCCATACAGCAGGATGTGCTGGGCGGGACTCGCTAGAAGCTCACCGGCCTCTATCTGCTTCGGCGTCCACTTAACCTCGGACATCGACGGCTGTGACCTTCAGGGGCGGCATCTCGTCACTGCCTCCCAGCGCCAGCTTGTCGCCGTACTTCTTTGGCTTCAGCTTGCTGGCTATCCATTTGCGCACGTCAACCTGCAGTCTCGAGCGGTTCACGTCTGCGTCCGGGTCATCAGCAAACTCGAGCATTTCCTCTACCAGAGCGTCTGACCTTGCGGCCGTCGCAATCTCGTATTGGTTCCTAAATGTAGGATTCGTGTGTAACCACCTGAAAATAGTGGTCTTTGCTGGCATGTCCTCGCCGGCGCATACGGTACGCAGGGACTTGCCGGCCGCGATCTCGGCGCAGACAGCCTCTATCAGTTCGTCGGTGCAGATTGATGGCCGGCCACTCATCTCAGCCACTAGAGACCGGATGATTGGGGAGGATGCAGACCACGGCATCGTTCATGTCGTATTCGTGCCACTGGGTCGTGCCGTCGGGCTTTGCGAGGATCACGCGCAGGCAGGAGTTCTGGCGGGGGAGGATGGTGCTGTCGCCATAGACGAAGCCGTGGGTCGTGAGGGTGCTGTCCATCTCTTTGGCTGATGCGCTCATGCTCTGACTCCGGCTACGTCCTGCTCGCGGGCGATAATGTGGGTCACGGCTCCAATGACGACGCTCTGGAACAGGTATCCGGCGATCTCCAGCCCACCCAGTTCCACCACGTCTCCGGGCTTGACCTCGGTCGGGGTGAAATGCTTCGACTGCTTGACGGTGTGGTAGTCCTTGCCGTCAACCTTGCCGCGCTTGTGGATGTTCAGGTACGCGCCGGGGCCCACGGCCACGACCACTCCCCTGACGGGGGCGCCATGCCATTGGGCGAGGATGGTGTCCGATTCGATGGCCTCGAGCGGCCTGACCAGGATCTGGTCCCGCAGCATCCTGACCTTTGCGTCAGCTGGCAGGAACGTAGGTGACTTGTCCGTCATCCGCTTGCCGTCTACCCGGACTGGCTGCTCGTAGTTCATTCGACCACCGACAGTTCAGGCTTCTTGATCCGGTCCATGTCGTGGTTCGGCTGGAACACATGCCCCAAACGGAAGTGGTCCGGCTCTGTCCGCCCACCGCATTTGGCGTGCTTCTGGAACCAGCCGTTCAGCGTCTTGTGCGGTGCGTCAGCGTCGTAATAGCCCACCAGCGTGCGGGAGGCGAGCCTCACACCGTGGTCGGGCTTGCCGGCGTTGAAGCACGGGCTGCAGACGAGGAACAGGGCGTTACCGCCTGGATTGGGGACGGGCTCACTCATTTGGCCTTGCGCTTCCTGTGCTTGGAGTAAGAGATCGCACGCTGGGGCTTCGGGAAATCCTTACGGGCCTCCCCAGCCCCCACGAATCGCCCGAGATAGGCGTTCATGGATTCGTGCTGCGCCGGTTCAGGCATCGTGTTCCGGCCCAGCCTCGGGGGCGCCCTCCGGGGTCTCCAGAACGACGTGCTGGCTCTCGAGGGTGAACCCGCATTCCTTGCACATGAAATCGTCGGTGGTGACGCGATAGTTCATCGTGTCGCCGTGACGGGGGCAGGGAGGGTTCATCGTGCCCACTTCGCGTGGTTCTTGTCCTCGATTCGGAACTTGATCTGTTCCGCGCCCGGGTCATGCTCCTTGCGCATCACCTTGCCGACCAGCTTCGCCCCATCGTCCTTGTGGTACGGCTCAGGCATGGGGGCGCCGCTGGGGCGGTTATACCGAGGGTCGAACTTCGGCATTTTACTTCTCCGGGGTGTGCATCACGCTCTTGTCGGGATGCTCGGGGACCTTGAAGCGAATGCCATCGCCATGGTTGCCCTCATGCCCGGGGTGGGTGCCAACGTGTTCCTCGTTGCGGATCGTGCCCGAGCCTGCGCCGTGCGCGCGGCGACCCTCGCCCTTCTCGCTCGCCTTGTTCTCACGCTCGCCGGACGAAAACTTGTGGGACTTGCCCATTTCGGCATCCTCAGATGGTGGTTTAGATGCGCGCACGTAGTTGCACACTACACCGTTTTATCATGGTGGGTCTGTTCGGTCAAGCCCATAAGCTTTCTTCCTTTGGACAGATTTTCTTTGGCCGAGATAATTCGGAGGTTTCCCGGGACATGTAGACCGCTCACTGCCTTGCCGGCGATCGGAACGATATGATCGACGTGCCACCGTATTTCGCCAGCGGCTTGGTTTCTGCGCCGGCATTCCCGATAAATTGACCGAACCTCGTCTCTATCGGCCCATCGAACCTGCGCATACAGCATCCTGGCGCGCCTCATATTGAGACCGCGCAGCTGGGCGGTTTCGATGATGGCCCGTGTTCTGCTGAATTCCTCGTCTTTCCTGATTGCCTTTTCGAGCCTAAGTTGCAGGAAAGTGATTGGATGCGGGTTTGCTAGATTGGGTGGGTGCTCAAGATTCATGCCCAGCCATGCCATGAACTTTTGAGGGGCCATCGTCAAATCTGGCTGGGGCATTTTTATCGCGTAGACGGTTTCCCACGCTGAGACCAGCCCCGACTTCACGAACCACGAAAAATAGCGCCCATTCTCCTTGCGTCTTTCCGATAGGATCAGCCGCTCCCGATGCGCTTTTTCTGCTTCGATCTGCTGCGACGTCAGCCTTCTTCGGTTGAGCATGGCTATTCAGTCAGCCTCACGTGGACAGCCCATTGAGCTTCCTCAAGTTCGTCGTAGTACCGCCGGCTGTTGATCCCGAGCCGCGCCAGCAGTTCTCGCACTGCACAATCCCGCTGGTAGTGGACGATCAGCCGCCGCTGGAGGTGCCGCTCCCCGTCATGCGCCAACCTCGCTATCGCCCCGTCTACGGCCATTACGCCCTCTGGGGGCTCTCCCCTGCCACTGATGCGCATCTCCATGTTCCATGCCGTTGGATAGCCTCCTACGCGGTGCAGGGACCATCTTCCCCATACGTTGAGCGTGGCCTGCGTGTATGCGAACGAGTAGGGGACGACTTGCGTCACTTCCGCGCCTCGAGGATGAACACGAACGTCCCGCCCTCGATCCTCGCCATGAGCGGCTTGAAGTCTGCCCGGTAGATGTGCCGGTAGTCGGTCATCACAGCGGTCTGGCGCACATATTCACCCTGATCCAGGTACGTGAGGGATTCCAAGCTGATCTGGCGCGTGTGCCCCGGGTCGCCCCACACCCACGGGGAGGTGGAGGCCGGGACGGTCGCGAATAGCCTACCGCCCGGTTTAAGAATCCGCCATATCTCGCTGAAATGCTCAAAGAAAGACACGTAGTCCCCCTGCCGTCCCAGATGCTCCAGCACCTCGTAGGCGTGGACCTCGTCGTACGCGTTATCCGCAATGGGCCACGGGGTGAGATTCAGGTCCCAGAGGATATCGGGCTCGCAGTCGGGGTAGAGGTCTAGCGTCGTGAGGGCTGACCATTCCGGCGGTCCGAGGGCGACCCGCTTCTCCCGAGACCGGCCACAGCCTAGAAGTAGCTCACTCACGGGGGCGCACCGGGCCACCGTGGCGGGGGGCGGGGTAATGGCGCTCCTCGAGCGTTCTGGACGCCTCGTAGCCCACCACGATGGCTGTCCCGACGCAAAGCACCGGATGCTCACGGCAGGCCGCACAGCCGGTCAGGGAAAGCACTAGAAACAGGGCGCTAACGGTTTTCATCTGAATATCCTTCCTGGTCGTGTGGCGGGACGTACTCGTCATGGTCGTCCCGGAAAATCTTCAACTCGATCGGCGCGTCTATCGCAACGCGCACAGAACTCCCCCGAATCCGACTGATCCTGATCCAGATGTCGGGGCCGATCTGGATGGCCTCACCCTCCTTTCGCGTGATGACTAGCACTTAGCCCACCAGCAGCTATTCCCCTCCCGCTCATGCTCGCGGCTGATCTTGCCGATGTCCTTCAGGTCCGAGAGCCGACGGCGCACCTGATACTCGCCGAGGCGCGTGACCACCATCAGTTCGGGGGCTGTGATCCCGGGATGGGCCTTTACAGCCGCCAGGACCATTTCGGCATGGGATACCCGCGGGCCTCGATTCATCCGCGCCTCGGCCTTCCTGGAGGTTTCAGGGTCACGTCTGTGCGAGACCGGCGGGAACAGGCTTTCCTGGATCATGGTTTTTCCTTTCACTGGAATTTAGATTCTATGTTGGTTCCCGCACGGATGCGGTTTCGGGTTAGACCTATGGTTTGTGCGTGAACAGCCAGACCAAGTACCCGCAGAGCGCAATGATTGCCACCCCGCAGGCGAATATCCCCGCCTCCTCCAGACGGTCCATCTGCCTCTCACAAGGATCATCGTCCATGCATGCTCCAAATCGTCAGCTGGTTCCTGACATCTTCGGCGGTCCTGAGGTATGGGACGTTGAACCGGGCACAAAACTCGTTCTGCTCCCGCTGGTCACTCCGCAGTCGCCTCCCCGGCGTCTTGCATTCAGCCATCCACCAGTGTCCTGCATAAAATACCAGCAGATCGACGGGTTTATGCATTCTGAGTACGTAGGCCCCGGATGCTTCCAGCGCTTCGACGACGATGGGTTCTGATTCGTCACGTTTTGCAGCGCGCCTCACGGCCCCGCCTCGGGCGCAGCTACAGCCGCATACTTCTCGTTGCGCCCCATGTCGCAGCCGCTATCAGGCTCCCAGCACTCGTCGGTGTGCTGATGCTCGGGCGCAGCGTCACGGCGCAGGATGTCGCCCATGCTCTCGCCCTTGGCGGGCGCAGCGTAGAGCTTCCGGGTCAACGTGGCGATATGGTCCGCGTGGCTATTCGCTACGTGCTTCCATTCGTCACGCTCCGCCAGCGCCTCGTTAGCCTGCCGCTCGTACTCTGCGCAACGCTTCATCAGCGCCACGGTGCGCTGATTGTTCGCCCATACGCTGAACCGATTCTCGCCGTCTAGCTCTGCTCGCGCCAAGTCGAGTTGGGCGCGGAGGGCATCGCACTCCATCACTCGTTCGCATAGCTGGCGGTTCTGTAGCGCCTTATCGCGCTGATGCGTCATCGCGGCCAACTCCGCACGCGCATTGGACAGAGTATTGTAAAGCCTACCGACAATCTCGGCATATTCCATCGCCTGCTTCCAGCCTTCCTCGGCGTAATTCATCTCACCCTCCTGGATATCACCCTACACCCCGTCGCACGCTTCAGGTCTGCGTACTTGGCATACTCTCGCCAGATGATCTCGTCGAGTTCTGCACCCGTAACGTACGTACGTCTTCGTGGAGCCACTGCGGCCACTGGTCTTTCGGGGTCGCCTTGCACCACTCCCGCCACGTCTTCAGGTACGCGGAGTTCTTCGGCAAATAGCGCGGGCTGATGATCTGGCCGTGCGGGTCTCTTGGCAGGCATCTATCCTCCGAGGATCGGGCTTCAAGCGTTCTCATGGCTTTTCCTAGAATTCTGGTCCTCGGTCGCTCTGCGCTGGCTCTCGTGTACCGCGATGATGAAGGTTAGCCATGAACCCCCGACAGCCAAAACAGCCACCAACAGAAGCATTAAGACCGCTACCGGGGCGCTCATCCCCTAATCCTTGATCGCGTTGACGATCGCCGCGGTGCAGCCGACGAGTAATACCCCGATCCCGTCAGCCAGCCAGTATGCGACGCAGAGCGCGGCAATACCCGCAATGAACTTCAGAGCTTGTTTCATGACTTGAGTTTCATCCTGTCTGCGGTTTTTCCGACCAACCGATGTAAATCGTCCGTCGTCCCCGTAGAACGAAGAGAAGACGAAGAACCGTTATGTGACGGTGGGGAGGGAGATCCGGAGTTTGCGTATGTGTTTGTGTCTGCGTCTGAGGGCGGGATACGGCGGGACTCGTCGGGACATGTCGGGACATTCCCCTCTTTGGCTGATTCCCGCTCCCTGCGCTTTCGGGCTGCATCTGCCCCGGATGCGGTCCTTTCGATGTCGTATGCGGCCTTTCTGGCCCGGTTCCGGTATTTCTCGAAATTGACGATTCTCCATCCCCACGGCCGATCCGGGTCGATGTTGACCAGCCGCCTACCTTCCATAGACTTGCTTCTGCTATACGGGTCTGGAGCGCAAAGACGCTCAATACAATCAATGACTTCGATTAGCGGAAGACCGGTGATCCCGGCGATGTAGTTCGGGGTCACATCGATCTCCCCGTACTTGTTCGCCATGGATAGGAGGATCGGCCAAAGCCCGATATCCGGCCACTTCCCACTAAGCGTGCCGGTGGTCAGGGTGTCAAAAAGTGGCGTGTATCCCATTTATCGGGACTCCGGTGGGACATGGCGGGACAAATAGGTATACTCACGCATAGCGGCAGAGCCCTACACCCAATATGCGTCAATGGGGCTCGAACAAGGCACCCGGGCCGTGTAGGCCAACGAGACCCGGGATGCTTTCACTTGACCACCTTGAACTTGCCCCTTGTCAGTAGGGCAATCTGGTATTGCCGCATCTTCGGCACCTTCCCTGCGGCCAGCCACTGGTAAATAGCCTTGTTGGTCACGCCCAGCTCCTTGCGAGCGGCCTCGACCGATCCCCAGTGTTCAACAATCGTTTTTGGGTCCATGTGGCTAGAATATTCTTTTCTAGAACGCTTGACAAGGGATTCAAGCGTGCTTTAAAGTCACCTCACCTACCGAGGAGACCGCGATGACTGACCCCATCTACATCGACAAGCACGGCCGGCGTTACATTCGCGTCGCAGAGACCAAGGGCGGCCTTTACGCTTGGTTTCGTCCCGAGGCGCACGCTGACGACAGTTACTACGATGTCAGCCGCAAGGTTGCTGATATGCAGGTGGCGGCATGAACCCGACCATCCCAGAGCAGATCGAGAACGGCATCGCCTATGCCGGCCTGATCGGTTCAGGCTTCCTGATCACCATCAGCCTGCTGCTCGCGTGGGGCGTGCTGTGAGCGACCCTAAGCTCACCCCTGAGGAGATTGAGGCCCTAGACGAGGCCCTGCGCATGGACCGCGCCAGAGAGGCGTACGAGGCGTCCCGCGCAGAGGCTTACCGCGAGCGAATGAACGATCGCGACAACGACACAATGATGTGGAGGAGAGACCAATGATCTGGTTACACCCGGCCATGACGGCCGATCAGATAGCCGACTGGTGCGAGAAGAATCGCATGGTCGTCACCATCGAATACACCTATGACGCAGAGGGCAAGGTCACGCCGCTGATCTCGGCCCGCGAGGATCACCTAGACCCGTCGGTGCCGCTCTACCTGCGAGCCGATCGGTTCCAGGATCAGCCGCTCCCGTCCTTGCTTCTTCGCCAAGCGGAGTGACCATGAACATCGCATTGTTCAAAAACCTGCGCTGGGACTTTGAGACTGCCTTTGGCCCAACCGCCCCCACAGATGCCGAGTACGTGCGGGTTAGCGAGTGGGTTGATGTGGAATTCCCGCCCCGGGCCGAGATGGCTATTCAATCGGATATAGCCACTAAGGCTGACGCCATAAATGATGAATTTGATACCCGCAAGCGACAGGCCCTTGAGCGTATTGGAATCAAGCCATGAGCCGCATCAAGGAATGGGCGATGGAGCAGCCCGACACGTCAGAGGATGACGCTGCGTGCGTAATGCAGCAGCCGGAATGGCAGGCCGAATACGAACTATGGCTGGATCAGGTGGAGGAGCAGAGCGATGGAATCTCAAACGAACATGCGTAATCCGCTAGGCGGACAAACCGCAGCGGACTTCGCGGCCAAGGCCCCGCCGACAGCGTCATCCTCTCCGTGCGTCTACGGCGCGATTGTCGAGGTCATCACCGGCCTCGGCAAAGAGGGCATCACGAAGGACCGCAAGAACACCCAGCAGAACTACGCTTTCCGCGGCATTGACGACGTGTACAACGCGCTGTCGGGCCAGCTGAGCAAGGCCGGTCTTTGCATCCTTCCCCGCGTACTGGCTCGGACTGTGACCGAACACGCGAGCAAGAGCGGCGGGGTGCTGTTCTACGTCACGCTGGACGTGGAGTTTGACCTTGTGGCCGCACGCGATGGCAGCAAGCACACGATCCGGGCGTTTGGCGAGGCGATGGATTCCGGGGACAAGGCCACGAACAAAGCTATGTCAGCCGCCTATAAGTACGCCTGCATGCAGACCTTCTGCATCCCGACCGAGGGCGATAACGACGCCGACCAGACCACCCATCAGGTCGTTGGCAAGACCCCGCTGGCCGTCAACGTGGTGGACGAATACCTCAAGGCGTTCCGCGACCGGCTGGTGAAGAAGAACCACGCGGGGGTGTTGGCCTGCCACGATGACCTGATGGCTGAGGGCCAGGAATCGTACTCGCAGGTGTGGCGCCAGCTGGGCCCCGGCGAGCGCGCAGCGATCAAGGACGCCATCGCGCTGGCGAGGGATGAAAAGCGATGAGCATGGACCGCTGCGGTAAGTGCGGGGACCTCGTAGACACCGACGACGACCCGGATGCGTACATCGATGACGAATGCATGTGCGAGGCGTGCCGGGAGCGGCTGTACGTCCCCTGCGATACCTGCGGGGATCTGGTGCGCAAAAGCCACATCGCGTCTGTCAGGGGCGAGCCGGTTGAACGGGGCGGCAGGGACGAGTATTACTCTCTGTGCGGGAGGTGCCGGTGAGCAATCCAATCATCACTGAACAGCAGCTGGAGAACGCGCTGCTGTTCCTTGCCGAATCCGATCACGAATACGCCAACGAGAAGGCGCAGTTGGAGCGGTCGAACATCCTGTGCAAGCGGGTTCGGTCGAGGATATTCCTCGCGGCGACCGGGACCGTGGCCGAAAGGTCTGCACGGGCCGAGATCGAGGCAGAGACCGAACAGGCCGATGACGACTACTGCAAAACCATCGCCAAGTTCGAGACGTTGAAGGCGAGGCGCGAGCGTGCTGAGATCGTGGTCCGCGTGTACCAGACGCTGGAAGCGACGCGAAGGACTCGGGTATGAACCTGCGTAATAACGCCCGCGATCAGCCGTGCATGGTCCGGGTTCCTGGAGTCTGCAATGGGAATCAGCAGACGGTCGTACTGGCTCACTACAGGCTTGCTGGGGTGTCGGGGATGGGCATCAAGGGTCCGGATGTTATCGGCGCTTACGCGTGTTCTGCTTGCCACGCACATATCGACTCGCACCACGACGATGCGACGAAAGTAATGCACCTAGAGGGCATGGTCAGAACGATCAATCTGCTGGTTAAGGCGGGGCACCTGAGATGGTAGACAAAGACAAACAGGAACGCGAGAACGAACGCCTCGCCGCATTCATCGGATTCGGATGCCTTATGGCTGCGCTCGCGCTGATCTGCAAGCTCTTTGGGTGGGCGCCGTGAGAGCAGTAAAGACCGAGAACGTCATGAGAAAGCCTGTCGTGGCTTTGGACGACCCGCAGGGCGCCATCGACCGAATTAAGTCATTCGTCTGTGTGAGCGATTCTGGCTGTTGGGAGATGACCAAAAAGATTAACAAGTTCGGGTACGCGCAGATAAGCTATCAGAACGAGCTTTACATGGCTCACCGGCTGATGGCGATCGCCACGTTCGGCCCGTTCGATCCGGTCCTCCAGGTATGCCACAAGTGCGACAACCGCAAGTGCGTGAACCCGGACCACCTGTTTATCGGCACGCGGTCGGATAACGTGCGCGACTCAGTAGCGAAGCGTCGTCACCACCTGTCCCGCAAGACGCATTGCGTCCGTGGGCACGAACTGTCGGGCGATAACGTTCGATACCACAAAAGCGACTGCAACGGAGTTCGCCGCATGTGCGTTACCTGCGCCCGCATTACGCAGCGCCTAAAAGCAGGTTGGCCCAAGGACAAAGCCGAGTCAATGCCGATTACCCCGATGGGGCATAGGCCGGTCAACGGGAACTTTCATCGCCCTCGCCCGTCGTCAACGAGTCTGCCGAAATGAGGGTCCGCATCATTTGCGAGTTTTCAGGACGGGTCCGTCAGGCATTCCGCGAGCGTGGGCATGACGCCCGGAGCAACGATCTACTGGAAGCCGAGGACGGTAGCCCGTTCCATGACGTGGGCGACGTGCGGCGGCTTAGATCTGACTACTGGAAGGGTGTTGACCTGGTGATAGCCCATCCACCTTGCACGCACCTGGCCGTCTCAGGGGCTAGGCATTTCTACAGAAAGGCCAAAGAGCAGGCCGAAGCGTTGGAGTTCGTGCAGTGGCTGATGGACCTGCCGGTGCCATGTATCGCCATCGAGAATCCCATCAGCATCATCAGCAGCCGCATCAGGAAGCCGGATCAGATCATCCAGCCGCACATGTTTGGGCACCCAGAGTTCAAGGCTACGTGCCTATGGCTGAAGGGCCTGCCAAAACTCACGCCAACCTACCAGATTGAAGTGCCATCCAAGGGTACGGACGAATGGAAGCGATGGAACAAGGTCCACCGGATGCCGCCAGGGCCTGACCGCTGGAAGGAGCGCAGCCGTACGTTCATCGGGATAGCCGAAGCGATGGCGGCGCAGTGGGGAGCAGAGGTAGCGCGATCACATAGTCCGGAGGGAACATGATACTTAAAGCTGTGTTGGCCTTTTTCTCGCTGATGTTCGCGGCCGGTGGTGGCGCGCTTATCGAGGAAGGCAAGACCAGATCAGGATTCTTCGGGCTGTTTCTGGCTCTCTGCGGAATAGCCGCGGCGATTTTTTCGTGAGAGCATTTCACAGCGCAGAAGGTGGTCTGAAATGAAGTCATACCGCGTGTATCTGAAGGGCCACAACACCTTCATATTCGGTGAGTGCGTGTACTACATTCGGGATCTGCCGTCGCAGATTCTCACCTTTTACAACAACGATGGCGAAGTGCTGGCGTGCGTGGCTGACTGGTCTGCCTTCTACATCAACGACGAGCCAGATGAGCCAGAGGCGCCCGCCTCTGCCGTGAAAGAACGCTGGTGGAGACGCTTGGCCATGAGACTAGGTGTGGCCGCGACACCTGCGCGGGAGGACAAATGAGCGAGAAACGCAGGACCCTGGACGATGTGCGCGCAGATCATGAGCGTGGATACACCCTGTCATTTGGTGAGGTGCGGCTACTGTTTGAGCGGCTCGACGAGGCGCGTGCGGAGTTGGCGAAGGTGACGGTCGAGCTTGCCGACGTGGCTACTATCGCTGAGTCACGCAAGGTGAAGTACGAACACCTTCGGTTCCTGATCGAGAGCCACAACGCGACGTGCCGCATGGCCTGCAACGGTTCGGACTTCCTGATACGGATGCCAGACAGCTTTGATCTAAGCGGAAACGGTAATCACGCTTACGCCGCTGCGCCCGAGGCGGGGCCTAAGCCATGAACGACAAAGAGGCACGCCACGAACTATGCAACGCGCTGGCGCTAATTATCCAGAACACAGAGCTGTATTTAGGTAGGGGCAGCGTTCAAGGGCACTTCTGCGACTTTCGCCGAGAGGTGCAGTCAATCCACGACCGGGCGAAGCACGACTACAAACGGTGCGTGGATAGAGCATCTTTACAGCAGTCTGATGCTCCCTGCGCCCATCAGCGGCTGACGTTCGTTGATGATGACGGCACCGAATACTGCGTGGACTGCGCTACGAAATTGAGCGCCTCCGCCAAGCCCGCGACACCTGCGCAACCGGAGGAAGGGAAGTGAGCATCTACTGGACGCGAACCGAGGATGCTAACGCGCCATCGAACAAGATGCTTGTGCTGGCGTTCCCTAGTCCCTACTCGCACAGCGGGCTGGAGTACGCCATTGGGTCATTCGCCTCTGATGGAATTGATTCACCCGACGGAGCGCCGGGCTGGTTCGATAGCGACGGGTACAGGCTAGACATAGACCCGGTGTATTGGTGCGCTGTCACGCTACCGCGTGGGTGGCTCGCGCTCCGCGCCGCCGCCAAGCCCGCGACACCTGAGAAAGAGGGCGAGACATGAGCTACATAGGGGACGGAATCGCAGCGGCGATGGTCGCGACGATGTGGTTTCTGGTTGCGCTCGGAGTGGCGATCGGATGGATAGCGTTCATCGGTTTGCCGTGGGCATGGCACGCGCTGCGCCCTCTGATTCACCAGTGGACGGGCTGACCATGCGAGCAGTTGTCCAGCCATCAGATCAACCGAAATGACGCAACCCCATGACGCATAACCCTTTCGGCCCTCACGACTATGGCGGGCCGTCATACTGGTTAAGACCCCAGGATACGGAGATGGAGCGCAAGCACCTCGCGTTGCTCAACGAGGCCGAACGTCTCGAGCGACTATCAGCGGCCCTGCTTCGGGGTCAGCGCGCGGATCGCCTTGCCGAGCCAAAACCCGGCGGTCTCGATATCGTCTGACGCCTTCAGGAGCGAGCGCTTGGCGTCCAGTGTCTCCAGCGTCTCGGCCATATCGACGGAGTTCTGGATCTCCTCGACCAGCAGGGTTAGTTTGCGCAGTTCTTCCTTCGTGCGTGCGAACTGATCTGACGGTATCGGCGTTGGCTTCACTTCGAGATCCTTCCCAGTAGTGCCGCCAGGATCAGCAGCAAGGCTTTCCCTACCCACCCCATTATTTTAGCTCTGCTGCTCTCGCGTTTGGCGTGGTGATCCTCCAGCACCTTGATCTTCTCAGCCAGTGTTGCGACGGCGGTATGCCGGGCAGAGCGGGCCTTCAGGTCGTTCAGGGCGATCGTCAGAGCGCTGACCTTCTCCTCGAGCTTCTTACCCGCTCTGAGGCTTTCCAGCACGACGCGCTTCCATTCGTGCCAGTCCTCGTCATATCCTTTGGAGCGCAGCCGATCAATGCCGACGAACGTACGGGCGAACGTGTCGTCCTCGTCTGGGGTCGGCAATGGCACATCCCTCCCCCTCGCTACGTTTTCGGCGTCGAGTTATAGAGCATCTCGTCCTTGCTACGGCTCCCGGCGCTCGATCCGAAGTAGTAGGCCAGCACCTGCTTCGCTTCGGAGAACACGTACCCGATCACCGTTCCGACGAGGGTGGCCTGCGTCGGGTCCTTGGTGATCTGGCCTGTTACTGCCGCAGCCCCCAGCGCGACGCTTGCCGAGACGACGGTCCACGCGAGGGCCGGGGTCGTGATGTCCTTGACCGACATTTCCCGCTTGCGCGCCGAATCCGTGTCGGCGAAGCGCAGGGATTCCTCGCTGATGTCCAGTTCCTTCATCCTGGACTGGAGCGTGAGTTCAGCCTGCTTCAGCTGGAGGATCTGGTCTCCGGTCATCTGGAGCGCCGATAGATGCTCTGTCACGCTGTCGGCCGTGGGCGATGCGATGCCGAACACCTTTCCGATCGCCTCTACCGCAAGTCCGGCGCCGGGGCCTCCGAACATGGAGGCGACGGTTGGCGCGAAGGGGGCGATTTTCTTGATGAGTTCGGATAGCTGGCTCATTTGATTCCACCCCAAGACAAACTGAAATGGTTCCCATCCGTGCGCGTCGTGAAGTCACCACCCCACGCGCACGCTGGGTCCAGCATCTTCCAGTAGTCGCCTAGCGGCTTGTACAGGGCCGAGTCGGTCAGGTACACGCCGTCCTTGAACAGCTGCAGATCGACCGCTAGACGCAGCGTGTGCAGGGAGTTCGCGATTCCGGTCCCGTGCTGTGCGTTGAGGGCCGCCTGCTCGGGGGAGCGATACATCTCTCCTGCCGTCAGTTCGTAGCCCTGCTCGTAGGCGTACGCGATGAGCTTTGCAACGAGGGGGAGGAACCGACGCTGGTGCTGGCCTAGGGTTTCCATCAGAGCTTCTTGGCGTCCGCCTTGACGGCGTTGACGGCATCCGCGAGAGCTTGACCGGCCGCTTCAGCCTTGGCTGCGTTCTTACGGAAGACGAGCGCGCCCGCGATGAATCCGACAACGAGGCCGACGAGGGAAACGATGACGATATTCATAGAGGCTCCTATTTGAGCAACCAAAGACTTAACGGCCACACGCACGACACCAGCGCCTTGCCGACGCATATCTGCACGGACTCGGCTTCCTTGAAGTAGTCCACGACCTTCTTGGCCGCGCTGATCGCGAACACGATGGCGAGCGCGACGAGCTTCGACGTGAACGGCAGGCACAGCATCCCGAGCGCGCCGCCGTAGATGACGTGGTTCGCCCAGTCCTGCGGGACCTGGGGGACGCGGTCGAGGGGGTTAGTCCACATTAGTTTGGTACGTCCGATGGTGTGCGGCCTACTTCGATCCAGTTGGTCCCGTCGAACGTGAAGTCCACAGACCTGCTGAACCCATTAGCTGGATTCGTAAACGCCGCCATCTTGAACGTCGCGCCCCACGTCACGACGCCCATCGCGCCACCAGACGTGTTGCTGAATTGAACGGTGATCCGCTGTCCGGCGGTTCCGTTAGTCGGGGAATTGAGCGTGACCGCAGAGCCGCCGGTCATGTTGATGACGAACTCGTTCCCAAGGGAGGCGTCAAGGTTCATCGTCCCGTTGAAGGTGATGAGCTTGCGCCCTTGGATGAACTTCCCGCCGAGCTGAATTCCCTGAAACGAACCCGTCGAAATATTGCCAGCGATCTGCACGTTGTACTGCGGGCTGGTGTCGTTGATCGTCCCTTGGTTGGTAAGGAATACGATGCTGCGGCCGGCGCAGTCACACAGATTCGTGGACGGCGATCCAGCATCATTGACGGCGATCAGGCAGTTGCTAGTCCACTGGGAGCCGGTGCGATTGATATAGATCTTGCCCGCGCCAGCCGCACCACCGCCTTGCAGGATATTCCCCTGAATTATGGCGAAACTCGCAGATAGTGCGTTGTCCGAACGCATTTCGATCAGGTTGCCGCCCGTGTAGTTCTCGAACTCGCAGTCGATGACGCGATAGTAGGTGTCAAGGATTGTGAGCGGCGTCGTTGCTGCGCCAGTTTGCTGAAAATCGCAATGCTCAAATGACCAATTAGTTGCGCGCTCAGTTCCGGTCGGAAGAACAGCGACGATGGTCGCGATATTTACGCCTGTGATCCGCATCCGAGAGACCCGGTTAGCGTTGCACTGTTGCCCAGTCCCAGAGCCTGGTACGCACGAGAACACCGTTCCGTTCGCGCTCATATCGCAGTTGCAATCATCCCATCTGCACAACTGAGCGTTCAGCAGTTTGTAGCCGACCGACCAGTTGGCAAGTTCGAGATGTCTGAACGATCCGGTGAACACGAACGTCACTGTCGATGGAGTTGTGTCGATGGCCGGCAATCCACCAGCGGAGGCTCCGTTCAGGTACATCCGCTCGAGCGTGAACCCGGAATATCCCTGACCCGCAAAGAGGAACGCAGAGCAGGAATTGCAGTTGATCTGCGTGGCGTCCCCGTCGCCCCAGATGATCCCTCGATTGTGGAATCCAGGGACCGAGATCGCTGAGGTGATCTTGTACTGCCCGGCCGGGATGTGGACGTTCCCGCCGTTTGCTGGCATTGCCGTGACGGCCGCCTGAATCGCCGCCGTATCGTCCGTGGTGCCGTCGCCAACCGCGCCGAAGTCCTTCACCGAGACGGACTCTTGATTCTTTGCGGTCTGAGTACGAGTGACAGCCCCAGCGCCGCCCTCGTTGTACGTTACTGAACTTGACGAAATTGGAAGGCCATACGGGCTTGTGACGTTATCCTCGGACCAGATCAGAGCGCCGTACTGATCGGTCAGGACGAACTTGTACGACAGGGACGGATTGAGCCATACGCTCATCTCGCCGCGCGAGTTCGCGACGACGGGGTTTGCGTTCGGGGTCCCTCCTGTGGAATCCGTGTACGTCGCAATGGGGGTCGTGGTCCCCGCAACGTAGGTGTAGAGAAGTCCGCCGACGAGCGCATTCCCGTTGTTGTCCACGAACCGCTGCGTCAGGAGTGGGGCTAGGTTCATGGGTTAACTCAGGCGGGTGATTTTGAGGTAGGACCCTGCGGCCATGTAGACGGGCTGCGCCATATTTACATTTGGCCCCCACGAAAGTGAAACCGTACCGGATGACAGCGCGATGAGAGTGCCGGTTGCATACGCGGAATTAGTGCCAATTCCACCAGCAGAGAGCAGCGTTCCTGCAGATGCTGCGTTAACCCTGTTGGATACATCAGAAAACACGTTATTGAAAACGCCCCTGCCGATGTATTGGCTTCCGCCAAACGCGGTGATGGAGCCAGAAAACGAGATCCCGTAATTGATTTGCTGTACCACCGCATCCAGGAGGTACGCATCAATGTAGAACTCGACCTGATAGGTCCCCGCGGTCGGGATGACGTACTGGAGATCCGGGTCCGCTGTATATGCCGTCGTATTCGCGCGAGAGGTCAGGGCGGTCTTGACCTTCGTGACCAGCTGGCTGATCGGCGATACGTTACCCAATACCCACTGACCGGCCTTGTACAAGATGTAGGTCGGGGTATTGGCGATGATCTCATTGGCTACCAGCGGGGTCCCGTCTACGTTTACGATCGCGATATTGCCAAGGCCGTTGACGTTGATCTGGCTCGCGCCCGTGTTCGTGTTGGACGGATACCAGATGATGTAGATGCCATCGGTCAGGGCCGTGAAGTTGCTGGCGAAGTTGATGGCGTAGCTATTCGCGGAGCCGGTATCCACGCCGCCATAGAGCGTCAGCAGCTGCGACAGGAAGACGTTGTCCTCTGACCAGATGATCGCGCCGTACTGGTCGGTCAGCACGAACTTGTATCCCACGTTCGGCTTCAGCCAGATATCGGCCTCACCTCTAGCGTTCAGCACGACGGGATTTGCATTCGGCGTCCCTGCGGTCGAGTCCGTATACGTCGCGATCGGCGTTGTCGTGCCGGCGGCATAGGTGTAGACGAGACCACCGACGAGCGCGGCTCCGGCGTTGTTGACACCGCGGAACTTGCCGATCTGGGTCAGGTATGCGGTGGTCATGGGTTACTCCCCGGGGGCGGCTCATAGGAGATTCCGGCGCCCGGCTTTGTGGCTTCCTGCGCGTACTTCAGTTTCGCTTGCGCCTGAGACTGTTTGATCGCGGCCTCCTTGGCGCCCCGGAACCGGCCCTCGATATACTGTTTCGCGAGTACGCCCGCGGGTCCTGCGACCTTGCCAGCCGCCATCGTGCCGACGTGGCTTGCGACCTCGGACATGAGGCTGGGATCAGCCCCGTACATGGCGCCGTGCCGAATGAGCGCCAGAGCGGTGCCGGATCGGTTTGCCACCGTCCCGGCCGGCGCATCCTTGACGTATCCAGCCACCCGGCCCAGCTGCTCTACGTGGCCTTGAACCTCGGGACGCATCAGCAGGTCTGACTTCGTTTTGAGGTTCGCGAGTGCCCGCTCATAGCCTGCGTTCTTGAAACCTCGAGCGGCCTCCCCGCCCTCGTCAACGCCCGCCGCATCGCGAAGCGTGTTCAGGGTTCCGGCTTCGATGTGCTGCGAGAACTCGGGATTCCCCCGCATCAGCGCCTGCATTCTCTCAACGTACGCGCGGGAGGCGGTTTTTCCGGTCCCGGTCATGTACTGCTTGAGATAGCTCTCGGAGAGTGGGGAGCGGGCGTTGAGGTCGTGCAGGCCGTTCTGCATCGGGACGTTATCCTCCACCACCGCCTTGTAGGCCGGGACGTTCTCGATATCGTCCATCCTGGCCTTGTAGGCGGTCTTGGCGTCATTCAGCATCCCGCGCAGGCCAGCGGCCTCGGGAGCCAGCGGCATGTTCTCGTACTGGTCGCGGATGATCCCGGCAGCCCGGGCCTCTGACCCGCCTCGACGCTGGACCTCGGATAGGGCTTTTGTGCCGCTCTCCCAGTCCTCGAACGTCATGGGCTCTCCAGAGCGCAAGCGCTCCATGATCGGACCCAAGACGGGATGGTCATCGGTCAGCTTCGACAGGTAGTTCTTTTTCAGGGACGAATCCGCAGTAGTCGCGGCCTCGCCCATATCGACCGGCATGTTTCCGCCGTTCGCATCGGCAACCGCCTTGTACTTCCCGCGAATGTCGGTCAGGCGGGAGTTGTCCAGTTCCTTGACAGATCGGATCGCGGACTGGGCGTGTTCGTCGGTTGCCATGTGGACGATGTCCGGATTGGCGCGACGCTGGATCTCGCCCATAGACCCGGCGAGCTTGCGGTCCTCGCCCACGATGGCGTTCTTGAGCAGGCCCTCGGTATCGGGGTCGCCCTGCATGTTGTATTCGTCCCCATGCCCCTGCGCCTCGCCCAAGGCCGAGGAACGCCTTAGGTGAAGGGGGCTCTCACCCTCAGGCATGGGCAGGGTCGTCGCGTCCAACTGCCGCTCGAGCGCCCGCTGATTGACCGGGCCTTTTTGCTGCGCCGCGACAATCTCGGCGTGAAGCTCGGGGGGCGCCTTGGATAGGTCGATGGCGGCGCCAGAGGCTCCCGCGGCCGGGCCGTGGGTCAGGGGGGCAATCGCCTCCCGCTCCAATGCAGGAGCCGCCCGGGAGACGAGACCTGCCCCAGCCTTCGCCACGCCTCCTATGAGGCTCGGCACGCCCGCCACGTTCTCTGCCCCACGCAGGACAGCGCCACCGCGCCCCTCGGCCTCCTGGGGCGTCTTAGGGGCTGTATCCATGCCCGGGATGGGGACATGCGCCTGCTCCATCCAGTCAACCATCGCCCCACGGGCGGTGTCGTACGGGTGACGGATGGCATCGCCGATCTTCTTGAGGTCGACCGGGGGAGTCGGGTGCATTCCGTGATAGATCTCGCGGACGCCCGGGGTCAGTTCGATGGCAAGCGCCTTCGCCTGACTCAGCCCCTCCTTGTAGGCGCCCTTGGCGGCATAGCCGAACTGTTCGGCCGTCGTCAGGGGAGGGGATGTAGAGGTCTCGTCAGCACCGAAAGCGGCATTGACCTCAGGGTCGTACTGGTGCGCCGCGGCAGCGGCGGGGGCGGCATTGCCGAATGCCGCCTCCACCTCGGGGTCATAGCTGCCCATTAGTCGAATACCTTTGAGTGCTGCTTCAGGGCCTTCGTTTCATCCAGGAACGCCTGCGCGGCATCCTTGCTCGAGAAGTTGCGCTTGAGGAACCCGGCGCGCTTTTCGGGCGGCAGCGAGAGGTATTCATGCTGTAGCGGGTTAGTCTGGTTTGAAATGACGTTATCCGACGCCTGAAACCCACGCAGACCCTGCGGGTCAGCCTGCTGCGCGCGCATCAGGTTCTTGCCGCGATTCAGGTTCTGGCGTGCGGTGCCCCGGATGTAGTCCATAGCCGCGTGGATGGTCGTCGGAGGGGTGGTGTCGTCGGGGTAGCCCTCGAGGATCGTGGCCGCCCGAGCGTCAGACCCGGACTTCGCAATCGCGAGTCCCTTGACCTGTCCCAAGTCCTTCTTGAGTTGGGTGCGGGCGGCATCGATATCGCTGAATCCGAGGTGCCGCAATCCCTGCGTGACGCTTCCGGCGATCTTGCTGGCGCTGATCTCGTCGGCCAGTTCGTCGATGCGGCTTGTGAGCGGGATAGCCGCCGAAGATGCCTGCTGCATACCAGACACCTCGTTGCTGCGATCCACATCCGCGTTGCCGGTCTGGACCTGACGCGCCTGCTGGCCTGCCAGTACGGGAGCCGGGATGTTGTGGCGCTGGGCATCGGGTGACATCGGCGGACCTGGAGCGCGGGGCGCCTCGCCGCCTGCGGTAACTTGGCCGGTGCGCGGGTCCTTGAACCCCATCGTGCCGTCCGGGAGCGTGACGGGCTGCAGGGCAGACGCGGGGATCTGGCTGAGGGCTGAGGTCCCCAACAGGGACTGCGCCTTCACCGCATCGCCCAGCTGGCCCTTCGGAGCGTGCTTGACGACTTGCCCGAACGTATCCGCAATGCGCTTGTTCTGTGGCGATAGACTGCCAAAGTTGGCGTAGTAGTCCATGACCATGCCGCGGCCCTTGTCGGTGTCGTTCAGCACATCAGGATCGGTCGAAAGAGTACCGAGCCCGTCAGCCATGTCGGACAGAGTTCCACGGTCCAGCGTCGCGAGAGACTGTTTCGCCTGTAGCTGCTTTTGCTTGATGTTCTGCAGAGTTTCAATTGCAGCGGGTTTGGCGATATCGAGCTTGTCGAAGTCGTCGCTGCCCATCACCGAGCCGAGGTCGATGGTCCCGTCGCTGCTGAGGTGCTCGCCGAACTTGATGTTCTTGAAAAAGCCCTGCAATTGCTGCTGTTTCTGCGTCTCGATCTGCTGCTGCGCAAGGTTCTGCTGGCCGATCTGGAGCGCCTGACGGGACTTCTGCAAGTCCAACATGCCGCTCATCATGTTCAGCGACTTCATCATGTCGGGCGGCTGGATCGTGTTCGCGACGGGTGCTGGGAGGTCCATGATCTATTAACCTCCCATGGATGCTGTGTTGTTCTGAGACATCAGCCACGGCACCATATTGCTAGCGGCACTCGAGTAGGCATTTGCGACGCCCACCTGACCAGCTGCATTAGCCGCTCCCTGCGATGCCAGAAGTTGCGACTGGTTTCCTGCGATCGTCGTGCCCTGAGTGCCTAGATTCGCTGCTGCATTCTGGCCGAGCGTACTGACGCCCATCAGGCGATTGTAGGTGTTGCCCTGCTGCGTGTTGTACTGGTTGAAGGCATTGTTGAACGCGGTGTTTGCAAGGTTCTGGTTATAGCCCATCAGATCCTTCATCGCGGCGCCCGACTCTGATCCGGTATTGGCGCTAGACTGGTTCAGCACGCCCTGTCCGCCCTGCTGTAGCTGGAACTGATAGGCCGGGCTGTACTGCTTCATCATGTCCGCGGTGAACGGGGCATTCAGGGAGCCATAGCCACCCGGAACAGCTTGTCCTGCGGGGGGCTGTCCAGCCTGAGTAGACGCCTGCGCTCCGCTCTGCTGTGCGGCAACCTGAGTGCCGGCACCAGAGGGCATGACCTGCAAGCCACCACCAGGGGACCACCCGGTCTGATAGCCGGGGCCATTGCCGGGACGGTTTCCGCCGCCGCCGATCGTGTTACCGCCAGCGGTCCCCCCATACGACGGACCCGTCTGCGATACCTGCGGCTGCTGGCCCGGGATACCCATCAGGTAGTTCAACTGATTCAGCGCGCCGTAGCCGCCCTGGATGAACGGCTGCTCCTGAGCCGTGATCGTATTGAATTCGTTCTGTTGTACCTGCTGTCCGGCCGTAAGCGCAGCAGATTGTGTATTAGCGGCTGACTTTGCCCCGTTGGCGCTGATTGCGGAACCAGCTAAACCGACGACTGCGGCATCTAATAGATACGATCCTGAAAAGTACGCAGACATCTTTATTCTCCAGACAGCGCCGGATTGACCTTCATGGACTCTCGGTAGTCGATGACGATCTCCTCGTTAATGTGAATTCTGCGGGTCGCTACGCAGTGCAGATCGTCATCGACCTTGACAGGCTTCGCGTTTGGGTCCGCAGAGTGATTCGTGAACCTACCGGCAGGGGTACGGTGTCCGTTAACCCTACCCGGACAGATGTATTCGCGTTCTTCAAATACGCGCGTGGCAAACATACCGATGCCGTCGATGGAAGATTTCCTGAACTCGACCCCGTAATACGGCATCATTTCGATGATGTCGTGCGTTATGGATTCGTATTCCATCATCGCCTCATCAGTGAGGCTGAATTCATTCAGGAAACGTACGTAGTCCTCTCTATCCCGGTCGATGCGGGCCTGCCGGCGGGTAGAGCCGAGCCCTTTCTCTGGAACGATCAACAGGCGTTCCTCGAGAACGGTAATGTCGGTGCAATCGTCCGGGTTCTGGTAGACATCGACCCAATGAACCCACTCATTGAACACCCGCCCAACGCGCCTCATGCCGGCTGGAACGTCAAACTCAGCAGGAGCAGTCAGGATGATAATCCCACGGTCAGTATTGACCGCAATCTTTCCAGCCTCTAGCCGAACCCGATAGGCTGTTTTGTGTTCCACACCCGTGAGGACCGTCCACGGTGGGATGATGATCTTGCGTTCGTAGATACCAGGCAGGAATGTGTGAATTGTCTCGATATCCGCCTGCGGGAGAGACAGCAGGACCGCATCCAGACGGTCTATCTTCTCCCCGAATAACGGCGCGATATCGTTCACCCGATCCTCCAGTTAGTACCGTCATAGAACACTGGCACGAACGTAGTCCCGCCACCCGCGACGATGGAATAGAACGTCGATGCCGTCGCGTCTGTCACGAACCCCCTGCCGCCAGCGGTGACTTGCGCCGGGAGGTTGGCGAATGTGCAGGGCTCATATTCGTCGGCATCGTTGTTGTTCTGGAAGAACCGATACCAGACGCGGTTCATGTACGCCTTGCCGTCCCGGATATCCGCAATGGGGACCTCATAGACGGGGACGGAGTGGACGTTTGCGTCGCCTCCGTACGGGTTGAACTGCGTCGGCATTATTCTTCCTCGGCCTCGGCGATCAGGGTGGCGCCGATGATGTCGCGGGCGGTTGGGTCGCTGTAGCACAGTTCCCACACCCGATCACGCGCGGAGCCCAAGAGGCGCCAGATCGCACGGTTCTTCGTGATACCGGCAAGGCCAATCCCGATCCAATGCTCACTCGACCACGTAAACCCGCCGTCATCCGACCATCGCAGCATGGCGAGAGGGTTGGACCCCTGTCCCGTCTGCAGCCCGACGCCTGGGGTGAATTCCACCTGTACCTGCGAGAAGAACAGGCGCGAGCGCTTATCGACGTTCCAGACGTGCGGAGTCCGTCTAGCACACCGAAGCACGTTCCCGGCATCCGTGTAGATGGAGCGGGACATCTGGTGGATCTGGCCCGAGGAATAATCGCCGACCATCCGCACGTCGGCGAAGTTCATGAAGCAGTTACCGCGGAAACGATGGTACTGCCCCGCCACGGAGTCCCATGCCGCGCGCTGATGCCACGCAACACCGGGTCCTGCTGCCAGCATCGTCGTCAGATCCAGGCACCACGTCGCGTCTGCCGTCGGGAACGTGAGGACGTAGAACAGGTGTCCTTCCTCCTCATACGCAAACCCGATCGCATCGCTGACCTGCGGGTAGCCTGAGATCGCATGTTCGACGCCGTGGGTGGATACGCGCTTCCAGCCGTAGCCCTCCTGCATCACGACGAAGTTTTCGCCCTGCTCGTTGCGTCCGAGCCAGATCAGGCTTTGACCTGCTCTTGTGATCGAATGCTGGGCCGCACAGCCGATCTGAGGGCCGACGCCCGGGATACGGGCAAAGGCGAAGTTCGTGCCGCCCTGATTGACCCACACCTCGCTCGAGCGCTCTCCGATCAGCCACGCCTCGCGGTTGTTCTCCTGCAGCGTGATGAGGTTGTCCGAGGACGAATCCTTGAGGGCGTAGAACGAGCCCGGGAACATGATCGTGTACGGCAC
>Ga0265327_10001057_pt1 | contig 38486 bp, 40 predicted proteins | sample 41621metaG_FD_202089 | JGI IMG/M metagenome (GOLD analysis project Ga0265327, IMG submission 202089) | Rhizosphere microbial communities from Carex aquatilis grown in University of Washington, Seatle, WA, United States - 4-16-21 metaG | ecosystem: Host-associated > Plants > Roots > Rhizosphere...
CGAAGGCCCGGCGGGACGCCAGGATGAAGCCCAGATAGATCAGGATGAAGACGGCGTTGGAGGCGAAGCCCTGCAGCGCCTTGGCGATGTCGCCGGCATAGCGGGTCGGATTGAGCTGGCCCACCAGATGGTCGAAGGTTGGCGGGGTCCTGACATGGGCCAGGGTCGCCGCCTGGGCGATCACCTGGTTCAGCCGGGGGGTGTAGTCGGCCAGCTTGGTGACGAAGCTCGAGGCGTTGTCGGCGATCACGAACAGGGCGGCGCCAAACAGCAGGACCGAGAGGAAGATCGCCAGGGGCATGGCCGCGCGCTTGGTGACCCAGGCGAGCCGGTGCTCCAGCACCCGGCTGAACCCATCGATGACGATGGCCAGGAACAGGGCCAGGGCCGGCGGGGTGAGGATGTCGGCCAGCAGATAGAGCGCGCCGCCCGAGGCGAGCACAGCCAGGATCACCAGGCACGCGCGCTCGACATTGGCGGATGGGGCGCGATCGGGCTCGGCGGCTGGGGGCATGGCTCGCGGCGATGATTCCGGCCGACTGTCCCTGGGTGGGCCCGCGGCGTCAATGCGAGCGATATCTAGACCGACTTGGCGGGGAAAACGCTGCTTTGTTGCGAAAAAGCGCGGCGGTTTCGGCAAGGCGGGCCCCCGAGCGGCGGAAAATCGGGAACGATCTGGTCGAACCCGGGCCTCAGACCAGAGGCCCCGACATCCCCACAAGAGCGGTTCGCATGATCGCCGCCAGCTGTTCGGCGCGGAATGGCTTGCGCAGGACCGGCCAGTCCACGTCATCGGCCCCGAACCGGTCCCCGGCATAGCCGGTGGTGAGCACGATGGGCAGGGCCGGGTCCCGGGCCCGGGCCAGGCGCGCCAGCTCGACCCCGTTCATGCCCCCTGGCATGGCGATGTCGGACAGCAGGAGGTCAAAGGCCTCGCCGGTCTCCAGGCGCCGGAAGGCCGCCGCCCCGTCCGGCTCGGCGGCCACCAGGCACCCCAGCTCGTCCAGGAGGCTTTCGGTCACCGCCCGCACGGCGGCGTCGTCTTCCACCAGCAGGATTCGCACCCCCCGGGCCCAGATGGCCTCGCTGGGGGGCGGCGTTTCGACCTCTGGCGCCGGCGCCCCATCGGCCGCCGGGACGAACAGCGTCACGATCGCCCCCTGGCCGGGCGGGGACTCCAGGGTCACCGTGCCGCCAGCCTGGCGGATAAAGCCATAGACCTGGGCCAGCCCCAGGCCGGTGCCCTTGCCCACGTCCTTGGTGGTGAAGAAGGGTTCGAAGGCGCGCCGGATCACCTCCGCCGACATGCCGGGCCCGCTGTCGGCCACCGAAACGGCCACATAATCCCCTGCCGCCACCTCCGGAATTTCTCCTGCCGCCAGGGTCCGGCGGCGCGCGCGGATGGTGATCCGGCCGGTCTCGCCCACCGCATCAGAGGCGTTGACCACCAGATTGAGCAGGGCCGCCTCGAACTGCGCCGGGTCCAGGCGGCAGGCGCCGAGGTCGGCCTCGCAGTCGAGCGACAGGTTCACATCCTGGCCCACGGCCCGGCGCACCAGGGGTTCGGCCTGGGTCACCAGAGCTCCCAGGTCAACGAGTTCGGGCTTCAGCTCCTGACGCCGCGAGAAGGCCAGCAGCTGGCGGGTCAGGCGTTCTCCGCGCCGCCCCGCGGCCATGGCGGCCTCAGCCAGGCGGATCACCCGCACTGCGTCGGTCGGTCGTTTCAGAATCATGTCCAGACCACCGATCACCACGGTGAGCAGGTTGTTGAAGTCGTGGGCCACCCCGCCGGTGAGCCGCCCCACGGTCTCCAGCCTCTGGGCCTGGGCCAGGGCCGCCTCGGCCAGGGCACGCTCTTCGAGGCTGTGCTCCAGGGCTCGGGTGCGCTCGGCGACCCGCTCCTCCAGGTCGCGCCGGGCCTCGATGATTTCGGTGATGTCGGACGACGCGCCAAACCACCGGCGCACCGAGCCGTCCTCCTCCCGCACCGCTGAAGCCCGGCTGCTGAACCAGCGCCAGACCCCGTCATGGCGGCGGATGCGGTATTCGATATCGAAGGGCAGGCCGCCGCGCACCGCCTGGTCCCAGGCCCGGCGGACATCATCCCGGTCCTGCGGATGGATCGCCTCGAACCAGCCCTCGCCGCGATGCTCCTGGGCCGGGACTCCCGTATAGGCCACCCATTGGGGCGACAGGTAATCGCAATAGCCGTCCGCCCGGTTCGACCACAGCAGCTGGGGCAGGCTGTCCAACAGCGCCCGGACCTGGGCCGAGCCGGCGCGCAGAGCGCCCTCGGCGGCGCGGCGATCCGTGATGTCGGCGCAGCTGCCCACATAGCCCATGAAGGCGCCGTCAGAGTCGAAGGCCGGGGCGGCGGCCTCGTCGAGCCAGCGGTACTGGCCGTCGGCGCGGCGCAGGCGGTATTCCACCCTTCCGGGCTCCAGCCTGGCGAAATGGGTGTCATAGGCCGCCAGCAGCGCTTCCCGGTCGTCAGGATGCACCCCCTCCAGCCAGCCGCGGTCCACCTCCTGCTCCAGGGTCCGGCCCGTGAAGCTGAGCCAGGATTCGTTGAACCATGAGCCCCGCTGGTCGGTCCCGCTCATCCAGATCAGCACGGGGGCGGCGTTGGCGATGTGCTGGAACTGGTCGCGACCACGCCGGGCCATGGCCTCGGCCTCGCGCATGGCGAGATCGGCCTGTCGCTGGTCGGTGATGTCGCGGAAGCTGATGGCCACGCCGTCCCCCAGCCTGATGGCGCTGGATCGCATCCAGAGCTCCGCGCCGGCGATCACCCGGCGGACCTCCATCTCGTCGGGCCGATCGGTCTCCAGCCCGGCCTTCATCCGCGCCAGCATGTCCTGGCCGGTGTCGTCCGGGAACACCTCCAGCACCCGACGCCCGGTCAGGCCGCCGCCGATATGCGGCGCGAACCTGTCGGCGGCCGGGTTGGCATAGGTCCAGACGAAGTCGACGATCTCCCCGTCGCGGCGCACCGGCTCGGTGATGACGAAGGCGTCCAGCCCGTTGTCATGAAAGGCCCGGAACTGCGCCTCCGCCTCAGCCGCAGCGCCGCGGCGCACGGCCAGGCGCAGGCCCTTGGCGATAAGGACGGTCGCCGCGGCGGTGATGACGAACAGGGCGAGCCCGGCCTGCCGCGACTGCAGCAGGTCGATAGTCGACCCGGTGGCGGGCCAGGACAGCCAGACCGCGACGACGCTGGCGGCGACGGCCACCAGCCCGCCCCTCAGCCCCGCGACCAGGGTGGCGAACACCACCGCCGGATAGAAGACCAGGAAATCCGGTGAGGCGGGAACCACCAGTCCGACAAGGCCGCGCAGGGCGGCGGCGGCGGCCACGACCATCAGGGCGGAGACATACGCCGCGACGGGATGGTCGATCCTCGTCGCGAAGCGCTTCGCCCACCGCCCGATCATGACGCGACCAATCCCCCGGGGACTCAGGTTCCGTCCCCGCGGAACCCTCGATGGGATCAACGTAGATCAGCGATGTGAAGTTCCGCCAGGGTCGATCCGCGGCCAATCGTCTTACTGGCGAAGCGGCGGCGGCCGCGGAGTCCCTGGCGGGCTGTGACCGCCTAGCGCGGCGCCATCCGGATCGCGCCGTCGAGGCGGACGTCTTCGCCGTTGAAGTAGCCGTTGGTGATCATGGTGAGCGCCAGCTGGGCGTAGTCCTCCGGAGCGCCGAGACGTTTGGGGAAGGGCACCGAGGCGGCGAGCGCCTGCTTCACCGCTTCCGGCGCGCCGCGCATCAGGGGGGTGTCGAAGATCCCCGGCAGGATGGTGTTCACCCGGATGCCGTCGCCGGCCAGGTCGCGGGCGATGGGCAGGGTCATGCCGACCACGCCGCCCTTGGAGGCCGAATAGGCCGCCTGGCCCATCTGGCCGTCTTCCGCCGCCACCGAGGCGGTGTTGACGATGGCCCCGCGCTCGCCGTCGATGGGCTCCAGGTCCAGCATGCCCTTGGCCGACTTGGCGATGCAACGGAACGTGCCCACCAGGTTGATCTGGATGATCAGGTTGAAGGCGTCGAGGGGAAAGTGCTTGGTCTCGCCGGTGACCTTGTCGCGGCTGGCGGTCTTGGCCGCGTTGCCGGTGCCGGCGCAGTTCACCAGGATCCGCTCCTGGCCGTGGGCCGCACGGGCCTTGGCGAAGGCCGCGTCGACATCATCCTCGGAGGTGACATTGCACTTGCAGAAGACGCCGCCGACCTCCTTGGCCACCTCTTCGCCACGAGCTTCGTTCATGTCGAAGATCGCGACCTTGACCCCGTGGGCGGCCAGCTGGCGGACGGTGGCCTCGCCGAGGCCGGACGCCCCGCCGGTGACCACGGCGGCGATGGAGGAATCGAGTTTCATGGACGCTGCGCTCCCGTTTTCGTTTAAAACGAAGTCCTGTTGTCGGAAGGCTTTAGCCCGATGAGCGCCAACTCAAAAGCGTCACCCCACGTCAACGACGGCGCTTTCGACGCCCTGGACCCTGGCAAGGCCCTGGTTCCGGCCACCGTGCGGGTGAACGAACAGCGGGTGGCCCGGGGATTCTGGCCCAAGTTCCGCAAGGTGGCCGCCCAGATCCCCTTCGCCGGAGACCTGCTGGCGGTCTGGTATTGCGCCCGCGATCCTGAGACCCCGGCCACCGCCAAGGGCATGGTGATGGCGGCGCTGGCCTATTTCGTGCTGCCGGTGGACGCCATTCCCGACGTCCTGCCGGTGATCGGCTATACCGACGACGCCGCCGTGCTGGCCGCGGTGATCGCCATCATCGGCAAGCACCTGAAGGACAGTCACCGCCTGAGCGCCGCCGAGGCCCTGGCGCGGATGCGGGCGGATTAGTCGACCCATTTGGGGAAATAGCCCAGGCGATCCTGCACGACGGAATCGTGGGCCGGAACGAAGGTGAGATCCGGCTCGCGCCTGGAGAGCGCGGACATCCGGGCGATCTCGGCCTGGGTCCTGGCCTTGTCGGCGTCGGCCAGCTGGTTGGCGAGCCAGGACTTGCGCCGGGCGTCCTTGATGGCCGCCGCCGACCACACGGCGTCCCCGCAGAAGAAGAAGCGCCGGCCGGCGCCAGTGGTGAGGAACAGGCCCACCGATCCCGGCGTGTGGCCGAATTGCGGGACCAGCACCACGGAGCCGTCGCCGAACAGGTCCAGGCTGCGGTCGAAGCCGTGATAGGCGCCGCCCGTGAAGGCCAGGGTCCGCCAGGCGATCGCCGGATCCGCCACCTGGGAGCGCCAGGCCTGCCCCAGCCCCGCCCCCGGCCGACGGATCACCGCCAGCTCCTCCGGCGACACCCAGACCTCGGCGCCCGGGAAATCGACCACGCCGCTGGCATGGTCCCAGTGGCTGTGGCTCAGGATGATCTGGCGCACCGGCGGCGCGCCCGCGCGCTCCAGCTGGACCCGGGCCGGAATGATGGGTTTGTCGTACTTGAAGAAGGCCTTGGCCCAGCCGGGCATGTCCTGGGCGTACTGGCTGTCCACCCGCGCCCCCAGGCCGGTGTCGAACAGCAGCTCCCGGTCCCCATGGCGGATCAGGATGGCGGAGAAATTGTTGTCGATCTTGCGGTCCCAGCGGCCGCCGGACCAGACCAGCGCCTCCTGGGCGGAAGACCTGCCGGTCTTGATGACGGCGAAGCTGACCGGCGCGCGGCCAGGCTCGGCGGCGCTGGCGGCGGAAGCGCAGGCGAGCGCCATCGCGGCCAGGAGGGCCGGGATCTTGAAACGGGTCATGGGTGGGATCCTTGGGTCTTAGGTCAGGAACAGGGGCAGTCGGGTCTTAAGCCGGCGCAGGGGCTCGGCGCTCAGCTGCACACGGGCCAGGATAAGGGCGCCCTCCAGCAGCATGATGAAGGTCTCGGCGGCGGTTCTCGGCTCGGCGACGCCATGCGCCTGCAGGAAGGCCGCGAGCCCCGCCTGCCAGCCCCCATAGGCCCGCGCGCAGGCGTCACGGATCAGCGGCGTGGTGGCGGCCTCCTCAAGCGAAATGGTGGCCACCGGGCAGCCCTTGGTGAAGGCCGAGGCCTCCATTTCGCCGGCGAAGAAATCGATCACCGCCTCCAGGGCGCCGACGGGCGGAAGACCGGCCTGCAGGATCTCCCCGATCCGCGCGCTGACCGCCGCGGCGGCATGGTTCACAGCGGCGACCGCCAGCTCCGCCTTCCCGCCGGGGAAGTAGTGATACATCGAGCCCTTGGGCGCGCCGCTGTCGGCCACGATCTGGTTGAGGCCGGTATGATGATAGCCCGCGGTCCGCAGGGACTGGGCCATGGCGTCGACAAGTCGGTCTCGAGCGTTCATGTCGAGAATTATAACGACTGGTCTAGATATTCGTCAAGTCACGGGTTCGACCAAGGCGCCTCGGGTCGCCGCCACGTGCTCTCGCCAGGTGATGAACAGGGTCGAGGCCACCACCACACCGGCGCCGACAATGGTCCAGACGCCCGGCAGTTCGTGAAACAGCAGAAGGCCGGCCAGGGTGGTGAACACCAGTCGGATATAGTCCACGGGGGCCATGGCCGCGGCGTCGCCGATCGACATGCCCTTGATGTAGCAGGCCTGGGTCACCGTCCCCATCACCCCCATGATCCCCAGCAGCAGGAGGTCGAGGGGGGCGGGCCAGCGCCAGGCCAGGAAGGCGCCCGGCAGGGCCAGGACCAGGCCCAGGCTGGCCGACCAGACCAGGAGCACCATGGGCGCATGGTCGCGGGTCATCACCTTCATGCCGGTGACGGTGAGGGCGAACAGGAATGACGACGCCAGCATGGCCATGGCCGGGATCCCCACCGCGAAGTGGCCGCCGGCGCCAGGTCGCACCATGATCAGCACGCCTGCGAACCCCGCCAGGGCGGCGGCGATCCGCAGGGGCCCGATCTTTTCCCGCACCACGAAGGCCGCCAGCGGCACCAGCCACAGGGTGCGGGTGAAGCTGAGCGCATTGGCGTCGGCCAGGGGCATCTTCTGGAAGGCGTAGAAGCTGAGGATCATCCCCACCGTCCCCGCCGCCGAGCGGAAGATCAGGATCCCCGGCCGGGTGGTGGCGAAGGCAGCGCCCCGATGCTTGATGATCACCGGCAGCAGGATGAGGAACCCGAACACCTGGCGGTAGAAGGTCTGCAGGCTGGCGGGATAGCCCGCCCCCAGATACTTGATCAGGGTGGTCATCACCGTGAAGGCCAGGGCCGAGGCCAGCATCCACAAGGCTCCGCGCACATTGGGGGCGAGGCCGGAATAGGCCTTCAGCGCCACCGCGTACGCGGAAGGGGTCATGAAGCGCCGTCCGCCTGGGGCTGGGTCGCCGCCTCCAGGGGCGAGACCCCGCCGAAGATCGCCGCGAAGGGTGAGCCTGCCGTCGCATCCCAGGCGTGGCGGCCGCCCACCGTGATCCCGCCGTCCACCACCAGATGGGTTCCGGACACGAAGGACGAGGCGTCGGAGGCCAGGTACAGCGCCGCCTGGGCGATGTCGTCCGGCAGGCCGGGCTTCTTCACCGGCTGGGCCACCTGGGCGTTCTGCGCCACCAGGGCCGCCATCTGGTCGGCGACCTCCCGCGGGGCGCCCATGGAGGCGCCGAAGATCGAGGTGGCGATCAGGCCCGGGCAGATCGCGTTGACCCGGATGCCCTGCGGCGTCAGCTGCGCCGCCGCCACCCGGCTCATATGGATGACCCCCGCCTTGGCGGTGGAATAGGCGATCGGCCCGTACCCGGCCTGCAGGCCGGCGATGGAGGCGGTGTTGATGATCGACCCGCCGCCACGCTTGAGCATCAGGGGTGCGGCGTGCTTCATGCCCAGCGCCGGGCCACGCACCAGGACGTCGAAGATCCAGCTCCAGCCGTCGGCGGTGACCTCGGTGATGGTGGTCATCCGGTCGGAGATGCCGGCGTTGTTGAACAGGATATCCAGCCCGCCGAACGCGCTTTCCGCCAGTTTGCAGGCGGCCTCGATCTGGCTCTCATTCGTGACGTCGCAATGGGCGTATTTCACCGAGGCCGGGAAGCGGCGCTCCAGCATGGCGCCCTTCTCGTCCTGGATATCGGCGGCCACCACCTTCGCGCCCTCGGCGACGAACAGCTCCACCGTCCCCAGGCCGATCCCCGAAACCCCGCCGGTGATCAGCGCCACCTTACCGTCCAGCCGCCCCGCCATGCGTCGTTCTCCCTGAGTGATCGGCGATAACTAGAGCGACGGCGCGGCGGCGTCGAGGTCAAACCCACCCCCTCGGCGTCATCCTCGGGCTCGTCCCGAGGACCCCTTGACTGGCGCGGATTGCGATCGAGGTGGGATCGCAGCAACGCCGGGCCCGCTCGCCAAGGCTGGGCCGCGGAGGCAGGGGTCCTCGCAACAAGTGCGAGGATGACGAGATAGAGATCGCCGTCAGTCCCCGACCGTCACCACCACCTTGCCCATGGCCTTGCGGCTGCCCAGGTGGGCGATGGCGTCGGCGCCGCGCTCCAGGGGGAAGCGCTCCGACACATAGGGTTTGATCTTCTTGGCCAGATAGAGGTCGATCAGCTCCTGGATGGACGCCTGGAACAGCCCCGGATTGCGCGCCGTCCAGTTGCCCCAGAACACCCCGACGATATCGCAGCCCTTCAGCAGGGCGAGGTTGAGCGGAATGCGCGGGATGTCCCCGGCCGCGAAGCCGATCACCAGATAGCGGCCTTCCCAGGCGATGGAACGCAGGGCGGGTTCGGCATAGTCGCCGCCCACGGCGTCATAGATCACATGCGCCCCGTCCGGGCCGCAGGCGTCCTTGAACAGGGTCCCGAGCGCCCGCTGGCCCTCCTTGTCGAAGGGGCCGCGGCCATAGACCACGCCGGCATCCGCCCCGTGCTTGATGGCCAGGTCCACCTTTTCCTGGGTTGAGCACGCGGCGATCACCTTGGCGCCCATGGCCTTGCCCAGCTCCACCGCCGAGAGGCCGACGCCGCCGGCGGCGCCCAGCACCAGCAGGGTCTCGCCGGCCTTCAGATGACCCCGGTCCTTCAGGGCGTGATAGGAGGTGCCATAGGTGAGGATGAAGGCCGCGGCCTCGTCATAGGGCATGGCGTCGGGGATCTTGGTCAGCCGACCCGCGGGGGCCACCACCTGTTCCACCAGGCCGCCCGAACCGATCTGGGCCAGGACCCGGTCGCCCACCTTCACATTGGTGACGCCGTCGCCGATGGCGGTGATGATCCCGGAAAGTTCGCCACCCGGCGCGAACGGGCGCGGCGGCTTGGACTGGTACTTGTCCTCGATCATCAGCACGTCGGGGAAGTTGATTCCCACGGCCTTCACCTGGATCAGCGCGGTCCCGGGCTTCACCTCCGGCGCGGGGATGTCCTCCACCACCAGGGTCTCGGGGCCACCGGTCACCTTGCTCAGAACGGCCTTCATGTTCGCGTCTCCCCGCGGTGGATTCTGGATTGGGCGCGACGCTATCGCAGGCGGCTGGCGCGCGGAAGGCCGGATTCGAACATTTGTTTGATCTCACTGCAGCGCTGATGGCGAAGGGGGATTGCCACAAATGATGTCAGGTGATTAAGTTAATCCGCCACTGTAATCGCATCGAATACATTGAATTCTCGACCCACCTGAAGTCGTCGTGCTTTTCAATTTTTGCGTGTACAGGCAACGGGCCTGCCGCGCCAACTTAGCGATGGGGGTGCAACAATGCGTAGTAAGATCGCGGGCGTCGCTTCGGCGGCGCTGTTCCTGAGCTTGGCGACATCCGCCCACGCCGGGGTCATTACACTCAACTTCGAAGGCATCGACTCCTATCCGGGCTCCAGCTCGGTGTTGGTGAACGACTACTACAATGGCGGCATGGCCAGCAACGGCGCGACTGGTCCCAACTATGGCGTGCAGTTCGTCGGGGGCGGACTTGTTCTTTGCCTGAACACACCCGCGGCCCTCAGCTGCTCCAACACCTCGCGCGGCGCGCCGGGGCCGTCGGACAAGGGCGCCCTGTTCTGGCTCAGCGACGGGCCGATCATGAACGTGGCCGCCGGCTTCGACACCGGGTTCTCGTTCAACTATTCGGACCCCTTCGTGCCAGGCGGCTTCGTCTCCGTCTATGACGGCCTGAACGGCACGGGAACCCTGCTGGCCACCATGGCCCTGGGCCTGACCCCCAGCACGGCGTGCGACCCGAGCTTCAGCGGCGGGGCCAACTACTGCCCCTTCATCGGAACCGGCCTCGGATTCGCCGGGATCGGCAAGTCCGTGGTGTTCGGCGGCACGGCCGACTTCATCGTCTATGATGACATCACGTTCGGAGCCACCACCCCGGGGGGCGCTCCGGAACCCGCCGCCTGGGCCTTGATGATCCTGGGCTTCGGCCTCGCCGGCTCGGCCCTGCGCCGCCGCCTCGTCACGGCCTGAGGGCCAACAGGAAGATCTCACGCCGCGCCGCCGGTCCCCCAGGCCGGCGGCGTCCTGTCGCTTCCATGCGCCACGCTTGGAGGCTGGGCCGGATTTCCCTATATTGCGGGCCCCGACCTCCCGAGCCCCACACCTTGACCGTCACCCTGGACCTTTCGCGCGCCCGCGCTCCGGCGCCCGCCACGAAGCCCAACCTGTCGGGCCTGACGCGCAAGGCCCTGGCTGAGGCCCTGGTGGCTGCGGGCGTCGCGCGGCCCGACAAGGCCCGCATGCGCGCCACCCAGGTCTGGCGCTGGATGCACCATTACGGCGTCACCGACTTCGCCCTGATGACCGACGTGGCCAAGGAGACCCGCGCCGCCCTCGCCGAGGCCTTCACCCTGGCCCGCCCGGAAATCGTCGAGCGTCAGGTCTCCAAGGACGGCACCCGCAAGTGGCTGATCCGCACCGCCCCGGGCATCGAGGTGGAGTGCGTCTATATTCCCGACGTCGGCCGGGCCGGCGCCCTGTGCGTCTCCAGCCAGGTGGGCTGCACCCTTAACTGCACCTTCTGCCACACCGGCACCCAGGCCCTGGTGCGCAACCTCACCGCCGCGGAGATCGTGGCCCAGGTGCAGGTGGCTCGGGATGATCTCGGCGAATGGCCCTCGCCCAAGGAAGACCGGCTGCTCACCAACATCGTGTTCATGGGCATGGGCGAGCCGCTCTACAATCTGGACAATGTCGCCGACGCCATCGACATCATCGCCGACGGCGAAGGGATCGCCATCTCGCGCCGGCGGATTACGGTGTCGACGTCCGGCGTGGTCCCGGAACTGGGGCCGCTGGGGGAACGCACCAATTCCGCCCTGGCCATTTCCCTGCACGCCACCAATGACGCCCTGCGGGACGTGCTGGTGCCCATCAACCGGAAATATCCCCTGGCCGAGCTGATGGCTGGCATCAGGGCCTATCCCGGCCTGTCCAACGCCAAGCGGGTGACCTTCGAATACGTCATGCTGAAGGGGGTCAATGACAGCCCCGCCGAGGCCCGGGCCCTGGTGAAGCTGCTTGCGGGCATCCCCGCCAAGGTCAATCTGATCCCGTTCAACCCCTGGCCTGGCACGGACTATGAGTGCTCCGACTGGGGGACGATCGAGGCCTTCGCCGCCATCCTCAACCGCGCCGGCTATGCTTCGCCGATCCGCACCCCCCGGGGCCGGGACATCCTGGCCGCCTGCGGCCAGCTGAAGAGCGAAAGCGAGAAGCTGCGCGCCAGCGCGAGGCGCAAGATCGCGCGGGACGAAGCTGCAGTAGAAGAGACCGCGGAGTAGATCCTCCCCCAGCGCGCAGCGCGGCTTGGGGGAGGTGGCCCGAAGGGCCGGAGGGGGCTGAAGCCCACAGCCCTAAGTGGCCGCAGCCCCGAGCTCTATAAGCCCCCTCAGTCGGCTTCGCCGACAGCTCCCCCAGGGAGGGGAGCACCTTGAACCTTGCCAAACCCGGCCCCAGGGCCGGAAGGTGGCGGCTCATGGCCGCGCGAGACGGCCGGCGGAGGCGGCGGCCATGCGGTTCGGGATCTTCTACGAGCACCAGCTTCCCAAGCCCTGGAACCCGGGGGACGAGGCGGCCCTGTTCCACCAGGCCCTGGAGCAGGTCGTCCTCGCCGACCGCCTGGGCTACGACTATGCCTGGGAGGTGGAGCATCACTTCCTCGAGGAATACTCCCACTCCTCCGCCCCGGAGGTGTTCCTGGCGGCCTGCGCGGCGCTGACCAAGACCATTCGGGTCGGTCACGGCATCCGCCAGGTCATCCCCAACTACAACCACCCGGCCCGCACGGCGGAGGGGCTGGCGACCCTGGACATCATCTCCCGCGGTCGCCTGGACTTCGGGATCGGCGAGGGCGCCACGCGGCTCGAGCTCGGCGGCTTCGGCATTCCGGCCCGGGAGAAGCGGGCCCTGGCCCTGGAGGCGGCCGAGCAGATCGCCAATATGATGGTGATGGACCCCTATCCCGGCTTCGAGGGCAAGGGCTTCTCCTTCCCCTGCCGCAATGTGGTTCCCAAGCCCATGCAGACCCCCCACCCCCCCATGTGGATGGCCTGCACCAACCGCGACACCATCAAGGTCGCCGCCGCCAACGGCCTGGGGGCGCTCGCCTTTTCCTTCGTGAATCCGGAGGAGGCCCACGCCTGGGCGGAGATCTATTACGGGATCATCAAGTCCGAAGACTGCGTGCCCCTGGGCCATAGCGTGAACGCCAACATCGCCATGGTCTCCAACTTCTCGGTGCATCACGACCGATCCGAGGCCATCCGCCGGGGCCAGGAAGGCTTCGAGTTCTTCGGCTATGCGGTGAACGCCCTGGTGGCCCATGACGTGGTCCCCGGCCGGTCGACCCTGTTCGCCGACTTTCAGAAAGCCCGCGGAAACCGGGACGAAGAGATCATCGCCGCCGCCAAAATGGCCGAACGCAACGCCAACGGCATCGGCACCCCCGATGACATCCGCGAGCACATCCAGGCCTTCGAGGCCGCAGGCGTCGACCAGGTGATCTTCCTGCAGCAGGCCGGCCGCAATCGGCACAGCCACATCTGCGAGTCCCTGGAGCTGTTCGCCGCCGAGGTGATGGGCGGGTTCAAGGCGCAGGTCGCCGAGCGCGAGGCGAAGAAGGCCGCCGAGCTGGCCCCCTTCATCGCGGCCGCCATGGCCCGCAAGCGGTGGATGGCGCCCCTGGCCGACGACGAGATCCCGGTGGTGAAGGCCTCCGTGGTCCGCGCCCAGATCAATGCGGAAACCCGATAGCGACGTTCGCGTCCTTCCCCGCTGGGGGAGGGGATCACCCTGAGGGTGGTGGAGGGGGCTGAAGCCCACAGACCTATGAGCCCCCTCAGCCCCTTCGGGCCAGTTCCCCCAACGGGGGAGCACCCTGGCCGCGCAAATCCCTTGAGCGCCGCAGCTTGAGCGGGTAGCGATCCGGCATGGTGCGGTCATCGGTCGGGTTTCGGATTGAGGGTGGCCGCCGCCACCTTGCCGCCGCCATCCTGGCCCTGGGCCTCGCCGCCTGCGCCACGACCTTACCGCCAGTCCCCGCCGCCAACGGCCCTCCTCCCGCGCTGTGGGTCGACTGCGCCGGTCCGCGCACCGAGCGCCCTACCATGGTGCTGGAGGCCGGCGCCTTCGGGACCTCGGCGGACTGGGGCCGGGTGGCCGCCGACCTGTCCAGGTCCGGCAGGGTCTGCGCCTATGACCGGGCAGGGCAAGGCGCCTCGCCGCCCGGGCGACCGCCCAGGGATGCGCTGACCATCGCCCGGGAGCTGGCCGCCACCCTGGACCAACAGGGAGAGACCGGCCCGGTGGTTCTGGCCGGTCATTCCAATGGCGGGGTCTATGCCGAGGCCTTCGCAGTGCTCTACCCGCAACGCACGGCGGGACTGCTCTATATCAACGCCGTAGGGACCGACGACCTGGACGATCCGGTGGTCATGGCGGAGCTGCAGGACGAGGAGCTGCGGGCGAAACTGGCCGTGATCGGGGGGCGCCTGGGCCTCGCCGGCCTGGTGGCCCGAGGAATCACCGCCGAGATGGGCCTGCCGCCCGAGGCGGCGCATCGCAAGCTCGCGGCGCTGACCTCCGCCCGGCACCGGCTCAACTCCCGGGAAGAGGTGCTGCAGATCGTCCCGAGCCTGGCGCGAATCAGGGCTCTCGGAAACGTGTCCGCCGCCATTCCCGTCGCCACGATCGTCTCCACCTGGCCGCCGGAGACCCGGGTCGGGCGCGCCTGGCGGACGGCCGAAACCGCGCCTGCCCGCCGCGCGTGCCAGGGCTGGGTGCTGACGGCGCCGGGGGGAACCCACGTTTCGCCGTTGGGCCGTGACCGCGCCTACGCCCTGGCTGCGCTGGGCTGGCTGGGGACTCCGGGGTTGAAATCCGACCCGGTCTGCACCGGTCCGCAGTTCCGCCGCTGAGGCGCCCGGATGGGCCTCGCCGCAATCTTGCTGCAAGGGACGGCTTTTACCCGGCCGCCGATGCGGCTAATCCTGGTTCGCAGGATTGGCGCCGACACCACCGCGCCGAGAGGGGGAAAGAGATTTTCAATCCGCACTTCCTCCTGACGCACGCCATCCCCCTGCTGGGTGAGTATGGCTACGCCGTCATCCTGCCAATCGCCGTGATCGAGGGACCGGCCATGGCCATGGTCGCCGGCGCCCTGGTGGCGGCGGGCTCCCTGAACGCCTATGCCGCGGGAACCCTGCTGGTGCTGGCCGACCTGGTGGGCGACGCGCTCTATTACAGCCTGGGCCGCTTCGGCCACGCCCCGCTGCTGCAGCGGGTGAGCGATCGGCTGTCCCTGCATCCTGAACGATTCAAGTCGCTGGAGCAGAAGTTCCATGATCACGACTGGAAGCTGATCCTGATCGGCAAGACCCAGGCGTTTGGCTCGATCATCCTGTATTTCGCGGGCGCAAGCCGGATGTCGTTCCTGCGCTATCTGGCGCTGAATCTGGTGGGGACTGTGCCCAAGGTCATTCTGTTCGAGGCCGCCGGCTATTTCCTCGGCGGCTCGATCCTACATTCGACCCGCTACATCGACTACGTGACCGTGGCGATGTTCGGCGTCGCCCTGGTTCTGATCGCCGCCTTCTGGCTGGTGCGCCGTCGCCTCTCGCGGGACCTGATGCAGGACACCTGACCCACGCCGGCCGCTCGACGGCTTGCGCACCAGGGCCAGCATGTTGAGGTTCTGGCGCACCGACCCCCAGACCGTGAGCACGCTGAACGCGTCGCGCATCATGGAAAGCTCGGCGAACAGGCCCCGCCAGCGGCCGACCTTCTTGTACTTGCGGATGTTGAACACGCCGGGCCAGTCCACCACGGCGATGGACAGCTTTTCGCGGACGATCAGCTCGTTGATATAGGCCTCGCCGCCCCAGCGCGGCAGGGCCTCCATGGCCGCCACAGCCTCGCGGACCAGAGGCGCCGGGATCACCCGCTCGCCGGACACGAAGTCGAGGCCGATGGCGCGATAGAGCTTCAGGCTGTTGCTGCGCAGGCTGATGCTCACCTCGGCCCAGCCCTGGGTCACCGGGTCGGCCAGGGCCTGGACGTCGGCGGCCGTGATGCCGGTGAGGTCGGCGTCGAGCATCATCAGATAGTCGCCGGTGGCGGCCGCAATGCCCTGGCTGAGCGCATAGGTCTTGCCGCGGTTGGGCGAGTAGGAAATCACCCGGATGTCGGGATAGTCGGCCAGCAGTTCGCCTGTGGCGTCGGTCGAGCCGTCATTGACCACGATCACTTCGCACAGGGCCGGGTGGCGGTGCGCCGCCTCCAGGATGTGCCGGATCCGTTCCGCCTCGTTATAGGCGCAGACGATCCCGGAAATGCGGGGCGGCGCGGTTCGCGCAGGGGTCAGGCTCACAAGCCTGGGGGGAGAATTGGGCACGGTCTCCCCAGTCCGACTGTCTGTCTGGCTCGCCATCGGCGCGGACCTTAGCCCGAGCCGGGCCCTCGATCCTAGGCCCATCTCGCCGAACATGTCACAGCGTGACGCCGGGCGATGTGCATAGGTGGCTTGCGTATCCCCTCCAGGGGGATAGGATGTCTGCCATGACCCACGCCTCCCATCCCGAAATCGTCAAGCGTCTGAAGCGCGCCGAGGGCCATCTGCGCTCGGTGATCGCGATGATCGAGCAGGGCCGCCCCTGCGTGGACCTGGCCCAGCAGCTGCACGCCGTGGAGGCGGCGGTCACCAACGCCAAGCGCGAGCTGATCCACGACCATATCGAGCACTGCCTGGACGGCGGCGACGCGGCCCGGGGGGATCTCAAGGAGATCAAGCAGCTCACCAAATACCTCTGATGGAGCCCGCCCCCATGGACCCGGCCACGACCGAGCCTCGCCTCAATCGCCATCGCAACGCCCATGACCACATGTGGATCATGGGCGCCGCCGGGGTCGCCATTGGCGCCGGGATGATGGTCTTCCTGCCCCAGCTGAAGGCGGCGTCCACCTCGATCCTGCTGTTCGCCGGCTTCCATGTTCTGGGGGCCATTGTGCTGCTGTCCTCTGCCTGGACGCTCGGCCTGCGGGGATGGATTCGTCGCCTGCTGCACGCCCGTGGGGCGGAGGGCTACGACTTCGGCTGGGGGCCCGGCTGGATGAACGGCCTGGCCATCGCCGCCCTGGTGGCGCTCACCGCCGCCATCGTCCTCGAACTGCAATGGCCCGGCCTGTGGCCCCTGGCCTTCGTGGCGGTGGCGCTCACGGTGATCCTGCTCGTCGGCGCCCAGATCATGCGCGGGTTTCGCCGGGAAGATCAGGTGGTTCTGCCCATGGTGGACCTGCTGCGGGGCGAGCGGGACGTGGTGCTGGACGCCGGCTGCGGATCGGGGCGGACCACCATCGCCCTCAGCCGCATCCTGAAGTCCGGCCATGTGGTGGCCGTGGACCGGTTCGACGCCGGCTATATCGCCGACGGCGGCCGCGCCCTGCTGGCTCACAACCTGGCCCTGGCCGGCCTTACGGAACGGGTCACGGTGGAAACGGCGGACCTCACCGCCCTGCCCTTTGACGCCGGCGACTTCGACGCCGCGGTGAGCACCCATGTCTATGACCACCTGGGGGCCGCCAAGCAGAAGGGCCTGGAGGAGGTCTACCGCACCCTGAAGCCGGGCGGCCGGTTCCTGATGGCGGTCTGGACCCCCGGCTGGTCGATGTTCGCGGTGGCCAACATCCTGTCCCTGTTCCTCACCTCCAAGGCGGCCTGGCGGCGAATGGCCGGGCTGGCCGGGTTCCGCAAGCTTGACGAGGGCATGTTCAACAACACCTGGTTCGTACTTCTGGAGAAACCTGCCGATCCCGTCGTTGCGGTCTGATGGGCGCGCCCGACCTCGCGGCCCTCCTGCAGGCCGGCGCTGTGAACCTGTGGGTCTTCATCCCCAGCGCGCTGCTGCTGGGCGCCTTGCACGGCCTCGAGCCCGGCCATTCCAAGACCATGATGGCGGCGTTCATCATCGCCATCCGCGGCACGGTGGGCCAGGCGGCGCTGCTGGGGCTGTCGGCGACCCTGTCCCACACCGCCATCGTCTGGATTATCGCTCTGGGCGGCCTGTGGTTCGGCCGCAAGCTTGACCTGGCCACGTCCGAGCCCTGGTTCCAGCTGGCCTCCGCCGTCCTGGTCCTGGGGGTGGCGGCCTGGATGGTCTGGCGCACCTGGGGCGAGGGCCGGGCCGCCCGGGCCCACGACCGGCATCACCACCACGACCATCACCACGACCACGATCACTCGCCCGCCGGCGCGCCGGCCTTCCAGGACGCCCATGAGCGCGCCCACGCGGCCGACATCACCCGGCGGTTCGCCGGCCGCCCGGCCACCACCGGCCAGATCATCGTCTTTGGCCTCACCGGCGGCCTGATCCCCTGCCCGGCCTCCATCACCGTGCTGCTGCTCTGCCTGCAGCTCAAGCAGGTGGCCCTGGGCGCCCTGCTGGTGCTGTGCTTCTCCATCGGCCTGGCGGCGACCATGGTGACTGTGGGGATCATCGCGGCGCTCGGCGCGCGCCAGGCCAGCGCCCGCTGGGGGGCGAGCTTCGAGGCCCTGGCCCGCCGCGCGCCCTACGCCTCCGCCGGCCTGATCGCCATGGTGGGCGGCGTGCTGGCCTGGCAGGCCCTGAGCAGCATCCTGCATTGACCGCTGCAGATGGACTGAGCTTTCCGCCCTGCAATTTGTTTGCGCGGCGGGCGCCTTAGCAGACAGTCCGGGGGCGACGCCGCGGGGCGCGCCACGTCCGGAGCCGATCCATGCGCAAGACCCTCCTTCTGGCCGCCGCCGCGGTGTTCGCCCTGCAGGCGGTCCCGACATTCGCCGAGCCGGCCAGCCACATCACCACCCCGAAGGAGGCCCTGGGCCACGAGCTTGGGGAGGACTATTTCCTGGCCAGCTACAGCCAGCTCGAAACCTACTGGAAGACCCTCGCCGCCCAGTCCGACCGGGCGAAGCTGGTGGAGATCGGCAAGACCGCCGAGGGCCGGCCCCAGTACATGATGATCGTGTCCTCTCCGGAGAACATGAAGCATCTCGACCGCTATCGCGACATCGCCGCCCGTCTCGCCCACGCCGACGGCCTGACGCCGGATGAGGCCCATGGGCTCGCCCGCGACGGCAAGGCCGTGGTCTGGATCGACGGCGGCCTGCACGCCTCGGAGGTGGAGCCCGCCCAGGCCCTGATGCTGGCGGTCTATCACGCGCTCAGCGACAAGGATCCGGAATGGCTGCGCATCCTGGACGACACGGTCATCCTGTTCGCCCAGGACAATCCTGACGGCCAGGAGCTGCTGGCCAATTGGTACATGCGCAATCCCGACCCGCTGAAGCGGTTCGCCGGCGCCTCCACCGTGCAGGATCCCCGGGCGGCGACCCCGCAACTCTACCACAAGTATATCGGCCACGATAACAACCGCGACTTCTACATGTCGTCCCAGCCGGAAAGCACCAACATCAACCGGGTGGCGTTCCGCGAATGGTTCCCGCAGATCATCTATAACCACCACCAGACCGGCCCCACCGGGGCGGTGGTGTTCATGCCGCCCTTCCGCGATCCCTTCAACTATACCTATGACCCGCTGATCATGACCGAGCTCAGCGAGGCCGGCGCGGCCATGCACAGCCGGCTGGTGGCCGAGGACAAGCCGGGCTCCACCATGCGCAGCGGCGCGCCATATTCCACCTGGTTCAACGGCTCGCTGCGGACCATCTCCTATTTCCACAATTCCATCGGCATCCTCACCGAGATCATCGGCAACCCGACCCCCATGCCCCTGCCGCTGGTCCCCAAGAGCCAGCTGCCGCACAACGACCTGCCCGACCCGGTCCCGCCTCAGACCTGGCATCTGAGCCAGTCCATCGACTATTCGCTGTCGATGAACCGCAGCCTGCTGGACTATGCCAGCCGCAACCGCGAGCGCCTGCTGTTCAACATCTACAAGATGGGCGCCGACGAGATCGCCCTGGGCTCCCGGGACAGCTGGACCACCACGCCCTCCGACATCGACCGCCTGGAGGCCGTGGCCAAGGGCCAGCCGGTTCCGCCTCAGGGCGGCGTTGATCCGGCCTTGTTCCAGGCGGTGCTGCGGGACCCCGCCCGCCGCGATCCCCGCGGCTATATCCTCTCCGCCGACCAGCCGGACTTCCCGACCGCGGTGAAATTCCTCAACACCCTGATCAAGACCGGGGTGAGGGTGGAGAGGGCCACGGCGGACTTCGAGGCCGCGGGCAAGCATTATCCGGCCGGATCCTATGTGGTGAGGACCGCCCAGGCCTATCGGCCCCACGTGCTGGACATGTTCGAGCCGCAGGACCACCCGCAGGACTTCGAATATCCCGGCGGCCCGCCGAACCGGCCCTATGACACCACCGGCTACACCCTGGCCTTCCAGATGGGCGTTAAGTTCGACCGCATCCTCGACGGCTTTTCAGGACCGTTCCAGCCGGTGGCCGACCTCATCGCCCCGGCGCCGGCCAAGGTCAGCGGATCGACCCGGGCCGGATGGCTGATCAGCCACCAGCTCAATGACAGCTTCATCGTCACCAACCGCCTGGCCAAGGCCGGGGCGCCGGTGTTCTGGGTGGACGGGCCGGCCAAGGCCGGCGGCCATGACCTGGGCCGCGGCGCGGTGTGGATTCCGGCGAGCGCCAAGTCGAAGGCCATCGTCGAGAAGGCGGCGTCGGATCTGGGGGTCCCCGCCTTCGGCCTCGACAAGCCCCCGCCCGGCAAGCTGATCGCGCTCAAGGCCCCGCGAATCGCGCTGGCCGATATCTATGGCGGCTCCATGCCCTCGGGCTGGGACCGCTGGCTGCTGGAGCAGTTCGAATTCCCCTACACCGTGGTCTATCCCCAGCGCCTGGACGCCGGGGCCTTGAGGAAGGACTTCGACGTCGTGCTGTTGCCGGACAGTGTCGGCCTCACCGCCCACGGCCTCGTCAAGCCCCGGCGTGGCCCCGGCCAGCCCGATCCCCAGGACATCCCGGCCCAGTATCGCCCCTGGCTGGGCTCGATCACCGCCGCCAAGACCGCGCCAGCCCTGGCCGCCTTCCTCAAGGCGGGCGGCAGCATCCTGGCTGTCGGGGACTCCACCGGGGTCGCCGAGATGCTGAACCTGCCGGTTTCCGATCCGCTCACCGAGGCGGGCAAGCCTTTACCCAGCACGAAGTTCTATATCCCCGGCTCCGTGCTCCGCGCCCAGGTGGACGGGCGCGCGCGCCTGGCCTTCGGGGTTTCTCCGGAGGTCCCGCTGTTCTTCGAGTCCAGCCCGGTGTTCCAGGTGGCCGAGGGCGCCAAGGGAGTCCGTACGGTGGCGAGCTTCCAGCGGCCGGATTCGCTGATGAGCGGCTGGGCCTATGGCCAGGCCCGCCTGAAGGGCGCCGACGCCATCCTCGACGCCTGTGTCGGCAAGGGCCACCTCTTCCTCATGGGCCCCGAAGTGAACCAGCGGGCTCAGTCCCACTCCGCCTTCAAGTTCCTGTTCAACGGCCTTTATCTGGCCGCGGCCACGGATAGCGACTGCGGGAGCTGAACCCGGCGCGCGCGGCGGGGTTGCGGTCGGCCGGGCGAAACGCTCCGGCGCCGCACCCCCACGAAGCGCGCGCGAATTTCTGAATCGCCACACGACCCCACGGCCGTGCTAACGATTCGTCCAGTCGCTTCGTCCAGACGGGTCCAGATGCACCAGCTCCAGTCGCCGGAAATCCAGGCGTTCACGGCCGGCTATTTTAACGTCCTGCTGCACACCGGGGTCACGCTGGTGATCCTGTTCCTGGGCAGCCTGATCTACGTCCTGCTCACCCCGCACCGGGAGATCGCCCTGATCCGCGACGGCAACGCCGCCGCCGGGGTGTCCCTGGGGGGCGTGGTGCTGGGCCTGGCCATCCCCCTGGCCGTTTCGCTCACCGCCTCGGCCTCGCTGATCGAGATCGTGATCTGGGGCATGGCCACGGTGTTCATCCAGCTGTTGGTGTTCCGTGGCGTGGACTTCGTGCTGCACGGCCTGCCCCAGCGGATCAAGGACGGGGAGATGGCCGCCGCCGCCCTGCTAGTGGGCGCCAAGCTGGGCGCCGCCCTGATCCTCGCCGCCGCCGTCGCGGGCTGAGGCCGGGCGCCATGCATTTCCCCCGCCTGCCGGACTGGCTGGTCTATCTGGCCGTGGTGGTCGCCCTGATGGTGGTGGCCGTAGGCCGCCGCGAGCGCGCCGATGCGCCGCCGCCGCCGCCGCCGGTGCCTGGGGAATCCAGCCTGCCCCTGGCGGCCGCCTCCCCCTTCGATCCCGCCCTGGTGGTCAATGTGGCCGGCAAGCCGGAGCCCGGCGCCGGGACCGCATTCTCGGTGGCCGATTCCGGGGTCTGGCTCACCGCGCGGCATGTGGTGGAGGGCTGCACCAAGGTCGCCATCATCGTCGCCGAAGGGCGGGGCGTGGCGGCCCAGATCCATATCGATCGCGACCGGGAGACGGCGGTGCTCACCACCGAAGGCGGAGCCCCACCCCTGCCGCTGGGCCTCGACCAGGTGCTGCATCGAGGCGATCGCGCCTATCATCCGGGATTTCCCCAGGGCCAGCCGGGGGAGGTCTCGTCCCGGCTGCTGGGCTGGCAGAACCTGTCGATCCGGGGCCGCGGGCGGCCCACCGACCGGGCCGACCATACCGAGCCGGTGCTGGTCTGGGCCGAGACGGGCCGCACCGACGGTCTGAAGGGTGCCCTGGCCGGCCTTTCCGGCGCCCCGGCCCTGGATCGGGCGGGGCGGGTGATCGGGGTGACGGTCGCCGAAAGCCCGCGCCGCGGCCGGATCTACACCACCGGACCGGCAGGCCTGGGCGCGGCGCTCGCCGCCACCGGAGAACACGCGGGCGGGTTCGCTCCCGGCGAGCCGATCACCACCGACAATTATGGCCGCGTCGCCGACAGCCTGCGCCGCGACCTGCGGGTCGCCCAGGTGGTCTGCCTGTCGACGACCTGAGACCCGGCTGATGTCCTAATCGATTTCGACATTCGTCCAAGCCCGCCCCAAGCACCGGCGAACTGCGCAATCGGGACACTGGAGCAGAATGATTTCCAGCTGACCCACGCTGCGCTCTGGCCTGCGGGACCAATGAGGGCGGCGCGGCCTATCCGCGCCCCTGCAAGCCAGGGCCGCGCCCGGGTCCGGCTGAAATCATCCTGCTCTAGACCGGCTCCGCCGCGCCCGCGGGCGGCTGCGGCGTGCGGGCGGCCACGATGATCGACAGCGCCACGCCGAACGTGCCCAGGAGGGCGACATAGCCGAAGAACACCACATAGCCCGAGGCCAGGGCGGCGGGGGAGACGTGGCTCTTCTCCATGGCGTGGGCGAAGGCCTGGGGCGGCAGCCGGGCGAACAGGCCCTTGAGGGCGGCGAACGCCCCGCCCTGGTCGGCCAGGGCCGCGGCGCCTTCCACCACCCGTCCGGACTGGGACGCCACCAGCTTGCCCAGCAGGGCGTAGAGGGACGAGAACAGGGCGTACTGGGTGGCGGTGAATCCCTCGCCGGTGAGGCTGGACATATAGGCGATCAGGCAGGTGCCGGCGAAGCCCGACGAGATGTTGTCGATGCCGATGGCCGTGGAGAGCGCCCAGACCTGGGGACCCTGGGTGGCGAGCCACGCAAAGCTGAGATGGCTGAGCGGACTCGCAAAGGCGCCGATCACCAAGGCCCGCATCAGGCCCAGTCGGGCGACCGCCAGGCCGCCCAGCCCCACCCCCAGGACCGACATCACCACGCCCAGCACCTTGCGGACCTCGGCGATCTGCAGCTTCTCGAACCCGAGGTCGAGATAGAACGGGTTCATGATGTTGAGGGCGAAGTCGCTGAGCCGGTAGACGCAGATCAGGGCCAGGATCAGGCCCGCATTGCGCCCATAGCGCAGGAAGAAGTTGGCCAGGGGCTCCCCCAGCGCCACCCCCAGATAGCGGCCGGGTTTGGTCTGGGCGCCGGGCAAGGGCCGGGCGGCCAGGACGATGAGCGCCAGGCCCGTCAGCACGCCGGCCAGCTGGGCGAACACCCCATAGGGCTTCGCCGTCCAGGCGGCGGTGAGACCTGCGGCGGCGTCCGGCTGGCCGAGCCCCTGCAGCCCCGCGGCCAGGAGGCTGGCGTTGCCGGCGAGCCCGGAGCCCAGGACCACCGCGCCGGCCGCGAACAGGGCCAGGCGCAGCAACCATTCCAGGGCGTCCCGGGCCGGGGCGGGCGGCATGCCTTCCGTCGGGATCGGCCGGATGATGTGGCTGGCCTCCCGCGGCGCGGCCAGCACCGCCAGGACGCCCGCCAGCATCAGGGTGGCCATCAGGGCGTAGGAGGCGTGCCAGCCGACATGGTCGCTCATGGCCAGCGGCACGACCCCGGCCACGATCATGGCGACGCGGTAGCCCCACTGGTAGGCGGCGGCCATGGCGCCCTGTTTGGCGCTCTCCGCCGCCTCGATGCGCCAGGCGTCGATGACGATATCCTGGGTCGCCGAGGCGAATCCCACGAACACCGCCAGCGCCGCCATGGCGGCGAGGCCGGTCTTCGGGTCGGCGGCGGCGACGCCGAACAGGCCCAGCATCACCAGGCCCTGGCACACCAGCATCCAGGAGCGGCGATGGCCAAGCCGGGCGGTGAGCCCCGGCACAGTGGTGCGGTCGATAAGCGGCGCCCAGAGGAACTTGATGGTGTAGGCCAGGGTCGCCAGGCCGAAGAAGGAGATCACCTCCAGCTTCAGCCCCGCATCCCGCAGCCAGGCCGACAGCGTGTCGAAGATCAGCAGATTGGGCAGGCCTGAGGCGAAGCCGAGCCCCAGCATCACCTGGGTCCGGCGCTCACCATAGATGCTGAGCGCGCTCCAGAGGTTCCGCCTGGGGCCGGTCTCGGACTCGGTGGTCATGGGCGGATTCGGGCCTCCGAAACGGGGAGCGCCCCGCCGTCAGCCGACCTTGGCGCGCGCCGGGCTCGTCGTCCAGCCGCCGCGCGAGAGCTTTCCCAGCACATTGCGCAGGGCGTCCGAGGAGAGGGGCTTGACCAGGAAGTCGTTCATCCCGGCGTCGAGGCAGGCGTGGCGATCATCCTCGAAGACGTTGGCCGTCAGGGCCACGATAGGCGTCCTGACGCCCATGGCCCGCACACGGCCGGCCGTCTCCAGGCCCGACAGGCCCGGCATGCGCATATCCATGAGGATCAGGTCATAGACGCCCACCGCCAGAGCGGCGAGGGCCTCCTGACCGCCGGTCGCATGGTCCACCGCGCAGCCTTCCCGGGTGAGCAGGGTGCGCGCCAGCAGCGCGTTGATGGCGTTGTCCTCCACCAGCAGCACCCGGGCGCCCGGGGCGGCGGCGGGGGCGACGCGCTCGTCCTCCCGGTCCCGCGCCGTGCCCTTGCCGGCGGCGGCGAGGACGCGCTCCTCCACCGAGGCGCGCCGAAGCGGCTTGATCAGATAGCCGGCGAAGCCGCGGGCCCGGTAGTCCGCGATGCGGCCGCGCTCCTCGGGGGTGATGAGGATCAGGGCCGGTCGGTGGTCCGGCGGCGCCTGAGGCTCCAGGGCGTGGTCCACCAGCAGCACCTCGCAGGCCACGGCCGCCCGCAGGGGGTCGAGGGCGTCGAAGGCTTCGGCCCGGCCGCCACAGGCCTCGATCTGGTGGCGGGCGGCCTCCAGGACGATGGGATTGGCCGAGGCGATCGCGATGGTTCGTCCCGAAAGGCCCCGGGGGCCGCGGGCCGGCTTGCGCGCGAAGGGCGCCTCGAACCAGAAGGCCGCGCCGCCGCTTGTGGCGGTCTCCACCCCGACCGAGCCGTCCATGGCCTGGGCCAGGGTGCTGGCGATGGCCAGGCCAAGGCCTGCGCCCCCCAGCTGGGCGCCGTCATAGGCCGGGTCAGCCTGGGCGAAGGCCTCGAAGATGCGCTCCCGGTCGGCCGGGGAGACCCCCGGGCCGGTGTCGGCGACGGTAAATCTCAGGCGGCCGGGGGACGGCTCCGCCACCTCGATCAGGGCGCCGCCGGTCTTGGTGAACTTGATGGCGTTGCCGGCGAAATTGAGCAGGATCTGGCGAAGGCGGCCCTCATCGGCCACCACCCGGCCGACGCCCCGGGGAGCCGCCCAGGCGATCTCCAGGCCCTTTTCCTGGGCGCGCGGCGCCAGAAGCTCGCAAACCCCGCGCAGCAGGTCCTCCACCTCGAAGGTCGAGGGGTGCAGGTCCACCTTGCTGGCGCCCAGCTTGGCGAAGTCCAGGAGATCGTTCACCAGGCTAAGCAGATGTTCCCCGGAGTCCCGCAAGGCGGTGACATAGGTGCGCTGCTCATCCGTGAGGCCGGTGCCCTCCAGGAGACGGGCCATGCCGAGCACACCGTTCAGGGGTGTGCGGAACTCGTGGCTCAGGGCGGCGAGCTGTTCGGCGCCGACCTGGCTGTCGCGCAGCGGCGCGTTGTCATTGGGAGTCTTGACCATCGCCGCCCAGCTTAGCCGCTGCGGCTTAACGGCGCGTCAAACCTCGGCGGCCATCTCACGGGCGAGCGCGATGAGGGCGTGGCGGGCGGCTGGGCGGGGAATCGCCGCGAAGGCTTCCAGCAGTTCCTGGGCGCCGGAAATGGACAGCGACTGCAGAAGCGCCTCGGCCTCCTCACCACCCTTGCTCTCTTCCCCCACCAGCCAGCCGACGCTGGTCTGCAGGGCCTCGGCCACTGAGACCAGCATGGAGCCGGAGACCCGGTTGGCCCCGCGCTCATATTTCTGCACCTGCTGAAAGGTGACGCCGATTTTCGCGGCCAGGGCGCCCTGGCTCAGATTGAGCGACTTGCGGCGCAGGCGCAGGCGTGCCCCGATGGCGATATCCACCGGATCCGGACCAAGTGCGTCATCGAGGGGCATGGTGAGCCTCCGGAAATGCCTGGGATCAATGATTCATCGCTTAGTGTCGTCATCAACCTAGACGATATTGTCCCCAGGCCGTTAACTAGTTCAGCTATTGCGCGAGGCGCAAGGATGGTGATGGATCTTGTCGAACGTCTGACGCCTCGCGAACGCGAGTGCCTGCGGCTGGTCGATCGGCACCTCAGTTCCAAGCAGATCGCCCGTGAACTGGGCATGTCCAAGACCTCCGTGGACACCTATTGCGACCGCGCCCGACGCAAGCTTGGGGCCGGGGACCGCTATGAGGCGGCCCGACAACTGGCGGACCATGATCGCGACGTCCTGATCGCGTCAGGACAGGATCCAATCAGGACAGACATCGGCGTGGTTAACGCGCCCCCTGGGCCGGCAAGAGGAGCCGTCACCCATGAACTGGATGCAGAACCTGACCGAGATCGACCGGACGCCCGTCTCGATCGACGGTCGTTCGGATTTGGACTTCGCGGAGAAGGCGACCCTGTCGGCCGTCCGCCGGGCGATCACCCTGCGGCGGGAGGTCGAGACCTTCCAGACCCGCTGGCCGGAGGCGAAGACGGACTCTCCCTCAGCGCCCGGATTCACCTGGGAGCAGCTCGAGCGGCAGCTCTCCGACCTGGCTGGCGATCCGGTGAAGGCGCGCATGGCGCGGGATCTGGTCTCGGCGACCCGCAAGACGTCCCGCTTCAAGCCGCCGGAAATGGTGTTACGCGAAATCCTCTGTATGAGCTGGGCCTTGCTGGACGAAGGATTCCGGCCGGACCCGGGCTCGGACTGGGAGACGGATTCGCCCGACTCGCCCTAACGCCACTCGCCCGACTGGGTTGGATTGGGGCCATTGCTCTGATTTCAGCCCTGGCGTTCGGGGCTTTGCTTGCCGGCCTGCACGCTTTGCAGGACCTCGCCTAGGCCCCGTTAAGGCTAAGTGTAAACAGAACCTTAACTGAATCCTAATAAACTCTGAAGATATCGCCGCCCGGTCCTATGGCCGTGCGCAGGAGACTTCTCATGCTCAAGCAACGCCGATTGATCGCCGATCAAGTGGCCGCCTGCCTGTTCGAGGCGGAGGCTGCAATCGATGCGGCCCTGGCCAAGACCGCCATGCTGGCCGGGGTGATGCCGAGCCTCCGGCAGGATGCCGGCCTCTCCGCGCTCATAGGTCAGGACGCCGTCGAGCGGGCCAGCGACGCCATCGCCGCCCTGGCCCTGGCCCGCCGCGCGATTGTCGAGACCCACAAGGAGCTGAGCGTCGCCCAGCAGCAGATCGGCCTGGGTGCGGTGCTGTTCGGCGAACCGGACAAGCCGCCGAGCCTCACCGCCGAGCCGCGCCGGGCGCTGCGCCAGGTCCGGCCGCCTGCCGCCGCCTAGGCTGGGTCCCGGCCTGAACTTTTGAATTCAGGGCGCGATTCGGGAGGTCGACGATTCCGTCTGACCGCATCGTGCTCCAGGCGTTGCGCTTGCTGAATCGTCCTGCAATGTGAGCCCTCGGATCTGTTCCGGGGGCTCGCGTGCTTTTACCGCCATCCAAACTGGTCTGGATCGCCAGCTTGATGGCGTCGGTGATCTACGCCCTCTGGCGCGGCGGACGGCCTGAGCGGATCGTCGGCGCCGCCACCCTGCTGGCCTGGGTCGCGACCCTGGCCCTGGAGGATCGCCGCGACTGGTTCGAGCTGCAGTGGGGCATACTGGCGGTGGACTTCGTGTTCCTCGCCGTGCTGGTGGCCCTGGCCCTGGTCACGGACCGGAGCTGGCTGCTGTTCGCCTCGGCCTTCCAGCTGCTGAGCGTGGTGACCCACCTGGCCATTTCCCTGGACCGCGGCGTGCGCTCCCTGGCCTATCTGCGCAGCCTCACCATCTGGAGCTATCTGATCCTGATGTCCCTGGCCCTGGGGGCCCACGCCTATCGTCGTCGGGTTCAGACCATGGAGGCCGCCGCGGCGCCCGCCCGGCGATAGATCAGCGCTTCCGCCACGTGCAGGCGGCGCACGGTGTCCGCCCCCTCCAGATCGGCGATGGTGCGGGCGAGCCGAAGGGTGCGGGTCCAGCCGCGGGCGGTGAGCCCGCCGGCCTCGGCGGCGCGGCTCAGCAGGGCGCGGGCGGCCGGGTCCGGCGCGGCGATGGTCTCCAGCCACGCCCCCTCCGCCCGGGCGTTCAGGGGCGAGGCGCGGGGGTCGTCGACCGCCTGGGCCCGTTCGGCCTGCAGCCGGCGCGCCACGGCGACCCGGGCCGCGGCCTCCGCCGTGCCCTCGGCCGGGGGCGGCAGGGAGAGATCGGCGGCGGTCACCGGCGGGACTTCGATCTGCAGGTCGATCCGGTCCATGAACGGGCCGGAGACCTTGGCCTGGTAATCCAGCTGGCAGCGGGGCGCCCGCCCGCAGGAACCGCGGCCCGCGCCGCCATGGCCGCACTTGCAGGGGTTTTCCGCCGCGATCAGCTGGAACCGGGCCGGATAGCGCACATGGGCGTTGGCGCGGGCCACTGTCACCTCCCCGGTCTCCAGGGGCTGGCGAAGGGAATCCAGGGCCTGGGCGCTGAACTCCGGAAGTTCATCCAGGAACAGCACGCCGTTGTGGGCGAGGGACACCTCCCCGGGCTTGATGCGGACGCCGCCGCCGGTCAGGGCGGCCATGGTGGCCGAATGATGCGGGGTGCGGAACGGCCGGGCGCGGGTCAGCTCTCCCTTGGCGATCAGGCCGGCCACCGAATGGACCATGGAGGTCTCCAGGAGCTCGGCGGGCGACAGGGGCGGCAGGAGACCCGGGAGGCGGGCGGCCATCATCGACTTGCCGGAACCGGGCGGGCCGATGAACAGCAGGTTGTGCCCACCGGCCGCGGCGATCTCCAGGGCCCGTTTGGCGTGCTCCTGGCCCTTCACGTCCCTGAGGTCGGCGACGCGCTCGCCCTCGATCACCTGACCGGGCGCGGGGGGCGACAGCATCTGGGTCCCGCGGAAATGGTTCACCACCGAGATCAGGGAGGGGGCGGCGAGGATGCGGGTCTCCCCGGCCCAGGCCGCCTCGGCGCCGCAGACCTCCGGGCAGATCAGCCCCAGGCCCAGGGCGCCCGCCGCCACCGCCGCCGGCAGGGCGCCGGCCGCCGACACGATGCGCCCGTCCAGGGACAGCTCCCCCATGGCCGCCCACTCCGCCAGGGTGTCCGGCGGGATCACGCCCATGGCGGCCATCACCGCCAGGGCGATGGGCAGGTCGTAGTGGCTGCCCTCCTTGGGAAGGTCCGCCGGCGCCAGGTTGCAGATGATCCGCCGGGCCGGCAGCGCCAGGCCCAGCCCGGTGAAGGCCGCCCGCACCCGTTCTCGGCTCTCGGCCACAGCCTTGTCCCCAAGGCCTACCAGCATGAACTTGGACTCGCCGCGGGTGAGCTGCACCTCCACATCCACGGGGCGGGCCTCGACCCCCTGGAACGCCACCGTCACCACCCGAGCCGCCATGCCCTCTCCCCGTTATGGGTGCGTTCTATCCACAACCCCACCACGAGCCGCGGGTCGGATCAAGAACAAAAACGGAACCTATTGGGAAGATGAGACGTTTCCGTGACTTGCAGTGCTCGGCTCAAGTGACAAGCTAGGCCGTAGCGCGGATCGCCTCAATCCGATCCCAGAGCACCTCGGTGGCGTCGATCCCGGTGAATCCCTTCAGGGCCCGCGCCCCGGTGGGGGAGGTGACATTGATCTCGGTGAGATAGTCGCCGATCACGTCGATGCCCACGAACAGCAGCCCCCGGCGCTTCAACTCCGGGGCGATGATGGCGCACAACTTCCGGTCGCGATCCGTAAGCTCCACCGCCTCGGCCCGGCCCCCTACCGCCAGGTTGGAGCGGATCTGGCCGGCATTGGGCACCCGGTTGATGGCCCCCACCGGCTCGCCATCCACCAGCAGGATTCGCTTGTCGCCCTTGCTCACCGCCGGGATGAACTTCTGGGCGATCACCGGATCGCGGCCGATGGCCCGGTGCAGGTCCAGCATGGCGTCCAGATTGGGGTCGTCGGCCAGCAGCCGCGCCACGCCGGAGCCGCCGCCGCCATAGAGCGGCTTCAGCACGATGTCCCCGTGCCGGGCGCGGAAGTCGTAAATCGCCTCGATGTCCGAGGTGATCAGGGTCGGGGGCTGCACGCCCGGGAAGCCGGTGACGAACAGCTTTTCCGGGGCATTGCGCACCTCGGTGGGATTGTTCACCACCAGGGTCTTCGGATGCACCGCGTCCAGGATATGGGTGGAGGTGATGTAGGCCATGTCGAAGGGCGGATCCTGGCGCAGCAGGATCACGTCGAACTCCGCCAAGTCCCGGCGCTCCCAGTCGCCGAAGGTCGCATGGGCGCCCTCCACGTCTTGCACGGTGACCGACCGGCCGCGGGCGGTGGCCCGGCCCTCTTCCAGGGCCAGGCGCTCCGGGGTGTAGACGAACAGGCTGTGCCCCCGGGCCTGGGCGTTCAGCATCATCAGGAAGGTCGAGTCGCCCTGGATGCGGATGTTCTCCAGGGGGTCCATCTGGACGGCGACCTTCAATCCCATGACACGTTCCTCATAGCCAAGGCGCTGGAGATAGGCCCGAGGAAGGCCGGAAGCTAGCGAGGATGGCTAATAGCGGCGCGACTCTGGACGCACCGGCAGATTGACCTTCGCCAGGCGCCACGGCCAAGTTGTCACCTGACCACGTTTGGTAGCAGGGGAATTGGAAGATGAGGGCGCTGATCCGGCTTGCGGTTCTGGTTCTTACCCTGTGCATTGCGGGCATCGCCCAGGCGCAGACCTATTCGGAAGCGCAGCTCCGGGAGATGTTCAAGTCGGACGGTCACGCCAGCCAGACGGCGTTGGACTATATCCTGCAGCACCCGGACGCCGTTCCTCCCATGTTCTTCGCGGGGGTGTCGTCGCGGCTATGGGCGCGCGGCGACCGTTCGCAGGCCACCTTCTGGTTCTACCTCTACCAAGGCAGGACACTGCCATGGGTCAAAGTGCTGGGGCCCAACAACATTGACAGCTTCATACGTCGGGGAATCAATACCGTTGAAGGGAAGAAGATCAACGAGTGGATTGGCAGCGATTTCGAGGCGTGGCGGGAGGTTGGCGCCCGCGCCATCGCTTTCGAGAAGACGGCGCCCCTGTATCCGGGAAGGCCTGACGGAATCGCCGAGCCGGACTGGAACAAGTTAGTCGCCGAGCAGCGGGCGGACTACGAGGCCAGCTTCCTGACTCTATTTGGTCACCTGACAGCGGAATCCGTCGCGGCAGGCCGGCGGTCTGCCGGGCTTTATGTCGGACCGCTTCAATCGCCGGGCAAGCCGCTCCCCGAAGCCTGGCGCTGACCGGGCGCCAGCGCTGAGTCCGGTCAATTCAGCCTCAGCCGCACCCGTTCCCGCTGCGCCCGGGCCGCCAGGGCCGCGCCGCCGTCGAGGGTGGAGGCGTGGGCCAGGGCCTCAAGGGCGCCGGCCAGGGCGCCCTGGCCTTCACGGGCGGCGGCCACATCGATCCAGGGGCGGTGGTCCACCGGGTCCAGCAGGGCGCGGCGGATGGCGGCACGCTCGGCGCGGACGAAGTCGCCGGCATTGCTGGCCCGAGCATAGATATTGTTCTGCAGCCGGATCAGCACGGCGCGGTCCGGGGCCGGCGCCATCAGCCGGTCCAGCCGGTCGGCCACATTGGGGGTGAGGCCCGCATGCAGAGCCCGGCGGGTGAGCTCGGAGGGCAGCACCACTCGACCCTCGCTGAACGGGTCCAGGGCCAGGGGCCCCTCCTGGGTCTCGATGCGCAACAGGAAGTGGCCGGGGAAATCCACCCCCTGCACCGTCAGGCCGCATTTGCGGGCCACATGCAGATAATAGACCCCCAGCGCCACCGGCAGGCCCTTGCGCCGCTCGGCCACCGCCAGGATGTCGGCATTATCGGGGTGCTCATAGGTGAAAAGGTCGCCCCCCAGGCGCAGATCGCCGGCCATGGCCTCGGCCAGGGCCTCTTCCGGGCTCTCGCTGGCCAGGCGCTGGCTCAGCCGGTCGACCCCCACCTGGGCCAGGTCGCGGGCCGTCTGGGCGTCGCGGCTGGGGTCTTCGTGCAGGGCGCAGGCGATGGCGGCTTCCAGAAGCGGGAAGTCAGTGTCCCCGGACCGTCCGGCCTGGGCCAGGAAAACCTCGGCGTCCTGTCGGTGCATGCAGCCCAGCTTCAACCTTTACGCGCCTCTCCAGGCGTCGGGACTATGTCTCGGAAGTCGGCCGGGCGCGAGAGCGATAAGGTCCAATCGCACCGCGACGTATCGCAGCGCCGGCCGGCTGGCGGCCACCGCCTCCCCGGCGCGCCGCAGGCGGTCCCGCTGGTCCCAGCCCACCGCCTCCAGGGCGAGCTCAAGACTGGTGCGCGACTTGACCTCCACCACCGCCAGCACGCCGCCCTTCTGGGCCAGCAGGTCGATCTCCGCCTGGGGGGTCTTCAGGCGGAACCCCAGGATGCGATAGCCCTTGGCCATCAGCCAGATCGCCGCCCAGATCTCGGCCCGGCGACCGGACAGCCTGGCCCTGGCGCCGCGGGCCTGGCGCGCGCCGGTCATCAACGGTCGCCTTTCAGCTCGATCGCCCGGCGATAGAGGTCGCGACGGGGCAGGCCAAGGGCCTTGGCCACCTCGGCCGCAGCGTCGGCGGCGCCCAGTCGGGTGAGGGCCTCGGCGAGGGCCTGTTCGGCGTCCGCGGCGGTGGCGGCCTCGGTGCGACCGGGCCCCACCACGATGACGAACTCACCCTTGGGGGCGACAAAGGCCTTGTCGGCGGCCAGCTGGTCGAGAGGGCCGCGCACCACGGTCTCGTAGAGCTTGGTGAGCTCGCGGGCCACGGTGGCGTCGCGTGGCCCGAACACCGCGGCCATGTCCGCCAGGCTGGCGGCCACCCGGCTGCCGCCCTCGAAGAACACCAGGGTGGCCCGCAGGCCCGCCAGCTCCTCGAGGAAGGTCTTGCGCGCCGCGCTCTTGGGCGGCGGGAATCCGGCGAACAGGAACCGGTCGGTGGGCAATCCCGCCACGCTCAAACCGGCAAGCAAGGCCGAGGCGCCGGGGATCGGGAACACCGGGTGACCGAGGGCGATGGCCTCCCGAGCGATGCGGGAGCCGGGATCGGAGACCAGGGGGGTGCCGGCGTCCGACACCAGGGCCACCCGGGCGCCGTCCGCCAGGGCCGCCAGCACCTTGGGCGAGGCCCGCTCGGCGGCGTGCTCGTCATAACGCATCAGGGTCTTGGACAGGCCGAAGGCGGCCAGCAGCTTGCCCGTCACCCGGGTGTCCTCGGCCAGCACCAGGTCGGCGGCGTTCAGCACGTCCAGGGCCCGCAGGGTGATGTCCCGCAGATTGCCGATCGGGGTGGCCACCAGATAGAGGCCGGGCGCCAGGGGGGCTTCGGAAAGGGCCGGCGGCGGGGGATGACGGGACATGGGGCAAGGCTTTGCCGGTTCGCGGCGCGATGGCAAGCGGCGAGGGCCCCTAGCTGAGTTCGTTGCGAACCCGGGTCAGGATCCGGCCAAGTAGATTTTCACCACGCCAGTGTGATGGCCGCCCTATGCCTGCATCGGTTTCGGAGAGTCCGCATCCCCACACCCAGTCTCTTGGATTCGCTTCGACCAGCAGGGCTGGGGCCGTCGCCAGCAGTTGGCGCAGAGCACCTGCGTTCTGTTTGAATTTTTCGAGGTTTCCGCGATAGACGATCGCGAGCTTGCGCGCGTCCCACAGCGCTTGGTCAAACCCTTGCACCTCCGCACCGAGGCGCTTCTGCTGCGCGGGATCGATCGTCGCGCGTATGGCCAAGGCTCGGGCGGAATCGGCGAAGAGGCTCGCCTTGGCGAACATCATCCACTGCTCTGCGGTGGAGAAGGGCTCACCTTCAATCGCGAAGGACGTGGGGTGCCATTGGCTGAAGACACCCTTCAGGAACGGATGAAACTCGGCATAGGCCTGGGGTTCCGGCAGGTCGGACGCCGACATGGGGAGGTTGGGCGCAAGGATGACGTCCAGGTTCATCTGCGAGCCTTAGCATCTCGCCCAGGCGTGCAAGAGCCTTCAGGCTCCCGCCAGGGCGAGCTTGGTCGTGAGCCTGTCCAGTAGCAGCCGCCCAGCGGGGGTCACGCGGAGACATTTCGCGTCAGGGGCCAGAAGCCCGTCTTCGATGAATTCGGCCACCGTCGAATGATCCGGCCCCAGGCCAAGCGCCCCGATTTCGACGAAAGGCACGCCCTCGGTGATGCGCAGGCCGGCCAGCAGGCGCTCCTCGGCGGCGGCGCGGGGGTCCAGGGCCTCGTCGGTCGTGATCCCCGATCCCGTGGCGGCCACGGCGGCGATATAGTCGGCGGGCCGCGGCGCGGCGTGGGTGGCGTGGCGCCCGCCCGCCAGGGTCAGGCGGCCATGGGCGCCCGGGCCGACGCCGACATAGTCCCAGCCCCGCCAATAAACGAGATTGTGCCGCGAGCGGGCGGCCTCGCCCCGGGCGTGGTTGGAGACTTCATAGGCCGAGAATCCGGCCGCGGTGAGCACCTCCTGGGTGGTGTCGAACAGCTCGGCGGCCAGGTCCTCCCCCGGCGGAACCAGGGTTCCGCGCGCCACCGCCCGGTGGAAGGCGGTGCCGGCCTCGATGGTCAGCTGGTAGGGCGACAGGTGCTCGGCGCCCAGGTCGATGGCCGCCCGCAGTTCCTCGGCCCAGGCCGCGGTGGTCTGGCCCGGGCGGGCATAGATCAGGTCCAGGGACAGGCGCGGAAAGGCCCTGGCCGCCAGGGCCGCCGCCCGCCGCGCCTCGGCGGCGTCATGATCTCGACCCAGCAGCCGCAGCGCGGCGTCGTCCAGGGCCTGCAGCCCCAGGGACAGGCGGTCGACCCCGGCGGCGGCGAAGGCGGCGAACCGGCCGGCCTCCGCATCCGTGGGATTGGCCTCCAGGGTCACTTCCAGGTCGGTGGCCGGGGTCCAAAGGGAGCGGCAGAGCGCCACGATCTCCCCGGCCCAGTCCGGGTCCATCAGCGACGGCGTGCCGCCGCCGAGGAAGATCGAGACCAGCGGCCGGTCGCCGGTGCGCGCCGCCTGGGTCCGCAGGTCGGTGAGGATCGCATCCTTCAGGGCCAGCTGCTCAGCCCGGCGGCCCCGGTCACGATAGACGTTGAAGTCGCAATAGGGGCAGATCCGCGCGCAATAGGGCCAGTGGACATAGATCCCCAGGGGCGGTGGGGCTTCTGTCAAAAGAGCGCCGCCTTCAGCCGCGCAAAGGCCCGGGCCCTGTGGCTCATGGCGTCCTTGGCCGCGGGATCCATCTCGCCGAAGGTCAGGCCGTGCCCCTGGGGGATGAAGATCGGGTCATAGCCGAAGCCCAGGGTCCCGCGGCCCGGGAAGATCAGGTCGCCGTGGACCTCGCCCTCCACCACCACGGCGGGGCCTTCGGGCCAGGCCACGGCGAGCGCGCAGGTGAACCAGGCCGCCCGGTCGTCGGACCCGGTGGCCTCCAGCCGCTCCTCCACCTTGCGCATGGCGATGCCGAAGTCCTTGGCGGGCCCGGCCCAGCGGGCGGAATAGATCCCCGGCTGGCCCTCCAGGGCGGCCACCGACAGGCCGGAATCATCGGCCAGGGCGATCAGGCCGCTGGCCTTCGCCGCCGCGCGGGCCTTGAGCAGGGCGTTGCCGGAAAAGGTGGTCTCGGTTTCGTCCGGCTCGGCGAGGCCCAGCTCACCGGCGCTCACCAGTTCGAATCGGTTCTCCAGGATCGCCGCCAGCTCCTTGGCCTTGCCGGGATTGTGCGTGGCGACCACCAGCCGGGCGCCGGGTTCGAGCTGCAGGGCCATGGCTGTCTCCTTCGCGGTTCCCGGGAACCATAGTGCGCAGCCGTTTGCGCTGCATTGCGAAAGTTTAATATCGATTACCAATAAGCAATTTGATCGGGAAGCGATGTGGGCATATCGACTACCGACATGGACGGCACGTCGCCGTTGGCACAATTGCTGCAGCGCAGCACACACTGACAAAGGAGATGTCTCATGTTTAGCCCTGTGATGAAGATGATGGACCGGTTCACGATGGTCGTGGTGGTGGCCCTCGCCGCGGTTCCGATCCTGGCCGTGGCCGCCAACAACCTGATCGCCTAGTCTGCCGATGTTGACGGCGGACACGTCCCGCCGCTGAGGCCGCCGCACCGCTGGCGGCAGCCGGCGGCGGGGCCAGGAACGATCGAGGGCGTGACCATGCGGATGATGCGAGCCTTGGGGCCCGGTTCGGTATCGAGCCTGCTCAAGACCATCCTGGACGTGGTGTTCATCGCCCTGTGGGTGTGGATGGGCCTGCTGGCCCTGCTGATGCTGGCGGCCCTCCTCCTGAGTTTCAATCCCGACCTGATCGGCAATATCGCGCTCTCCAGCGGGGGCGCGCGGGTGATCACCGGCGCGCCGGCTATGATCGGCGGCTTCCTGGCCTGGGCGGCCTATGCCGGCGGCATCCTGGTGATCGTGGCGCGCCTGCGCCAGATCTTCGCCACCCTGATGGCCGGCGATCCCTTCCACCCCGACAATGTCCTGCGCCTGCGGGTGATCGGCCTGATGCTGGCTGGCCTGGAGCTGATCCGCTACGTGGTCTGGATGGCCCGGCAGTGGCTGATCACCGCCCCCACCAAGGTGGATGGACATCCCAATCCCACAGCCTGGTTCTCCGTCCTCGTGGTCTTTGTCCTGGCCGAGGTGTTCCGGGAAGGCGCACGCCTGCGCCGCGAAGCGGAGCTGACGATCTAGATGCCCATTCGCGTGCAACTCGACCGCGTCCTGCTGGAAAAGCGCATGTCGCTAACCGAACTCGCCGATCGGGTGGGGGTGACCATCGCCAACCTGTCGATCCTCAAGACCGGCAAGGCCCGCGCCGTGCGGTTCTCCACGCTGGCGGCCCTGTGCCGGGAGCTGGACTGCCAGCCGGGCGACCTGCTCACCTATGAGCCGGGACCATCGGACGACGTGATCGAGGACGAGGATTAGCCGCCCCGCCCCGGGGACCCGGGCCGTTTCGCGGCCGCGCGCGCCCTAGAAGGCTTCGAGAGAAGCCATCCGGATCCAGGCGCGATGGAGCGGGGGGCAGGAGTCGCACCTGCCGCAAGCCGGGGGGTGCCCGGCCTGCAAACTCATCCCTGCGCTGGGACCCTGTTTAACCACGAGACGTAAGCGACTGCCTAACGCGGTTCGCCATGGCGCGCGCTGAGAAGCGTGGCCATAATGCCGCACTGCAGCAGATGCGTGTCGATTGCGGCGACATGACACGAATTAAGCGGCGCTCAGATATTGATTATCATGTGGTTGGCACATATGTGCACCGCAACATTCGCACTGCACAAAGGAGACCGACATGGCTCGCGCCCTGGAAAGTTTCATCGACCGCCTGATGGCGCCCTTCGCCGCGGAGCTGGCGCGCATGCCGGCCTCGGCGTTCCGCGCCCTGCTCGCCAGCGGGTTCTAAGCTCCGGCTTGGCGCCCTCCCCCCAGGGGGCGAGAATCGATGACATCGCGACGGGCGGCTGGGCGACCAGCCGCCCGTTTTGCGTTTGAGGATCGCAAGGTCCTCCCCCAGGGCGGAGCCCGGCTTGGGGGGAGTGGCCCGCAGGGCCGGAGGGGGCTGAAGCCCACGAGCCACGAAGCCGTCCAACCCCACAGCCCTCTGAGCCCTCAGCCCGTTTCGCGGGCAGCTCCCCCAGCGGGGGAGCACCTGAGACGTGCTCAGCCTTTCGGCTTCAGGTCCGGCCGGGAGGCCAGGAAGGCCGCGCGCTCGGCCGGGCTCAGCACCTTGGCCTTCTGCTGGCGGGAGACCTTGGGGGTCGGGGGCGCGTAGGTCCGCGGCGCAGAACCTTTCAGGTCTCCAAGCCGACGGGGCGGGGGCTTCACTGGCCAGCGGCCGCGCGCTGCATCACCTGCAGCTCGCCGATGCCCTTGCGGGCCAGGGCGAACAGGGCCTCGAACTCGTCCTGGGTGAAGCCGCGCTTCTCGCCGGTGGCCTGGATTTCGACGATGTCGCCCTTGCCGGTGAGCACGAAATTGGCGTCGGCCTCGGCGTTGGAATCTTCTTCATATTCCAGGTCCAGCACCGGCACGCCCTTGAACACGCCGCAGGAGATCGCCGCCACCTGGTCCAGGATCGGGTCCTTGGTGATGAGGCCCTCGGCCATCAGGTAGCTCGTGGCCTGGCGCAGGGCGACCCAGGCGCCGGTGATGGCCG
>Ga0265327_10001058_pt1 | contig 38434 bp, 42 predicted proteins | sample 41621metaG_FD_202089 | JGI IMG/M metagenome (GOLD analysis project Ga0265327, IMG submission 202089) | Rhizosphere microbial communities from Carex aquatilis grown in University of Washington, Seatle, WA, United States - 4-16-21 metaG | ecosystem: Host-associated > Plants > Roots > Rhizosphere...
TCGTGACCGCTCATTTCGGTCGACACCAAAAATCGGTCACGACTTAGCGAAACAGCCGGTCACGATAGACCGAAATCACCGGTCACGACTTAGCGAAATGACCGGTCACGATGCTCCGAAATACGCAACTCCGGGAAAGCCGAAGGAGCTTGGCTCGCTTTTTCTGCGGTCAAAGACAATCATGATGTCATCACTCATTATGTCGGTGTCGTGTCGTCCATGACGCAATTGGTCAAGCGCCAGCATATTCTGGAAGAGGAAGCCAATCACGATGCCTTGACTGGCCTGCCTAACCGCAGAGTTTTATATGACCGACTCAGTCAAGCGGTCATGCGCAGCAATCGCAGCGGCAAACTTTTGGCTGTGTGCTATCTGGATCTGGATGGTTTTAAGCAAATAAACGACTCACTTGGACATGATGCCGGTGACGATGTATTGCGTCTAATTTCCGGACGAATGAGCAAAGCACTTCGCGGTGAAGATACTGTTGTCCGTCTTGGCGGGGATGAATTCGTTTTGCTGTTGGGTAATCTGGATAACGATGTCTATGCTGAACAATTGTTAAACAGGCTGTTGCAGGATATTGCCCAACCTATTTTGTTGCATGGAGTTCCTACCGGAGTCACCGTAAGTATTGGAGTCGCACTCTACCCAAGAACTCAGGGAACCTCCGAGCAGTTGCTTAAACACGCCGATGAGGCCATGCTTGCTGCCAAAAGGGCTGGAAAATCGCGCTACCATTTTGTTCCAATAACCGATATTTATGTCACTTAACAAAGCCCCGCATGTTTTAGGGTCTGCTGTAAGTAGTAAAGCTGTAGTTCAGATGCGCCACCTTGAGGGGCGGGAGTGGGTTATTTGTGTGAGCTGGACGATATAGGTAGCGGACACTCAAACCGGCAATTCCCTCCAAATCATCTGCGTCCGGTTAGGCCGAGTTGTGTGCTTTCACGGCGACTCTCCTGAGGGTCCGTTCCTAGCACGCCAGCCGACATCTATGACTACAGATTCTGAAGCTGCTCCATTAATTCCTACGGTTTTGGCCACCATGCCAATCTTTTGGCGCCTATTTTCTGTTTTTTTCTGAAACAAGCCAAATTTTGCCTATTGCTCCCTAGCAGGCCTTTAAAATACAATTTTGTTGAAATTTACCGTTAGCTGATTATTTTTCAGGATTCCCTGAAAAAATTATCAATATACCCAACGCGATGAATGGCGAAAATACTAACGGCAAGTAAATCATGATCATTTTTCCTCCGAAAAGTTATAGGTGATTTCCAATTGCCACAGCGAGCTTGGATAAGAATTTGGGTGCCCAGCCAAGCCTCGTCACAGAAATCGTGATGTGGCAGATGAATAATCTTATTAGCCGACTAAAAAAGTCAATAATAAAAATTTCATAATTCCCATATAATCAATAAGGTAAAATGGTTATTCAGGAAGGGCCGAACACAAAATGGAAGGGCAATTCATTAAGTGACCGCTAGACAGGAAGGCGGCATCGCTGGTAAAGAGCGAACTGACCGATCAAACGCAATTTATTCCGGAAAACTCAAATATCCTCGAATGGCATAAAAAGACACCAATAAATTCAAATGGATATATGAATTAACCTCATCGCCATGGGGCGCGTGTCTGGCGATTGGGGCTATCGCTGGCCTTTGCGGCGCCGTATTACATCTCTGGCCATAAATCCAATGGCCACCATATCAGCAAGACAAATAAGCACGATGAGTAAATCTTCGGTTCCGGGACTGACCAATCCGCCAACCAGCATATGCATGGCGAAGCCCATAATAAATAATGAGCTTATTGCCACAATCACATAAACGATTACTTCTTGCAGCACTCTAATCATGGATTATTTTCCTGAATTGACCGAGCCGGGAATATTGAAGTGCAAAAGAACCCCTTCGGGTAGCAAGAGTTCCGTTTCGGCTGAATTCCCGCCTATTGAAGCAAGGTTGCGGGACAGGATGATATTTTCGGTCTGACGCGGGTTGAACATTAAATGGCTAAAGCTGGATAGCATAGTAAGTTGGGCTTGGGGGTCCTTTGCGGCGGGCGGCAAAGGGAAGGTATCGCATTTGCAAGCGATCATGGTACGGCTGGGCCACTGGCTGGCAACCCGGATTCGGGGTGGGGGAGCGCTGTTTTCCGAGTCTTCGCCGGCAATTCGGGCGCGTTCAGAATCCTCGGACAGTGATTTGATTAATTGATCCTGTTCGGAAATGATGCCCAGTTGGCGAATTTCATAGTGTGATTTATCGGCCCGCATGAAAAAAGTCGAAACCAAAATAATAATTACCAGAATAAAGCCGCGTTGCTGGATAAGTCCCCCTGAGGGTGAATGCGGGGAACGCAACATCAAAGGAAAGCCGAAAAATATGATCATGCAGAATGCAATTAAGGCCCATGACGTGTCATTGGTCGCTGCGCCCAATAATAAGCCGATTAATAAAGTTCGGCCGATAAAATCAGACCAGAGACTGCGAAATTGTTTAATAACGATAAAGGTCAAGATAATCAGAATTGCCGATCCGACAACCCAGCGCATTGCGCCCATCTCATTGTCCAACAGCGGGCCGAGAACAATGCTCGACAGGCTCCTGATGGGATTTTGCAGCCATTCCAGGTCATTCCATCCCATTCGGATAAGCAAAGTGGCCAAAACAACAAAACTGATCCCGATATAAAAATACTTTTGTTGTTTGTGATCCAGAGGTTCTTTATACCAGGCCCAAAGCAGGGCCAAAGGATAAGCCAGGCCGGCAGGATGGAGGCTAACGCTAACGGCGCAGATAAATAGTTGCCCGAAATACCAACCCCCGAATGCAAAAGGAGCAGATCGGTAGGCGTTATTCATCCACGCACCCAATGCAAAGGATAGTAATAAATAAATACCGGGAGAAAGCGTGTCTATCTGGGTAAGCGTCAATGGAGATATAACCAAAAGGCCGGTCGTAATCAGTGCGGTTTCCGAGTCGTCGGTCTTTTCAATCCAAGCATAAAGTAGCCATGCAGCAAGTGCGAGAGAGAGAGTGGTGAACACCTTCGCAGCAAAAATACTTCCGGTCCATAGGAAGCCGGCCGGAATATAAAGTAGAATACGCAGGTCGGGTGCGCCAAAATGGACGGCTGAACTGGCTATCTGGTCGGCGACAGACCACACCAATAATAGCGACTTGGCAGCGCCCTCGTTCAGGGCATATGCGTCCTGACGCAATAATAACAATGTTGCGGCCCCCCAGATCTGAAGGGCTAGATACCCCCAATAGCGGGGCGGGATGCGGGAGAAAATTTTAGTATTCATACTTTCCGATTCTTTGTAAGGTTGACACCGTTTGCTTGGGAGTTTATATAGTGTTGGAAGCATCAGCAACGCTGAATTTGAAAAAAGTGAAGTTATAACTGGCCCAAACAAGAGGGGGGTGGTTGGCATTATGTATTTATCCTTGACAATGCCGTACGCAGGGTTTTATTATAACAGCTATTTCGTTCCTTCGGGCCTGCCATGCTTGTCACGGGGAGTGGATTAGCGAGTTCAAAATTGCATATTTAGAACTGGGTGCCAGGTCTGTTTTTAAAAGATTTTAGTTAATAACGGGGGGTATAAATGGAAAAAAAGTCAATAATGTCTAGGTCCTTTTGGCTGATAATTGTTGCTGGAATGACAACAGGCATGGGCAATGGCAGTGTGTTCGGTGCGGCAGTAATGTGTTTGGTGGGGCGCGGTCCTTTTGCCAATTGGGGCGGGGAAGGTGCTCAGGCGTACAATCCGACAACATTTAACGGTTTCATCGATTTCGCGATGATCGTGTTCGGCATCTTGTTCTGCATTATTCTGGCTATCGGCTTATCCAAGCACGATGCACTTGAGAATGCATGATCCACTCAAAATTCAGCTTTACTTAAAATAGGGAGGAAGTTATGGCTACAATAGCAGGGCTGCTGGGTGTGCTCTTGGCGTTTTCAAGTATGGTACTTTCACTTTACGTATTAACACCGAAGAAAAAAAATAAATCGCAATAGCAGCGTCAATTGCGTTGACGCTAGCCGTAGTTGTCATTTCAAAGCCTGTTTAGAGGAGATGCAGTATGCTCAAATATTTGTTTGCCAAAAATGAAGATATCCCGGCCGGAACGGCGGCGGTATACTTCGGTTTTTCTTCAATTGTGTGGTTTGTGATAGGTACCGGCTTGGGTTCTTTTAATGCCGCGAAGCTCGCATTCCCTGACTTTGTGACCGGGACAGAAATGTTCGCTTTCGGCCATATGCGTCAGGTTCACGTTCATGCCGTTATTTTCGGCTGGATTTCAATGGCGTTTGCGATGGCCATGATGTACATCACTCCGGCCTTGGGGAATACCAAGTTGTGGTCGGAAAAGCTGGGAGTTTGGAATGCAACCCTGTGGAATGTGGGTCTGTCCTTGGGTTTGACCCTGTTGTGGATAGGTATGACTTCCGGGCGCGAGTATTCTGACTTCCCTTGGTTTATTGACCTCTACATCGCTGCATTTATTGCTGTTCCTTTGGCAATCAATGTTTGGATGACAGTGTTGACACGTCGTACCCAGGGTATTTACACAACCAACTGGTTCTTCGCTGCCGGCGTATTTATGGTTGCGATTGTGTTTATTGTGGGTAACCTGCCTGAGTGGTTTCACCTTACCGGCTTGACCGAGGCTTATTTGACATGGTGGTTCGCGCATAACGTGCTGGGCTTGTGGATTACACCAGTGGCCGCCGCGATTGCGTACTACACCGTTCCCAAAGTAACCGGGAATCCTCTGTATTCACACCGTATCGGCCATTTGCACTTCTGGTCGGTGGTGGTGTTCTACTCCACACCTGCTGCTCACCATCTGATGTCGGCTCCGTTGCCTGAATGGCTCAAGTCTTTCGCTTCGGTGGAAGGGGTGCTGATTCTGGTTCCGGCAATCGCGTTCGTGTCGAATATCATGTTGACCATGCAAGGCAAATGGAACATGTTTGTTGAGAATCTGGAGATTCGCTTCACGGTAACCGGCGTTTTGCTGGCAATTCCGTTGAACATGCAAGGTGGCTTCCAGCAAACACGGGCAATTAACTGGTATGTGCACGGAACAGGCTGGATCGTGGCTCACGCGCACTTGGCCTTGCTGGGATTCTCGACTTTCCTTGAAGGCGCGGCAGTTTATCTGGGTCTGCAAACATTGATGAAGCGCAAGCTGTATTCTCTGACACTGGGTAATATGCACTTCTGGTTGCTGTTGATCGGGTTTAGCATTTACTGGACATCGATGACGATTGCCGGCCTGATTCAGGGCGCGGGCAAGATTTACGAAGTGCCTTACATCGACGTTGTGATCGCAGAACACCCCTACATGATTGCCCGCTGGATAGGCGGAACCATGGTGTTCATTTCGAACGTGCTCTGGTTGTACAACATGTGGATGACTGCTCGTGAAGGAACGGTAGTTCCGGCTGGTCGTTTGCCGCACGAAATTGCGTATGAACGCTAAACCTAAGGCGATCTGGGAGAATAATTATGGCATTTAGAGAGTATAAAGTTGGCGCACGCATGTTCGGATTTTGCTTGGGATCCTCAATGTGCATTACCTTGCTGTTTCCAAGCTTTGACATCGCGGCGTCGGTATCAACCGATGTAGCTTTGGATAAGCAGTTGTCCGCGGGTTGGGATGCTGGATTTCAACTGAAAGATCCTTTGTTGTTGGGCTGGAACAAGCCACTGAAGGTCTTGGTCAAGAATGATCCCAAGACCGGTCAGCCTTTGGCTGAGCCAACCTTTGCCTATGTGTACAAGGCGGGAACATCTTTGCCGAACGGTGCAACTCATACTGACAGCTTGGGCGAAGGCGTAAAGCAACTCAGTATTGAACAGGGCAAAGTTAAAGAAGCAAAAGAAGCCAGTGGCGCAGTTTTCCTGATTAACAAGAGCGGCAAGCTCCCCTATATGGAAAACGCCACAGCAACCAAAGGCTGGACACCAGGTGATGTGCTGAAGGGCGCTGCGGATGAAGATATTTCGCACGTGGGCGCAGGCAAGACCATGTTCGTGCGTGAAGGCTGCTGGTGGTGTCACACACTGCTGCCGGAGCAAACACAGGATTGGCAAGTCTTCGGTGCCCCTCCTATGCTGGGTGACTTCAACGGCGAATCCCCGACCGCATTCGGTTCCGACCGTAAAGGGCCGGACTTGCTGCACGTGGGTTCACGCAATGCTTCCAGAGAGTGGATGATGCTGCACTTCTTTAATCCTCGTTTGGTGCAACCGCATTCGATCATGCCTCGTTTTGATTATTTGTGGGGTGACAAAGACGTAAATGGACAGAAGATCGACTTTGACAAATGGCGTGCCGAATATGATGACTACCGTGAAGGTAAGAATCCGAATCCGCCGGATGTGCCAGTGCCAGCCAAAGATAGTGAGGCTCGCAAGCTGATTGACTTCATATTGAGTCTTAAATAATTTCAAGGAGACGATGCGATGGCATATGTATTTGATAAACCGTTGATAACAACGAATAGCCCAGAGCAGAATGAGCTGGACAAGAAATTGTGGGAAGCAGAAGATCTTGGTGGCATAACCGAGGACAATAACCGCATGCCGGTTCCGGTCGTTTGGTTGCTGTTGCTGACCGTTTTGACCGCTTTTGCAATTACCTTCCCGTTGTGGGGTCAGCGTCCTACGGCAAAACTGTATGAAGGATATATCAAGGACTTGAATGATCCGGCAATACAGGCCTTGTCCGACGAGGCAGCTATGGCGCAAATGGTTGCCAAGCACAAGGGAGATGAGCTGGCATTTCAGCTGGAACGTCACCCGCTCACATTAAATGAGTTGCGTGCGCTTAAACCGAAAATTGAAGAGTTGCAGAAACAGGGTGCGGATATGCAGGACTATACCGTTGTTGGTGTGGATGTGGTAGGTGCAAACTTTGAGGGTAACTTCAAAAACGGCGCCCACGAAATCCCCGCGATTGTTGGCGGCCAACTCCTGAGCAACGGTGCGCGGCAACGGCATCAGCCATGGTGGGATGACGGCTACACAATTGACGTATTCTATGTGACGATATTCTTCCTGGGCGTAACCGCTGTTGTCAAGCGTCTGCCGCCTTCGAGCTGGATGCCAGTACACGGACACGAGCACTAATATTTTTAGAACAATTTTGGAGGTGTCAGATGATAGATTTTGATTATGCACCAACCTGCTTTGCAGTGGTAATCGCTCTGGTGTATTTGTGCCCATTCCTTTACAGCTTGTTTGTGGACAATTACGACAAGCAAACTCCGCAGGTAATAGCGGATAAGCACACCAAGCAATAAAGAAAGCAGTTAAAGAAGCAAGGGATGCCGCCCGCAAGAGCGGCATCTCCTTTTTTAAGAGTACAATTAAATGAGGGAGGCAGTCATTAAAGCGCTTCTCAATAGTTTGGAGTTTGACCGAGTTTTTTCAGTTCTGGCCAATACGGATTCATCCCCGAATTTAGATTTGAGCATAGAAGGGATGCGCAGCCAACAGTTCAGTGTGGGCATATTTTTCTTTATGCTATTGACCATCTTTGTGTTTGCTGCCATTGTCTATTCGGTGGTTTTCGGGAAATATGCTCCCAAAACCATGCGGACAGGCGAGAAAATCTTGTTTGGTGCAATCATACTTGGCATTGTCATCGCAATAGTATTCGGAGCGATGCAAATGCTTTCTGGCTATTTATTCTAGAAATATGTTGAGGTAATCATGGAATTCTTTGAGTCGCTGGGTGATGGCTGGACAATTTATCTTTGGCTAATCATAGGTGCAATGATCATCGTGGCCTGCGTATATTGGATACGGTGGGCAGCAAAAAATGAGCAATTTGATGAAGATATAAAATATCTGGTTTTTGACGAGGGTGACAAGGAAAAGATGTCCCCGGAAGAATATGCGAAAAGCCGTGAGGTGCTTGATGCACAGGAGAAAAGCAGAATTCGAGTGCTGAAGCAACAGGAAGAAGATCATAACAAGAGGCAAAATGAAGCGCGGTGAAAAAGTGGTAATTGCCGTGATGGTGATTGTTGTATTGGGCGTCATGGCGCGGAATATATTCCGTTCGGAAACTGATCATGAGGTGGATAAAGGCATCCCTTACTATACAACCGCTTCGAACGAACTGACCAAGAATGCGATGGATGTGTATCGCAAGGAAAGTTGCAAAAGCTGTCATTCGCTATGGACCGTGCGGAATATGCTCGAAAGTGTTCCAGCCCCAATTCTGGACGGATTGGGTTCGTTGCATAGTGAAGAATGGTTTTACCAGTATTTTTCCGCACCCAACCCCCAATCCATCCTGCCATCGCGCTTGAAGCTGGAGTTCCGGATGCCCTCCTATGCGCAATTGCCGGACAGTGAACGCCACTATTTGGCAAGCTATATGGCCAGTCTCAAGGTTAAGGATTGGTACCTGGAAGAAACACGCAAAGCAGAGTACGAGAAGCTGACCGGGAAAGAATACCATCCATGATCAAATTCTCCAGTCTGGACAAAACACGCTTTCTAAAAGGCCTGGTCGCGCTGGTGCTCGGATGCGGCCTGAATTATTTGGGTGACCGGTTGCTGGGCGCGCAGGTTGAGTTATATCGGGGGCTGCTCGGATTCGACCTGTGGTGGGCGACAGATATTTTTGTACTGCCGTTCTTTGTGGGATTGGCCGTAGCCGCAATATTTGGAATGGGCGGGAAATGGTTAAGTTATTTTCCGCCGCTTATTGTACGCTCGATCAGTTACTACGGGTTCTTTTACCACATCACCAGCATGCCGTCCGGAGCCACGCTGGCACCCATGGGCTGGTGGGGATTTTTTGTTATTCTCGCGATAGAAGCATCCGCATTTGGCGGCATCATGGGCGAAATCATGATGAAAGGAACTTATGGCAGGAGTCCGCGGCATATAGTTTACAAAGAGCGTTCACGAAATAATGAAAGCGATCTGGAAGCATGACAGTTAATGTCAAGGGCAAAAAAGTCGAACTTAGCGCGGCTGAGCGCGCGCGTCGCAAGCACTATCTTTCCGCTACATTAATTACCTGTGTTGTTTTGGCGCTAATCGGCGGAAGTTTGCACGTTGTACAACTCGGTGCCAATCGCATGTCCGACATGCGTAATGCAGCCACCTACGACTTAAAGGAAGAGAGTGCACGCATACGCGCGGCAGGCGAAGATATCGTGTTGCACGCGGCGCACGAAGCAAACAAGGATAAAGTGGCGGGATACACCCCGCTGGACGCAGAAAAAATACTTTCCAAAGATGACTGGGTTGAATTGGACAGCATGGTGCAAATTCCGGCCGGCCCATTCATGATGGGCACAAATTACGACCGCGCCGATCCGCAAGACCGCCCCCAGCACCCCGTGAAATTACCCGTATACTGGGTGGATAAATATCTGGTAACCAATGCGCAATATGCGCGCTTTGTCGCCGCAACATCCCACCGCCCCCCGCTGAATTGGAAAGACGGACGGATACCCAAGGGCGAGCAGATGCGCCCTGTTACCATGGTGACCTGGTACGATGCATCCGCCTATGCCAAATGGGCCGGCAAACGCCTGCCTACCGAAGCGGAATGGGAAAAAGCGGCCCGGGGAACCGACGGGCGCCGCTGGCCGTGGGGAAACAAGATGGAGCCTGAACGGCTGAACACCTATTACAATATGGGTTCGGCAACCAATGTGAACGCGTTTCAGAACGGGGTAAGCCCTTACGGGGCGTTTGATATGGCCGGCAACGTGGATGAATGGACTGCGGATGATTTTGCGCCTTATCCGGGCGGGGACGCCCCAGTGGATTTGTTTCAGGGCAAAATTCCGGTCGTGACCAGCGAGAAGGACAAGGATATGAAAGTGGTCGATATGGTGCCCACTTCAATCAAGGGTAAATACAAAGTATTGCGCGGCGGGTCGTGGAAGGGTGATCCGTTCTCCACTGCGACATACCATCGCAAGCCGGACTGGGCCAATTATGCATCCGATTTTTACGGATTCCGGTGTGTGGGAGATGCGCCGTCGCAGGCGAAAGGGAAATGAGTATGCACAGAATGTTGAGCCGTGTGTGGATGGTGGCTGGGCTGGCACTTTCCTGGATTGATTCGAGTTATGCGCTGGATAGCTATCGATTTCTCCATGTGACGATCGAAACGCCGTGGGCCATTTTTATTTTTCTGCTGTTTACGATTTTCGTGCCGTTTATTCTAATGGCTGTGTTGGTTTGGCGATATGTTGAACGCAGGGCAGATCCCGAAAAAAAGCAGGCTATCCATGCAGAGGGCAAGGAATGATGAGAAGCCCCAGTTTTTCTCGTGCCGGTCTGTGGTTGATTTTGACGATTTGGATGTCCATTATTGCCGCTCCGGCGGCGCGCGCCGCTGATGTCCCACAGAAAGGCGATAGCGTTCAGATCATGGAGTCGTTCGACCGGAATGCCACGCGAATAGAAGACGCAAATGTCCTAAGCGACCACAAAAAGCATGTAATCATGTTTATCATGGGGGTGCCGCTGCTAATTTTAATACTGATAACAGGTGCTCTGGGCGTTGCCATGGCCGTTTTTGGCAAACAAGTATTTATGCTGCATATGATATTCGCGGGTCTGAGTGTCACACTGGCTCTGGCGCACTTGGTGACAGGGCTGGTTTGGTTTTACCCTTTTTAAACCGGGTAGGATGGGCACGTTTTTGTGCCCACGTCGCTATGAATCCGCGTGGGCACAAAAACGTGCCCATCCTACTGAGCTACAGATCGGATTTTAGCCCACACCACCTGAATTTGCTTTATCCATGCCCGCAGAAAAAATACTGCCGATTGTCGTAACGCCGCGAGTACAGCAAGCCTTCTGGTTGCTGGCGGGGCTGTATAGCTTATCCGGTTTGACCAGTGTGGCATATGAGGTGTTATGGGCGCGCATGCTCTCCCTGCAATTCGGGGTAAGTGTTTTTGCGGTCGTGCTGACAGTCTCTGCTTTCATGGTCGGGCTGGGTGCGGGTAGCCTGATTGTCGCACGCCGGATATCACAAATAAAAAGACCGTTAAGGCTGCTGGCAGCCCTGGAAGGCGGGATTGCAATATATGCGCTCCTGCTCCCCCTGATCTTACAAATGACGTCCCTCTGGATAGAGCATGCATCCGCACAGTTAACATTATTTCAGTGGTATGGGTTGATTGCCGGGGCTGCATTGTGCCTGCTGCTGATACCGGCTTTTGCGATGGGGGCGGGATTTCCACTGATTTTATCCGCGCTGGGAAACCGCCCCGAAGATTTGGGGAAAATTTACGGCCTCAATACACTGGGGGCGGCTTGCGGCGCATTGTTGCCGCTCTGGTTGCTGCCCACATTGGGCTGGGGGGGGGCGATCAGAGCAATTGCCGGCGTCGGGCTACTGGTGGCATTGGCGATGGCGTTGTTGTCCCCGCGCAATCCGGTGCCAGAAACGCAGGGTGAGGCAAGTGTCGCAGATGAAAGCGTAAAATCCACAAGCTACCCGCATTGGACCAGTTTGCTGGCTTACGCCGGTATCGGTGCGGCAAGCCTGACTCTGGAAATAGCCTGGACGCGCTTGTTTGGCATGGTGATGCTGCGGACGGAATATGTGCTCGCAGTCATTCTTGCCGCATTTCTTCTGGGTATTGGACTGGGTAGCCTGCTCGCGCCGCGCCAACAACGACAAACATGGTTTGTGGCGCTGCCGGTTGCGGCAGGCGGATTCTCGCTGCTGAGTTTATGGCTGTTGCCCGTGCTTTCGGCGTGGGTGGAGCGCGCAGAATTTTCTTCCCTGCTTGGCGCGTTGACTACTCAAGGGCTGATGCTCGTGCTGCTGACGCTGCCGGTTACCTTGGCACTGGGCGCGTGGCTGCCGTTGTTAAACAGCCGTTACAATGGCGGGGGAACGTGGTTGTACGGAGCTAATTCATTGGGCGCGGCGGTCGGCGCTGTCATCGCGGGGTTGCTGCTGATTCCGGTGCTGGGCAGTGCGGCGACAGTGGTGGCGGCTGCATCTGCCCTGCTGATTCTGGGCCTTGTCTGGGCGAAATCGCGTCTTGTATGGCTGCTTGTCCCGCTGTTTATAGCAGCAGCCTGGCCGGTCATCAAGTTGCCACAAGTCAGTGAGCTCCAGCCGCAAGCTCAAGCCGGTAGCCGAAATATTTATCTGTACGAAGATGCTGTTTCCATCACTCATGTGGTGGAACAGCAGGACGGGCAGCGATTGTTGCTGACCGATCTGCAAAGAATGGATGCTTCAACCGATCCCACTGCTGTGTTTGTGCAGTCCAATCAGGCGCGTCTGCCATTGTTGTTGCATGAGCAGCCGCGTTCGGTATTGTTTCTGGGCTTGGGCACCGGCATATCGGTGGCGGGTTCATTGCCTTTCCCGGAGTTGCAACGCAATGCCGTCGAGTTGTCGCAAGGTTCGATTATTTCGGCAGAGCGTTGGTTTGCGCCTTTAAATCATGGCGTGCTGCAAAAAACCAGGGTGGATCGGGATGATGCGCGGCATTTTTTAAGCGCGACCCAAAACAAATATGATGTCATTATTGGCGATGTATTCCATCCCGATCTGGTCGGGTTGAGCTCGCTATTGTCGGTGCAGCAATTTCAGCGCGCGCGAAATCGATTAAACGACAACGGTATCTTTGTGCAGTGGCTGGCACTTAATCAATTCGACAGCGAATCTCTGGGCGTAATTTTGCGCACCTTTCACCGCGTATTTCCCGAAGCCCAATTATTTCTCGACGGGATGCATCTTGCTTTGGTCGGCCCCAGACAGAAATTCGCGGGTGCGGCGGGAATGCTGCACAATTTACAGCGCATGTCATCCGAACAGCAGGATGCCGTAACGGTGGGAGAGGGCGGCTGGACCTGGTTGGGACGCTATTGGGGACCGCTCGCGGAAACAGAAGGCCCGGTGCAGGACGAATGGTCGCCGGTTCTGGAATTTCGGCTGCCGCGTGCCCGCTATGCGGGTGATCTGGATGTGCAGGCGTCCTTGCGCAGTCTGCTGAAAATTCGTCCCGGCATGGCAGCGGCAGCGGCATTACTTGGCGTGAGCGACAAGGACAGGGAACCGTTCGAGCGAGCTTACGGCGCAACTGAATTAATGGTGCGCAGTTTGCTTGCAGCTTCACAGGGCGAGGCAGAACCGGCCAACCGGCTGATGTACCTTGCCTATCAGGCGAATGCAAAAGATCGCTGGATTGCTTATGCATTGGCTGATAGTATGTTCTCTTCTTTGGCGCAAGCACGCGAGCATGGTCTGAGCGAACAGGATGCGTTGCAGCAGATTCTGCAACTTAATCCGCAGCATGTTGAATCATTGCGCGCGCTGTGGCGGATCAAGCGCCAAACGGACGTTGGGCAGGCGGAGCTACTCCGCAAGCGACTGCTGGAATTGAGTCCGCTCGACAGCGAAGCGCGTGCAGGGAATTAACTTAATATGTCCGGCAGTGTCAATCAGAAATCCTTATCCTCCATTCCCGTCAAGGTCATCGGCACCAAGCCTGTGTCTGCCCGATTTCATTGGAAACGGCGGGTAGTTCAGGTAATGGCCATAGCGCTCGCGATTGCTATTCCCGCGAGTGGGCTGTTTCGAATTGATGTTGAAGCGGGGGCTTTCGTGCTGCTGGATCGGCAAATCTGGTATTCGGATTTCTTTCTGATGGCCGGATTTTGGATATTTTCGCTGAGTTGTCTGGTAATGCTGTATTCGACCGCCGGGACGGTCATTTGCGGATGGGTCTGTCCGCAAAATACGTTGTCCGAGTGGGCCAATAATCTGACGGGCAAACTATTGGGCAAACGCGCCGAAGTCGATATGACAGGCAAAGCACTTTTGATTTCGGCAACCAAAAACAAAATGCTGAACTGGCTGCTGTTGTGCCTCGCTTTTTTGGCGGCATCGATGTTTTTCGCATTAATTCCGCTGTTTTATTTTTATCCGCCCAGTTTGGTATGGTCATTCATAACCTGGCAAGAAGATGCCAGGTTGGCGGGCTCGCTGCATTGGATCTATTCCATTTGTGTGCTGATCCTGTTTCTGGATATTGCGATCATCCGGCATTTCTGGTGTCGTTATTCGTGCATATACAGGGTGTGGCAACACTCGTTCAAAACCAACCAGACCTTGCATGTGAAATACGATGCCAGCCGTGCGGAAGAATGCGCAAAATGCAATTATTGCGTGACTTCTTGTTTTATCAGTCTGGATCCGCGCAAGACCGATATTTATGACAGCTGTATCAATTGCGGGGATTGTATTGATGCGTGCAACCAGTTGCAATCAAAAAAAAGAATCCCCGGCTTGCTGAGTTTCGAGTTGGGGGAGCGCAAGCAGAGCAGGGTGCGACAATTTCGCACGGCGGCGGTTTCGCTGTTTTCAAGGGCGGGCTGGATGACTGCCTTTGCGGTGTTTAGTGCGGCAATGTTCAGTTGGGGGCTGTGGACTTACCAACCGTATCACATAGCGGTTGGACGAGCGGATAGTCAGCAAAACCTTGCTGTTGAAGACTATCGCATAGCGATCTCGAATAAATTGTACCGTCCGGTCGAATTTCACATTCGGGTACAGGGATTGCCGGAGGGCAGCTATCGCCTCAGCGCAAACGAAATCAAAATGTTGGCAGCCGGACGCGAATCGCTCACACTTTCCATTTTTCGGAATTTGCCACGGGGCATGCATTCGTTTGTGGTGGAAGTGACATCTGTTGACGGTTGGACAGGGCATTTTAACATTCAGCATTTTTCAGAACAGAGGTGAACCATGGTCTCAAGCAATAGCGATGAGGAAGCAAAAGGCTTGTCGGGGGTAGGCGAGTCGCGTTGGGGCGAGGAAATGGACGGCCATTTTGGATATGCTTCCGATGAAGAGCGTCTGGCCAAGCGCGGAATGGAGGATTGGGAATTGGTTGAAAAAATTCCCGCTTCCCAAAAGGGTATCCCGTATTGGTTCGGGGCAATAGTTGTTGCTGTGCTGCTGATCGCTGTGGGCTTGAGCTTCCCTTTTTGGGGCAATCGTCCCGGATATGAGCGCGAATGGATAAACTGGGGGTTTGTTGCGGCACTTTTTTATATCGGGGCAGCATCCGCTCTGGTGTACTTTATGGTGCAACTTTATGGAACATCTGACGGCGGGAAGCTGGATTCAGATAAGGACAATGAGAAATCAGACGGCCAAAATGCAAAAAAATAAATTTCGTTCCATGTTCTCGAAAACCCAACAGAACGCCATTAAATATCTTGCCCCCGGACTTTTTTGCGTATTGTCGGCTTGCGGCAGTGACCAGGCAATAGATGCTATTCCTGTCCAAAAATGGCAGGGGATGGAAGTTCGGGTCGAGGCCAGGCCCAGTCCGCCACGTGCCGGTATGACCGAGTTTCTGGTAATGACAACCGGTGAGAGAGGCCGGCCGGTATACGATGTGATCGTGTCGCTGCGTACCGATGATCAAGATTCCTGGAAGCAGGCTATTCAGGACGGGCAAGTGGGCGTATATCGCCGCGCCGCAGATGTTGAGCCGGGTTCGAGGTCTGTATTGCAGGTGCAATTAAAGCGCAACGGCGAAGAAAGCGTGTTGCGCTTTCCCCTGAATTTGACCCATTAACGCCAAGCTTACCCTACGAAGCCGGGGTGGGCGGAGTGTTGCTAGTCAGCGAAAGGATTACGTTGGCAAGATAAATGCTGAAACCAACCACCATGACGATGCCCGATCCGGCGACAATGGTGCCGTAATACTGGTGAATTTGGGGCATTTCAGCGGGATTGTTTAGCAGCGCATTGCCTTCCATGATGCCAAACACGACCTGTGTGATGTAAAAATAAAACTGCCCTATCGCCGTCCACCATAGCGATTGATTTACCAATTTGAGCGAGTAAATTGATTTGCCGCTAAATATGGGCAGCAGATAATAGGATGTGCCCATCGCCAGAATGACAACCCCCCCCACCAGATTGATGTGCGCGTGAGCCAGGGGATCTATCATGTGGCCGGGGCCGCCGTAGGGACTGCCTATGGAGTCCAGCCAGGCGCGAACGGGCGGCAACACTTGAAGCATGCCATGCACGGTGCCAATAAAAAAGGAAATGGCGGAAATCAGCAAGAATTTGACTAAATGGGGTTGGGCTATGTTTAAACGCATGGATTAAGCGTAAGGGAAGCTGAAATTATAAGCAAGTAAAATACAAAAGCACGGCCATTCAGACCGTGCTTTCACGAACAGCGTAACAGAGAAGAAATCTTACATCTTCTTCTTTTGGGATTCCGGGAAGTCGTGCTGGGCATCTTTCCACGGGGCAATATATGCGGCTGTACGTCCAAGTTGATCCTCGCCATGGAGCTGACGTCCTTCAATGATACGTTGAACGCCAAGGTTAGCGGCCAACAAAGAAACGATTATTCCGAGAACAAAAATCCCAACGGGAACTAGAACTTCCATGACATGGCTCTCCTTAAAATTTGCATTTTTAAAATACTCCCCCCACTACCTAATACCACTACTAATTGCCCTAGTTTATCCAATAGCTAGGTATTGTGCAAGTTTTTCCGTGAAAAGATTAACGCAAGTTTGTTCATTTTGAGCCTATCCAGTCGGGAAGCAAATCAAAAGCTGCCAATGCCAGAATATCCTGTCGGGATAAATCCTGAAAAGCCAAACCATGCAAAATAAGTTCATTGTTATTACTGGCGGCATCCACCATCCGGACAGAACGGATTTGACTGTCCAGGCTCAGCTCATAGTCAACGCCATTTACAGCCACATGCAAGGTAAGAAGCAGAGGGTCATTTAATGCACCGGTTTGTCCATTAATTGCAATAAGTGCCCCCCCGATACTGATGTCGTGGATGAAACAGTCTATTTTTCGTCCGTCCGGAATTGCCGCAGTACCGCTGATATTGACTCTGACACGGTCGTGTTGCCTTTCTTTCAGCGCGCGCGTCTCGGACGGATAGTTCAGATGCAAATGCGGGAAAGGTTCACTCATGAGACGAAAGACTTGGGTGCTAAACGCGTAAGCCCGTTTATCATTTAAAAAGCGAACCGTTAGCGATTCGCCTTCCCTGGGCTGAAACGGGGGCTCTTTTTCTGTTGGAACCGTGACAATAAAACTTTTATTAATCAGGAACCCGATCAAGGTTGCAACATAACAATGGTTGCCAAGCTGCAATTGCACCGAATCGCCGACGCGCGGACTTATCTGTTCCAGCGTAGACTTATTCGAGTCTCCCTGATTCTGCGCGTTGGAGTTTTCAACAGAGGTGTTCTGGTTGTTCATCATTACAGTCCAAAAAATTCCGTATTACTTGGAATAGGAAAACAGGTGAATAAGTAGTACCAATACCGCAATACAAATTAATACAGGCAAACTAAACGTGACTCCGGGTTTGCATCGTGTATTGGCAAGTTTTTCGTCATGGCCTTTGACCGGTGAATTCGCGGGTTTGTTTTTTACTGGAGTGTTTGGATTATCTGCAACTGCAGGCATAGTCGCCGGTGTGGTTTCGGAGGGTAATTTGACTTTGGCCCTGTCCTTGGATTTATCCTGCATGCCGGCTGCGGCAAGGCGTCCGGCCAGAATATCCAGGAAGGCCTTGTCGAATCCGCGCTGGCAATTTTCTGAAGACCGGCTAAGCGCTTGCTCGTTGACCTCAATAATTTTGATGTCTTTGTGGGCGTAGACACTGGCAGAGCGCCGCCGCTCGCCTTTGCGAACAGCAGACATCTCGCCAAAACACTCGCCGGCATTCAAGGTGCAAATCCCCCTGCCGTTTTTGCGAATCTCGGCTTCCCCGGTGATGATGATAAAGAATGAGGCCGTTTCATCGCCCTCGCGGATGATTGCCGTTCCTTCGGGATAGTAAGCCCATTTTGAGATGCGCAATACTTCCCATAGTTCAAGTTCGGTGAAGTCTTTGAAGAAACTTAGTTTACCCAGCGTATTGAATTTTTCAGTATCGGAGAAGCTGGAGACTTCCTTGGGAAGTTGATCGAATGCGGTCACCAGTTCACGCTCGAACTCAACCCAATCATGGAATCGCCCTTCCACATTTTTGGCGATTGCGCGCATGACGAAATTGTCGATCAGCTTGGGAAGATCCAGCCGGTAGTTGCTGGGGAGCGGCGGATCCACATTGAGTATCTGAAAAAGCAGGCCCGCATCGTCGGTAGCAGTATAAGGGAGGGCGCCAGTGAGTAATTTGTAGAACATTACCCCAAGGGAATAAATGTCGGCTTGCTCGTTTAATTCCTCACCCTGGGCCTGTTGCGGAGACATATATGCCAGCGACCCAACGCCCGAGCTATGGGAGGCATCGGTGCGGTCTTCCTTGTTGACGATAGCCGCGCCAAAGTCGGAAACCTTGATGTCCGTGCCGTCGACAATCAAAATATTTTCCGGTTTGATATCCCTGTGGATAATGCCGTTCTGACATGCGTAACTCAGCGCGTGGCAGCATTTGAATATTATTTCGATAACTTTGTCGGTCGGGAGCAAATTGTCAACCTGACAATAACGTTCGAGAGTTCCCCCCCCCACATATTCCATTACCAGATAGCTGATTTCATCGGTGATTACCGCATCATAGATTGCCGCGATATAGGGATGTTCGACTTTTCCCGCGAGAGAAGCTTCGGTCAGGAATAATTTTTTGAATTGCCGGGCTTCCTCTTCCTCCATTAACTCAAGGTTCAGAAGCTTGATCGCAACCAGACGGTCTGCGAATGAATCTCGGGCGAGATAAACGGTGCTGCTCGCACCTTTGCCCAACTCTTTTATGAGCTCATACTTACCAAACTTTGCCATTGGGATAATGTACTACAGTTCTTTCAGGCAAAGTCGGAGAGCCGCCGCCATTTCCTGGCCGCTGGCGAAACGTTGATCAATCTCTTTGGCTAGCGCGCGGTCCAGGATTTTTCCGGCTGCGGGAGGCAACTCGGGGCGTAGCGTTAAAATATCGACGTGGGGTTCTTTGGCAATGCGGGACATTACTTCCATCGCCGATTTTCCTTCAAACGGCAGTTTCCCGGCCAACAACTGATACATGCTGGTCCCCAGTGAGAATATATCCGAAGCGCCGCCGATTTTCAGCCCCCTTAATTGTTCGGGCGACATGTAATAGGGTGTTCCGAGCACGACCCCCAGTTTGGTCTTGGATTCGGTAGTGATTCTGGAAATTCCGAAGTCCATCACTTTGGCAACCTCATTTACGGGGTCATACATAATGTTGCCCGGCTTCACATCGCGATGCACGACATTCTGCTCATGGGCATATCCCAGCGCATCCGCAACGTCGGCAATGATGCGCAGCACTGTCGGATAGGGAAGCAGATTGTCGGGTTTGGTGTTGCCTTCCAGGTCGCGACCTTTAAGCAATTCCATCGAAATATAGGCGAGCTCATCTTCTTCACCCATGTCATACACGGCCACAATGTTGGGATGTTCCAGCCGCTCGATAATTTCTGCTTCGCGGAAAAATCGTGATTTGATATCCGCCAGCACTTCTTCCGCAAAGGTTTCTGACAGGGCCATGGTTTTGACTGCGACTTCACGGCCGGAAATGACATCCTTCCCGATATAAACGGCTCCCATCGCTCCATCGCCCAGTTTGCGTCCCAGTTCATAGTTGCCAAGCATGCGTTTTTGCTCGGCGACGACAGGGTGATCGGGACTGGCTTGCGACGATGGGCTACCCAGAATTCCGCTTAGACTTCCCACTATTTTGTTCAATAAATTTTTCATAACCCCTCTCTGATAACGGGAAATTTATATTAATCCACATTGACTTGCAATACCTGAATTGCCGGACAAGCAGCATACTTACCAATATTTACTGCAGATGAGTCAATATAAACATTTACCGGTCCGAAATTCTGGCGAAATGCAGCGCTTTCCGAGTGCCGTGAAATTGGGCCTATAATTCATTATGTTAGCATTGAATCAGGGTGTTAATAAATTTCCGGACCGCTATAAATAGTGAAACTTCAGATAGCTTAATTGATCAAACCAAGAGGCTTTATACACGAAGCAGGCAAAAATGAATATATCCGAAAAGGCTTACAAAGATATGACAACCTGTTCAGGGGGTATTTATTTATGCAGTAATGGCGGGTTGGGCATAGACCGCAAACTTAAAATTTAACAGAAAAAATCGACTTCAAACGCATTTTTCAGTTTGCTGGCATATAATCCATTTTGGGCACTATTTATTAAACACACGGAATTGCCATGTTATCAAGCTTGAAAGCATCACCCGAACTGGAAGTGGATCTGGAATTAATTCGCAGGCTGGATAAAAATGGCCCGCGTTATACCTCTTACCCGACAGCCGATCGCTTTGTCGAATCTTTTAACGCGGAATCCTACGGCAACTGGGTTTCCAAGCGCGAAACAGGCCGCCCCCTGTCTTTGTACTTCCATATCCCGTTTTGCAACACATTGTGTTTTTACTGCGCCTGCAACAAGGTGATTACCAAAGACCGCAGTTTGTCTGAAAAATACGTGCAATACATGATCAAGGAATTGTCCATGCAGGCTGCAATATTGGGCGAGGGGCAACGTGTGGAGCAATTGCATTGGGGCGGCGGAACGCCAACCTTCCTGAGTGACGAACAGATGCGCGAACTGATGAACGCGACGCGCCAACATTTTACTCTGGTGGATGACGGCGAGTATTCGATCGAGATCGACCCGCGCAAAGTCAGCGATGAGACCATAGCGTTGCTTGCCGAACTGGGCTTCAACCGTATCAGCATCGGTGTTCAGGACTTTGATCCCTTGGTGCAAAAGGCGGTGAACCGCATTCAAAGTGAAGAAGAAACGTTGCAAGTTATTAACGCCGCGCGTGCCAACGGTTTCAAATCGATCAGTATCGACTTGATTTACGGGTTGCCCAAGCAAACCCTTGCCGGAGTCAAAGCCACACTGGACAAGGTGATTGCAGCGAACCCGGATCGTCTCTCGATCTACAACTATGCGCATATGCCTACCCTGTTTATGCCCCAGCGCCGGATTAATGAAGAGGATTTGCCCGCGGCGCAGGTCAAGCTGGATATACTTAGCCTCGCTGTCAAGACGCTGACCGATGCAGGTTATGTGTATATCGGCATGGATCATTTTGCCAAACCGGACGATGAATTGGCCGTGGCTCAGCGCCAGCGCAGATTGCATCGGAATTTTCAGGGATATTCCACGCATTCCGATTGTGATCTGGTTGCGATAGGGGTCAGCTCCATCGGTAAAATCGGCCCCACCTACAGCCAGAATTTTCGCGAACCGGACGATTATTATGAGGCGCTTGATCGCAACGTGTTGCCCATTATGCGCGGCATGGAGTTGAATGACGACGACCTGGTGCGCCGCTCGATAATTCAGGATTTGATGTGCCACTTTGAGCTGGACAAGGATTCTATCAATACAACTTACCAAATTGATTTCGATCAATATTTCTCGACTGAGCTGGATGAGTTGCGCGAGTACGAACGTGAAGGTCTGCTCAAACTCTCGGCGGAACGGGTTGGCGTTACGCCCAAAGGCCGTATGTTGATCCGAAATATTTGCATGGTTTTTGATAAATATCTGCGCACACGGCAGAAGCATGCCATTTATTCCAAAGTGATATAGAGCCTGGCTCGGTAAAGGATGGCAATGAAACGCGTAGATGATTTCCGCTTGCATTTTGGCAAGCAGGAGTTGGTGCCCATTATGGTTGGCGGGATGGGAGTGGATATTTCGACAGCAGATCTCGCTGTGGAAGTTGCCCGTCTGGGGGGAGTAGGACACATTTCCGATGCAATGTTGCCTACCGTGTCGGATCGTCGTTACGACACCGATTTCGTCAAGGATAAACTCCAGCAATACAAATACAATATTGATAACTCCAACAAGTCAGCCGTGAAATTTGACTTGGGGCAAGTTGCAGAAGCCACCCGTCTGCATGTGAGCCACTCCATGGAAGCGAAGCGCGGCTCCGGGATGATTTTTATCAACTGCATGGAAAAACTCACCATGAACGCGCCGCGCGAAACATTAACCGTGCGGTTGCGTGCCGCGCTGGATGCGGGCATAGACGGCATCACGCTCGCGGCCGGATTGCATTTGGGCTCGTTTGCAATGATTGAAGACCACCCGCGTTTCCGCGATGCGAAACTGGGCATTATCGTATCCAGCCTGCGCGCACTGCAATTGTTCCTGCGGAAAAATGCCCGAACCAACCGTTTGCCGGATTATGTGGTCGTGGAAGGCCCTCTGGCCGGGGGGCATCTGGGTTTTGGCATGGACTGGGCGCAATATGATTTGCGCACGATCGTAAACGAAATACAGCAATATTTGCAGGCCGAGAAATTGGATATACCAATCATTCCCGCTGGCGGGATTTTCACGGGCAGTGATGCGGTGTCGTTTCTTGAGACCGGTTCGGCTGCGGTGCAAGTTGCAACACGCTTCACGGTGGCCGATGAATGCGGTTTGCCCAAAGATGTCATGCAGGAATACTTCAAGGCCAGCGAAAGTGACATTGAAGTCAACACGGTATCACCCACCGGCTATCCGATGCGCATGTTGAAAAACAGCCCCGCCATCGGTTCCGGCATTCGGCCCGGCTGTGAGTCCTATGGTTACATCCTCGATTCAAACGGAAATTGCTCGTACATTGACTCATACAACCGCGAAGTGGCGGCCCATCCGGGCGAGAAGAAAATTTCTGTGATGGACAAGACCTGTCTGTGCACCCAAATGCGCAATTTCAAATGCTGGACTTGCGGACAGTACACCTACCGCCTGAAAGATACCACACGCAAACTGGCGGACGGTTCATATCAAGTTTTGACCGCAGAGCATATTTTCCACGATTACCAGTACAGCACGGATAACAAGGTAGCGTTGCCGGCATAAACTGTTCAGACCGGATACTTGCACGAGCAGGTTGGCGCTTTCGGCACGCCAAGCCGAGGTGAACCGATAGGCATGGGCTACGCCCTCTTGTTCCGACAAAAGTTACGGGGCGATCTATACCCGACTATTATTATCGGGTAATATGTTCGTTCTGTCACTTTGTGTTGGTGAAGATTGTGATTCAGCTCAGTTTCGATAATCGCTTTATCAATGAGTTGCCGGGCATGACGGAAAGCTCAAGGCAGCCCCGGCAAACCGATGGCGTTTGCTGGGCCAGAGTATTGCCCTCACCTGTTCCCCACCCCACCCTGCTGGCCTATTCCTCCGAGGTCTGCGGTCTGTTGGATATTTCCGAAGAGGAAGTGCATTCGAATGAGTTTCTGAAAGTCTTTTCAGGGAATTCCCTGCTGCCCGGAATGGAGTCCTATGCCACCCGATATGGCGGACATCAGTTCGGGAATTGGGCCGGGCAACTGGGTGACGGAAGGGCGATAGGTCTCGGCGAGGTCGTAAACAGTGCTCAGGAGCGATGGGAACTGCAACTGAAGGGAGCCGGTATCACTCCATATTCGCGCAGGGGTGATGGTCGAGCTGTCCTGCGCTCATCACTCAGGGAATTTTTGTGCAGCGAGGCAATGCACCATCTGGGTATACCCACTACGCGTGCGTTAAGTTTGATTACCACCGGCGAGCAAGTGGTACGCGACATGTTTTATGACGGCAATCCCCGGCCCGAACCGGGCGCGGTAGTTTGCAGGATTGCGCCCTCGTTTACGCGTTTCGGACATTTCGAAATTCTGGCTGCACGCGGAGAGCGCGAGTTGTTGCAGGAATTGGTAGGGTTGACCCTGGCGCGGGATTTTGCATATATAAGCGGGACAGCGACGGAGCGTTTTGCGAAATGGTTTAACCTCGTGTGCGAACGAACCGCGCGTCTGATGGTGGAGTGGTTACGCGTGGGTTTTGTTCACGGGGTGATGAACACGGACAATATGTCCATCATCGGGCTAACGATCGACTACGGCCCCTATGGCTGGATTGACAACTTTGATCCGGGCTGGACACCGAATACCACCGATGCAGAATGGCACCGCTATTGTTTGGGAAAGCAGCCCACTGTGGCACGCTGGAATCTGGAACGTCTTGCCGATGCTTTGTTCGCAGTTGCACCTTCCCGGTCAATTCTTGACGAAGGTCTCGCGCGCTTTGATGTCACTTTGCAAACCAGCCTATCGGCCATGCTGGCTGCAAAGTTTGGTTTGATGAAATGGCACGATGAGGATGCCGGCCGGGTAGAGGAGATTTTTGAGCTTATGACCCGCGCAGAGGTGGATATGACCGAATTTTTTCGGGCGTTGGCCGATATCAAACAACACGCACCCTGCGTGGCAGATTTGCGCCCGGCGTTTTACAAGTCTCACCTGTACGAAGTTCACAGCGCTTCATTCGAAAATTGGCTGAAAGGTTATGCAGGGCGGCTGACTATTCAGCAGGATTCCGATACGGTACGCCGGTCGCGAATGAATCTTGTGAACCCGCGCTTTGTTTTGCGCAATTATCTCGCGCAGCAAGCGATTGAAGCAGTGATGCGCGAAGATACAGGGATGATTGGAAAACTCATGGATGCAGCCCGCCATCCCTATGACGAGAATCTGCCTTCCGAATTAACCGGGAAACGTCCCGACTGGGCAATCGACAAACCCGGCTGCTCAATGCTGTCCTGCAGTTCCTGACGATAGCAATTTTTACCCGCACCGAATTAAATTAAGTGTAGGGTTTCTTCCAAAGCAATGTCGGATTTGTACTAACACGTTCCGGCAGCGCAACAATGCTTTGCTTCCAGCTCAACTTTTCCCAGCAAGATTTTTCTATCGCATTGTATTAATGTAATTTAAATTAAATCATTGATTCCAGCACGGATTTTGCTTGCCCATAACATTTGGGGGGAATGATGCGTACTTAAAAAAATAATACAAAAGGGGATGAGAACATGGCCATATACAAGGGAGTGGAAATTGATGAGGGCTTGGTCAATTTGATCGGCCGCATGGGGAAAGTTGAGGAGTATCAGGAAAGCCTTCAGTCACTGCAATCCGTTTGGGACAATTTGACGCTGCTCGGACATCTCTCCGGAACGGGCGCCGACATGTCTGAAACCCGCACTGCATTTCAGCAACTGACCGGCAGTTTGCTTAATCAGCTCGGTCGGGAAACTCTAAAAAAGACCGTGCTTGAGATGAAGTCCAAGGCCCAAGTTGCGGTGGATATCATGATCCGCAACCTGTTTGAGCGTACTGCCGACATCGGATTCCTGGCAACGGACGGAGAGGTGCGGGATTTTCTTGCGCAAAGCAAGGAGTTGCGCGAGCGTGGGGCAAGTGAAGATGCAGCGTCTCCGGCAGAGCTCGAGCAACTTAAGCTCAACATGCTCAGGCGTTTTCGCGAGTATGTGGGCAAATATTCGGTCTATTCCAATATCATTCTGCTGGATCCACAAGGGAACGTATTATTGCAATTGGACAATAATAATCCGGTACAGAAAACAGGCGACTCTCTGCTCGCGGAGTCGTTATCCACTAACAACAGTTACGTGGAAACCTTCCGCAAGACCGATCTGCTGCCAAATGAAGCTGCAGGACTCATTTACTCCTACCGCGTCACCCATTCTGATTCCCGCCTTAATCTCGGGGTGCTCTGCTTGTGCTTCCGCTTTGCGAACGAAACTGAAAATATATTCTCCAATCTGCTTGGCAAGGACGATTGGAGTGTCGTTACCTTGCTTGATCGGGAAGGCCGGGTTATCGCCAGCAGTGAGCCATATCATATTCCGGTCGGGGCCGTTCTCCCGCGAATTCTGGATTCCGATTGGAAGATTGTACGGTTTGCGGGAAGGGAATATCTCGCCACCACACGCGCTACACAGGGATACCAGGGCTACACCGGGCCGGGCTGGTACGGGCATGTCATGCTGCCGCTGGAGCATGCCTTCGAACACGAATACGGGCGGATGCTGAATAACGTTTCGTCCGATGTGCTGGAAGCGGTGATGAGCAATCAACAAATATTCAGCGAGGAACTGCGCGAAATTCCCGTGCAGGCGGGGCGTATTCAGCGCGGGCTCAACCGTTCGGTGTGGAATGGAAATGTCAGGCAGCGGGGTGAACACAAAGCGCTGAATCCGGCATTCTCCAAGGTGTTGCTTTGGGAAATCAGCAACACCGGGTTTAAGACCCAGGACGTGTTCGAGCGCTCCATTGGCAATCTGCATCAAACGGTGGTTTCTTCAATTCTGCAGGATAGCCAGTTTCAGGCCGCACTTGCGATCGACATTATGGATCGCAATTTATACGAGCGGGCCAACGACTGCCGCTGGTGGGCGCTTACACCGATGTTCCGCCGCATTGTTTCAGCCGCGTCACCGCAAGAAACCGACCTGAACCGGGTGGCCGAAATGCTGTCGCAAATCAACAGTCTGTATACCGTGTATGACAATCTGGTGGTGTTCGACAAGTCGGGACGCGCACTGGCCGTGTCCAATCCGAAGTATCGGGAATGTTGCGGGCGGACGCTCAACGAAGACTGGGTTAGGCAGGCTTTGGCTCTGCGCAATGTTCAGAGCTATGCTGTTTCCAATTTTGTTCCCACAACACTGTACAACGGACAACACACTTACATCTATGCAGCAGCGATTTTCGATCCGGGTAACGAACGAAATGCGGTAGGCGGAATTGGGATTGTGTTCGATGCTGCCCCCCAATTTGTGGATATGCTCCGGGATGCGTTGCCGCGTGATGAGAAGGGGGGGGTTCCTCCGGGTTGTTTCGGTGTTTTCGCCGATCGTGAACGGCGCATCATCGCCTCTACCCATCCGGATTTAAAACCCGGCATGCAAGTTAATCTCGAGGACAAATTTTTCCGTCTCGGAAATGGAGCGGGGTCTTCCAATATTTCCGTGTTTAACGGCTCCTATTACGCGGTAGGTGCCAGCATGTCGAAAGGCTACCGGGAATACAAGGGGGAAGGGGACTCCTACAATAATGATGTGGTCGCGTTGATTTTTGTACCGCTGGGCGAAAAAAGTGAACATGACCGCCGTTCCGTTTCCGCCGCACGCCGCACGCAAAGTCACCATGCCAAAGCCGGCGGTAATGGCAGCAATTCTGTGGAGATCGCCACTTTCTATGTGGACAGTCATTGGGTCGGCATTCCTGCGGAGCATGTGGTTGAAGCGATCGATGTGAAAGGGGTAACCAAAATGCCCGGCGCGGGGGATAACGCCGTCGGCTATCTGATGTTTCGGAATCAGGTGGTTCCCGTAGTCGGGCTATGGGGCATGCTCGGCGAAGTGGGACGCCGCCGCCCCAACCATGAACCGCAAATCGTGATTCTGCAATTGGCAGCGGATGTGCTGATGGGGGTCATGGTGGATGAGCTGGGCGAGATTCCGGAAATACAGCATGAACATATCGAGAAGATATCGGGAATACTGGCGGGAGAAAGCATGATTACCGAAGGGCTCGTCAAGCCCGATGAACAACAGAATCGCATTGACATGATCGTTCTCGTTTCACCCAACCGCCTGCGCCGTAAATTTTTGGCATCACACAGTTCTTAACTCCATCAACAGAGGAAATGCCATGCCCGCACACCGTCCCGCGCATCCCTTGCACAGTTATCTGGAGCAGCTTCACCAGCATTTCAGCAAATCTAACGAGGGGGAAGTCGCCAGCTATATTCCGGAATTGAGCAAGGCCGATCCTGAGGATTTCGGCATCGTTTTAGTTACCACGGACGGCGAAATATATGACGTGGGCCAGGCGGAAACCGAATTTACCATCCAGTCAATTTCAAAAGCGTTTGTGTACGCCACAGCACTGGCCGACATCGGGCGGGAAGCCGTGCTGAAGAAAGTTTACGTGGAACCCACGGGAGATGCCTTTAACTCCATCAGCCTGCACCCGGTAACGGGCGCCCCCCTCAATCCCATGATCAACGCGGGTGCCATCGCGACCACGGGTCTGGTAAGCGGGGCCACACCGCAGGATCAATGGCAGCGAATTATTGACAGTCTTTCCGCTTTTGCGGGCCGCCCGCTGAGTGTCGATAGGTCCGTCTACCAGTCGGAAAGCGACAGCGGGTTCCGCAATCGGGCCATAGGGTGGATGTTACGCAACTTCGACATCATCGAACAGAATCCGACCCAGAACGTCGAGAACTATTTTCGCCAGTGTTCCATCCTGGTCAATTGCCGTGATCTGGGTGTAATGGGTGCCACGCTGGCCAATGGCGGTATTAATCCCCTGAGCGGCCAAAGGGTGCTGCCCGCCGATCTGGTCGGCCCCACACTTTCCGTCATGAGTACCTGCGGCATGTACAACTACGCGGGAAGTTGGTTGTTTGAAGTGGGAATTCCCGCCAAAAGCGGCGTGGGAGGCGGTATCGTTGCCGTATTGCCGGGACGTTTTGCCGTGGCAACCTACTCTCCGCGTCTTGATGACAAAGGTAACAGCGTGCGCGGGATCGAAGTATGCAAGGCGCTGTCCAAAGATTTGGAACTGCACATGATGGGGACCTTGCGCAATGCCAGCCAAGTGATCTCGCGCGAATACAGCGGTGCCGAGGCCGCCTCCAACCGCATGCGGTCCATCGCGGCAAGGAAATACCTGGCCGATCATGGTGCGCATATCAGGGTGTTCGCCCTGCAGGGCGATATTGCGCTGGACGGTGCCGAACGCATTAGCCGCCGTCTGGTCAATGATGCGACGCTGACCCACGTTGTGCTCGATATGCACCGGGTGACTCTGGTATCCCATCCTGCGGCGAAACTGATACTTGGGTGCGTCCAGCACCTGCGGCAACGGGGGGGAGACTTGACCTTCTCGCGCATCGGCAATGAAGACAATGACATTGAAAATACTTTGCGCCAGGCTTTGTCCGACAGAAAAATGGAACTGCACGTATTTCCGGATAATGACCGCGCCATGGAATGGTGCGAGAATCTGATTTTGAATGCCTGCGGAAATTTCGGTGAAAGTGAAACGATCCCGACTCTGGAAGATTTCGAACTGTTTTCCGGGCTTGCCGCATCGGATCGGGCAGACCTTGCCCCGCTGCTGAAAAAGTCCACTCACGTGGCGGGAGTGGACATTGTCAAAGCGGGTGAATCCAACGATGACCGGATTTTTATGGTGTTATCGGGTGAAGTCAGCGTGCTGGTTGAGCTGAACCAGGGCCAAACCCAGCGTCTTGCCACGCTGGGCTCCGGGATGATTTTTGGCGAAATGGTCATGCTCGGGCAAACTACCCGCACCGCTACCATTCAGGCTGATACGGATGTAAACTGCTGGGTGTTGCATGCCTCGGATTTGGAGCGACTGGCGTCCAGCCGCCCTCTGCTTAAAATCGCCATACTCAATAATCTTGCGATGTTATTGGCGGATAAGCTCAGAAAGGTCAACGGACTTGTGGCGACACTCGCAGGCTGAGAGGGGGCACTGAAAAATGGAAGAACTTAACCGCAAGGAACGCGACGGGCAGACAACAGAAGGACTCGTTCGACAGGACGAGTCCGCAAATTTCACGGGAACCCCAATAACAAGTCCGCGCCCCAGCCATGAAAATTGCCATTGCTACAACCGATAACTGGGACAGAGTTTCAGGGCATGCGGGCCAGACACGAAACTGGCTGGTATTCGACTGCAATCCCGGACTATCAATACCCGAGCCGCAACGCATCCGGCTTGACCAGGAACAACTGCCCCACTATTTTAAAGATGACGGACCGCATCCGCTGCGCGGCATAGAGATATTTGTCGCGGCCAGCGCGGGGGAAGGTTATGTGCGCCACATGGGGAAATGGGGCGCCCAGGTTCTGCTGACAGGTGAAACCGATCCGGCCGGGGCATTGAAAAAAATTCTCGCGGGCGAAGCATTGCCCGAGACCCGGTTTGATATCACCACCACACTTTGCAAGCTGCGCGACCTCTTTTCGTCCCACTGACACTGTGATAACAGGCACCCTTCAAGCGAGGCTGAAAGATCGGAGTGGATTGCTGGAATCCCTGCTGCATAATTTTGACGGTTTAGCCTATTGTTGTCTCTTCGACGAGTTGCGAACCATGCTATTCGTCAGCGACGGCTGCCTGAATCTAACCGGCTACAAGCCGGAGGATGTCATGATTAATCACGCTATTTCCTTTGGGGAAATTATCCTTGAGGAAGACCGTTCCGGAGTGCACAAGCAACTCGAAGCGGCAATATTGGCGCGGGAACGAATCGAACTCGAGTACCGAATTCTGCGGGCGGATGGAAAAGTGTACTGGGTGCTGGAAAAAGGCGAAGCGCTCCGTGACGAGCGGGGGAATGTTGAAGCACTGGAAGGATTCATTCAGGACATTACGCGTTACAAGCAGAATGAGGCGGCAGCAATGCGGGCCGAGGAACGCTACCGGTCTATATTCGAGAACGCCATTGAGGGTATCTATCAAACCAACCTGTCAGGACAGTACCTGAACTTTAATCCCGCGCTTGCACGTATCTATGGATATGAATCCCCCGAGGATTTGGCACGAAGTATTTCGGATATACAGAACCAGCTATATGTTGATCCGGGAAAACGCCGGGAGTTTATTGACCTGATGCGCGAATTCGGTTCTGTACAAAATTTCGAGGCGCGGATCTATCGCAAGAACGGTGACATTATCTGGATTACGGAAAATGCCCGTGAGGTTCATGATAAATCCGGAAATATTTTATTCTACGAAGGCACGGTTGAAGACATTACCGGGCGCAAGCAAATGGAAGACCAAGTGCACCAGCTGGCATACTATGATGCCCTGACACAATTGCCCAACCGCCGTCTGCTCAATGACCGGATGAATCAGGCAATGTCCGCGGGCAGGCGCAACAAGTATTATGGCGCCATGATCTTTCTCGATCTGGACAACTTCAAGCCCCTCAACGATACCCACGGACATGCCGTCGGAGATTTGCTGCTGGTCGAAGTGGCAACTCGCCTAAAAAATTGTGTGCGCGAAATGGACACGGTAAGCCGTTTTGGCGGGGATGAGTTTGTAGTCATGCTGGGCAAATTGGAAACGGACAAGGCAGCATCCATATCGCAAGCTGCCACCGTTGCCGAGAAAATCCGCACGGCCCTGGCTCTTCCCTACCGGCTTGCGATCAATCAGAGCGGGCACGCCGGCACGGTCATCGAGCATCAATGCACGTCAAGTATAGGTGTGGTGTTATTTTCCGGTCTCGATTCAAGCCAGGAAGAAATTCACAAACGCGCCGATATGGCGATGTATCAGGCCAAGCAGGCGGGGGGAAATTCAGTTTGGTTTTCCGATACATAGTTTTTAGTTGCCCCCCCTTCTGTTTTAAGGGACAATCCCCCTTCAATCATCAAAACCGTATTCACCTTTTTTGTCAGGCATAAGTGGGTATGTCAGAAATAGCAAAAGTCGACCAATTCATTCGTTCCAGCGCTCAACCGCCCCTCAGTTGGCATTTTGATCCCAAAGTATTGGAGGTGGAGAAGCGCGTGCTGTTCGAACAGGGGCCAAACTATGTCGGGCATGAGCTGCTGGTGCCCAATCCGGGAGACTACCATGTGCTGGATGGTGCCGGTCAAATGTTGGTGTGCAATCCGGATGGTGTTGAATTGCTGAGCAATATCTGCCGCCACCGTCAAGCCACCATGCTGCAGGGGCGAGGTAACGCGAAAAACATTGTCTGCCCGTTGCATCGCTGGACTTACCAGATGGACGGAAAGTTGATGGGGGCACCGCATTTTCCGCAAAATCCCTGTTTGCATTTGAACAAATCGCCGCTGCAAAACTGGAACGGCATGTTATTCGCGGGCAAGCGCGATGTTGCAAGGGATTTGGCCAAAGTCGGGGTGATGCAAGAACTGGATTTTTCCGGTTATATGCTGGATCGTGTGCAAGTGGACGAATACGCCTTCAACTGGAAAACCTTCATCGAGGTGTATCTGGAAGATTACCATGTCGTGCCATTCCACCCCGGGCTGGGGAATTTCGTGGATTGCGACGCGCTCAAATGGGAATTCGGCGAGCAATATAGCGTGCAGACAGTCGGCATAAGCAACGAACTTCGCAAAACGGGAAGCAGCGTGTACGGCAAGTGGCAGGAACAGGTGTTGCGCTATCACGGTGGCAAGCTCCCCAAATACGGAGCAATCTGGCTGACCTACTACCCCAACATCATGGTCGAGTGGTATCCGGGCACACTGGTTATCAGCACCCTCGTCCCGCGCGGCCCGGAAGCCTGCACCAACTTTGTCGAATTTTATTATCTTGAAGATATCGTGCTGTTCGAGCGCGACTATGTGGAAGCAGAGCAGAAAGCCTATAACGAAACGGCCGTGGAAGACGACATCATCTGTCTGCGCATGCATCAGGGAAGAAAATCCCTGTACCAGCGCGGCATAGATGAGCAGGGACCGTACCAGTCGCCCACCGAAGACGGCATGCTGCACTTCCATGAGTTTTTGCGGCGCAATCTTGATCCGCATCTCCGGTAGTTATTTCACGCCCCTCATCCCGGCCTTCTCCCTCCTGCGGGAGCGGAGGCTTCCTCTCCCGCAGGAGGGAGAGGACTGAGGTGGGGGCGTCGATGATGACGCAAAAAAGCATAGGCCCGCTCTGGATGCTGGTTGCCGGTTTGCTATTCGGTTGCATGGGCGTTTTCGTCAAGCTGGGGGCGGCGCATTTTTCCCATGTTGAACTGGTGTTCTACCGTTCTTTTTTCGGACTGCTGCTGGTGTATATTATTATGCGCCGGCAACGTGTCGGTATTGCAACATGCTACTGGCGCAGCCACTTGGTGCGCGGCATTTCCGGTACCGTGGCGCTCGCGCTGTTTTTCTACTGCATCACCGTATTGCCGCTCGCAACGGCCGTCACGCTCAACTACACTGCACCGCTTTTTCTCACCCTTTTCACCATGCTGGTGTTCAAGGATAAATTTCATTTGCCGCTGACCATCGCTATTGCACTGGGTTTCTGCGGCGTGGTGTTATTGCTGCACCCCACTCTGCGGCAAAATCAAATATTACCCGGTGTGTTGGGGTTGGCGTCCGGCTTCCTCGCCGGAATTGCCTATCTCAACGTAAAGCAACTCGGCCAAATGGGGGAACCGGAAGCGCGCACGGTGTTTTACTTCAGTCTGACCGCAACTATCGGCAGTGGGGTATGGATGCTGTTTGACACCGTGCATTCCATCAGCCTGCAGGGCTTGGGCATCCTGCTTGGCCTGGGTATCAGCGCCACCTTCGCACAACTATTCATGACGCGCGCCTACCGTCTCGGCAAAACGCTGGTGGTTGGCAGCATGGCCTACAGCACCATCATCTTTGCCAGCCTGTTCGGCATGATCCTCTGGAATGAGACATTGCCGTTAACCGGATGGGTAGGGATGGCACTCATCGTGGCGGGCGGTGTGATAAGCTTGAAACTGGCACCGAAGCACGACGCTTAACCAAGAAAGAGAGAAACCCCATGATAACCATCGAACAAAGCAGCAAACTGATCAGTGTCTCCGTATTGGGTGAATTTACCGTGGCCGACTTCAAACAATTCGAAGAGTTGGCCCAATACGAACTTAAGTCTTCCGGCGAACTGAACTTATTGTTCGATTTGCGCGATATGATCAGCTATACCGTGGATGTGGCCTGGGAAGAAATCAAGTTTTTCAGCCGCGAACACCAGCATGATTTCAACAAAATTGCCGTGGTAACCGATGATCAGTGGCTGACCTGGCAAGCATGGCTCTCGCGGATATTTGTGGATGCGGATATTCGTGTATTTGCCGATTACAATGAGGCGAAGAGTTGGGTGGTGTAGGCCCGGTAATTTGCATTCCGACTTATCCAAGGAGAGCCTATGTACACCGCTCTGATTGATTTGCCATGGTGGGGTTACGTGCTGGTAACGCTGGCGCTTACCCAGATTACGATAGCCTGCGTCACCGTTTTTCTGCATCGCCATCAGGCGCACCGCGCGCTCGATCTGCATCCGCTGCCGAGTCATTTATTCCGCTTTTGGCTGTGGTTGGCGACTGGTGTAGTCACCAAAGAGTGGGCTTCCATCCACCGCAAGCATCACGCCAAATGCGAGACGGCGGAAGATCCCCATAGTCCGATCGTTCTGGGTATCGGAAAAGTGCTGTTTCAGGGATACGAACTTTACCGCAAGGAAGCGGGAAACAGGGAAACCATGGAAAGGTATGGCCATGGCACCCCCGACGATTGGCTGGAACACAATTTATACAGCAAACACAGCTCGCTTGGCATCGCGCTGATGCTGCTTATCGATGTGCTGTTGTTTGGTCCCGTCGGTCTGACCATCTGGGCCGTGCAGATGGCCTGGATACCCGTCAATGCTGCGGGCATTATCAACGGTGCCGGACACTACTGGGGCTATCGCAACTTCCAATGCGCCGATGCCTCCACCAATATTGTGCCGCTGGCCATTTTCATAGGCGGCGAGGAACTGCATAACAACCACCACGCCTATGCATCCTCCGCCAAGCTCTCCAATAAATGGTATGAACTGGATATCGGCTGGGGTTACATACGCATTCTGCAACTTTTCGGGCTGGCGCAAGTCAAGAAACTTGCTCCCCGGTTGCGCATTAATCCGGCAAAAACGGTGTGTGACCTGGAAACTTTGCAGGCTGTGATCACAAATCGTTACGAGGTGACTGCAAAATACGCCAAATCGCTGAAACGAACTTATTCTGAAGAAATCTTCCGCCTTAAAGCTCAGGCTGCGGACAAGTTCGACATGGATGTGGCCCGTGCCAGACAGTGGCTGCACCTCGACGCAAATTTCCTGACTCCGCTGCAAAAAGCCAAGCTGGCCGATTTGACAGCGGCCAGTCCCACATTGGCCCAGGCCTATGCGTTGCGTCAGGAGCTTGCCTCCATCTGGCAGCGCTCCAGTGCAAGCAAAGAGCAATTGGTCAAACAATTGGAAGACTGGTGTCACCGCGCGGAAAACAGCGGGATTGCGGCACTGCAGGAATTTTCCCGGCGGCTGCGCTGTTACGCCTGAATGCGGGTTCTTGGGGCGTATGGCAATACGCCCGCCACACCGCCAAATAAGGAAAGACGTTTACCCTGCGCAATGAATAAAGCCCGCAATGCGGGCTTTATTCATATGGCATAACGTGAAGCGGGGAAACTTACTTCAGTTTTGTTTCCTTGTACAACACGTGCTTGCGTGCCACCGGGTCGAATTTGCTGAATTCCAGCTTTTCCGGAGTAGTACGCTTATTTTTGTTCGTCGTGTAAAAATGTCCTGTTCCAGCACTGGACTCCAGCTTGATTTTCTCGCGTGCGCCTTTAGCCATGATCGTTCTCCTTAGATTTGCTCGCCGCGAGCGCGCATTTCAAACAACACTGCATCGATGCCGTTTTTGTCGATGGTACGCAGGGCGGCATTCGTCAGGCGCAAGGATACGAAACGATTTTCGCTCTCCACCCACAGACGACGACGTTGCAAATTCGGCAGAAACCGGCGCTTGGTTTTATTATTGGCGTGAGACACATTGTTCCCTACCATCGGGCGTTTTCCCGTTACTTGACAGACGCGTGCCATAGCTACTCCAACCAGTTCAAAATTTAAAGAGGCGCGATTCTATCCTAAAACACACGGGCTATTCAACCCTCAATTCCACTTTAATTCATTTTTCTGCATTATTCCTATCAAATCAGCCCTCAACCATACGTCGGACCACTGCATTAAATGCCGATATCCATTCCGGGGCAAACTGGTTATCGCAGGCATTGATCTCGGCAATTGCGCGCACCAATGAGCGGTGGCCCCCGTGCTTGCGATGTTTAAGCATCACTGCTTCAAAAGTATCGATAATCGCCAGTATCTTCGCCCCCGGCGTGATTTGCGCTGCATTCAATCCAAGCGGATAGCCGCAGCCGTCGGGCATTTCGTGGTGCTGCATGACTATTTCGGAGGCAATCTGCCAACCTTCCATGCGCTGCAGCAAACCGCCCCCCAGCCCGGGGTGGTCCCGCAACAGGCCTTTTTCTTCTTCAGTCAGTTTGCCAACCTTGAGCCACAGCGATTCAGGCAAAAACAGCATCCCGAGGTCATGCATGTAGACGGCGGCCTGGAGCTGCAAAGGATCGACCGGACTGCCGGCGGCCTCATTGGTGTCCAATGCCAGTTGCAGTTGGCGTTTACTGCGCCCCTTGAATAAAGGCGAACGCGCCTCATACTGCAATGCCAACAGACGAAAGAAATTCAGATCGGCGGCGACGCTTTCCGAACCGGTTCCCGGTGAAGTTCCTCGCGACTTGATGGTTTGGTTTGCGCTGGCCGGACGAAAGCCCGTCACTACCTCAATCAGGCGTACCACTTTTTCATCGATCATGTCGGTCGCAGAGCCCGCCAGTCCGTCGAGGCCGCTGACCAACTCAATCAGTTTCAAATGTCCCAGTGACATCTGTCCGGCGACGAGAGATTCCGTGGCGAGTTCCAGTCTGTCCATAGCCAGGAGAATGACCTCGGCAAACATACCGGTAAAAGCAACCTCGCCATTGCGCAAGCGTTCCAGCAGAGTCTCAATGGGATGGGCTATCATGACGCCCATATCAACTTTACACAGGGCTGCATCGCCTTTGATATTGTGCAAAGCGCGAAACAGATCCGCGATCAGGCGCTTGTCGCCGGGAGCACGCTTGAGCTGGGCAACACAACGCTCGATGTTGGGAATCTGGTCGGACAAGGCTTCAAGAAATTCATGCAGCGATTCGCTATCGCGGATGCGCGGCTGCAACAACGCAGAGATGTCCATTGGTGCCTCCCTGTCCAAAGTGTTGGGCATTAGCTTAAAACATTTGCAGGGATTATGACACTAACCCGGATTGATGTCCGAACTTCGCCCGCTCGCTACAGCATCCCGCGTTCGGCAAACGACAAACAACCCGAGCCCGCCACAATGAAGTGATCCAGCACACGCACGTCCACCAGTGACAACGCGGTGTTCAGCGCATCGGTCAGCATCCGGTCGGACTGGCTGGGTTCGGCCACCCCGGAGGGATGATTGTGCGCGAAGATTACCGCCGCCGCATTGTGGAAGAGCGCGCGTTTTACCACTTCACGCGGGTATACGCTGGTTTGGGTCAAGGTTCCGCTGAATAATTCTTCGGACGCCATCACACGGTGCTGCGCGTCAAGGAAGATCACCATGAACACCTCCTGCTGGCGTCCGCGCAGCAGCAGTTGCAAATAGTCGCGCACCGCTCCCGGCGAATTCAGCGCATCGCCGGATTCCATTTCTTCGTGCAAGGCGCGGCGCGACAGTTCCAGCACGGCCTGAAACTGAACATATTTGGACGGCCCCATGCCGTGCACAGCGCAAAGCTCCATTTTCCCGGCGCTGAATAGTTTATTGAGATTGCCAAACCGGGAAATCAGGTCGCGCGCCAAATCCACCGCGCTTTTTCCCTTGACGCCGGTACGCAGGAAAATTGCCAGCAGCTCGGCATCGGATAGCGCTGCCGCGCCGCGCTGGAGTAATTTCTCGCGTGGCCGCTCGGCTGCGGGCCAGTCCGTAATTGCCATTATCAGTCCCGAATTTTGCGCCGGTCAACATTGTTGAGGCAGGATAGCGTTATGGGAACCAATTATGGACAGACAGCGAATTTTTTACCACCCGTCGAAACTAATAGGAATTTGCGAAACAAGCATACCGCCGATTGCACGGGCAATCATGAAATGCAGGAGAGGCAGATCAGGCCGCGAGTGAGAAAGTCCGATAAACTTGCCGGGCAGCTAGCCCGCGACAGTGGTAGGGACCTCTTCAGCGTATTCCATCAGGGATAAAGGCGAGAGCCCCACTTAAAATCCGGATGTATGGCTGCAATCTTTACCTATTGTCAAAATCATCGATAGAAAATGCGTGGCAAAAGTGGGTGTCCATGTATTAGGTTAGACCTCATTACCGAAGCGCCGACGCATTGAAGTTTGGATTTTCGATGATACCAAAGCGATTGCCGAATGGGTCTTGCACAGCGGCCACCTTGATTCCCTCTCCAACTTCGGCAACAGGCTCAAGCGCAGAAGCACCCAACTCCAGCAAGCGGGCATAAGCAGACTCGATGTTTGCTACGCCCCATAGAGGCTGCGGGCCAATTGTTCCGGGTTGTGCATTCGGGAGCAGGCCAAGCTCAAAGCCACCCACAGAAAAGCCAACATAGAACGGCTCATCGAAGTAAGGTTCCTGACCGAGCAACTCCGTGTACCAACGTTTTGCGGCATCAAGGTCTGGAGCCGGATAAATTGCAGTGCGTAGGCCGATAATCATATGTGTGACTCCTTTTTGTTCGTGTGCGGCATTGATGCGCCGGCTGCTTCGCGGCAGTCCCTCTCGAACGTAATGGAATGGACGCCCACTTCCTAATACGGCATCAAAGTGCCAAAGTAGTGGTGGCATTACTACCACTAAACATAGAAAGGGGCATCCAAAAATGAAGA
>Ga0265327_10001059_pt1 | contig 38414 bp, 16 predicted proteins | sample 41621metaG_FD_202089 | JGI IMG/M metagenome (GOLD analysis project Ga0265327, IMG submission 202089) | Rhizosphere microbial communities from Carex aquatilis grown in University of Washington, Seatle, WA, United States - 4-16-21 metaG | ecosystem: Host-associated > Plants > Roots > Rhizosphere...
ATCAATATAGCGGAAGCGGACGATGACGAACGGGAACGCCGTCGAGTCAACCTGCATGAACCCTATCGGACGTTGGTGGGACATATCCGGCATGAGTCGGGTCATTATTTTTGGGATCTGCTTTTGGAAAATTCGCCCGAACTGCCGCGGTTTCGTGAACTATTTGGAGATGAAACCGTGGCTTACGATAAAGCCCTGGAATCGTACTATCAGCAGGGCCCGCCCCTTGATTGGATGAATAAAGCCATAACGCCCTACGCCTGCTCGCATCCGTGGGAGGATTGGGCGGAAAGCTGGGCCCACTACTTGCACATTGTGGACACTCTGGATACAGCCGCCAATTTTGGTATCAGCATCAAAGAAAATGTCCCGCCACAAACCGAACCTGTGACCATAATTTACAACGAGGACATGGATTTTGAACGCCTGCTCACCGAATGGACACCGTTGACATGCACACTAAACGTCATCAATCGAGGCATGGGCCTGGCCGATATTTATCCTTTTGTAATTACACCGCCAGCCATAGAAAAATTACGGTTTATTCACGACCTGATTTTAAAAGTTAGAAAGGCGGGGCAACCCAAATAAAATAGGATACCTCTTACAACCAAACGGCGATCCCGCATCTTACGTGTTACTTATGTGACGCACTTTCCGCGTAATTTGTATACAAAACATCATTGAGCGCCCAGGCAATTTGAACCAGTTGTGCACCGCTAGCAGTTTTCCGATGTCCATAGCTATTGGGTTTGCATGAGCTAATAAAATTGGCATGACTTCTGCAAGGTATGAAGTGAACCAAAAGAAAGGATCCATATGTTAAGCTGGGCACTCACGTTTTTAATTGTTGCACTGATCGCAGGACTCTTAGGCTTTACCAGCATTGCCGGCGCGGCCGCCGGGATTGCAAAGCTTTTATTTGTGATTTTCCTCGTTTTGTTTTTAGCCTCGTTGGTCAGCCACCTTTTACGCATGCGCTAGGGCTATAATCAGTCGTGCCACACACGCCAAAACACACGTCTTTTTGCATATGCCCGTTAACTTTTCCGATCAGGCCATGCGGGAGCCAGACAATGCAGCTTGCATGATGAAATTGATTGCATTTGGCAACAGCCGCAGTAGCGACTGGTCAAAAGACAACAGCAACTTTCATCTTTTGGAGGCAAATCATGCTAAAGCTGAAATAATAACGCAGCTAATGATGGTATAAATTAATAGCACAGTATACGGCACGCCTCTTGCAGTGATAAGAACCGTACAAGGAATAAAAAACAAGTAACTTACATTTATATTATGAACACTCTTGAACTTAAAGGAAACTGGAACATTGCCAAAGGCAAGTTGAAGCAAAAATATGCGCAGTTGACCGACGAAGACCTGCGCTATGAAGAAGGCAAGCAGGATGAACTGGTCGGCCGGATTCAAAAACTCACGGGTGAAACCAAGGAGGCCGTTGAAAAGGCCATTAAAAACAGTTTCGCCGACTAACTCTAACCGCATTCTTATAACATAAAGGAACTACTATGAACAAGGGAATTGGAATTGCATTGTTGGTTGTCGGCATCGTGCTCGTGGTTTATGGCATGAATGCGTCGGACTCCGTGAGCTCGAATATTTCCAGGACATTTACCGGAGCCCCCACAAACAAGACTTTGTGGCTGCTCCTCGGTGGGGCGGGCTGTGCCATCACCGGGGCAGTGATGACCTTTCGTCCCGCGAAGTAAGGGATGAGCACCTGGAATTAGCGGGCTAAAATTTAACCACAAAAACCAAAACCAACAAAAAGGAGAAACTATGAAAATTCAAAACAGCGGACTGTGCTTGCTCTTGTGCCTGGGCCTGTCAACCGCAGCAGTTACAACATTTACCGGCTGCGCTGGCAATCAATATGATCGCAGCACGGGTCAATATATTGACGATAAATCATTGGCCGTAAGGGTACATGAAGCCCTGCATGGCAATTCCGAATATAAATTCGACAATGTAAACGTGAATATTTTCCGGGGCACGGTGCAACTGAGCGGTTTTGTGAACACGTCTGACCAGAAAAACATGGCCGGACAACTGGCGCGGGGCGTTCAGGGCGTCAAGGACGTGCAGAACAACATCACCGTTAATAATTAATTTGGGGAGACCGAGTGATTGTCGGGCAGGCTGCCAAGGTTGCGAAACCAACGCGCAGTACTGCCCGACAATTTTGTTTGCGTAACTTAAGGTCTTCGCTGGTTCCATGGGAACGGTCAATCCGATCTATGAAATCTCGAACCACGTTGCCTTTGACAATTGCTGCCAAACAAACAATTAAAAGCAGTTCGAGTCTTTTGCATGAGGCGTCATTGATTAGTGTGCAATCTGCAATCTAAAATATCAATTTTACGGTTTAAACCCGATGGCACGCTTCCGGCTAACTTATAACTTGAAACCAAACCACAAAATATATGAAAAAAAATCAACTGAATAACTTGAGCTTGTTGTTATGTGCCACTCTTTCAACGGCGGCACTCGTCACGGGCTGTAATCAATCTGCAAACAATCCGCCGCCCACCAATAGCGCGGGCCAGGTGGTCGATGACAAAACCCTCACGGCGAACGTCAAAACCGCTTTGAGCCAGAACCCGGACTACAAGTTCGGCGATGTAACGGTGGACACCATGAATGGCACGGTCCAACTGAGCGGGTTTGTGAACACCACGGATCAAAAGAGCAAGGCGGTGGATATTGCCAAGGGCGTTTCGGGCGTACGGGACGTGCAAGACAAGATGACCACCAAGCCGGCTCAATAATGACGCCAAAAATCGCCATCTATTGTTATAGATAACAAGCGAGTAATAAACTTATCACCATCTAATCATATGATTGCTGAAATTACACCCATGTTTGGGGCCGTAGGTTTCTCGATACTCTATCTGCTGCTGGGCGGAGGACTGGGCGGAGCCGTCCTCATCTTCATCATCGCCAAGATGCTGGGCCGGTAGAGTTTATCAAAGGTTTGACTGCATACCCCCTGCCTGCTGAATCACCTTCAGCGGGCCAAGAGAAGGAGCCAACTGGCTCCTTCTCAATGTTAAAAGGCCCTTAGTTCACTGTAAATCAAGGGTTTTCATTTTTGTAAAGCCTCCGCCAAATTATTTCGCCTAGTTATCCCGTGGCAAGAACGGGCTTCCTTTTAAAAAAAGAGCAACTTTTCTGGAAATAGCTGGACTTACAAAAAAACGGTGCTAAAAATCGTTGTGTCGGTCGAACTGGGTTTGGCTGACAGGCTTGCATCCCGTCCTGCTTCCTCACAGCTCTTGGTGCAAGCGAAGTAAAAAGCCCGGCGCATCAATCAGTTAATTCGTTTTTTAATTTTCCGCTGCGTCGTGGCCAGAAACCATTAAACCATGAACTGTTATTGCCATGACGCTACGCTTGCCTTCAATTGGGGCCATATTCTCATGTGGTCAGACTAAAAATTCACCAAGTCACCGGGCCTTGCCCGAAAACCGGCCGCCCACGCGGTTGGAACGTATTTTTAATGCGTCGTTAAAGGGACTCCTGCTCCTTGCGCTGGTTGCTACCCTCGGGGGATGCAGTCACAAGAACTCGGCAAGCCATGTAGAACTGGTGACGGGGTCAGAAGTGCCAACGCCCGGCATGACGTTCGAATTGCGATTCGATTCAATCATGGTGAAGGGAGACCGGGTGGGTTTGTCTCCGACCAATTCGCCCCTCATCATCAATCCGCCCATCAAGGGCACCTTCACGTGGTTAAGCTCACGTAGCGGTGTGTTTACCCCGACGCAACCGCTCGCCCTGGACACAAAATATGAGCTAAGTCTTTCGCCCGGATTGCCCTGCGCGGACGGTCAACCGTGCGACGCAACCCTGCATTGGACCATTCAAACGCCTCCCTTTGAAGTCATTGGCGCCTGGCCAAACCACACCGACGCCAACTCTGACGCCGAACCCGAAATCAAAGTGGCTTTCAACGCTGACCTCCAGGCGGCGGACGCTGCGCAATACCTTTATTTTAGCGATGCAGCCGGTAACCGAATACCAGCGGACGTTCGGCAAGGTATTTTAGAGGATTTTTGGTCATATTACGAATCTAGTTCCTACCAAACTTGGAAGCACGAAGCTGAAGCCATGAATCAACCGGCTGGTACGGATCGCACCAACCTGGCCTCACAAAACGCGACTAATGAAGTGCCCCATCTGCTGATAGCCTCGCCCAAAGAGCCTTTGCCAGTCGGCAATGGCTGGAAATTGATGATTGCCAGCGGCATTCCCTCGGCTGACGGCTCGTTCCATTTACGCGAGAAGAGCGAAGTCTCCATCGGCGACGTTACGCCCTTTGTGGTTGAAGCGGCGACCGCCCACAATCTCATCAATTCCGGGGCGACTTTGCGTTTTGTGTTTTCAAAACCCGTACCGCGATCATTAACCAATGATTTCGTGAAATGGATTGAGCTAAGTGATACGCCAACGAATCTAAAGGCGCAGGTGTGGGGCCGGAACCTGGCTCTTTCAGGGGATTTCAAAAGCGGCACGAGCGAGACGGTTACGTTTCGACCCGGATTTCCATCCACCCAACCGTTTACCTTGCAGGGCTCGAACGTGTTTGAGCTCACCATACCGCACGTTTCGCCCAGGTTATATTTTTCACAACTCGCTTGCGACCAGCTTGCGGGCGGCAACCGGACATTTCCCCTGTTGAGCGTCAATGTCCAGCAGTTGCGCATCCGGGCCAAACTCATGGACCCGGCAGCGGCGATTCATGCCTTGCGGGGCTATGGCAGTTATTTTGCCTCGGCCAATGACCGGCATGAGAATCTTGACTGGACCGAACCTTACCGGGCGATTGATTACAACGTGCTGCCGGGCGTCACCATCTTTGACAAAACCAACGACTTGGGAGCCGATGCCGCCGAGTCTGACCAGGGCCAAAAAATGAACCTGGACTGGGATGAACTTCTCAGTGGCCGCCGGGCCGGAGTGGTATTCCTCGATGCCAGGGCGGTAAACAATGATCAAAACCCGGCGCTCGGCACCCAAGCGCTGATACAGTTGACGGACTTGGGCCTGGTCTGGATGACCTCTGCCAGCGGGGTGGATGCCTATGTCTTTTCACACGTGACAGGACGCCCAGTTTCCGGCGCAAAAGCGTGCTTGATGACCGATGAAAACCAGACTTTAGCCGAAGCGGTCACCGACGCGAACGGCCGGGTGCACATGCCGGCAGCAACCAACGCGAACTGGTTGACCGCCCAGTCAGGCGACGACTTTCACGCTGTCCAGCTTGATCAAAATCGCATCTGGCAATATCAGCTTGATATGCCAACAACCAGCCCCAATGAACCGGAAGACCTGCGACGGGTCATGCTGTTCAGCGATCGCGACCTATACCGCCCGGGCGAATCGTTGCATTTGGAAGCCATAGTCCGGCACTGGAGCGACGCGGGTTTGAATATTCCCGCCGGGCTTAAAGGCACCTTGAAATGTACCGACGCCCGGGACAAGGTGTTTTTCGAGACCAATGCTGTGTTCAGTTCCTTGGGCAGTTGGTCAACGCTGGTGCCGTTGCCAGAAGGCTCGCGGGGTTATTACTCGGCCCAATTGCATCTGGGAACGAATGATTACAGCTATGGATTTCAAGTCCGGGATTTTCAGCCCAGCGCCTTTGAAATCATGCTGCCTTGCAAAGCGGCATATACGGAAGGCGAACCAGTGGAACTGCCGCTGACGGCACGGTATCTCTTTGGCAAATCACTTTCACGGGCCCAAGTCAAATGGTCGCTTGAAGCGGATGACATGGATTTCCAGTCGGAAAAGTTTCAGAAATTTACTTTCCGTCGCGCGGACTTTGAAGCGCGCTATGGTCGTGGCCAGTCGTCATTAACTCTCAGCGGCCATGACACGCTCAGCGGCTCCAGCAACCTTGTCATTGCGCCAAAATTATCCTGCAATCCGGTTGCTCCCCAGCCTAGGACTGTATCCGTGCTCGCCGAGGTTACCGATGTCAACCAGCAGACCTTGTCGCGCCGGGTCGAATTCATCTACCACAGCTCGGACTTCTACCTTGGGCTTCGTCAGGCGGCTGACGGAATCAATTCAAACACCGCGCCGCCGTTGGAAATTGTAGCTGTAAGCAACGACGGGAAGCCTTGGCTACAAACCGTCAAAGCTCATCTGACGCTGCAGCGCATCGATTGGGAACCGGTTCGGGTGCAGGGCGCGGGCAAGACCGTCCGTTTTCGGAACGAGGCTGTCTTCACGAATATTTTCGAGCAAGACATTGAGGTGGAACCCGTTCAACCGCCGGGTGCAAACGATGACGAGGCGAAAGGCAATCCCATTACCAAGCTGCCACTTTTGCCTGCCGGAGAATATCTGGTCGAAGTACGGGCCGCAGATAATGGCGGCCACGATGTCATCAGTTCGCTGAATTTCATGGTCAGTGCTCAAGCCGAACTTGGCTGGAATTACCGAAACAATGTTGACCTGACACTGAAGCCCAGCCAAAAAAAATATGTCCCCGGTGACACGGCTGAAATATTGGTCGAGGCTCCCTTCAGCGGCACTGCGCTGGTCTCGGTGGAACGGGACAAAGTGCTGCGTTCCTTTGTGACCAATTTGGATGGCAACGCTCCTTCCATTCGAATTCCGCTTGAACCAAGTGATGTGCCGAACGTATTCGTCTCGGTGGCCTTGGTGCGCGGGTCGGAGAATTCGCCGCACGAAATCAAGGAACCCGAATATCGTTTTGGCGTTTGCGAATTGCCTGTTTCCGATCCCAAGAGCCAGTTGACCGTGGAAGTCACGCCAGCCAGCACCAACAATTTGCCGGGGCAACCGGTTGACGCCACCGTGCAGGTGACTGACGCCACACATCAACCGGTCGCCGGTGCGGAAGTGGTGGTGTATGCGGTCGATGACGGCATTCTGGGCATGACCGGCTATCAAGTGCCTGACCTGCATAGTTTCTTCTACGCAGAACGATCACTGGGTGTCTTGTCGAGCATCTCGCTCCCAAACTTGATGCCCGAAGACCCGGACGACCTGCGCTTCGACAACAAAGGTTATCTTGGCGGCGGCGGTGGTGGCCGGGAACGGGTGCGCAAAAATTTCCTGGCCTGCGCTTTTTGGAATGCCACGTTGCAAAGCGATGCCGAGGGCAAGGTCCATGTGCAATTCACCGCACCGGACAGCCTGACGCGCTACCGTCTCTTTGCCGTGGCGCATACGGCAGACAGCCATTTTGGCAGCGGCCAGTCGGCCTTTCATGTCGCCAAACCATTAATCATTGAGCCGGCGCTGCCATCCATTGCAAATATTACGGACCATCTCATCGCGCGCGGCGTGGTTCTGAATCAGACAACTAACTCAGGCGAGGTGATTGTTTCGCTGGAGTTGGATGATAAAGCGGAAGGAACCAATCATGCAGCGACAATGACGCAGCACGTTGCTATGCCAGCCCATGGTTCGGCGGTCGTGGAATTCCTGGTGAACTTGACAGACACCGGCGAATCGAAATGGGTCTGGCGCGCTCATTTTGCCGAGCCAACCGCCGTCAACTTTACGGATGCAGTTCAAAGCATGATCCCGGTCGGACACATCGCGCCAATGATGGGTGAAGTGCTGCTCAGTCGCGTGACCACGTCGCAGACGAACTTGCTCGCGCTGGCGAACCCGCAATTGCTGGCCGGACGCGGCACCATCACCATCAGCGTGGCCAATACCCGGTTAAATGAACTGGGCGAATCCGCCGGGCAACTGTTGCATTATCCTTACGGTTGTGCCGAGCAGACGGGGTCCAGCCTGCTTCCATGGATACTGCTGCGCGACGCGCACGGTCTGTTGCAAAATTACGTGGGTTCAAAAACGAATGATTCTGCGCGGGCCATCCGTGCGGGAGTCGCGCGCCTGTTCTCCATGCAAACGCACTCCGGCGGGCTCAGTTACTGGCCGCGGGAAAAAGACCCCATGCTCTGGGCAAGCGCCTATGGAGGAATGGTTTTGGCCCTGGCCCAACGGCACGGCATCACTGTGCCCAAGGAGGAATTCAACTCGCTCCTGGATTATCTGAGCCAGCAATTGCGTTCTTCAAATGACAGCCCCGCCGAGCTTTCGGACGAATGCCTTGCGCTCTATGCGCTCGCCCTGGCGGGCCGGGCTGAACCTGCGTTCCATGAAAAATTATATACGGCGCGCGGAAAACTGTCCGCCGAGGATCACGCATTGCTCGCGCTGGCCATCGCGGAAAGCCACGGGCCGGTGGAAATGATTTCCGATTTGCTGCACGACAAATCGTCGGCACTGAATCAGGAAAGTCATTTCGGTTGTGCCGCCCGGGAACAGGCCATCCGGCTGCTGGCCTGGATTCATTATCAGCCGGAAGATAAAACCGTGGACGCGTTAGTGGATGATTTGATGCGCGGGCAAAAGGATGCTCATTGGGAAACCACCCAGGGCAATGCGTGGTCGTTGCTGGCGCTGACGGAATATGCGCAACGAGTCGAAAGCGAGCAGCGTCCAGCGGCGGGCGAGGTGCAGTACGCCGGACAATCCATTTCATTTCATCTGGATAAATCCACGAATGTATTCACCCAGAGTTTTGTCATTACCAATCTTGCAAACGCAAACTTGAGCCTGACCAGCGCATCAACCAATTGTCTTTATACCACGATTACAATTGAGGCGCGGCCGCCCGAAGGACCGCAACCCCGGCAGGATCGCGGAATCAGCCTGCAACGCCGTTACGACCGGCTGGATGACGATAATAAGCCACAGGATATCGCAGGCGTGCATGTCGGCGACCGGGTGTTGGTGACGCTGCGCTTGAGCGTGCGTGAAGCGGCCAGCTATGTGGTGATTGATGATGCGTTGCCATCCATTCTGGAGGCGGTGAACGCGGAATTTCTCACGCAGGAAGCCCGGTCCTCCGAACTGGCTGAAAATGAAAATTGGTGGGCGAGCGATTTCCGGGAAATTCGCAAGGACCGGTGTCTTTCGTTCGCGGACTGGGTGGAACCGGGCACGTATGTGCTGCGTTACGTGGCCAGGGTGCGCGCGGCCGGCACCGTCATTGCGCCTCCGGCCAAGGCTGAAGAAATGTATCACCCCGAACGCTGCGGATTTACGGAGTCACAGACATTGGTCAGTGAACCTTTGAAGTAGTCATGAAGATCGAAGTTAAAACGCACTCACGCGCCGGTGATAAGGCCCAGCGAAAACGGAGCAGCCGGTTCCGGCGCGGTGCAGTCTATGCCCTGATTGCATTGGGGTTGCTGGCATTGGGCGGCCCGCTGGCATTACGACTGGTGCCGTTGCCGCCCGCGTTGCTGAACCATGAAATTGCCGAGACAGAATTTCTGGATCGCAACGGCCAGCCGCTTCGCATCGTTCGACCGGGCGACAATCCGTTTGGGCGTCCGCTCCAATACTCTGAAATACCACGACCATTCATCGAAGCCACGCTGGCAGCCGAAGATCATCGCTACTGGAACCATGATGGCGTCGATTTTTTTGCGAGCTTCCGGGCATTCGGCCAATTGGTTTATCACGGTCACGTGGTTTCCGGAGGCTCGACCATCTCGCAACAATTAATCAAGCTAGCTGAACCCCGGCCGCGAACTTTCAGCACCAAGATTTTGGAGGCTTTGCAAGCTATGCGGCTCGAACAAGTCTGGAGCAAGCAGCATATCCTGGCTGAATACTTGAACCGCTTGGATTACGGCAATCTGAATCGTGGGGCAGCAGCGGCAGCGCAATTTTATTTTGCCAAGCCTTTGCGCGACCTGAGCCCGGCTGAATGCGCTTTGCTGGCGGCCATTCCCCAAGCACCATCCCGCTTGAATCCAGTGGCCCACTTGGAGCGCACCACCAAACGCCAGCAATGGATTTTGGGACAAATGTGCGCCAACGGCTGGCTGACACCAGCGGAACTCCGGCGCGATTTGAACGAGCCTTTGACCTTGGCCAAACCGCGCAGGATTTATGAAGCACCGCACTTTATTGACCTGCTCCTCGGCTCAGATGATGAACAATCCGATAAAGACACACCGGCAAAGCCCGTCCGCACGAGCCTGGACCTGGAGTTGAATCACTTTGCCGAAAAGGCATTGCGCAGTCATTTGACCAGTCTGCAAGCGGAACATGTTTCGAACGGAGCCATCGTCATTCTGGATAATCGCACCGGCGAGGTGCTGGGCTTGGTTGGCTCCGAAGATTATTTTTCGCCCATGGCGGGACAAGTAAACGGCGCGTGGGCCCCCCGCTCCACCGGCTCGGCACTCAAGCCATTTACTTACTTGCTGGCATTGGAGCACGGTGCCACGCCAGCGACTGTCGTTGCCGATGTGCCCACGGAATTCGCGACCGCCACCGGGTTGTTCGCGCCGGTCAATTACAACCGCCATTGCTATGGTCCCATGCGTTATCGGATTGCCCTGGCAAATTCCCTGAACATTTCAGCCGTGAAAGTGCTCGCGTCCATTGGCGGCGCAGAACCGCTCGAACGCCTGCTGCAACAATGCGGTTTGACTACATTGAACCGTGCCCCTGAGGAATACGGCCTTGGCCTGACCATCGGGAATGCCGAAGCGCGCTTGTTGGAACTGGCCAATGCGTATGCCAGTCTCGCGCGTTTGGGAGAATGGCGTCCGTACCGGCTGCTTCACTCTTCATCACTTGAGACAAATCTTGTGCCGGCCCGAAATGTTGCCGATCCGGGGGCTGCGTATTTGATAGCGGATATGTTGTCGGACAATGATGCGCGTACGCCGGCCTTTGGCGCTGAATCATCCCTGCGTTTTGATTTTCCGGTCGCGTGCAAGACGGGCACCAGTTCCGATTTTCGCGACAACTGGGCGTTCGGCTATACGCCAGAATTTACCGTTGGCGTCTGGGTTGGCAATCCCGACAGCTCGTCGATGCAACACGTTTCCGGGGTGACCGGTGCCGCGCCCATCTTGCACGACTTGTTTGAACAGTTGCACGAGCGTTACGGCACCACCTCGTACGCAACTCCCACCAACGTGATGGAATGCTGGATTAACCCCATCACAGGTAAACGGCTGTTGGACCAAAATGCAACGGACAACGCCGATGCCATCAAGGAGAAATTCCTTGCTCAAAATCTTCCGCCATTGGAATCGCCCGACGACTATGTCATGAGTACCGACCAGCGCCACATTGTACGGCTGAGTGGCGAATACCGTGACTGGCTCGGCACGAGCGATAACTGGCTGGGAACTCGCGCTGTGCCCGGCGCAGCGGTCGATGCCTTGAAAATTCTGTTCCCGCCGCCGGGCACGACGGTTTACCTGGACGCCGACCTGCCGGACCAGGGACGGCGCATGCAATTAAACGCCACCGGGCCCGCCAATTTGGAATGGCGCAGTGATACGCTTAAACTGTTGCCAAACGCCGGCAAAGACAATGGCCATGAAATTGCGGTGCTGGCTGAAGGTCGTCACCAAATTAGCGTGCGGGACCTAGCATCAGGAGTGGTGGCCAATACGTGGATCAATGTGCTCGTTAGATAGGCGATTGCCAGTGCAGACGATAACACCGCTCACAAAAACTTCGCGAAATCTGAAAATAAAAATTCAGTAACTCAGATATTACATTTGCGCTCAAAAACATTAATCTGAATTTCGTATTTCAAAGTGCGCAATCCACATTTACCGCCGGTTTTATAAGCGCCTTACTTATATAGCCATACAATAATTAACTTGTAATATCAGCATTGCCAGTTAGATTTAAAGTGCGCTATCAGCGGTTTCAAAATATTAATTTTGGAACTGCCGAAATTGGGGAGGGCGTATGAAATTAAAGCAAATCTTGCTGGCGATTTTTGCCAGTGCGTCCGTCTTGCAGGCTGGACCTGCGGCGGGCACACAAACTTTGCACGGCCACGTGCCGGATGCCGTGCGACTTGGGCACATGCACTCCGCCGGCCGCCTGGCCGCCACCAATCGCTTGACCCTGACCATTGGCCTGCCGCTGCGCAACCAGGCAGACCTCGGCGAATTACTTCACCAGCTTTACGAACCGGGCAGCCCGGAATATCATCATTATCTCACTCCCGACGAATTCATTGATCGCTTCGGACCCTCTGAATCCGATTATCAAGCGGTGGCCGCTTTTGCCAAAACCAATGGCCTGACCATCACCGGCGCTCATCGCGCGCGAACATTGATCGACGTCAGTGGAACGGCCTCACAAATCGAAAACGCTTTTCATGTCCATTTGCAAACCTACCGGCACCCTACCGAATCGCGTTTGTTTTATGCGCCGGATACCGAACCAACGATAAATTTGGAGATTTCAGTACTTTCAGTCAGCGGGTTGGACAATTACCAGTTGCCTCGTCCGTTAAACCATCAAGTATTGGCCACCACGCGACCGGCAGGAGCGCGTCCGCAAGCCGGTTCCGCGCCAAGTGGCAACTACATGGGCAATGACTTTCGCGCCGCGTATGTGCCAGGGGTCACGCTTACTGGTTCAGGCCAAACACTGGGGTTGATGGAAGTTAACGCCAGCTTTTATACAAATGATATTGCCGCGTATGAAACCCAGGCGGGGTTGCCTGCCGTGCCCATGCAGACCGTGTTGCTGGACGGATACAGCGGCGCGCCGGGCGGTTACCTGGCCAATGCCGAAGTTTCATTGGACATTGAGCTGGCCGTCTCCATGGCACCGGGCCTGGCTCAAGTAACCGTTTATGAAGGTCCCAACACCGATGATATTCTGGATGAAATGGCCGTACCAACACACGGTGAACCTCTTTCCAGACAACTGAGCGCCTCCTGGCTCTTCGCCATCACGGCCAATACGGAGCAGATATTTCAACAGTTTGCCGCGCAGGGCCAATCCTACTTCAACGCTTCCGGTGATTATGACGCCTTCTATCCCGGTCTAGGCACCACCTCGGTGGAGGCAGACACAAACATTACCGTGGTGGGCGGCACGACACTGACCACCAGCGGCCCGGGCGGAAGCTGGCAATCGGAGACCGTGTGGAACTGGGGCAATAGTGTTGGCAGCAGTGGCGGCATTACCGGCTTTGGCATGCCGGCCTGGCAACAGGGCATTGATATGTCCACCAACCAAGGTTCGATGACTCAGCGGAACATCCCCGACGTGGCTTTGACTGCGGACAACGTCTGGGTGGTTTATGGCAACGGCTCATCCGGGGAATTTGGCGGCACCAGTTGTGCCACGCCGCTGTGGGCTGCATTCATGGCATTGGTCAATCAGCAGGCCAGCACTTATGGCTGGGCACCGGCAGGCTTTATCAATCCGGCGATTTATGCATTGGCGAAAAGTCCTGCCTATGCCACCTATTTCCATGACACCACTGCCGGCAATAATGCCTCCGCCAATTCTGGAAACCATTACTCCGCCACTCCCGGCTACGATCTCTGCACGGGTTGGGGTTCTCCCGCCGGGCAAAGCTTGATTAACGCGTTAGCGCCGCCCGATTATATGGTGATAACTCCGTTGAACGGTTTTACTTCCAGCGGTAATCCGGGCGGTCCCTTTAACATCACCTCGCAAACCCTGACGTTGACCAATTCAGGTATGAGCCCGTTTGCCTGGTCGGTGGTGAATACCTCGGCTTGGTTGACCGTGACCATGAATGGTAGCGCCCCGGCCATGACACCAGTCCCCATACCGCTGGCCAATCCTGATTTCGAAAGCCCGGCTGGTTCCCAAGGAACTGTTGCCGGCACTCCCGACGGCTGGACTGCGTCCTATACCGGCTACTGGGGCGTATTCAATCCGAATGCGGGCCTTTACACCAATGTGGTGAACGACATCCTTCCCGCGCCCGCAAGCGGCTCACAAGTTTTGTGGATTCAGGGCTCGAATTTTATATCCGAATTTCTGACGAATACGCTGACTCCAAACCAAACCTATATGCTGAGCGGTGCCATCGGCAACCGCGGGGACAGCTCGGGCATCTGGCCGGGCGACCAGGACAGTGTTTTCCTGCGAGCTGGCACGACGATTCTGGCCAGCAATGTAAACCTGACGCATCCAGCGCCGGGCAGTTTCCTGCCATGGACGATCTCTTACACCGCACCCGCCTCGGGTCTGCCGGCCGATCCGCTTGAAATCTGGTTAGGCCAGAATGGCTCCGGGCAGGTTCACTATGACAATATTTCGCTGACGATTGGCGGCAATTCAGCAACCACGCTCATCGCTGGCGGTCCTGCAGCCACGGTGGTGGTCAGCCTCAGTTCCGTGGCGAGCAATTTGGTGGTGGGCACTTATAGCGCAACCGTCTGGTTCACAAACCAAGGTGACTCGTTTGGCGAAAGCCGCACCTTCACTTTGACTGTACTGGGAATGCCAGCCATCGCCGTACAACCGCAAAATCAATTGGTGGACGCAGGCGGCACAGCGACGTTCACCATCGGTGCCAGCGGGGCCACGCCAATGAGCTATTGCTGGCAACAGAACGGCACCAGCCTTCCCGGGGCAACCAACACCACTTACGTGCTCAGCAACACACCGGCAGCCTGGTCCGGCAATCAGTTCAGTTGCGTGCTCAGCAACGTGTACGGTGCCATCACGAGCTCGCCCGCGCTGTTGATTGTGGAACATCCCGTCTATTCCTTTCATGGCACCGACGGCAGCAGTCCGGATGCCTCCCTGCTGCTCGCTGCCGATGGCAATTTCTACGGCACCACCACGACGGGTGGAACGTATAACAAAGGCACCGCCTTCAAACTAACCCCCGACGGAACCTTGACCACCATAGTTTCGTTCGAAGGCACGAACGGGGCTTATCCCATTGGCAATTTAGCGCAAGGCCCTGACGGCTGCCTTTATGGCACCACCCAGAATGGCGGTTTCCAAGACGACGGCACCGTGTTCCGGCTGACCACCAATTGTTTGTTCACGATGGTGACTTCGTTCAATTACCAAAGCTGGTATCCGCAAGCCGGCTTGATATTGGGCAGCGACGGATACATCTATGGGGTGACAGTTTCAGGCACCGTGTTCCGGCTGGCGACCAATGGCACCATGACTACCGTTGCCATTCTCACCAACTGCAACCCTAAGGCCGCACTGCTGCAGGGCAATGACGGAAATTATTACAGCACGACTTATTCGGGAGGAAATAACAACGACGGAAGCGTGTTCCAATTAAAGACCAATGGCACGGTAACCACACTCTATTCCTTTGATCAGTGGGATGGCTTGAGACCCCAAGCCCCTCTGGTGCTGGGCAGCGATGGAAATTTTTATGGCACAACCTCGGCTGGCGGCAGTTACAACTACGGGACTGTGTTCAAAGTAACCACGAATGGCGTCCTGACAACCTTGGTGACCTTCAACTATGGGAACGGCTCTTCCCCGGTGGGTGGGTTGATACAAGATCGTAACGGGAATTTCTTTGGCACGACGCAAAGCGGCGGCGATTACGCTGATGGCACGGTTTTCAAAATGACCACCAACGGCATAATAACCACGTTGCTGAATTTCGACGGCGCCAACGGCACCAGTCCGCAATCTTCATTGATATGGGGACCAGACGGAAACCTCTACGGCACGGCGGCGCATGGCGGACTCACTTACAGTACTGGCGATAGCACCGTTGGCGATGGAACCATATTCAAAATCATTATCCCCTACCCGCCGACGGTGGCGGTCTGGCCCACGAACCAGGCAATCTTGCCTGGCCAAAGCGCTTCCTTCGTTGCCAATGCCACCGGCACCCAACCATTGGGCTACCAGTGGCAATTCCAAGGAACAAATATTGTCACCACAACCGGCGTCAGTTGCACTCTCACGAACGTCGCGCTGGAAAATGCGGGAGGCTACTGCGTCGTTGTAACAAACAATTACGGCTGCGCCACTAGTGCCGTGGCCAATTTGACAGTTCTGTTGCCATCCCTGACAACCAGCGGAAATCAGCCGGTGGCAATTTTCCCGGCAACGGCGGGAACCAATCGGACACTCCAAATCTGCACCAATCCAGCCGCAAACAACTGGACAACCGTCACTAATCTCAATTTCTGGACCGGCTTGGGCATTACGAACGGCCCGCCGTCGGCATTTTTCAACGTGACCTCCGGCGGCAATCCGGTGGGCGGGCTGGGCATTGGCACGTATGCTCAATTGCCGGTAGTCCTGTTCAACCCGGCGGGAATATCCGTCACGAATTGTTGCTTAATAATTTCAACCAACCTGCTGTCCGGCGGCTGGACGCCCGCCACCAATGGCATTCCATTTTATGGCTGGCAAATCACCAACGCACCCAGCCCGGTCTATTTCCGGTTGCAGTAAGAAATGAACACTCACGGCCGAACGCTCAGGTGTTCACTTTTTCATTTACGGCATATGGTTTCGTCGCCGCACCGGAACCGGGCGGCTTGAAAAGTTCGGGATTTGCAGCGTGCATCCGGCGGGAATTGAACCGGCGGCCTTTAATTCATATTGGTTTTATAACAATTTGCGTCTGGGCGAATTGACGATTTAACAATGGTTTTACATATTACCCACATGAATGGCAAAAACATCGAAGCAAATTATCTGACGTGAAAATAGTTTGGCCAGCCATGCCAGGGTTAATTCACAATCACCTCCGCACACGTTTGCTCGCAGGCGTTCTATTTTCCCTGACCATGATAAGTGTCCGGCTTGGGGCGGTTCAGGAAATCACTACTGATGTATGCGTTTACGGCGGGACTTCTGGCGGGGTGATCGCGGCCGTGCAGGCGGCGAGAATGGGCAAATCGGTTGCACTGGTCGTGGTCAATAATCATCTCGGTGGCATGACCAGCAGCGGTTTGGGCGAGACGGATGTGGGGAGCTTTGGAAATAGCTATATTCAGGGTATGGCCCGCGAGTTTTATACCCGCGTGGGACGGAAGTATGGAACCGGGGCGGCAGCCTTTAAATTTGAACCCCATGTGGCAGAGGCAGTTTTCAATGACATGGTGCAACAGGCCGGGGTGACCGTTTATACCAACGAGTATTTGGCATCAGTCACAAAATCAAGCGCTCAAATCATACTGATTACCATGGGCAACGGTAATATTTTCCGCGCCCGCATGTATATTGATGCCAGTTATGAGGGGGATTTGATGGCTCGGGCCGGCGTCAGTTACACGATTGGCCGTGAATCCAAAAATCAATATGGCGAGAGCTTGAACGGCGTTCGCATTCCCGACACCGGTGGTCATCAGTTTGGCAGCGTGAAGGTTGATCCCTATGTGGTGCCCAATACTCCCGCCAGCGGTTTGTTGCCACTGGTTCAAGCCGCCGCGCCCGGAACCGCTGGCACGGCCGATCAACGGGTGCAGGCATATAATTTCCGGATGTGCCTGACGGCCTCCATCACCAACCGTCTGCCCATTACCGCACCAACCAATTATGACGCGGCCAGATATGAATTATTGGGACGCTACATTCAGGCGCAGGTTGCCCAGGGAAAGCCGCAAACGCTCGGCGCTTATATGACCATCTCGACCATGCCCAATGGCAAAACAGATATTAACAACAAGGGGGCGATCTCAACTGATTTCATTGGCCAGAATTATAATTATCCCGAGGGCGATTACGACACCCGGCAGCAGATCTGGGAAGCGCACAAGAATTACACGCGGGGATTGTTCTATTTTCTGGCGACCGATCCCCGTGTGCCCGCAGCCGTGCAACAAAAAATGAATTCATACGGCTTGTGCAAGGATGAGTTTGCTGACAATGGCGGCTGGCCCTACCAGCTTTATGTGCGCGAGTCGCGCCGGATGGTTTCAGATTATGTGCTGACCCAGTCGAATTGCCTCGGCCAAATAGCGGTGCCTGATTCCATCGGCCTCGCCGCTTACACCATGGACTCGCACAATTGCCAGCGATGCGTGGTAAACGGTTACGCAGAGAACGAGGGCGATACGGAAGTGGCCATAGCCTCGCCCTATTCGATTCCATACCGGGTGCTGACACCCAAAAGCGCCGAGTGCAATAATCTCCTCGTGCCTTGGTGCATTTCAGCGTCTCATATTGGATACGCCTCGTTCAGAATGGAGCCGGTTTTTATGATCGTGGCACAGGCAGCGGGAACGGCTGCGTGCATGGCCATCGACGATGGGGTGACGGTCCAGAATATCAATGTGGGCAAATTGCAGGCAAAGCTTCTGGCCGACCGGCAATCAATCGGAACCTCAGCGGCGAACACCAACAATAAAATGATTATCCTGGACGATACCGACACCACGGGCGTTCAAATTATCGGGTCATGGACCAGCAGCGCCGCAACGGCTGGGTATTACGGCAGTGATTATCGGCATGACGGTAATACCAACAAGGGATTGGACAGCGTGATTTTTACACCTTCGCTACCGCAGGCTGGTTCGTATCAAGTGTTTGCCCGCTGGACGGCCAACGCCAATCGCGCCACGAATGTGCCCATCGATATCATCTGTCCCGGCCACACCAATACGGTCTTTGTGAATCAAACGCAACACGGGGGCCAATGGGTTTGGTTGATGACAACCAATTTCAACGCCGGCTCGAGCGCCAGTGTGCGGATTCGCAATACTGGCACGACGGATTATGTCGTAGCCGATGCCGTGGCATTTGCCACCAACAACGTTTCCCTGCCGTGAGTCTACCCGGATGCACGTTTTCGCTTACAGGCCATCGGCAAAATCAGTCACGGCACAGCGGCTGAATCAATTGCACAGGCGGTTGATCCGGAACATTCCCGTAACAACCGCAGGCTTATTACCGCTTCTCGGCATATGCCTGATAAGGTTCCACCACCGCCGACTGGATGTTTGCGGAGCCTTTTATGGGCCGCAAATTCAAGGTGACGTTGTTGGTTTTCCCCTCGCCAAAGTTGAGCCAGCATTCCGGCAGAAAGAAATCGTGCTGCGGACCCGCATCCCAATAACGCCCCAGCGCATGGCCGTTCAAGTAGAGGAATCCATTGCCGCTGGCGGTCAGATGCAGGTGCCACGGCACCCATATACCTGCTTTCACCGCGGGCAGGGAAAAATTCAGCCGGTACCAGCTCAATAATGGGTCCGCTTGCGCCACGTCCGCCGCACCAAAGGTGACTGGCTTCCAATCGGCCACGGATAAATCCGGTGACCACCATTTTGCTCCGTCGCCGGCCGGGCGGCCAAAAGAATCACATTGAAACGGCGATGTATCACAGATTTGGAACAACGTGGGACGACTAAGGCCGCCGCCGCCGCCGATATTTTGCACCATCACGGCGATGACGTTATGTCCTGCATGAAGTTGTTTGGAAACATCAAATGCATAGGCCTGTGACCAATTGGTGGTGATGCCTACGTTATCGCCATTCACGTAAACCCAGCCCAGATCATCAACGCGGGCGAAGTTCAACATGGTTTTAATTCCGCCGCTCAAATCAGCGGCGGTTAATTCGAGCCCGGCACGGAAAACGCCAATCTGGTTGGGAATCAATTGGTCAGCGTTTTCATTATCCACGGACACTGATTGCCAGTTGGTGTCGGCAAAGTCAGCGGCCACTTCCGGCCGGTTGCCCGTGCCCGGCACCAGTTGCATGCGCCAGCCGTCAATCGGTTTGGAAGCTCCAAATTTCGCCCCGGTTAACCGGAGAGAGCTGATGCCGTAAGGCCGGGACATGAGCGGCCCAATATGGACATGACCGGGGTTCTCGTAGAGCAAGTGTACATCAACCGTGCCGGCCGGCAGTGCAAACACCGAGCTGTCTTTCGTACCACCAACGTGAGATGCCGGCTGCCCATTGACCTGCGCCAGTGCGGCATCGTGGCCGGCAAATTGCACGAGCAGGTTGGTCGCCGTAGCGTTGGTCATTTTTGTTTGATAGAAAATAAAATGGCTGTCGTATACGCCGGATTCCGCGAGGCTGGCATCCGGTTTTAACTTGGTCCATTGGGTCGGACCGGGATCATCCCGGCTGAGCGCCGAAGTGATGACCACGGGGGACGGCAAGTCAGCAGGGCGTTCGATGGCCGGAGCGGCCTTGGGCAGCCATTCACCTTGGGCGACGTTGTTTATCCCCGGCGGCAAATAAAGTATTTTTGCGCCGAAAGGTTCCAACTGGTAGTCGAAAACCAGTTCCGTCGACCCACCGCTGCTTTCCTTGACGTGAGCCGTTCCCGAACGGGCGTCCTTATGCTGTGAGGTGCGCACGAACAGATAACGGCCACCATCCGGCGCCCGGCGCATGACCACCGTGACATCCTTCTGCGAAGCCGTGGTGTCGCACGGGACCAACACAGAACGCGCCAGGCTGACGCCGTGCTCGCGAAGCATGCGGCCAATGGCCGCGACGCGGGCGTACCGATCCCCCACCCCGCCCCATTCACGAATGGGAGCGTCGTAATCATAGGTGGTTGTCAAACCGCGCGCCGCCATGTCATCGGGATTGGTGCCGCCAAACAACATGTAATAGTTCAAGATGGTTTCGCCATTCTGGATGACAAAAAGCGTCAGGTTGTTGATTTGGGAGGCGGTGAGACCATCCTGTTGCTCACTCAGCGTTTTTTCGCCAACCCCTGAAAACCAGCCGCCCTGCAACTCGGTGGTGGCCAGGGGCGCATCCGGCTGTTCCCGCCGCAATTCATCAATTTGGCTTTGGATGCCGTCCACATCCCAGCGCGTGTAAAAGTTGCAACAGTCAAAAACCTGGCGCATCAGCGGGTCCTGCTGGCCGCGCACGACATGCGTCCAGCAGGTAATCAAAGGCACATCAATGCCAGCGGCGCGGGCGGTCTGCCCGAGCACCCGGACTTGATTCAATTTCACTTCGTCCGGAAAAGACGGGAAGTCATATTCGTTTTCCAGTTGCACCAGAATGACGCCGGGCTGTCCCGGCGCTTTTTGCGTGATTTGATGCCGGGCAATCACCGGGCAGACGGCGTCATACCAGTGTTTGCACCAGGCAAGATAAACCGGGTCATCACTCCGCAGCCAGTGACCGTCTTGCGCGGCGGGCTGTTTGGTTACCAGCCATTGCGGATAGCCGCCATTATCCCATTCCGCGCAAATGAACGGGCCGGGACGAACAATAACGTACAACCCAAATTCCTCCGCCATTTTGAGAAATGCGTCGAGGCCGGCGACATCCACCTTGGAAAAATCATCCAGCCCGGCGGGCATTTCCCGTTCGCACCAGTTCCACGCCGCATAAGTCTCCACACAATTGAAGCCAGCGTCCTTAATTTTTTGAAAGCGATCGCGCCACAACTCCTGCGGGCAGCGAAAATAATGAAACGCGCCGCTGTAAATAAACACATCACGGCCATCAATCGTCAGGCACTGGCTGTCGTAGCGAATGCGTTCTGGATGTAAAAATGGCCGCGCCGAGGCCGGCTGATCGGCGGACACGGATTCCAAAAAGGACAGCCACAACAACAGGGCGCAAGCAAATCTGCCGGCCAGCCGGAGCAGTCCGTTCGCTAAACGAAGGGTAAACATGATATTCAATGGATATAACACGGATCAGGGAATTCGCAGCATGAAGAAGCCCGACGAGCCCGGATACAGGGCGTTGGTATAAACAAAATTTCCGGCAGCATCGAAGACATTAGTGGCCACCACCGGCCAGCCTGATGCGGGCGCAGTCAAGTTGGTCGAGCCCAGCACCTGATAGCCCCAGCCGGGAATTCCATTGGTGCCATTAAAAATGCAATGGCTTGCATCCAGGAGTGCACCGGCAGAAAACCGGGGGGCTGGCGGAGTGCTGGTGAGGCCAAACCGGAATAATTTTGCCTGCTTGGAATTCAAGTTCACGATCATTGTATTCGAAACCGTGCCCGTGGTGCCATCCCACAAATTGGTGAACAAAAAAACTCCAGCCGGCAAACCCGCGCTGGCAAGGTTGACGGTCTGGCTGGCCGGACTGGAAGAATAATTGAACACGGCAATGTTCCAGTTCCGCCCATCCTGACGCGCCAAGATACTGGCGGCACCGGTGCCGGCTGCGCCGTCCACCGGACGAAAGGTCTGCCCCACGCGGGCAACCGCATTGATGGCGGCGTTGGTCAGGCAGGTCTGCGCCAGGCTGATGCTGGCTGCATTGGTGAGTATGCTGCCGTTTAAGTATAGCCCGGTAACCGCGCCGTTGATCAGGCGGCTCTGCACCTCGTTATTGTCCGGGCCATTGTCGAAAACCAAAATATCCGGGTCATTGAACTGGTACAGCCGCCCGCTAATCCACCAACCCAGCGACACGCTGTTCATGGTATAGGCGGTACTGTTGATTTTCGAGGTAGCGGCATCGCAGGCAATCCGGCGGCTGTGGGCATATTGGTAAGGGAAAATGGGGGCAATGGATTCGCTGACAAACATTTTGCCATCAAGGTCGTTCAACAAATATTGCATGCCTTGATTGTACGCCTGCATGCCGGTGGTTACCGACGCATCGTAGTGCACGCCCTCGAGCGAACCGTGCGAAAGAAAATCCAGCTTCACATAATCGAACCCCCAGTTGGTAAACCAATAGACATAGTAATCGATGTAACCCTTGGCACCGGGATGCGTTGGGTCGATGGCGAGGGCCTGGTCGTTGGCGATGAAATTTCCATTATTATCACGCAATAAAATGTCGCTGAAACGATAGAGATTATAATTGGGCGGATACCCAACCGGCACCCAGTAATTGGTCGCATCCGTGGGACTGCCCCAGAAGGCAAACGGCGTGAAATAAATGCCCGCTTTCTGGCCATTGGCATGGCAATGCGCCACGAAGCTCTGCAATTGGGAGCCGCCGTAATCGGTCCATAGGTTGTTCCAGTAGGAATCCAGGTTCACGTAGAGGGTGCCGTTGTTGGTAAAGCCATGGTTCTGAAAATTGGTGTGCAGCGAATCCGAAACGGCAAGGGCCGAGGAATAACTGAGGTGACTTTGATAGTTCGTCACACCCCAACTGTTCCAGCCAAACGGCACGCCATTCGTCCAGGGAAGCCGGGGCACAAACAGCAAATTTTCACTGGCAAAGTTTTCCATGGCCACCCGCCAGTCGGCATTGAACCCGACAAAAATGGTCGGCGACGAAATCACCGTGCCGTAGATGGACCCATGCGGTGCCACATCCCAGGTCCAGCTACCCCATACGCCACCGTAAACGTAGAGATAATCCAGCTTGTTGTTTGAACCCGACCAATGGACGCCCGTTTTCCAGTTGTCATGAGTGACCGAACCAACCACGAGCCCGTTGCGGGAGGTGTTGTCATAAAATGCGCCCGCCTCATACCCCGTGTCCGACCCGTTAATATTTTCAGAGTTATAGGAAACGAAATGGTCATTGTCGAAAGGCACAAAGAGCGCGCGATTATCGTTGGTAATGCCAATATCCACGCCGCCGGACGTTTGCATGACCACCGGCCCCATCCAGTTGGCGCTGATGGTACCGGCGACGCTGCTCATGGCCACACGCGTGAGAAAGCTGTCATTCTGGTCCAGGGTAAAATACTGAATCATGTCCGGAAATCCTGCCGCATGCGCGGTGACCGCCACCTGATTGCTGCCGACGACCGCCCAGGTGCGGTTGCTAAAATTATAGCCGCTATAATAGCCATTGGTCAGGGTGACCCCGGCGTAGAAAGCGGAAATCTTCTTTGAATTCTGCCAGTAAAAATCAGCCGTGCCCACGGCCAGATTGTAATTGATGATCACATTGACATTGGACATGACCAGCGTATTGCCCGCGGCGGCAAAGGAAGGCAACGCCACCATGGTTGGTGGCGATGACATCCAAACAAGTACTGCGATTAAAAATCCAGTGAATTTATAGGAGGACGTTTTCAACAATTATTATTGCGGGTGCTGGGCGGGCGTTTGCCAGTTTTTATGCCAAAGATAAGTCCAGAGGTCTTCGTTGCGGACCAACTCCACATGGCCATCCACCAAGCCCATGACGATTTTACCCGGCAACGGTGAGGTGCCAGCGGGAACATTCTGGGTGCTGGCCATGTTGCCCCCGGCATGACGCGCCACACAAATGCGTCCCATGCCCTCGGGCCACGGGTTGACAGAAAGCGGCGCATAAAAATTTCTGGCCGGGGTGTCCGTCTCCAGCGGGTCCAAGTTCAGCCAGGCACCATCGGAAAACATGGGCGTCTGCACCGGCGTCTGGACGGCCGATTCTACCTGATAAAGAAACTGCGGGTTGGCCGTGGAATTGAACAGCACCGTGCTCGGCTTGTCCTCCAGCCAGGTGTTGTAGGCGTAACTGCCCGGATAAATCCATGGGGTGGTCAATGTCCAATGCCAGGCCGAATCCGCCGTGCCCGGCGGGTTAGCCGTACCCGCCGGGTTGATTCCCTTGTCCGGCGCGGCGGGGCAAATCAGCACGTTGGTTGCCTTGGCATAATAGCCCAGCAACGCGCCCATCCAATCGCCACCGCTCAGGCTGTAATTGGCATTGGTTGGCCCCACCCAAACGTGATTATCGTCCACGTACATCAGGCTGGCCATGGTGATTTGCTTGAGGTTGCTCACACAACTGGCCTGTTGCGCCCGGCGCTTGGCGGCCGACAACGCAGGCAGTAACAGTGCGGCCAGAATCGCGATGATGGCAATGACCACCAGCAGCTCAATCAAAGTGAAGCCTGCGCTTTTGGAATTTGCTCGTTTCATGGATAGACCATTCGGTAAAAGACCGCGCTGTTGGTTGAAAAGTTGGTCACGCTAAGGTGATTGATCAAAGTTGAGCCCGACACGTCGATCCAACTGGTGGTGATGCCGGTCTGCAACGAATTAGTCTGGGCCTGCAACCGCCAGCCGGTGTGGTCGGTTGGCCAGGACAACGTCAGCACATTGCCGCTGACACTGACCGTGATATTCGTCGGGCTGGTATTGACCGACTGCACCACAGATAACGTGCCGTTCGCCGGGGTCCAGTTCCAGGCGAGCCCGGCCGTGAGCACCGGCAGGTTGGTAGCGGCGAAATTTCCTGAATAAGTCGAGGCGTTGAATAATTTAAAGGCCTGGCCGGAAGTCAGCGCGGTCAGGGAAATGTTCGTAGCCACCAACGTTCCGCCATAGTACAGCGTGCCGCCGACCGACACCTCGTCGTTGGTGGTGTCGTTCAATTTCATTAGGGCCGTGCCGCCCAGCGTGGTGTTGCCCGTGGCGGTCAGCACGCCCACGGCACCACTTTCACCGGCTGAAACTGTGCCCGAGGCATTTACCACTAGATTACCGCCCAACGTGCCGGAACCAGCCAGCAAGCCGGCGTTGATGGTTGTATTGCCAGTATAGGTGTTAACGCCGTCCAGAATTGCCGTGCCGCCCGCCACCACCACCGTGCCCGTGCCGGTGATGACATTGGTCACTGTGACAGTTTGCGCACTCGCAAATTTCAATGTGGCGTTGTTGGTGACCGTGGGCCAGCCACCGAGTGGCGACGTGAGCGCAGATGCGTCACCAACGGTACCCAACTGCAAGACGCCCGCGCCGATGGTGATTGGCACCAAGAACGTATTATTGGCATCCAAGGCCAGAGTTCCCGCGCCGGTCTTGGTCAGGGGTTGCGTGCCGTAAGGCACCAATTTGGACGTCACAAGTAAATCCACGCCGGGTGTGGCACCGCCCGTTACGCTGCCAGCCGCCACGCTAAAGGTAGTAGGCTTGCCCAATCCCATGGTGGTGGCACTGATGGTCGCAGTCGTGCTCGCCGCCAGGCTGGTGATGGTACAAGTGTTACCGTCGCCCCAGGTGGAATAATTCCCGTTGGCATCCCCGTTGTTTCCGGCTGCACTCGTCAGGGTTCCTCCGTTGAAGGTGACGTTCGGCATGGTGATGCGATAGCTGGATGAGCCAACATCGGTAAGCGTTCCGCCATTGATAAGAATGTTCGTCGGCACCGCATTGGGCGCATAACCAAAAGCATCACCATTGGCTCCAATTAAGGTGGCACCCGCATTCACCGCCGGTGTGCCACTGCCCAACCCGGTACCGCCGCTCGCACCGTAAACCTGCACCGCGCCCGCATTAATAGCCACACCACCGGTGAAAGTGTTGAGGTTGCTCAGCGTGAGTGTGCTGCTACCCAGCTTCACAATGCTGGCAGTGCCGGTAATCGAACCAGCCCCGCTGATGGTATAATTAACCGTGGAATTATTTGTGATGGCGGTGGGCGCGACCACCACCCCCGAGGCGATGTCCACATTCGTGCTCGTGAACTGGCCCCCATTGGCGGCCGAAGTAATGGAGTCATCGAAGATGACATAGTCGGCATTGACAAATTGTTCCGTGGCATTGTCGGCGTGATTGGTCCAGTTATAATCGCCGAACACATTCCATTCGCCGCTGCCGCTGTCATCATTCCAAATCAACGCCGAGGGATTGCCCGTGACAATCACGGCAATTTGCTTGGGAGTCGTCGTCGTAATGTTCGTCAAGGTGAGCGAGTAAACGCTGGGATTCACCGTTTGCACCCCGCCAAACGAGCCATTTAAATTTCCGGTGTAGGTAATGAGCCGGTAAATTCCGTTCTGCAACGTGCCGCCGGTGAGATTGAGATCAATCATATTGCCATTGGCGGTCAGATCACCGGTCACCACCACGAGGTCATTGTTTCCGGCGATGGTGGCGCTCAAATCGTTGGTCAACGTCGCGCTGGCTTCCAACGTTAAGCCGCCGGCGGCATGGAACGTTCCCGCCACACCGGCATTGCCCGGCAACAACGCTCCTGAAATATCGGCCAGTCCATTAACCGTGCCGGTGCCGGCCAGAATACTGCCCGCCGCAGTAGTCACAGTTCCCGAGCCAAAGCTGGCATTGATTATCAAGGTACCCGCGTTCACGAGCGCACCGCCGGTGAAAGTGGGGCTGTTGCTGTTGACGATGAGCGTGCCCGTACCGGAAACCATGTCCAAGACACCATTGCCATCCAGCGGGCCGTTCAAGGTAAGCGATGGGCCGCCCACGTTCACGTAGCAATCTGCCGTGGCGGAGGTATTGGTCAGTGTTATCGGTCCGTTTACGATGGCGCTGGCGTCGCCATCATGCAGGGTGCTGCCATCGTTCAAAACCAGATGTTTGGTCAGGACCGGCTGCCCGTTTTGCCAGAAGGTGAGCATGGCTCCAGACATTACCGTGAGAGCGGCGGCGGGATTGCCCATGGCCGTGGTGCCTTTGTCGCCCAATTCAGCCGTGCCGGTAACGGTCACATTGGCCAGGTTGGTATCCACCGTAAGATTGTTCCATTCGTGATACGCGCTGCCCGTGATGGTCAGATTATAGGCGTTGCCGCCGGTCTTTAATTGTCCGGTAAAGTCGAGCCGCGAGGTGCCGCCAACGGTCGTATCGCCAGCGAGGGTCACATTTAACAAATCGCCATAACCGCTGTTGTTAACGAGGGCACCCGCACCGCCTACGCCGGCACCGGAAGTAATGGTGAGCCTGCTGGCCACGGTGCCGTTATAAAAGCCATTCTCGTCCAGGGTCGAACCGCTGGCCACCACCGTGGCCCCGGGACCGTTGCCGAAAGCATTGTCACTGCCCGCCTGCAAGGTGCTGTTGTTGGTAACAAGCAACGTGTTGGTGAATGTGTTGGCACCTGACAAAGTCAGCAGGTTGCCATCCTGCTGCACCGCCAGCCCCGAACCGGAGATGATATTGGTCACCGTCAAATTGCTGCCGTGATTGAATACCAAGGTGCCGTTGTTGGTAATGGCACCAGCCGGCAATGTCCCCTGCCCGTCATTGTTGCCCACCTGCAAAACACCGCCGGCACCAATGAGCGCACCGCCTGCGATGGCGCCGTTGGCGTTATCCAAAACCAGCCAGCCACCGGCGGCATTAATGCCGCCGCTAAAAGCATCGCCACCGCTCTCGGCTAAAATCACCGTGCCCGGACCGGCATTGGTTAAGCCGGTCAAACCATTGATGGCACCGGTGCCGCTGACGGTATAGCTGACGTTCGTATTCACAAAGGAAAGTCTGCCGGGGCTGACACTTGTATTTAAGGTCACGGTCTGCGCGCCCGATGATGAGTCGTCATTAAACACGACGGCATCGCCATTCAAAAAATAATTACCGCTGCCGGTGCCGCTCCAGTTTCCTTCCGACATGCTCAGGGTCCAGTTGTTGTCGCTGGTTTGGATGCCATTCCAAGTGACCGGCACATTGGCGCGCGGCGGCGTGGCGCTGACCTGGCTGGACGGAGCACTTTCTAAAGCACCGTTTAGGGCGGTAACCTCGTAGTAATAGACTGTGCCATTGACCGCCGTGGTGTCGGTAAACGGACTGGCACTGACATTGGCACCGGCCGGCAGCACCGTGAAACCGGAACCGGACGTGATGGAACGATAAACGTTATAGCCCGTGACCGTGCCACTTGGCGCCGTCCAGGAAACAGTAACCTGGTTGTTTGCCGGCGTGGCGGCCATTGCCGTTGGCGGACCCGGCGCGGCAATCGGCGAAAGCACCACGTCAAACACGCCGTTAAAGCCGGTGACCGTCGTCAAGGAACCGCCATTAAGCGGAATCAACTCGGCATTGGCACCAGCCAAGGTGGCCGTGGAATTTTCCAGTCCAGTGTAGGGGTTGCTGCCGCTGGAAACCGAGTACGCGTAGGTGGTATTGGCCGCCAGCGCAATGGACAGGCCGCTGAAATAAATCCAATCATTCAGCGTAAAGGTGGAACCCGTGAGCCCCGAATAAGAATTAATCAAGGTGGCTGAACCGCCGGACACGGAATAAATGCTCACGGTCCAAGGCGTGAGTTTGCCAATGCTATTGCCACTGCTGTTACCCGTCCGCACATAAACGCCGGTCAAGGTGTAACCGCCGGGATTGCCGCTGGGCGTGGTAAATTGCTGGCCGGGCTGCGGGTTGTTGTTGCTGAAATAATTTTTGCTGTTGGGGTTGCTGGCGTCGCCTGTGGTGCTGAGTTGCGAAACATCGCTGGCACCGGGAGTGGGCGCACTGCTTTGTTCGGCCACGGTGGCGGTGGTGCCCAAGGTAAGCGCGATGTCGAAAACTCCATTGAACCCGGTCACCGTGGTGACCGTTCCGCCGCCCCCCGGAATAAGCAAGGCATTTGCCCCGGACAATGTGGTGGTGGAGTTTTCCAGGCCGGTGTAGGCGCTGCTGCCGGAGGAAATCGCATAGGCATACGTGGTGTTGGCCGCCAGCGGAATGGACAACCCGCTAAAATGCAGCCAGTCGCCATTGTTGAAAGCCGCGCCCGTGGTCAACCCCGCATAGGAAGTCAGCAAGGTGGCGGACGTGCCGGAAATTGAGAAGATATAAAGCGTCCACGTGGTTGAGCCCCCGATGCCATTGCCGCTGCCGTTGCCACCTTGGATATATATATCGGTCATGGTATAGCCCCCGGCATTCGCGCCGGTGGTAAATTTTTCGCCGGGCGGCGTATTGCCGCTGCCGTTGTTGCTGTAATAGTTTTTGCTGTTGGGGCTGCCGCTATTGCCGGAAGTGGACAATTGCGAGATGTCATACGTGCCGGGAGTTGGGGCCGTGCCGCCGGCGTCTGCCAAGGCAACCGCCGCGCGCGCGGTCATTAGCGAGGAAGCCCCAAGGATGCAGGCGGTCAAGGTGAATACGACATATTTCAGGAGCTGACTCGTATGGGAGCATGAATTTGACGTTTTCATAATTCGGGCCGGCAATGGGGCTGAATGTTTGGTCATGGGTGTTGGTTCAGTATTGAATTTACCCGAAGTTCCATTTCTGTCTTGTCGTCCGAAGTATAGACAAGCCAGACCTGCCGCAGATTGCCCAGGACGCGACCCTGCGCCTCAACCGCTAATTATCAATGGTTGGAATGCTTCTGATTTTCCTGCCCGAGATATTTGATCACCGCTTCCGTCCGGGATTGCACGTGCAATTTTTCGTAAATGCGCCGGACATAGGTCTTGATGGTGCCGAGGCTAAGATGCAGTTGATCGGAAATTTCCTTGTAGAGATAGCCCTTGGCCAGCATGTCCAGCACCTCCTGCTCACGGCTCGACAGGTTTTCTACGCTGCCGCTGGCGGGGGCCGTCTCCTGAAATGATTGAACCACCTTGCGCGCAATGGCACTGCTCATGGGCGCGCCGCCATCCACCACGTCCTGGATGGCCTCCAACAGCTTGGCCGGCGAGGTGCGCTTCAGAATATAGCCGCTGGCGCCGGCCTTTAAGGCGGCGTAAATGTTTTCCGTGTTTTCATAAACCGTGAGCATGATGACGCGCACGCGGGGCGCCAGCGTATGCAGGCGGCGCACACATTCCACCCCGCTCATGCCCGGCAGATTGATGTCCATCAGCACCACATCCGGCGGCGCAGCGGGAATGCCCTGCAAGGCTTCCTCGGCGGAGCCATAAGTTTGTGAACACTGGAAACCGGGGGCATCATTCAACATGCGAACCAGGCTTTCACGAAAACCGGGGGTGTCCTCAACAATGGCCAGGTTCACGCTCATGACCTCGGTTCCTTGGTCAGCGGGAGGGTAAACTGAACGCGCGTGCCCTGGTTGGCCGCGCTTTCCATGGCGAACTTGCCGCCAATATCCTCGAAGCGTTTGCGCATGTTGGTCAGGCCGCTGGCCCCCGGTGCGGACCCGGACTTGCCAGGGTTAAAGCCGCGGCCGTTGTCTTCGATGGTGAAACGGGCGGCCTCAGCGTCCAATTGCAAACGAATCCAGACTTCCGTTGCCTGGGCATGGTTGACGATGTTGGTCAGGGTCTCTTTGATGGCCATGTAAAGCTGGTGGCGGACGTGCGTGGTAAGCACATGGTGCGGTATCTTGGTGGGGGCGTCGATCCGAAACCGGATGCCAGCCAGCGAAAAATAATCGGACGCAAAATTAAACAGATAGCTCAACAAACTTTCCAGCGTGTCGTTGTGCGGGTCAACGGCCCAGACAATTTCATCCAGCACCCGCGTGGCTTCGAGCGCCTTGCTGGAAATTTTCCGGTTGTTGTCCTGATTTTTGGACAAGGCTTCATTTCGCGAGAGCGTCATTTCGCTCAACAACTTGATCTGCGAAAGCGTGCTGCCGAGTTCATCGTGGATGTCCCGGGCAATCCGGGTCCGCTCCAGTTCCACCAGATGCTGCGAGCGGGTCTGGACCAGTTCATTCTCAGTGCGCTTGCGCTCGGCCATTTCCGCCTCGAGCGATTGATTGGCGGCCGATAACTGTGCCGTGCGGCGGCCGACCTGCTGCCGCAGCAAGGCAATCCAAATCAGGCCAAGCACCATGACCACACTCATGCTGCTGACAACCATCAAGGCATGTTGCGCCGTCCACCATGAAGGCCATTCCAGCACGCGCACATCCGCCGGGGAATTCAGCAAAAGCTCAAACGGCCCGGCTTCCACGCGGCCCGTCGCGCGGCCATTGTTAAACACGTAAACGCCCGTGACCGAAATCCGGCTGTTGACCGGCACCACGGGAAGTTTTCCATTTGCCGTGGGCAGGCGGGCAAAAAATGTGCGGGCACCCGTTTGTAATTCCAAAACCTGGTCCGCTCCGTAAATGCCCAGGTGAATCAACTGGGCCTCGAGTTGCACCAGGGTGGCGTCATGCTGGCTGCCCAGCAGGTTCACCGGACCGATGGGCACGGGTTGGGGCAGCGGTTGGTGACCATTTACGCGCACCAGTGCCTCGCGCAACACGATCAAAGGCGGTTCGGTGGAATTATCAATTTCGGGAAAGCCCGCTGCGTCCACGTCATCGCCCGCCGCCAGCCGGGCATCTTCCTTGAGGCGCAGGCGCAGACCGTTCGTGCCATCCGTGAGGTAAGCCACGCCATCGCGCAGGCCAATGATCGTGCCGTGAACCCTTTCCTGGCGGAACGACGATTCACCCGGATTATAATAAAGCAGTTCCTTGATTTGTTTGGCCGGGAACGAAAAGAAATTCACCGGCACCGGCCGTTCCAGCGAAACAAATTCTTCCGAGGGCAGATTCAGATGCAAGCCGCGCACATGGCGCGACTGGTCCCAATCCGCCACCACCACACCGCGCACGTATACAATGGCATTTAAAAACCCGGTTAGATTTTTGGCACCCGCCACAAAACAAGTAATTCGTCCGCCTTGCGTGCCCAGTTCGAAATGCTGGTCCGCCGCCGACAAGGCAATGCCCTCAATTTCCACCCATTGCGCATCCAGGCTGCCGCTGGCCAGTTCATCCCAGGTGGGACGTGCCGGCTCCGGAAACGCGCTTCGTCCCAAAACTTTTAACCGGTGACAGTCGATGCCGGGCGAAAATTCGCCCGGCGACGTTTCGCCGTCGATTTCGCAAAAATCGCCCGACTGCACCTTGATGCCGGGATCCGAGGAGACCAAATGCCAGGCGTAAATACCGCCGGTGCCATCCTGAAGATTGCCAGCCGCGTCCCCGGAGGAACCCAGGAGAAACGTAACCACGGCGCGGACCTTAACGGGATATCGCCGTTTCGCCTCCCCCGGCTTCAGCCAGCGAACCTGCTCCGTGGTGGTCAACACCGGCAACGCCGACTGCTCGCGAATGCGGTCGTTGCTGGTGCGGCAAATCCCGTTCAACACCACGTGGTTTGCCGCCAGCGATTCCACGCTGCCCAACAGTTCGATTTCTGTGCCGGGGCGCACCGGCAAACCAGCAACTCCCTGCAATCCGAGCGGGCCGGTGGAATCCTGAAATTGAAAGCTCCCGTCCGAATTCGTGCCCTGAAACTGGCCCCGCAAGTGAACGAGAAAATCGCCGCTGTTGGTCGCCAGCCGCCGGTTCAGCGCCGCCACTTCCGTCAAGGGATAGCGTTGCCAGGTTTCGAGGGGCACCTGCAATATCGTAATATCTTTTGCGTCCGGCGTTGAAAGTGAACCGACCAGGTTGCCGCTCACACCATCATGCAGGCCCAGGCAGATGCCCGCCACGCGCACCCGGCTCTTCAACAGTAATTCCGCCAGCGAATAACCGGCCTGCACAACGGTCACCTGCATGTGGCCGGCCCCGGAGCTTAATTCCAAATTAAAACCGTCCCCGCGCCTGCCGACAAACGTCACGATTCCTTCAGCCTGGGACCAGCGTCCCGCCTGGCCCGGCTCCATCGGCTGGCCGACGAAAACCGTATAGGGGACATCCGAACCAGACGGAACCGCAACGCAGCGATGAAGACCTGAAATAAAAATGACAACGATACTCCACCAACAGATGGCTGCCTGAATTCGTTGCCCGCTCATGGTGAGATTTTATTTTCCGTCGCCGTAGGCTACCCGCCAAATGGTTCCATTGCCATCTTCGGTAAATAACAAGGCACCATCGTGCGCCACCGTAACGCCGACGGGACGGCCCCAGACATTGTGTTCATCCACGACAAAGCCGGTGAGAAAATCATCGTACTCGCCCGTGGGCACACCGTGTTCCACGCGAATACGGGCGAGCTTGTAACCGGTGCGCGTGCTGCGGTTCCATGAACCATGCAAGGCCACAAATGCGTCGCCGCGATATTCAGCGGGGAAAGCGGCCACACCGGTGGTGGCCGTGTAAAAGGTCATTTCCAGCGACGCGGAATGTGACTGCTCCAGCACGTCCGGTACAATAGCCTTGCCAGCGAGATCAGGACGTTCGCCAGCATGCCGCGGGTCTTCATGGTTGCCTACATAATACCAGGGCCAGCCGTAATAGCCGCCTTCCTTGACGCGGGTCACGTAATCCGGCACCAAGTTATCGCCCAAACCGTCCCGCTCATTGGTGGATACCCATAGATCACCGGTTTCCTGGTTCACCGCCATGCCCACGCCGTTACGAATACCCGTGGCATAAATGTGCAAGGGCTGATGGCCTTCCGGGGCGGTCACCAGAATGTTGGCGCGATGCGTTTCCGGTCCCCACGCGGCTCCGGGTGCATTTTCCGTTTCCCACGCGCGGATTTCATCCGGCGTCTTTTTGGGCAAACCATCGGCTATATTGGAGCCAGAACCCACGGAAATAAACATACGCTGGCCGTCTTTGGAAAAGACCACATCCCGCGTGGTATGGGCACCGGTTGTTTCCGACAGCTTGGGCACGACCATTTCCGGCGCGCCAACCGCCTTCAAATCTCCGTTATGATAAGCAAAGCGCACCACGGAATTATTATTTGCGACGTAAATCCACTGGGGATTATCACCCAGCGGATAAAATGAAATGCCAAATGGCCGGTCCAGGCCCTCGGCAAAAATCTGGTTTTGCGTGGGCGCGTCAGCGCCATCGGCGGTCCGGAGCACCCGAATCCGGTTACGGCCTGTCTCCGCAATAAAAATATCGCCGTTGGGCGCGGTGCGCAGCAGGCGCGGATTGCTCAAGCCTTGGGCAAATTTTTTAACCGTAAAACCGGGTGGCACCGCCAGCTTGACATCTGCGGGTGCCGGCACCACTTGCGGGCCATTGCCGGCGGACTTCGTGGCATAGGGGGCCGGCAGGTCGGCGACGGTAAAATGATGGGACACTCCCGGCGCTTCGCGCTGCCAGTCATTGGGATCGGTGCCGCCGGGGGCGTTGGTCATCACCTCATATTTTAGCGTTACGCCTTCGGGAATTTTCAAGGTGGAAAGAAACGCGATCACGTCGGCGCGATTTCCCGCATCCGGCACCGGCATGGGCATGGTCGTTCCGGGCAATACAGTCATGGGATTTGCCAGAAAACGATTCAAGGTCATGGCATCCCAGGTGAAACCCGATTCACGCATGGCCTTGGTATAACCAAAATGCAGGCTGGTTCCGGCGGGGCGGCCCAATACCCCGACCAGACTCGGGCCCTGTTTGATGATGACCGTGTTATCCGGTCCCAGTGCGGATGAATGACAAATCGCGCAGCTAATTTGAAAATAGGCCTGCCCTTTGGAGACGTCGCCGGCCGGCACGTCCTGGGCTTTCAAGGCCAGCGGAGCCAGCGCAGCAGACAGCACCACGCCGGGCATCAACTTGGATTGCATCAATTGTTTTAACGACTTCATGTTCATATTGGAATCAGGTTAACCTCATAGCCCGGACATTAGGGCATTTTTCGACCAAGCTTCAGCAAATTATGACCAGCGTTGGAATTTATGACAAGCTGGACGTTGCCGCCGTCACTTTGGTTTCAACCTCCTCCAATGGCAAGCGCCCTTGATTCCAAATGGAACCAAGGGCGCGTTTGCTATTTTGCAGATTGCCCGGCTCGTGAGCTCACGGATAGATCAAGCGGTAGAACACCACTGGATCCGCCGGGTTAACTGGGATGGAAACGGTGGTTAGGTTCGTGGAATTTGGCCACGTAAACCAGTTGTTGCCTAAACCCGTGTGCAACGAGTTGGTTTGCACTTCCAAGCGCCAGCCCAAGTGATCGGCCGGCCAGGAAAGTTTCAACACACCCGCCGTATACGAATTGGTCATTACGGGCGGGTTGGTATTGACGGTGACGACCGATGACACTCCCAATTGAATGGCGGAACCGGTGTTCAACAACGAAGCGGTCACGCCGTTGGGCAACGTGCCCAATTGGAACCCGGCAAAACCGTTGCCACCGATTGTGCCTGTATAGGTGAAGAGCGTGTTGGTGCCAACGGTCAGGGTTGGGTCAACAATCTGAACAATGTTGGTGCCAGTCACATTCAAGGCGATAGTTGCTATCTTGCCGCCCGTGGCCACGGTAAACCGGCTGTAGGTGATATTCGTACTGGCACTGCCCAGGTTCAGCGTGGGCACGGTCAGCGTATTGGCATAAGTGGCATCGCCACCCTGCATAATGCCGCCGGCTTGCACGGTAACCGCGCCACCCACGGTACCAGAACCGCCCAGCGTGCCGTTGGTTTGAACCGTAACTGCGCCGCTCGCGGTCGAACCATTAACCAGCAAGGTGCCACCGCTTACCGTGGTGGTGCCGGTGTAAAGATTAGCGCCGGCAAAGGTCCAGGTGCCCGTGCCGTTCTTCTGCACCGACAAGGCGTTGGCCTGATTGGTGATAACACCACTGACCAAACCGTAGCCGGAGCCGCTGAACACCGCAGTGCGAGCGGCAGTGGCACCCAAGTAAATCGTACCGCTGAAGACCAATAGACCGCCATCCGAGGTGAACTCAGAATTGCCCGCGCCCGTGACCATTTCGATGGTGTTGGGAATGATGTTGGTGGCAGCCAGATTGTGGAACACCACATAGCCGCTACCGGCCGTGTTCAATGCCGAGTTGGCGCTGACTTGGAAATAAATATTGTTCGACACCGTAATGCCGGATTGGAGGCGAACTTCCGCACGCACCACGGAAACCGTCGAGGCAATGCTCGGGTCGCCGAAGCCGCAGGGATTGGCGAGGTAAATGATGCCACCGGAGGTTCCAGTGCCTGTTCCACTACCGGTCGTCACCCCACCCGAGAAGGCATTGCTTACAGTCAGCCAGAGGGTGCCGTCGCTCAACTTGCTCAAGCCGCCAGTGCCGATAATTTGCTGCGGCGGGGTAACCGTGACGTTGGTGGGCACGTTATACTGAAGAGTGCCGTAGTTGGTAACAGACGCGGGCGTCAGGGGCAGCGCGCCGCTCACCAAGCCATTGCCCAACGACAGGATGCCGTTGCTAATGGTCGTGCCGCCGGTGTAGGAATTATTGGCCAGCAGATAGAGCGTATTGGTGCCGCTGCCCACCGCCGTTATGCCGTAACCACTGCCGCCATCGGCAATCACGCCGCTGATGGTGCCGACGCCGTTTTCACCAATCACGGTGTTGCCCAACAGATTTACCTTACCGGAAACGACCGCACCACCGTCCAGGTGCAGCGCACCGAGATTGTCAGCGTTGCCGGGGCCGTTCAGGTTGTTCGTGGCCGCAATGACCACGCCGCTGCCCGCAGCCATCAAGGTGCCGCCGTTGGCGACCACGATGGTGGCGTTGCTGCTGATATTAACGGAGGGACTGGTGATATCCACCTTGCCGGTATCCGTGGGATCGGCAGGCACATTGATGACACCAGTATAGTTGGAGAGCGACCCGCCCAGGACCGTGTCTTGATACGCCGTGGTCATCACATTCACCGGGCCAGAACCGGTCAGGTCATTAGCGAAAGTGCTGCCACCAACATTCACGTTGAGCGCACCCGCGACAACATTAATGGGTCCAGTGCCAGCGGCACCCGGAATATCCAATTCCACCGTGCCATTACTAATGGAGGTAGTGCCCGAATAAGTATTGCTGGTTTGGAGGAACAAGGTGCCCGTGCCCTTCTTGACCAGGTTCATGGCACCGGCGAGTTGTCCACCGTTGTTGGAACTGAACGTATAACTCTGGGTGGCATTAACGGTGACAGCGGACGGGGCCAGGACGCCGTTCAAGTTCACCGGCGGCGAGGCCGAGCCGGTGTCATTAAAGGTCACATTGTCCAACTGGTAGAAGAAGTCCAGGCTGCCGGAATTGGTCCAGTTGGCCGTGGTTTGCACATCCCAGTTGTTGGCGGAATTATCGCCCGCCCAGATGAGATTGGCGCTGCTCACCGAGGTGACATTCAAGGTCAAAGCATTGGCACCGGCTGTAAGCGTCATGCCGCGCGGGGCGACCAGCACGAAATTAAATCCGTTCAAATTCAGCGCCGAGTAATTCATGAGCGTGTAGGTGCCGGGACTCAACGTATTGTTCAACATATTGATCCAAACCGTTACGTTGGCGTTGAGGTTGAGGTTGCCACCCACATTGACGAGGTCGTTGTTGCCGGCGGGGCTCGGGGTTAAGTCGAAATAAATGGTCTGGTTATTCAGCGTTAGATCATTGCTGAAGGTAAGCGTGCCAGCCGCGTTAACACCGCCCGGGATGATTTGCGACCCGCTGGCAACAACCAAACTGCCATTCACACTGCCGTAGCCTCTCAAGTTTTCGTTCGTGGTAGAACCGAAAGTGAAGGGGGCCACGGCGGAAACATCAAACACGGCATTAGAGGCCACAATCACATTGGGCGACATGAGCGTGCCCGAGTTGGTCATGAAGAGCGTGCCTGCGTTGATAACCGTGTTGCCAGTAAAGGTGTTGATGTTGGAGAGGAAAACTCCGTTGGTGCTGTTCATCACCAGCGAACCGTTGAAGGAGTTCTGGCCGGCCAAAATCAGCGTGCCCGCGCCGACATCCGTCAATGTGCCGGTGCCGCTAATCCAGGCGTTGACGACGCCCATCTGGCCCGAAGTAATGTTCACATTATGCGTGCTGGAAGAACCCGAGAGCACAAAGAACACGCCATTAACCGTTAGGCCAGCACCGGGAATGTTGCCCAAAGTGCCGTCACCCCAAAGCAGTTCCGGAATGACATTCAAGGTGCCACCACTGGGCGTGGTAATGCTGCCTTCTTGAATGGCGGTGGCATACAATGACGCACCATTGGTCCACGCAAGCGTGGCGGCAAGCTTGGAGCTGGCCGAGAAATTGCCGGGATAATTGTTATTGGCCAGCGTTATGTTGGTGATGATGGCCGTGCCGCCATTGGTGATGCTGAACAGCGAGGTATTGGTAATATTATAAGCAAAG